>Ga0114979_10001090_pt1 | contig 18051 bp, 19 predicted proteins | sample S_140625_EF_Meta_FD_87315 | JGI IMG/M metagenome (GOLD analysis project Ga0114979, IMG submission 87315) | Freshwater microbial communities from Lake Simoncouche, Canada to study carbon cycling - S_140625_EF_MetaG | ecosystem: Environmental > Aquatic > Freshwater > Lake | place: Lake...
CGTTCTGATCTTTTGAATCTATGATTGTCTTTTTTGGATTGAAAAGCTTCACTGCTTCAGCGACTCTCTCTTCTTCATAAGCATGAAAGAATATGTCGCAGTCGTTGTAATTTAGTATGTTGCTTTCTAGAGACGGATAGCATTCATCAAAATTTCTAACGTCCCCGCTCAGTATTATCGCAACTTTCATAGCTTGTTCTCGAACTTAGGCATAAGATCAAAGAAAAGCTCCATGTTTTCATTAGCTTCAAACGGTCTAATGGAGTGATATTCGCTCAGCTCTCCAGATCTAACAGCTTGCATCAACTCATCGCACACTCTGATTCTGCCGATCGATCTGTCGATTCTTCTAGAACCCCATTCGTTGTGAAAGTTAGTGACAAGTTCTATCTTAGCTCCGGGTTCATCTCTTAACTTTTTTCTAATCAAAGAGCTAGAATAAGCTTCGTCGATGCCCCAGAGACTCATACCTTCTCTAAAGTTTGGAAGATTGACTCTCCAATCGTAGATCTTATGAAGCTCATCAGACCAGTTTTCGTTGATTTCGTGAATTGACTTGAATTGAGAACCAAAACCCACGTGATGTGAGGATGGAAAATCAGCCCCAGGATGATTATATCCGTCGGAGAAACCTACAACGTATTTTCCATCTCTCAAAAACGCCTTGATCATTTTAAAGAATCTATCACCCAAAGGTATCTGATCTATTCCCGAGATCATACATCTGTCATTTTCAAATCTAGAAGCACCGTAGTACGCGCCCCAAGTGCACGTCCAATCTCTCTGCTCAATCAATATGTCTGGAGATCTTTCTAAAAGAAAGATTTCTCCATGGTCGTCCGATAGCTTCTTTAGTTTTCTGAGCTCGTCGAACTCTTCTTGATTACCAGAGAAAAATAGCGTTGGGACAGTGTTAAACTTCTCATGATATACTTTCGATACAAAATTCCAGAAGCCTAAGTAATCAGAATTGTTTGTCAACGAAAAGATGACTCTATCAACTATTCTCATTTTTATCTCGCAAAGAATGGATTCTTCTCATCATCTCTGGATTCATATAATGAAAAGTTATCTTTTCGTCGGTTCCGAATGAATCGATATTTCCAGTGCAAAACTTTTCTGTGTGAATGAACCTGCACTCTCCTGAGTTTCTGAACCAGAATCCTATCGATATGTCGCTGTTATAAGCTGTTGGGAAATCTTTGGTATCTAGAAGGTATTTCTTGATGGCAGTAAAACACTCTCTAGTCATCACAAACCCTGCTCCTCCGCTGGGATATGTCACCGGTAAGCTGCAGTCTCTACCTCTCAAACTTTGAAGGGGCATTCCTTGCTCAAGAGCATGATTCTCAGAGTAGTCATAGAAAACGTGGCCAAGACAAGCTTTTTCATTGGGAGAAATTTTAAGCGACTTGATCTCTGCTTTTAACGAGCTAATATCAACGTAGGTGTCATCATCGCTGATCATAATGAAATCAAAGTCATCAAAATTCTCTAGAGACATCACGAAATAAGCTAACTTAAAAGGAACATACACGTAACCGGTAGGAAGAGTAGAGAAAGAAACCATATCGTTTCCTTCGCTGTCACCCACGAAGATGTATGCATCAGAATTTTTAGCGTAAGTTTCTCTAATCGCATCTTGAAGTGATCTGTTCTTATCACATGTTATGATTGCATTTAGAATCTTCAAATTGCACGTCCTTCCGTCAAGATGTATAAGAGATGCTTAGATCTTACATCATAGCTATGATAATTTTCAGACCTTGCGCGACCAAGATGAGCTATTTTCTCTCTTTCAGCATCGTTTCTGGTGAAATGATCTATTAGAGCCATGAGCTCGTCTGCGTTATGATAGACGACAATCTCCTCATTAATCTTGAAGAGTCTTTCGATATTAGGCGTGTAATTTGTGAGCAGCATCGCTCCAGAACCTGTAGCCTCAAAAGTTCTGAAGTTCACGTCGTCAGCGATGTTTATGTTGAAAGCTATCTTGTAGCTTGACAGAGCTCGCACCATATCGTTTCCAATCACGAATATGTCGCGCTTCAAATTAAACTTTGACGATATCAGATTAAGCCAATTCTCTCTGTTGCCGATGAGAGAGCCGCAAAACCCAACGTCAACGTTTCTTTCAACGCTAGAGTCAGGCTTTATCAAATCAGAAGGATACCCATTCGGAAACCAGACAGCTGAGCTGACCAAACCTCTGAAGTGATCGATGTGCTGTATGTTGGACATCAAGAGAATGTCGAACTTGTGCTTGAGGCAATGAGCTTGATGATTCTGAAGAGAGCAATGAGAATCGATGCTCCAGAACAATTTCTTTCCCTTGAACTTTGAGATGTCTGGATGCCACCCAGAGTCATAATTCTCAAGGCTTAGCAGGGCATCACAATCTCTGGATATCTCGTCGAAAGGGACGGAAAAATTATTGTAATTCAACCCCCAAACGACAGCTTCATGACCGGCTCGCTCAATTCCTCGCTTAAGGCACAGAGCCTCTCTGAACTCTCTATTTCCTTCGTTTCTTCCGCGTTCCTGTATCAGTAAGATCTTCATATGACTGCTCTCAACGCTGCTTTTTGCTCTTCAACAGCCACATCATTTTCATCGAATGCTAGACCCACAAACTCATCGCTGACGCGTTTGGTCGGAAATTGAATCTTTTGAAAGAACTCATCATGAACAATCGAGAACTGAGCGACCTTTGGATAGATAATTTCGCGCAAGAAATTTTGATCAACTTGCCAAAAATCTCCCTTCACGTACTCACGAATTAGATCGCTCATGTTACTGAGAAGCGGAGCTCTAGCTCCCCACATTCCTCCTAAAATCTCTGTAGCGTGGTGAGGGTGATCACGCATGATATGAAACATCGCGCTGCTTCCGAGCCACTGCTTCACTGCAGCTACTTCACGAGCAGTTATCCTGCTATCGCAGTCTCGACTGATCATCACGTCAACGTCAGGGTCTGAGGCTGCCTCGAATCTCCAGAACATGCCCGTCCAGTCGCCGGGCTTCTTCATATCGATTACGTGTGCTCCACGATCATGAAGACCGCTGATCGTTTCAGAAGGAGTATTAGTACCTACATAAAAGCGGGCCTGCCATCCAGGATATAGTTCACTCACAAGCTCAGCGTTCCTAAGAGCTCCGATGTTATACTTTGGGTTATCACCCCATAAAGAGTAAGAAACTACTCTCATCGATTCAACCCGAACATGTGCTGAGCTCTTTGAGCGAACATCATGTGATCTCTCATCACGTGCTGATTGTTGACTGCGTACGTCATGTCGATACCCTCCTTCGTATTATCAGGGTGCTCATGGCGGATGATTACATCGTCCACATATGTTTGCTTTCCAAAAGCGAAAGCCACCTGCATAAACTCGTTATCACAGTAGAACGAGACGTAATCGGGGTGGTAGAGATAGCCGAAACGATCGTAGTATCTCTTTCCTAAAACGATCAGAGTGTTGAGCTTCTGCTTCTGATAACCATCGGAGAACCAGATGACACCATCTAGATCAGGGTAGTTCACCTTCATCTGCCGAATTATCTCGAGATCGTAACCCTCTCTTTCTGGAATCATATCGTCAGATGCTAGCAGGCAGATATCAAAATCTCGACCAGACATGTCAGCGTTGACAGCTTGAATCTTTGTCTTACTGTTGCCGTAGCAGACCTCAACGTTTTCGTACGACTCGAATCTTTTTCTGACTTCCTCGTTGTTCATCGTAGAATCGTCAAGATCACATGATACTAAGAACTTGACATTCTTAGATCTGCTAAGATTTCTGTAGCTCTCAAGAACTGAGAAAAATTTCTCTGGACGACCGCGGGTTGGAAACTTCACCAGAAGATTGGGCTCTAAGTTTTCACGACCCGATATGATATCCAGAGTCCTCTGCCAGAAAACTGCTCTTCTATTGTGGAGCCACCTGAGAATGTTGAGAGGTTCGTACTCAAGCCACGTCTCTCCAACGTGCTGAACATTCTCGTTAGATATCACCTGACATCCCAATAACTTAGACTCAGTTACCATTCTATTAGAAACATCAGCTCCGCGTGGTAGACAGACATAACCTTCAGAGTTAGACATAGCTTCTAAAACTTGATCTGGGCTCATGCTCTTGATCAAGCTGAAGATCTTGTCATTTTCCAGTAACCACTTCTTAGCGTCATCAGTTCCCTTTATCCACGAGTCGGAGTCAAGAGTCAGCCACCCAGACTTTTTTCTATTTGGAAGAGACTGGATAAGAGGAATAATCTTTTTGAAGAACTCGTCTCCAAATACCGCTGAGAGAACAGAGCAGTTTGCATTTTTCAAGCTTGGGAATCTATCGAAGTACCTTTGCATATGCTTCTGAGAGCAAAACCAAACTTGCCGAGCATTGAGATAGAACTGCTCAATTAGCTTGCCCCAGGGCTCAGCCTCGCAGCGGCACTCCTCACCGCCCTCTGCCAGATGTCTCTCAACCGATCTCCATCTACAGAACTTATAGTCATGCTCAAACACGGAGTAGCTAATTTTAGATAACGAAAAAGCGCTTATAAGAGTTGGATTCAATTGAGAAAAATTACCAAAGACCCAGTGACAGTTTGGTTGACTCTCTACCATCTCTCTAGTCAGATGAGCTGAGTGAACAGTGGCGAACGGAACAGGAGCTGAGCTATGCAGAGCGTCCATTGACAGCTCAGCCCCTCCGACCAGATCTGACAGAAAAAAATCTTGAACAAAGATGATCTTAAACTCAGGCTTCTTTTGCTCTGAAAATGGACTGTTGAACATAGTACATTATAAGACCCATGAACAAAACGAAAATGCAGATACAAAAATGGTCGGCCCGAAGACCGACCATTTTCTCAACTCAGCTGATCACTTTTCGTCGAGCTCAGGAACTCTCTCGAGGAGGAACTTGTAACGCTTTCCGTTCTTGTTGAAGCGGATAGACAGGAAGTCAGATTCCTCGATCAAGGTGTAGCTACCGCGCTCGTTTCGGAGGTGTAAGTCTCCAGTGTAGATGTTAGCCCATCTGATTGAAGGTCCGCCGAGATCGAATTGGCTGTCCGCGCCTGGAAAGAATCCTTGACGTCCACCAGAGGCTGTAACATGCGAAATCAGCGCTCCATCAAGGTTGAACCTGTGAGCGATTGTGGCCTGGTTATTGACCGTGCTACCGCTGAGGGTGAGAGTAGTTACGCCAGTTCCTGCAGCGAGAATAACGTTCTGGTCGGCAGATCCAGAAATTGTTGTTGTATTAGTTACAGCATTGATGAGAAGCTCTGCAACCCCATCTCTCTGGAAGACGAATCCGCCTGTTCCAACGTTCGCAGTAACCGTGCTACCGCTTACCGTCATCCCACCAGAGCCGACTGCTCCGATATTGACCTGCTGGTTGCTTGCTCCCTGGAAGTTAGCACTGTTTCCAGCCGTTGTCAGAGTAAGAACTGTCTGGGTCGCATTGTTGAACTTGATATCGTTACCGTCAGCACGGAGAACAAGGTCCGCAGCAGCTCTGAGCCTTGCATCGCTTCCATCACCCTCAACAACAAGATACGCCGGAGCTCCGGTGTCTTTGACAAACGTTGCACCGCTAGCTCCGTGCGTCAGGGTAATACCGTTCGTACCGCTGAGAGCTAGAGCCACACCCGTGAGTGTTCCGACCTGCAGAGTGTTAGAAGCGTAGCTGATCGTTCCTCTTCCAGTATCGTTAAACTTTAGATTGACACCCAGCGTATTCGCGCTGAGATCGATGCTTGAGCCTGTCAGGACCAGGCTGGTCGCTCCGCCTGCGGCGTCCATCGCAGCAATCTTGAACTCGGTTCCCGAGGTGCCGATAAGCTGACCGACTCTTGAACCGCTCCTCGTGAAGTTTGTAGCATTGCTGGTGTCTAGAGTGACAGTCGTACCGCTGACAACAAGAGCCTTTCCAGCAGCCGCTCCGAACTGCACATTTGTGCTTGAATCCTTGAGTTCTGCGAACTGAACGCCTGCTATCTCGAACGAAGTTCCCTTGCCCGTCGCTCCGTTGAGGGTGACGCTACCGTTGTTGGACTGGACTGTTGCTGCATCGGTAGCAAAGACCGTAAGGGCTGTTCCATTCGAAGACGTAACGTAGGCACTGGTTCCGTTGACCTCGAGCTTGCTTGCTCTGATGGGCTGCAGCGCTGAGACCGTGATAGTCACATCTTCCGGAGTTGACGTTGTTCTTGTCGCTACGAAAGCTGAGTTGGAATTTGACCAACCGAAAGCAACGTTGTTACCAGCTCCCGTGATTCCGCCAATGAAGCCTCGATCTCCTGCGCTAGTAGCGACTGAGCCTGACAGGAAGCCGAATCCGACAAGCGGATCCTCGATCACGAGGTTACTGGCCGATACGGTCATTGTCGTGCCCTGAACTTCAAGGTCACCAGCGACTACAACTTTCGAAGCAGCTCCACCGAGCGTTAACGTGGTGGTTGATGCGCCACCGACGTTGAGGGATGTTGCGGCTGTAGCGATATTACCTGCAGCTGCAGCAAAGACGATATCGTTACCAGAAACTGTGAGATCACCCGCAACCGTTGTGTCATTTCCAGCGAACGTCGTTCCCTCGACGACCACGCTGCCACCAGTTGAGGAGATCGTTAGATTACCGGTACCGCTGTGCGTGACTGTCTGAGCGTTCCCAGAGAGTGTGATATTACCCGCGATATCAGCTGTCGAGTCAACGTCGAGCGCGCCTCTGACGTTTAATGTGTTACCAGTTCCGCTCTGTCCAACGTTGACGGTCGCTGCAGTGTTTCCGAGGTTGATAGTTGTAGGAGCAGTCGCGGTGATTGTGGTACCACCAACCGTCAATGAGCCTGCAACGGTTGTCGTGTCAGAGGTGGAATCACCGAGGAAAGTGCTTCCGCTGACAATCGCGTTGCCTTGAACCGTGAGGTTTCCAAGTGCCTGAAGAGCAGAGCCGCTGATGACGCCAAGACCACTGATGCTTGCGACAGTGTTTCCGTTCGCAAGATCTTTCACAGCGAATGAACCAGAAGTTACGATCGGCCCTGAGAAGAGAGCTGTGTTAGAAGACGTGTTGCTGCCTGACACAGCGAAGAATACGTCGGAGCCCTTGGTCGAAGCGGCAGCGCCGAATCCGATCGCAATTGACGATGTGGTGAATGCTGCGGTCGCGCCTGACTCGGTGAACACACCAGCGCCACCACCACCAGTTGAAGCTGTGATCTCCCACTGACCGAGCGAGTTGTAGTTCGCAGTGATGTTCGGCCCACCAACGACAAAGTTATCTCCAGCCCCAGTCTTCTGGAGCGAGCCGGTGATGTTACTGGCATAAACGTTACGCCACTTGCTTGAAGTTGATCCAAGATCGAACGTTGCCGACCCTGGAATAAGAGATCCAGTTACTGCGATGGTTCCAATAGAACCAGAGAGACTACCTACCAAAGCCATGTTATTTCTCCAGAGTCAGCTTTAACTATTAACAACGAAAGTTAATCCTCGATCAACTGCATCATCATCTTGTAATTTTTACCTGTCTTGTTGTTTACGATCCTGAGGAAATCGTTCTCCTCAATCACAGTCCAGTCACCACGCTCGTTGCGAAGGTGAAGGTCACCAGTGTAGATGTGGGCCCAGCGGATGTCTGCAGTGCCGAGAGTGTAGGTGTTGTGAGCGTCAGGAATGATCGAACCTTTCATTCCAACGGAGCCGGTGATGTAAATCGATCCAGACATGAATATGTTGGAAGCTCCGGCAGTGTCCGTTGTTCCAATCTTAATATTCGTGGTTGATCCTGGATCTCCGCCCTGACCTATGTTAATATTCTTTGTGAGACCAGAAAGAGTCGCTCCCGTTGCGAGATTAAGACTGATAGATCCCGTTCTGCTTGCTGCAACGTTGAGAGTGAAACCGTTCGCGTTGCTTGAATTTCCGAGAGATATTGTGGAAGCTGCTCCACCTATTGCGACGGAGCTGACGCCGGTTCCGAATATTGTTGTTGAAGATTCAGTGCTGGTGATATCGCCACCGTTAACAGCAATATCTCCTGAGATCGTTAGGCTGTTTGACCCTGTAGCAAAGACAAGACCTGATGAAGCTCCGAGAAAACCGTTGTTGTTAAACTGTATCTGAGTGTTTGAACCAGCAGGAGGAGAAGAAAACTCGATTAGATCAGAATCACCGACTCCATCACGATACCAGTATTTTTTTGATGATCCACTTACGATTAGTCGAACTTCCATCGACTTGAATCTAAGAGCTGATGGAATACCAGAGTTTGCTGCTGCAATAGAAGACGAGACGGTATCGAAAGAACCAGTGAAGGGTCCCGAATACGAGTCGACTGGAACCGCGTTGACAGGCTGAATTCCGTATGGTAGCTGAAGTCCGGGAGTTACTGGCATGCTGCTCTCTAATTATGCCCTTACGATCGAGTGGCGGTGACTCGAAGCGTACGGGGAAGCGATTGTCATGGTGTAGACCTTGTACGAGACTGCAGTCCCACCACCATCATTCACGTTGAACGTGGAGAGCACGTAGCTCGACGTGATGTCGGCGTTCAGGGCGTCCAAATCGATTACGGAGGAGATGGTGTCTGATGCCGCCACTGTGGTAGGCAGCGCCATGGTGAAGTTGATCTGTGTATTTCCAGTATCCAGCACCGTAGTTCCACCAGCACTCACCAGTGTCTTTGTTCCAAGAGATCTGACATCTGCCGAAGTTGTCGGAGCTGTTGCCGACGGTCCGTAGAAAATTCCGTACTGGAATGTGATTGTTGTGCTACTTGACGTTGAGGTTTGGTAAGCATCGACAACTTGAATTCTGTATAACAACGACGTAGATGTGTTGAGAGCAGCATTGTTGTGGCTTGTAGAAGGAATTGAGATCGATGAAGGGTTACCAGTGACTGGCACTGCGCTTAATCCCGGAACGTCGGTCCATCCACCTGAGCCGTTGACTTGATACTGAACTGAGTAGCTCGAAATAGGAGCGTTGATCCTGTTCCTGGTGATTGTACCAGAGATTGTTGAACCAACGTTTCCACGCTCGCGAAGAGAATTTGTCTCGTTTGTGAATCCACCACCAGTTGTGGTAGCTACGGTGAGAGACATTGTCGGAGCTGAGTACGCTTGCGGAGTGAGGTTAGCTGATCCCGTAGTAACAGCACCCGCGCTATCCGTTATGATATACTGGTAGTTGAGGACGGTCGTAAAGAATGAACCGACCGTGAACGTATGGTCGTAGTACAGCGGATTTGTTGTTGCGCTCGAAAGAGTTGTCCACGGACCAGTTGAGCCGCTTCTGAACTGAAGGTCTGCTGTCGCGACCGTGGCCCCCAGCGTGTTGATCGTGTAACTTCCAGTGACAGAAGTCGTTATCGATCCCGAGATTCCGAACGTAGAGGTGATTGGATTGGTGGGGGTGAGATTGACCGTCGGATTGATAGGCTCTGCAATAGCAAGGAGTATGACCTCGGCCGGCGTTTTACCAGTTGCTGGAATCGTAGCTCCCGTGGCGTACCTTCCGAAAGTCCTGCCTCCCGTTAGAGAGACAGTGAGATCGCTTGGGAAGACGTATGAATTGACAGTAACGCGACCATTTGCTGAGCCAGAAGTGATCGATATACTTCCGGTTTGAGCCATATCGCTTGACGAGCTAGCGATAAGGTACGGAGTCCCATCGGCTAGATTTGTAAGAGATCCGCTGAGACCACCGGTAGCTTTTATCGTGACGCCGGTCAGAGTATCAGTGTTTTTATTGTAAGTTAGCCCGCTGTCACCACCGAAAGTTGATCCGCCATCGTTGAATTGAACATAGGTGTCAGATCCACCGGGAGTGCCTCCTCCGCCAGAAGACGTAAGCTCCCACTGCCCAGAAGAGTTGTAGTTGACAGTTACACCACTGCCCGTGATGAAGTCTAGGTTTCCGACCGTCTTTCTTAGAGACCCCGTTATGCTTTGGGCAATAAGAGATCCAGTTACCTGAACGTTCGACCCGCTCAGTCTTGTGACTGAATCACTTGATAGTGTGAGGCTCTTGCCGGAAGCTGCGCTGAGAGATGCAATGTCACCTGATCCGCTGCTAAACGCTGCGAACGTGGCACCATGACGTTGAAAATTAATCTGAGCAGCGCCATGGTTAATGTTAACTGTCGAGCCGCTGAGCTGCGTTGATGAAGTTCCACCGAAGCTGATGTTACCAGTAGTTCCAGCAACTACAACGTCAGTAGATCCGTTATAAGCGACGTCAAGAAACTCAGTAGTGTTTCTCTTGAAAGTTGTGGTTCCGTTGTTGGACCCTATTGTTACTTTGGAGCCAGAAACGATGAGAGGCCACGCAGCTCCGGACGGAAGCTTTGCTCTCAATGCTGGATTCGCAGAATCTGACACATCGATAACAACTCTTTCGACGGTGTTCGAACCGAACCACGTCTGACCATCATAAGCATCAAAATGAACGTTCGAGCCCGAAACGTAGATACCCGGGTAGAACTGCTCTATTGATCTTATCTGGGCTGAGTAACCCCCACTTTTTGAAAACTCAATGTAACTCGAGCCGTCTTCTTTGAATGTCACGGGTGCTAAAGCACTTGAATCAAGCACCACGGAGGTGCCACTCATAGTCAGCGTGGTTCCGTTAGAAGAAGTAACTACTGCCGTTGAGCCGTTAACTTGAAAAGAGGAAGCCCTGACCGGTTGGAGACCGCTGACAACGACAGAAGTCGCGCCGGCTGTCGATGTTGTCTTTGTCGCGACAAATGAACCGCTGTTGTTTGACCAAGCAAAAGCAACGTTATTTCCAGCACCTGTGATCCCGCCGATGAAACCACGATCTCCAGCTGAACCTGCGACTGAGCCGGTCGTAAACCCAAGACCGATGAGCGGATCTTCAATTGTGATATTCGAAACGTCAACTGTGACAGCTGTTCCCAGAACTTCAAAATCACCGGGAATAACAACTTTGCCCGTGCTTGAACCAAGATTTAGGGTTGTAGCTGAAGCGGCGAGGTTAAACGTTGAGGCTGTGGTGGTGATGTCTCCACCGTTGACAGCAACATCTCCTGTGAACGCAGCGTTAGATCCAGTTACATTGCCAACAATGAACTGTGAACCAGATACTACAATATCGCCACCGAAAACTGACTTTCTCGCAGACGCTCCCGTGACCCCTGACGTTCCGCTTACAAAGAAAAACACGTCAGCGCCGGCGCTTTGAGCTGCGTAGCTCGATCCCAACGCTCCGGCGATTGCTACTGATGCGGTCGAGTTAAGTCGAGGAGAGGGAGAAAGTTCATTCCAGTTGCTTGCTCCACCGCCGCCGCCTCCACCAGCTGAGTAAGCGGTGCCAGCAGAGTCGTAGATTGTTCCTGAAACAACGACATCACCCTTGAAAGTGACGACGCCCCTTGAGAGTGAATTTTTAGAACCAGCTGTTCCTGAAATGAAAAGCCAAGTGTCGGAACCAGTCGTGAAGTGAGAGGCTGTGAATCCGCCTGAATCATCTGTCACCGACCCCATACCGTAGATCAGGAGCGGAGAGGCAGCAGAGCTTCCAGAGTTTATGATCTGGTTAACTCTTAGCTGCCTTGTTCTAAAGTCTACCGACATTACGCTGTGACCTCAATCGCGTGAATATGAACACTGTCAGAGTTTGGAACAGAGGCTTTTATGATAAGCTGTGAGACACTGACGGAAACTATGAACACGTTAAAATTCGCAATTGAACCGATGGGAGTGAGTGTCACTTTCGGAGCGCTTGAGAATGTTTTCGTGAAATTGTAAGTTATCTGATCAGAACCGCCGAATGACGCAGTCGCTGCCTCTATAGTTGCTGACAAGGTTGGCTCCGATGTCGAAGTGAACAGTAGTCTGGGTTCGCGACGCAGGAATGGGTACGTCTTTTTATATCGCTGTAGATCGATCTTTGTCGGCACGAGACGCCTCCACCCCTAAGTATTAAGAGCTAGAGCATCTGGCCTGCAAGAGTAGCAAGCTCTGAGCGCTCTCCGCGCTCCAAGGTTACATGACAAGTCAGATCGGAAGTCTTTAACTTCTCAACAGCGATGGTGAGACCGTTAGAGTAGCTATCAATGTAGGGAGTGTCGATCTGATCGATGTCTCCAAGCAGAACAATCTTGCTATTCTTACCAGTTCTCGTGATTATGGTCTTGAGCTCATGAATAGTGGTGTTCTGTGCTTCGTCAACTATGATGAAAGCCTCGCTGAATGTTCTGCCTCTGATAAAAGCTAGCGGAGCAACGTCGATGTCTCCGCGAGTCCTCATCATCTCAAAATAAGTCGATTCACCGAAAGCCTGTCTAAAGTTGTCAACAATGGGAGAGAGCCAGGGCGCCATCTTGTCGTTGATATCTCCAGGCAAGAATCCAAGTTCCTTACCGACTGGTTCAATCGAGCGAGTGATGATGATTCTCTTGTAATTTTTTTCACTAAATCCCTGCATAGCAGCCGCTAGAGTGAGAAAAGTCTTACCACTTCCGGCTAGACCAGACAGAGATACAAGAGGAATCTCAGGGTCAAGCAACGCATGAAGCGCAAACTTCTGCTCTTTGCTTCTAGCACTCACACTGTTACACTTGTAGTTGAGGGGCTTAAGCTTCCCGCTCTTGTGAATCGCTAGAAAAGACTTCTTGGGATCTAGGTCTGATGTCCCATACACGAATTGGTTTGGCTGAAGCTCTGGCATCCAATCAGAAACTTCAAGTTCTTTTTGAGAATAGAAAGTGTCAACGTCACGATCAGAAAACTCAATCGCTTCCTGACCCGAGAACATCTGACCGCCTTCCTTCACGCTCTTGACATGATCGCGGTAATAATCCTCCGCTACCAGTCCCAGAGCGTCGCACTTGACTCGAAGGTTGATGTCCTTCGTCACGACCTTCACTGTGGCCCCTGGGTGACCTGTCTTGAGGCCCAGAGCCACAGCGATGAGTTGGTTATCGCCCTTCTTAAAATCGAGCCCTGAGGGAAGCTGGATGCCCAACGGACTCAACTCGTTTTCTATACGAACCGTCTGTTCGTTCCCAACATCAACGCCGTTGTGCAGATTACCGGTTGACCTTAATTGATCCAAGTATCGATTGACGTACCTAGCTGACGACCCAAGAAGATCTTGACGCTCTTTAAACCTGTCCAGCTCTTCTAGAACGACAAGAGGGAGAACAACGTCATTACCAGGAAACGAGTGAATGCTCTGCATGTCATGTAAAAGAACCGATGTGTCTATTACAAGAATCTTTCTATTTCCGCGTTTGTCTTGACGAGGCTGCAAAATGTCTCCTTTAGAGTAAAGATATCAACTAAGAGAAGAGAGTAATCTGAATATGCCGCAACAAGCAAACGAAAATGTAGCTATCAATACGACATGTTTTTCTGAGCACGAAAAGCGAGGATTAACATGTGAAAAGAAATCCTGCCGCCTCTGGATGACGGCAGGAGAGTATTTAAATTGCGCGGCTGTAGCTGCGAACAAAAACGATGAAGGAATGACTCTCCAACAGATCGGTGATATATTCGGCGTCACTAGGATGAGAATATGCCAATTAGAGAAATCATCTCTTCAAAAAGCTCAATCGTCAGTTTGAGTTACCGAGCTTTGGTGGCTGCAGTAAGAGCGTTGACAATCTCAGTCTTTGTGCTGACAGATGTAACTGAAAGATTCATAGACTGAGCAACTGCTAGAAGCTGAGTTTTCGACCAGGACACGTCCCAATTTGGGAAATTGACCTCGACAGTTTCCTCGACCGCCTGCTCTTCCTGGGCGTCTACCTCATCAGCTTCAACGGTTGCAGGCTCAACTACAACTACCGGTGCTTCAACAACCTGAGCGTCGTTCTGATTCTGCAACTCGGAAACTGGAGCTTCTACGGCTACAGTCTCGATATCAGAGGCGTCGGAATGATGCTTACGATTAACAAGATTGTATAGGCTGGCAGGCATATTAAGCCTCGCCGTCAGACGTCTTGCGCTGCTTCTCGATATCGACCATCAGCTTCGTAAGAGTTGCGGACTCTTTCTTGAGAAGCCTGAGACCCCTGCGTGCTCTCACACCCGCCGAGACGTTCCCGCGCGCGTTCTTCTGAACGTCAAGCTCCGTTGACTCGACAAGAGCTTTGATCCTATTCCAGCACTCGTTAATTGCATCGTTAGACATTTTCTACTCCATTAACCTGTTATGATGTTACTAGTTGGAAGTTGCGCTTCATCAAGCGCTTCTTTTGCGGCGTTAGAGATACGAACCAATGCAGCACGATCCTCTAACTCAAGTGACAAAAGACTTATGATTTGAAGCATCTGCTTTTGTTTAACGCCAAACTTAAGTATCTCATCGACAATTTGTCTGCTCTTGAGTGACTCAGCAGCCCAAATCTCTGTTTCAGTTTGTCCGAATTTCTTAGCTTCCATTAGAATGCCTCAATTTTAAACCTTTCTTCACCAAGAAAAATAAGTCTTTTTCCATGAAGATCGCCGTCATCGTCCTCTTCTCTTGTCAAGATAATCCAAGAATCCCACGCTTTACTCAGATAGATCCATTCAGCATGTTCCCAGGTCGAGATGTCGCTTTGGTAAGAGTCTAAAACTTCTGAAAGAGATTTCGGGAGAGACAATCTGATGTCAGATATGCTAGGAAGAGTCTTTGACTCTTCCTTTGTCGTAAGCTCAGATCTGCAGACATCTACTACTTTGTGAATGATCCCACAGTTATTGCATTGCGCAAATTTCGGCTGAACAGTGTCAGACTCTTCTTCTAAAATTGAAAACACTGCGAATTTATGAAAAACGGGATCACGACTCTCTTTGAATTGCGGAAGTATGCAATGACATTGAATCAGATGTTTTATTCCGCTTAGTGGCATCTATCGTCCGAACAGACTCGTCTTCTTCACTGTCGCGTCAACTTCAATAGTTCCATGATTGCGATTAGCATTTACATGCTTGTTCGCGACAGACACGTATTGGTTAACACCGTTGTACGCCACACCCTCTACAGTCATCGAAGCAACCGCAATGACTCTTCTGATCTGATCATCAGTCAGCTTTAGCTCGCTTCTAAGAACTGAAGTTAACGCAACTGCAAGATTGTCATTGATTGCGCCGACAACGTCGTTCGTAACTCTTCCCATGTCACTTTCTAAGCTCAAAATAACCTCCTTTTGAGATTTTCATTTTTACCATCAAAAAGTAAAAATCAACGTGTGAATTTATCAGCTATTGTCGTAGACGCCCAGGCGTCAGGTTTGATAGTAGGCTCGTATCCCATTCCGCTGATGTATGATTTCGCTGCTTTGGCGAGTCTAGCAGATCTACTGTCAGGATCAGATGCAATGTCAGCGTGAATATTAACGTGGATATTCGGTCGTTGAGATTTGATTAGCTCTGCAGTCATAACAGATTCGTAAACTTCATGCATCAGTCTATCTTCTAAAGATTTGAAAGAAGAGCGGTTAAATTTATTCTTCTTGTAGAAGAACTTTCCCCCTCGACCCTCCCAATAAACGCAGATAGCTGTGGCCAGTTGCCACTGTCCAGCCACAAGCTGTGAATCTGTTCCAACAAAAACTTTTGATTCAACACTTATTTCGGAAATAACGTCATCTATGCTGTGATGTTTGCCGTCTGGGCTTATCCACATAGTTTATCCTCTGTTAAGATAGCGCCGTTTTTAGATAGCACCTGCAAGAATGAATCACTAGCTTTTTTTCCAGCCTCAATAGATGAAAACGGATACACACCGTTGTGAAAGTTGCAAACTCCACTTTTCAAAGAAGCGACGCTGTACCTAATGCAATAGTCGATTCTGTCTCTTGACGTTCCGGCAAACGACTTGTTGTCTTTTCCTACTCTGATTGTAAGAGCGCCGGCTCCTAGAGAAGAAATTCTTTTTCTTAAGATTTCTTCCTCAGCAGAAGATGAGCTCTTTATTCTCTCAGAAAGATAAGAAACAACCTTGGACATATTGTTTTTCAAGCTTTCAAGTTCAACAAAGTTGACAAATGCTGTTGCTTTTTCAATCTTTGGACACTGCGACAAGTCTACGCTTGAAATCAGCTCTCCCTTTAAAGATGAAACAACATCTGTCCCAAATCCAGTAGCAAGATCTACCAAAGCGTTGCAGCCAACTTCGTCGTACGGTACCTCAATAGGAATAACCTGAGCTGTGTTTCTTTGAAAATTAACTGCAGATGTTGTGACAACGTCGTTAGAGAATCCACGAGCAAAAATAAGATACGGAGTCAAATTTTCATTTGAATCTTGAAAAATTTTGTGACACTCAGAAACGCTCTCTATGATTCCGTCTATAAAAACTAGCTTGGGATAATTAACCGAGGCTTTACTCGACTTGAGAGATGAAAAAAAGTCAATTGAAGGGTGCCATGAGCACTGCTGAGAACCAAAAACAATCTCAGTTTTTGTTGAGTCAGATTTGTCAAGAACGATTTTTCCGTCTCGGCCTGCTCGCTTGAGACTCTCTATTACAACTTTTGCCGATTTCTCGTCAGAAGCAGATGACATAGATTTTTCAAGCTCTAATAAAGAAAACCTTCTGTTTTTAATAGATTCTATGAAAGAGTTCTTGTCTTTTAAGCTTAAAAATTTAAGCATGACAAACGAACCACCCGCAGACGTAGACTCGGCGTCCACCATACACCTCAGAAGCATATTCTTAAGAGGCCCAGTACTTAAAACTTGCGATGCAATTCTAAGGCAGTCCGACTTCGAAGCAACGTAAGAAGAGTCATTCAGGTTAACAAACAACTTACCATTCTCAAGATCGCTGACTAGCGTCGAGATTTCAGAAAAAAGCTGCGCGGCTTCACGTCGCGCAGCTTCTGATGTTTTAAGAGTTACCTTCACGTTGAATTTTTGTTATTTCTAACGAGAAGATAAACTCAATTCTCAACAACTTCTTTCTTAATCCAATAAAGGCTGACGCCAGAATCAACCGGAGACCCGAGCACTTTAGAATTCTCTATGAGAACCGCCTGTAATGACTCTACTTTTCCACCGCCAAGATACGGAATAGGATCTAGCTCCGTCCCTTTAGCGACCATGTATCCAGTAGCGTCGAAGTCAGGATATAAAAATCCTTTTGCTCCAATCACAGATGGTTTCACGAGCGTAGAAATTCTAGACTTGGATTTCAAGAGTCTCTCCAGAGATTATTAGAGGCAAACGTGATGATTTCCTCTGATGAATCTGGGGTGTAACCGTATTCTTTGACCATTGTTTCGACCATGTCTGAGTACTTCTTCTGCTGCTCATTGTCACGGCTCTTAGATTTAGTGACAATACGCGCCATGTCCTTGACTGAAGCGATGAGATAACCCTCAATAGCTTCCTTGAGTGGCTCGTAAGACTTGTAGTCAACTTTCTGGCCGCGACGCATCTTGGCAAACATGAAAGCTGTCACATCAGCCCTGAAACCGTCACGCGCAGAGCCTGTGATTCCGATCTGCTCTTCGATAGACTGCAGGAACCTCTCGTCTGGGGCGCGATCTTCTGAGGTAACACGATCCTTCAACTTCTGCTTTGTCGTGTAAGCCTCAGCGTTGTCCATGTAGTTATCGAACAGTGACTGCGCTTGCTCTGAGTACGCCGTGACGAATGCCTTGGCAATCTCACCTTCGAGGATCTTGAGGTACTCCTCACGGATTGTCTTCTGGAGGATCTCGAGGTAGACTTTCTTCTTGTCTTCGTCAACAATCTGCTCTTTCACTTGCTTGATAAGAGCTTCAACAACTCGCATGGGCGTGATGAAGCTCTTATCAGAATCGGTTAGAGCTGAGTCGATCGCCTTGGTAATGAAACGAGTCGAGATGCCGTCCATCCCCTCATGACGTGCTTCCTCACGAAGGTCCTTAATGTCAACTTTCTTAGTACGACCCTTCTCAACAACTTCTTGACCGTCGTAGATCTTCATCTTGGTAAGAAGGTCACACTTTTGAGACTGACGAAGGCGGCTCATGACAGAGAACATTGCTGCAACCTTGATGGTGTGGGGAGCAATGTGGGCCCTGAAGTCAGAGCGACGAA
>Ga0114979_10001091_pt1 | contig 18044 bp, 12 predicted proteins | sample S_140625_EF_Meta_FD_87315 | JGI IMG/M metagenome (GOLD analysis project Ga0114979, IMG submission 87315) | Freshwater microbial communities from Lake Simoncouche, Canada to study carbon cycling - S_140625_EF_MetaG | ecosystem: Environmental > Aquatic > Freshwater > Lake | place: Lake...
GGTCCTACTGGTGTCACTGGATACACTGGATACACAGGAACAACTGGTCCTACTGGTACAACCGGTCCTACTGGTGTCACTGGATACACTGGATACACAGGAACAACTGGTCCTACTGGTAATACTGGTCCTACTGGCGTCACTGGCCCTACTGGAAATACAGGTTCTACAGGTCCACTCGGAACTGGTCCTACTGGTGCTACTGGTGCTACTGGAACTACTGGTCCTACTGGTACAACTGGTCCTACTGGTGTCACTGGATATACTGGATATACTGGAACCACTGGTACAACCGGTCCTACTGGTACAACCGGTCCTACTGGTACAACTGGTCCTACTGGTACAACTGGTAATACAGGTCCACTTGGAACAGGACCTACTGGTGCTACTGGTACAACCGGCCCTACTGGATACACTGGAACCACTGGTCCTACTGGAAATACTGGTCCTACTGGTGTCACTGGATATACTGGATATACTGGAACCACTGGTCCTACTGGAAATACAGGTCCTACTGGTGTCACTGGATATACTGGATATACTGGAACCACTGGTACAACTGGTCCTACTGGTACAACTGGTCCTACTGGTACAACTGGTCCTACTGGTACAACCGGTCCTACTGGAATACCAGGATCCGCAGTAAATACAGGTGCAACAGGTCCTACTGGAAATACTGGTCCACTCGGTACAGGACCTACTGGTTCTACAGGTCCTACCGGAAACACAGGTCCTACAGGTCCACTTGGTACAGGACCTACTGGTGCTACAGGTCCTACTGGAAACACAGGTCCTACAGGTCAAGTCGGAACAGGCCCTACAGGTGCTACTGGAAACACAGGTCCTACCGGAAACACAGGTCCTACAGGTCAAGTCGGAACAGGCCCTACTGGTTCTACAGGTCCTACTGGAAACACAGGTTCTACAGGTCCTCTGGGAACAGGTCCTACTGGTAACACTGGTCCTACTGGTGTTACTGGTTATACAGGTCCACTCGGAACAGGACCTTCTGGTAACACAGGACCACTTGGTAACACAGGTCCTACAGGTCCTTCTGCAACACAAATACCACCTCTTACAGGAACAACAGGCTATGGTCCTACTTCTACTGGTTTTGTTCCTAATATTGTAGTAACAAATGGTTCCATTACAAGTATTACAAATTCTGCAAAATCATTCGTAATTAACCACCCAGATGATGAAAACAAATATTTGGTACATGCATGCTTAGAAGGATCAGAAGCGGGTGTGTATTACAGAGGAATTGGAAAAATTACAAATAATGTTTCTACTACTATTGAATTACCAGACTATGTGAAAAATTTGGCAACCCATTTTACTATTCAATTGACTCCTATTTATTGCGGTAAAAAGATGGAGCCCTTGTATGCCTCTAAAATTGAAAACAACTGCTTCCAAGTATATGGTGAAAACTGCGAATTTTACTGGTTAGCACAAGGTAAACGCGTTGATATTGAAGTTGAGCCATTGAAATCAGCTACCATTGTAAAGGGATCTGGACCTTATACATGGATTTAGACGCATGAATTTACACACATGAATTTAGACGCAACACTTATTTTGAATAATACATACTATTTAATATATTACGTATTATTTATACACTTTGTAAATCCTCTTTTGTGATGAGACGAAAAGGACGTATTTTATATAATTTTTCCTTCATTTCATCATAAGGATCTTCAGGTCTTTTTCGAAATGTCGCTTTTGTTCTATATCCAGATCCATCATTTCCAATTCTATTTTGATCTGGAATCGAATCCGATGGACTGATATAATAATAGGCGATTGTTTTTCTCAAAACACCATCAGGACACTTTATTTCTTCTGGTAATCCATGCCATGAAATTTCATTGGTTTTAAAAATAATGGCAGTATTAAAAATAACTGGTGATTTTTTTATACATTTTGTTAACTCTTTATTCCATAATTCTGTTTCCCCATTCCATTCTTCTTGCCAATCTTTGCTCATATATAAAATAATATTTAATCGACGCTCTTTGTTCAAATAAGGGTGTTTCTCATAATCTAAATGTAAATCGAGTTTTCCTCCATTAGAATGTACATGTAATCCAGCGCCATGCAAATAAGGATCAAATTCAAGATTTTCAATACCGGTTAACAAATTTATTTTTTCTAAAATTTGTTTACATGATAATAAATTGAACAATTTTTTTATACATCGTGGCATCGTGCTGATCTTATCATTTGCGTATTTCTTTTCAATCGGGTTGTTGTATTCATACCAATTTGATGAAGTGATATCTGTGGGAAACTCGTTAAAAATTTTTTCAGCATATTCTTCATTTAAGAAATTTGGTATCATAATATGCTCATATGGTTCTGCATTTATAAATGCATTCTTTAATTGAACCAAATTATTGTCGTCTTGTATCCAATTACCAAAATAGTTTAATTTATCTGGTAAACGTTCTGTTAAAAATAAATCAAAAAAATTTATTTTATAATTATGTATCAAATCATCCAATCCGGAAATTAAATCAACTTCAATATTCCAACCCAAATCCTTCAACTTTTGATTACTAATATAATAGCGCATATCATTATAAGGTCGATCTTCTATATATTCTATATAGTCTTTGTAATTTTCCGTTTGTTTGATCATTTTTATCAATATTTTGGAAATATCCAACACAGAATACTCCATATTTTCGTCACAACCAATATTATAAATTTCACCAATTACTCCTTTTTCTAATATAATTTCAAATGCTTTTGCAGTATCGTATGCGTGTAAAAAAGCACGAACACTAGATCCATCTCCTTGTATAGTAACTTTTTTGTTTTCTTTTAATAATTGAATAAAATGAGGAATTAATTTTTCTGGATATTGATTTCTTCCATATACATTGTTACCTCTAGTAATAACAATAGGCATTTTATAGGAATGTAAATAACTTTGTGCCATTAATTCCGCGCCTGCTTTGGTAGCTGCATATGGATTGGTGGGACATAAAACAGAATGTTCCGTTTTACATAATTCTTCAATTGTATTCATCGATTCTCCATATACTTCATCTGTGGATACATGAATAAATTTCTGTATTTTTTTATATTTTCTACAACATTCCAATAGATTATTTGTACCCAATACATTATCATATGTAAATTTGATGGAATCCTCAAATGAATTTTGAACATGTGATTGAGCGGCAAAATGAATAACATGAGTGATTTTATATTTTTTAAGAATTTGATCAATTAATTCCACATCATTTAAATTTCCATTTATAAATACATAATTTGGATTTGTTCTAATTTGTTCATTTACATTATACTCATTTGCGCAATAATACATAGCATCCAAATTCACCAAAGTATTGAATTTATTCTTATAAAAGTAATAATTGATGAAATTACTTCCAATAAATCCACAACCACCTGTTATAAGCAAATTATAAACTGGTTTCAACGCATCTATATTTGCTTTGTATTGTATTAAGCAATCTTTAACAGCATCTTTAATATTTCGCACTTCAGGAAACAAATTTTGCAGCTTACTTGTATCCAAAAAATTATTGGAACGTTCCGAAGCTAATATTTTACGCTGTTCTTGTTGTGAAAAATTTTTCCATGTAAAAAGAGGATCTACAATTTCCTTATACATAGTAAGTATTTCATTGTGGCTGATTAATCCAGGATTTGTCAAATTCATTGTTCCAGTTATTTTTTGTTCCATCATTTTTAAAACCAAAGGTAATAGCTCTGGTAACACAGACATGGAATTTGAAATAGAACATATTTTTTCGTAATTGACAATTTTTGTAATAAAATTGCGATCAGAAATGGTGCCAGTAATAGGCATTCTAATGCGTAAATTAAGAGTGTTATCTGAGTGCAAATTCATAATTTGATCAGTAAATCCTTTTACAATGGAATAAGAAGATCCAAAAAAATTTGGCACCGATTTTTCGTCAAATCCGTTTTCTTCTTTCTCAAATGGATGTGTTTCATCAAATGTAAATATACAACCTGTTCCCAAATATGTATAATGGATGTTTTTTTCTTTGCATAATGATGATAAAAGTAATGGCGAATATAAATTATCTCTAATATTGTCTACTAATTTTCCTGGTTCTTCTAAATAATCTATTGTTGTAATATTTTTTTCACCTATGGTTCCATGTGTCCTACCAATAAAAGAAATGACATGTGTCGGCTGAATGGTATCCAATTCTTCTAACAAAGTAACTTTACAATCCGCTCTACTTTTGCCATCATAAAATGGAATGTTTTTTTGGATCATTATTTCTTTAAAAATATTACCTATCCATCCGTTTGAACCATATACTAAAATGATCATTTATAAGTTAAATACAGAAAAAATAATTTCGACTAAAATATATATATGAATAATAAAAATACAATTGATAATTTTTTAGAAAAAACATTACATAAATTTTGTAAAATATATAAAACTACTAAATCTGAAATTAAAAAAAATGATAAACTCCGTTTTCGGTTTGAATGTTTTAAATATAATTTTATGATTAAACATATAGATATTCCAGATATTAGTCATATTTCTTCATGGGAAGCAGTTTTAATAGAATATAGAAGTTTTCCGCATGTTGAGTTTTTAATACGCAATGCTATTTTAAAATTGGGGTCAAAATGGTCTTACACTATTGTTTGCGGAAACTTGAATTATCAGTTTATGAAAAATATATGTAGTCAAATATCAAATAATATAAAAATAATTAAAACAAATTATGATAATTTAATCCCAAACAATTACAATTTATTATTAAGTAGCATCAATTTTTGGAATCTTTTTAGTGGAAGTAAAATATTGATTTATCAAGAAGATTCTTTTATTTTCAAAAATAATATAGAAGACTTTATGGAGTGGGATTTTATTGGTGCACCTTGGCCTACTAATACAAATGATACTCCTAACCGCGTTGGAAATGGCGGACTTAGTTTAAGAACAAAACAAATTATGTTGGATATAATAAATAAAGTATCTATTCATAATACACATGTAAATGAATCTACAAAAATATATATGAATCAAAATAATTTAACTATATGTCCAGAAGATGTATATTTTTCATTAAATATGCAAAATTTCAATATTGGAAAAGTAGCACCCTTCGATATTGCTTTTAAATTCTCTTCAGAAAGTTTAGATAATCAAAATAGTTTTGGAGGGCATAATTTTTGGATATCGGATCCAAACTGGATAAAAAGAATACAAAAAAATTTAAATTTGTTTAATTATACATCTAATAATAACTTGAACGAGTTTTTATATTTTTTAAAAAAACCATTGCAGTTAAATTTAACAAAAACAAAAAGAAATGCATTTGATATTGATTTTTTATTATACAAAAAATGCAACAATATATTCATAAAAAACAATGAAGAATTATCACAACATTTTTATAATTATGGAATGAATGGTTTAATTTATCATATTAAACAAATATATAATGTATATCCAGATATAAATATATTTTATTTTTTAAATGATATACTTGTTCTTAAAAATAACAAAATATATTCCATTAATTATTTTGTAAACAAATTTTTTTATTCTAGGTCCTTCGAGTATTTTATGAAAACAACCATTCATAAACATCATGATTCTATTTCAGATACATATTCACCTCTACTTTTATTAGTCTTTATTGGAAATATTAACGTCGGAAATGATTTGATAGGAAAAATAGTCAACTATAAAAATATAGAGAAATTTAATGTTTCTTTTTGTTTCAATTCAAAAACAAATTATGATCATTTTAAGTCGATTATTGCCAAAAATTTTACACACTTTTCAGTGTATTTTACAAATGAATATGGTACAGATATTCAACCTACATTATTCATGTATAATGACATATGTCAAAAATATAAATTTGAATATATTATTAAGTTACATACAAAAAGTATTGAAAACGAATACAACGATCTTACCAATTTTTTATTGTCAAATAATTTAGAAAGTTTGAAGAAAAAATTAAATAAAAATATGTGTAACTGCGTTGGTCCAGATAATTATTATTTATCTTTACAAAATGATATTTTTAATAAAAGAAATATAACCAAAAATATACAATTATTAAATGTAAATAAATGTTTTGTTAAGGGAACTATATTTTTTACAGATCATGATACCTTTTATAAAACAATACAATTTATTAAAAATAATGATTATAAATCTTATGTATTTAATAATTTATATGAAAACAATTCCATCAATTTAAATTTTTCCCCGACACATTTTTTAGAGCGTGTTTTTGGAATTATTAAATAATTAATTTAGTAAATATTTTAATATTTAAATATTTTATTATGGCAAGTAAAAGTTGTGCTATTTCAGAAAATAACGTTTTTCAAATTACTATCGCTCATTTAGCAAATAGTGAAAAGCCTGTTTGTGATAAGGATGCGTTAGAATTGAACGATGTTTCGATGTCTTTTGATTTGTTCAAGCGTGTTTTTTTCGAAAATAATTATGATACGTTTCAAATAAATAATCAGTATCACAATTTAGATGAGTTGTTGATTGGTAATAAAACCATCAAATCTTCTAATTTCAGATGTTACAAAAATGGTGTGAAATTCAATTTGATGGATATTATGCACTTCAAACATATTAAGGATAAGAAAACAAGGTGCTGTGATGTGTCGCATCTTGGTCTCGCAAAAGAATTGTCTTTACATACATCTTTAGTAAATTTCCACGTGTACCACAATTGTTTAAGTTTTGACAATATACTAGCAGTTTACAATCATCATATTAACAAAAAGAGCAAAAATTATTTCCGATTCAAGATTAAGGTGAGTTATTATTCTGCTGATTTAGATACAACCTTATCTGTTTATTTCAATTATTTAGTGAAAATTCCCAAAAATATCAATGTTTGTCAGCAAATAATCGAAGAAGAGCCCGAATGTGATTATGAAAATATTGTTTACAGCAATTACAATAAACATATTTCTTCTAATGTAACCAATACTTTATCTAACATTACAATGAACAGCTCAAATAATTTAGAGGATGACGATTCTGAATCCATCAGTTCAGAAGTATCGTACGAAAACGTTTTATCCGAAGATAACAAAGAAAACGATACCTTTTTTTAGACACATAAAATGCATTAAATTTTAATATTTATATTAAATAATAATAAATATTATATGTTAAGAGTTTTTTCAAAAAATAATGATACTAGTTGTTATGATTATATTAAAAATAGAAAAGGGAAAACTATTTTATCAGATTTAAAAACGAATCCTAATAATAGATATGTAAAAATGAATAATCAAAAAATTGTTTCTTATGTAAGTTATTGCGATTTTTTAAACATTACACAAACATTTTATAAATATACCAATTTAAAGAAAGAATATACTTCTCCCAAAAAAATCATTGATTTAAAAACGAGTTTCTTATTTTATAACCAATTTTTAAATCATCTGCAACATTGCAGTGTTTGCAGAGAAAATAAAGAGAATTGTTTTTGCAAAGATATTCAGCATATTTTATACCCTTATGGCGAGTATTTTACTTATGAAATATATTCCAATTTAGCACCCGTAGATGTAAACAATTGGTGTACATCGGTTTCATGTAACTCACCAGAAAATGACGTAAACAATAGAAAAGAAATTATAACAATCACGTCTAATGATGATTCAAATGTGTCTAATGATGGGTCTAATGGTCTTGAAAATAATGCACCCACCCAATATTCTTGGAATACTAATGAATGTAAACTAAACTTGCCAATCCGATATGTTTCCAGTGTCGTTCCATCCAAAATGAATGATAGATTTATACCCAATCACTCCATTCATACAAATACATATAATCTATTTATTGCGGAATTGTCCACTTCAAAAGAATACGCATTTCAAGAAACCAATATAGAATGTCCATCTACAAATGAAGAATACAATGTTTATAATTTTAATCCTATTTCTTTAACTATGCAAGAATTCAAAAATATATTTTTCAATTCAATCACAAAATACTTTTTTATTTCAGACACTATTTCTGAAAAAATAAAATTATCCAATCAAATATTTGAGAATATAAACAATGAAACGGAGCCTTTTTTACTTTGTAATTCGATTCAAAAAATATATACGGAAAAACATAATTACAATATAATGGATGCAAATACACTTATTGAAGTAGTAAAAGAATGCAACAACTATATTTCTTTATTCGATTTCAAGTATATTAAAAATTCTTTAAATTTAGATGATATACTTTTTTATATCAATCAAAACAATATTGAATGCAATGATGTGAAAATTAGAATTAAGGCCCATTATGTATCGGAAAAAACAAACATAACATGTATTATGTATTTTAATTATATTGTTCAAAATATTATGTAATGTGCTATATATGAAAGAATCTGAATTTATAAAAAAAATGTTATATAATTATGATGTTACAACCTTGGATGTTGTCAACAATGGAAATATTTTAAATAAATATACAGATAAAATATATGTTATCAATTTAGAGGAAAATAAAATTCGGCGAAACTATATTTTGACCATGATGGGAAAATATGGCATTAGTTTTACACTGGTTAGTGTGAAAAAAATAAATAAAGCTGATTATGATGAATATAGTAAATATAAAACAAATATTTCCATAGGTGAATTGGGTTGTGGATTAAGTCATTTATATTGTTTAAAAAACATTATTGAATCTAAATATCAGCATGCGATTATTTTTGAAGATGACATTATTTTTCATAAAGATTTTGAAGCCAAGTTTTGTAATATTATTCAAAAACGTGCATATGACTTTTTGTTATTAGGAGCATGCGATTTTCATTTTTCGCAAGTAAACTACAAACGTGTAAGGAGTCAATTGTATAGACCACATAAAAATTTTGAACATGTTTATGGGGCACATGCTATTTATTATTCTTTGCAAGGCGCGCAATATATGTTTGATTATCGAATGAATTTATTTGCATTTTTCGATTATGATTTACATAAAGTATTTTCTAATTTTAAAAATACTTCTTTTATATGTTATCCAAATTTAGTGGTTACCGAATTGAGTACGTCTGATAATGATCATAGTTATGAATTATTTTCTAAAAAAGAAAAAACGTTTTATTTTAAATGCTTTACAAATTTTAACTTCAAAGAGTACCATTTTATTTATTTGAATTTACAAGAGCCGAGCAGTTTGCAAATGTTTACTACTTATAAAGAATATATTTGTCATTTTTTTGAAAAAAAATACAATGACAAAAAAGATTGTTTGAAAAAATTTATAAATCGTATTGATTTTGATTTTTTTTCATGGGAAGACATACAAAACATTTGTAGAAATATTTAATTTATTTCTTTTGTCTTCTGGATTTTCTTCTTTTGGTACGACGATTATTTCCTGCGACACCTATCTCTTCTAATTCTTTACTATTTATATAGTATTAAAGATTGCTAAAATTATAACTTTCGTATAATATTTCGAATTGAATAGTAAGCGCAATGTCCATGTTGTTTAAATAAATAATAGAACCAAATTTGTCGATTAATTTTATGTGTAACTTGGATATATTTACCGGGCCATTGTATTCTCTACATTGGGATAGCGGATTTGTATCGCTTAAAATAAACGACCCATTTGCATTTTTAAAAGGCACTTTGGCAATCACATTTTCATTCAATACGCTTTTATCGAACCCAACAATATTCATATGATTGGTATTGTATTGATAGTCATTTATAATAACATATATGTAATTTTCGTTTCCATTATCAAATATTCCTTCTGATACAAGTTGGTTTGTTACATTTAAATAAGTTGTTAATCGAAAACCACATAACCATCCAAAGGTTGTTAGAGGATTTTCATTATATTCATCAGAAAAATAGAGAGAAATATTGACATCTTTATTTAATATTTCAAAGGTTGTTTTGTGATTACAGGGATGAATGAAAAATCTGACGTATTTTAAAAGTGGATTTTCCTGTTGTGTCGACTTATAGAAATATGTATTGTTCAAAAAATCTTCTAATGTAACCGCATTATAATTGCCTTCAGGAATTTCTATCAAATATTTTTGGCTTTCTATATGACTTTGATTTACTATGCTGACACTGATCTCAAAATGATTATTTTTATTTATTTTTGATATTAAATACCAACATGGTGGAATATCCAACGAGATTAATCGCATGGAAACCACATTTTTTATTTCACTCGGGATCACATATTGGAAATCCGCTGAAGTAGATTGGAAAAAATTACTTCGAAAACAACTATTTAAGTTCAAGTTCAATTTTTTAGTTATTCTTTTGATGGAATTAATATTTCCAGGTGCTATGCTATTGTTTAAAGTATTTTCGACTATATTGGTTTGAACATTGTTGTATAAAGAGCGATTGTCTTTAGAAGCTAGTGTTGAATTGGATGGTAAGACCTTTGCATAAGAATGAATATAGGAGTCTTGCTCTAATTCTTCTAAATAAGAGATTACTTGTTCTACTCGCTTGTTTTCTAAATTTCTCACATTTTTTATTTTGTTGCAATAATGTTCTATTACTTCAAAATTCTCAATCCTGTCTATTTTGTTTGTATTGTGTAAATGAAAAATAGAGTATACAATATTGTATGCTTTAGAGAAAAAATCGACAATTTCTTTTGGATAATTGGTTTGAATGGTGTTGAATAATAGTTTCATTTTATTTATATTTTCTAAATGATTGTTGTTTGATATTTTAAATACATGTAATAAATCGCTATAAGTATAGTTATCTATGTTTAAATCCATATGTATTATTATTTACAAAGATTAATAATAAAAACTACATACTCATTTTATCTTTTTATCTTTATATAATGTATAATGAAGGGAGGTAAAAGAGCACCTAGTGAATGGAATTTATTTGTTAAAAAAATATTCAATGAGGGAAAGGCAAAAGATTCTAATTTCTCATTTAAGGATGCATTAAAAGAGTCAAGTAGACGTAAGGGTGAAATGGGACACAAGGGTGAAATGGGACACAAGGGTGAAATGGGACACACTAAAAAGATGCGAAAAACTCATTCTAGAAAATCAAAGGTACATCGCAGACGTACTCGCAAGCATCGTTAAATATTGATTTACTTTGTCAATTCATCATATAACTCTTGCATTTTGCCATCATCTAAACCATCTATAAAAGACCAATCACAATTCAATAACTTTTCGTGATTTTCGTATAGTTCTTCAAAAATACCTCGTTTTGAAGGATCTGGGTGTATATTTTTGGCCAATACTACTACTATTTTGTTTACATAAGTGTCTTTTAGAGAGAAAATACGAGAAATAGTTGCAAAAATATGTAAATAAAAGACACTTACGCTATAAAGATCCCAACTTTTACAATAGCGCAAAATATCCAATATTATCTCTCTTTTAGGTACATTGATGTATTTTTTTAAAGAAGTTATACATCCTTGTTGGAAAGATTCCTTGTACTTTGGAGAGAAAAATGATAATACTTGTAATTTACTCACAAATACTTCTACTATTTCTTCAATAAAAGAATAAGAAATAGTATGTATATTGTTTTTTATCAAATAAAACAACAAATGTACTTCCAATGGTTGTAAACTATAATCTGTTGTTTGATTTATAATATTTGTTATATATTCTGGTGTTAATTTTGATAATTGGAGAGAAAGTTGGAAATTTTGCAATAATGGATTCTCTCTAAGTTCTTCATGAAAAACAATATTTTCCGAGCAAAATTGAAAATACACAATGTTTTTTTCGTGTAAATACATGAAACTTTGCAAAAGATAAGAAAAAGAATGAAGTATACGAAAAAAAATTGTTTTTGGATCTGTATTTTGCAAAAAATCATAGAAAGAAAAAGAAGCTTTTTTATAGGTAAACAATACATATTGTTTTGATTTTTCTATTTTTTCAAAAGTTTCATCTTTTATATTGATAACATCATACTCTTCGAGTACCATAAAAAAGTTTTTATAATATGGAATTTGCTTTATTTTATGGCAAATATTGGCTTCATTTGTCGAATAAAAATTTTGCTCTTTTATTTTTGTTTTTGTTTTTGTTTTCTTATCATCTTCTTGTTTTTGGCTTTGAAATAAAAAATGTTTATGTAATCCATATAATTCTATATTCATATATACTTTATTTTACTTATTTCTTTATTCTTTTATTTTTCTTTTTTCTTTTACTTTGTGGAAATCAAGAAATACCTATTTTTATACGTTTTCTTGATTTTTTCTTTCATTTCATTCGAATTTTTCATACCGCAGCGGCACAAATAATTCACCTCTTTTTGCAATAAATCTATATTGGTTTTGCAAAAATCATCAAAACCATCTGACGGCTTATAGTTTGCTTGCTCAATATTCTCCAAAATATGCATATCCATTGCGTCAATCAATTCCTTGTCTCCGCTAATATAAGAGCGCCTTTCCAGTGGTTCCTTTTTTTCGGTGCTCTTTTTTCTGAAATAATAGCGCGCCGATTTAAACATCTTGTCTATTATATCTCCATTGTAATTCAATTCAGTTAATCGTTTTACTTCGGCTGAAACGATGTTGTCATTTTCTTCTAACCAAAGTTCCCATGCTTCCTTGAATACTTTTCGGTGATCATATTGATGCACTTTTGCAAATATGTGTAATGCGTCCATAAAATCATCAGTAAATTTAAATCGATAAATTTTTATGTTTACATCATGAGTAGCAAATCTATTTTCATTAAAAGAAGGACTTGCCTTTTCCATTCTTGCGGAATCTCCAAATGTAGCCTGGCAATCATTATTTGCTCTAGTACAATCAATGATCCTATCAGTATTATTATTTTTGCAATCATTAACATATTGGATTCCATCTTGGCTCATATTAGCAGGGGGTAAAGTGTATCTTTTCATTTAAAAAAGTTTTCGATTTCAATTTTTTTTATAAAACTAAATTATAATGTAAAATACATTTAGTAGCAGGGGTTCGCAACTGATATTTTGTATACTTTTATAAATTCTTTAATGCATGGATACCATTTTCGTAAAATTGTCTCGTATTTAAATTGGTATTTTTCACTTGTCCATGACATATTTTCGTAAAGAATTTTTTCATAGGAATATTTTTCACACTTTTTTTCCAGTTTTTTTACATATTTTGTACACGAATTATATTGTTTCATCATTTTTTTCTCATGTTTTTTATTGATGCACATTGTTTTCGATTTTCCGGATTCATTTATATAATCAATAATGATTCCCTTGTCAATGCAGTAATCGTAAAACATTTGTTGTCAGATTGTCTTTAGTATAAGACAATATTATTTTTTATATTCCTTTTCAATTTTTAATTCATTTTACACGTTTGACGATTAGAAAGTAATTATTTATCCCCTTTAATTTCATAGTTGAGTTCTTTGTATTTAATAGTATTATTATTTAATAAAATTCTTCCTACCATTACATCTTCATAAATTTCTGTAACTCGAAGTTCATCAATATTTGAAGAATTGTATTTATTGTTTATGAGTTGCATTGCTTTTCTATTTAAAATATAACTACACCCACCATCAAAATAAGTAATATTTGAAATGTCTGTAGTTCTATTATGCCAATAGCTATATTTTGGAACTTTTCCAAAATGATAATTACATTTTTTTTCTTTATACCAGCAATTTTTTTTTTGACCTAAATAATCGTATATTTGCAAATCAGGACATTTGTATAAATTTTCAATATGATCATTGTTAAAAAAAGTATCATGGTCGTCAATTTTTAATATATGTGTAATATTACGAAATTTGGGATTTTTTAAAATTTCTTCGATTGTTAATACTATTTTTTCGGGAAGTCCGTCATAATAGTCATTACAATTTATCCATAAAATTTTATTTTTTTTATTAAAAAATATTGGTTTTGATCGATCATTTGTTCCTGAAATGATAATTAAATTTTTTGTTTTGTCTTTTAATGTAGACCATAAATTCTTATGTTTATTACATGATACTACAACTACTAAAATACACATTTTTGTATCATTTATTGGAGCATTTATTTTATCTGAAAAATAGTTACGACCTTCTTTTATTCCAAAAGTTAAATAATGACTACATGCTTCTTCATAACCTGCATGTTGGTTTAAATCTGGATTTAATAATAAATAAACCTTATAATCAAAATTATATGGTAAAGACATTATATATATATAATTATAAATGAATTATTTTTGTAGTATTGTTCATGGTATCAGCTACTATTAATGGCTCATAAATTTCTGTCTTTGTTTCTTTTGTTTTATGATATAGTGTCAAAGAATCATAAAACTCTTTTACCTTTTTATTGATTCTTATTTTTGTTGCATCAAAACAAGTCAAGTATAAGCCTTCCAGACTTTTAACACGAGATAATGCAACATATGTTTGTCCACATTCAAAAATACCACTACCAACATCGATTTCAGCAGCATCCATTGTCGCCCCTTGTGATTTATGAATGGTAAGCGCCCAGGCCAAAATGAGCGGGACTTGGCATACACCGACACCTGGAATTTTATCGCTGATCCAATTATGAGGCACCATAACGCGCTGTATTCCGTTGTTAAATTTCACTAATGGTGCACCTGTTATTTCGCAAAAACTTTGCACAATTCCCTGTGATCCATTGCAAATTTCTATACCTGTATCGCTCTGAATATTTATAATACACATCACTTGCGATCCTACTTTTAATACAAGGTCCTTGTCACAAATTAAATTGTTGGCTAAAAATTCGAGCTCTATTTGAATATCTTTTGCAGAAAAATCCACACGTCTTGCTCTTTCTGCTTTGGTCATTTCCAAATCTTTTAAAAATTGGATATGAAATTGTTTTGCATCACCAGGAAGTGTATCCATTTTTGTATGATTGATGTTATCTACTTTTGCACGAGTTGGGTACAATTTGGTGGGTTCTGCGACTAAATTGGCATCTAAAGGTCGCCCTACATATTGTAGTAACAAATCGTTGGATTTGCGCTTGATTTTTCCTTCTCGTATTTGATTTAAAATGGACGAATAAGTTTCATCTGTTTGTCGAAATATTTTAACGAGCTGGATTTGACAATCTCGATGAAAAATTGCATTCCAATCATCGCTTTCAAAACAGAAACGCTGTGTATCCAATTCATCTCTGTCTCCTACTGGTGGTAATTGAAAGAAATCGCCCGAAAAGATCAATTGAATTCCGCCAAATGGTTTTTGGTTTCCTCGAATGATCTTGCCAATTTCATTCAATGTGTTGAACAATTTGAGAGAAAGCATACTTACTTCATCAATAACCAATATATCTGTACATTTCCAAGCTGCCTTGGCGAATTTATTTTTTTTAATTTTGGTAACTAATTGATCTATGGTGCCATTTCCTAGACCTATATGAGCCCATGAATGTAATGTTTTTGCTTTGCTATTTAAAAGGACCGCCGCACAACCTGTTAAAGCTGTTACTTGAATATCTTTAAAGTGTTCGAAAGCATGCTTATAAATCATCTTAATAAGGGCGGACTTTCCTGTACCTCCTGGTCCCGTAATAAATATGTTATGGCCTTGAACATATTTATTGAATGCTGTATTTTGTTCTTCGGAAAGTTCCATATGTTACAAATATGAATTTGTTTTTAAATCGATTTTTATAATCAATTTTATCCAATCCACCTTTGGGAAAGGTGGAGCCAAAACCTCTTTTCCACCTTTAAAAATGTTCAGCCAAAACCTCTTTTCCACCTTTAAAAATGTTGAGCCAAAATCATGTTATGACTTTCCTTCACCCACTTCACTCGAGTTTGGCTCCACCTTTTTTAAAGGTGGAAAAGGTGGATTATATTAACTGAAATTAATGGTAGACATTCTTATGTTACCATAATACAAATTTGCTGAATCTGTTTGTACTCTTATTGCGTAATAATAGGTACCTGGTCCTGTAAATCCTGTATCATAAGCTTGCATATTAATTGTTGCACCATTTAATGAACGTTGATCTGGATTTGGGGAACTCATTGACCATAAAGAAGTGTTTAAGTCACTGAGAATTGCATTTGTATCAGTTGGTGGATAAAGTACATCAGTCTTTTGGTTGTTTGCCAAGTTGATATAATTGGTTGGTAATCCTATACCACTCATACCAGTATTACTTCTTATAATAGAAGACGAAATATTTGCTATTCCATTACCGCTTAATACTTGACAAGAAGCATTGATTAAATATTTCGCAGATGTATTTGTCACAATAATGGGCAAATTTACTGAATCTAAAAAGTAAGCAGTAGGTCCACCTGAATTACTTAAACCAGTATATCCGGTATTTGAAAGGTATCCAATAGTTACTTGTGTTACTCCTGTAGGACCTGTTGGTCCTTGTGATCCTGTAGGGCCTGTATATCCTGTTGGTCCTGTTCGTCCTGTTGAGCCTGTATAACCTGTATAACCTTGTGATCCTGTTGGTCCTGTTGAGCCTGTATAACCATTGTTATAAATCAATGAATAAGCGGGGCCTGTAAATCCTGTGCCTGTTGTATTTGTTAATTGTGCTACTAAATCGGTAAATGGTACTGTACTAGTTGGTCCTGTTCCATATATTTGCCATCCTCCAATGGTTCCTATTGGCGCTAATGGATTAATATTTGGACCAATATTTAAAAATGGAGTTGCAAAACCATATTGACTATAAGCTATTCCTGATAAATTGGAACCTATTGTTGCTGGGATAGCTCCAGTAGGACCAGAAATATTTAATGATCCTGGACCCATATACACATCTCTCCATCTGGAACCTGTTAATCCTAATGTATAAGTATTTGTTTGATTTGGTATAATGTTTCCTGATATATTCATTGCTGATTCATCGATATTCGCAATATCTGAGTAATAGACATTCGTATTACTTCCTTGTAGTAAAATAGATCCGGTACCTACTCCTGCAACTTGTACGCTTCCTGTAGGTCCGGTATATCCAGTGATTCCTGCTACTCCTGTTGGACCTGTTGGACCGGTGTATCCTTGTACTCCTGTAGGACCAGTGTAACCAGTATAGCCAGGCACTCCTGTAGGACCTGTTAATCCTTGTAATCCTGTAGCACCTGTGTATCCAGTATAGCCAGGTACTCCTGTTGGACCTGTGTAACCAGTATAGCCAGGTAATCCCGTTGGACCTGTATAACCAGTATTTCCCTGTACTCCTGTTGGACCTGTGTAACCAGTATAGCCAGGAACTCCTGTTGGACCTGTTAAACCTTGTACTCCTGTAGGACCAGTGTAACCAGTATATCCAGGTACTCCCGTTGGACCTGTTAAACCTTGTACTCCTGTAGGACCTGTGTAACCAGTATAGCCAGGTACTCCTGTTGGACCTGTTAAACCTTGTACTCCTGTAGGACCAGTGTAACCAGTGTATCCTGGTACTCCTGTAGGACCTGTATAACCAGTATTTCCCTGTACTCCTGTAGGACCTGTGTAACCAGTATAGCCTGGAACTCCTGTTGGACCTGTTAAACCTTGTAATCCTGTAGGACCAGTGTAACCAGTATAGCCTGGAACTCCTGTTGGACCTGTATTTCCTTGTAATCCTGTAGGACCAGTGTAACCAGTATAGCCTGGAACTCCTGTTGGACCTGTATTTCCTTGTAATCCTGTAGGACCAGTGTAACCAGTATAGCCTGGAACTCCTGTTGGACCAGTGTAACCAGTATTTCCCTGTACTCCTGTAGGACCAGTGTAACCAGTATATCCAGGTACTCCTGTTGGACCTGTATTTCCTTGTAATCCTGTAGGACCAGTGTAACCAGTATAGCCTGGAACTCCTGTTGGACCTGTATTTCCTTGTACTCCTGTAGGACCTGTGTAACCAGTATATCCAGGTACTCCCGTTGGACCAGTGTAACCAGTATTTCCTTGTACTCCTGTAGGACCTGTGTAACCAGTATATCCAGGTACTCCCGTTGGACCAGTGTAACCAGTATTTCCTTGTACTCCTGTAGGACCAGTGTAACCAGTGTATCCAGGTAC
>Ga0114979_10001093_pt1 | contig 18016 bp, 16 predicted proteins | sample S_140625_EF_Meta_FD_87315 | JGI IMG/M metagenome (GOLD analysis project Ga0114979, IMG submission 87315) | Freshwater microbial communities from Lake Simoncouche, Canada to study carbon cycling - S_140625_EF_MetaG | ecosystem: Environmental > Aquatic > Freshwater > Lake | place: Lake...
AAAGGGTTTTTGTTGTTTACATAAATTTAATAAAAGTTTTTTTACTTTTGTGCGTTACGGGGTCTGTGTAATTGGGTTAGTATATATGTATAGTTAATTATTGTATATAGCATCACTTGCGTGATGCGTTATTGTGTGTGTTTTACACCGCTCTTGCGGCGGTGTTGTTATGTGTGTTTATTTGTTGTTTTGTTTATGAGGTTATTTTGGCTGCTAAGTCGGGTGCATTGCATCATACGAGAGTTAAGTTAGCCGAGGACCAGTCTAAGGTTTTATCCCTTGTCTCTGAGGGTATTGATGTTTTTGTTGCTTTGCAGCAGGTGGGTCGTAAGAAGGAAGTTCTTCGTTCTTGGTTGAAGGACTTAAAGTTTGCTGGTGATTTGGAATCTGCTCAGATTAAGGGTTCTGATACTGTCATTGCGTCTTTGGATGTGGATTCTGCGAAGACTCTTGATTTTGCTACGTTTTCTAAAGAGTTTCTGAATTCTGAGGTTTTTCCTCATCATCAGTCTTGGATTGATGTTTTGGAGGGCAAGGAGCCTTCTTGGCTCCATGATGCTATGACTTATCAGCCTGGGCATAATAATCGTCTTTTGATTAATGTTCCGCCTGAGCATGCTAAGTCTACGGTTTTAACAGTTAATTATGCTGCTTACCGTATTGCGATGAATCCTAATATTCGTATTGTTATTGCTTCTCAGACCCAGACTAGGGCTAAGGAGTTTTTGTATTCTATCAAGCAGCGTCTTACGGAGCCGCAGTGGTTGAAGATGCAGCAGGTGTATGGTCCTCCTGGTGGCTTTAAGGCTACGGCGGACCAGTGGACTCAGGACCGTATCTATCTTGAGCGTACGTCTGGCGAGAAGGACCCTACGGTTCAGGCGCTTGGTATTGGTCAGCAGATTTATGGTACTCGTGCCGATTTGATTATTCTTGACGATATTGTGACCACTACGAATGCCCACGAGTGGGAGAAGCAGATGAACTGGCTTCAAAAGATGGTTATTACTCGTCTTGGTAAGAATGGTAAACTTATTATTGCTGGTACACGTGTTGCTTCTGTAGACTTCTACAAGGAGTTGCGTAATCCTGACCATTGGGCTGCAGGTGATTCTCCTTTCACTTATCTGGCTATGCCCGCCGTTTTAGAGTTCGCCGACAAGACCGAAAATTGGGAAACCTTATGGGCTTGGTCTGACCGTCCCTGGGATGGCGACGAGGACGAACTACCTAACGAAAACGGCTACTATCCTAAATGGAATGGTCCCGAGTTGAATCGTCGTCGTGGCGAAGTCTCCGCCTCCACCTGGGCGCTCGTGTACCAGCAACAAGATGTTGAAGAAGATGCAGTATTCCCACCCATGGTGGTTAACGGCTGCATCAACAGGGCACGTAAACCTGGACCTCTAAACTATAATGCCCCAGGGCATCCCGATGGTGGCTCATGGTATATTGTGATGGGGCTAGACCCCGCCATGTCAGGTAAGACTGCTGCCATCATGTATGCTGTCGATAGGGATAGTGGTCACCGTATTGTTCTGGATGCACACAACATGGGAGACCCTACGCCACGTAAGATTCGTAGCCTGATTGAAGAATGGGTTATCCGTTATGGTCCTGCCGAAGTACGTATCGAAATTAATGCTTTCCAGAAAGCCTTCTCCCTGGACCAAGACTTGCGTCAATGGCTTGCATCTAGAGGATGCCGCCTATCAGAACAGTTTACGGGAAAGAATAAGTGGGACACCTCATTCGGTGTCGCCGCAATCTCTAACCTCATGGGTACTATCAGGGATGGCAAGTTCCAGGACGACAACCTTCTAGAACTACCAGACAACTGCAACGAACACACTAAGGCTTTAGTAAACCAGTTAATCACTTGGTCTGCTGACACTAAAGGTCCTACAGACCTTGTTATGGCTTTGTGGTTTTGCGAAATGCGTGCACAAGAAATTGTGCGCACAGGAACAAATGTTAAATACTATTTCGACAACCGTTACATTTCTAACCGTCAAGGTAATCAAAGGAATGTTGTTAATCTTGACGACCTTGCCTCACAGCAGGAAGTCATCTTTATTTAAGGATATTAATGCTTACTATTGAACAAATCTCAGACAAGGTGCATGTTCTCAAACAGCGCTTTGCTGAACGAGATGGTGCAATGCAAGATATCCTCGCCGTACGTAAAGGCAACATTGCTACCGTAGCACCAGACTTTTTCCCTGAGGAAATGAGTCAGTCAATGGTAGCAAACTTTATCGATGTTGCTGCACGTGACATCTCTGAAGTACTAGCTCCGCTACCTTCACTAAACTGCAGCACATCAAATAGCAACAATGACCGAGCTAAGAAGCGTGCCGACAAGAAAACAACCATTGTCAACCACTATGTACAAGCGTCTAAGTTACAGACACAAATGTATGTTGGTGCAGACTGGTACTTGACATACGGCTTCCTACCTATCGTTGTTGAACCAGATTTCGAAAACTTTATGCCACGAATCCGTGTGGAAAACCCACTGGGTGCTTACCCAGAATATGACCGCCACGGACGACTCGTGTCGTACACTAAGCGATACATCAAGACTGTTGGTGAACTCATTGTCGAATTTCCCGAATACGAGTCACAGATTCTTGGTAAGAATGGTCGCCAGCAAGAACTAAGCGCAGTTCTAGAACTAATCCGCTACGAAGATAAAGAACAAGTAGCACTATTCCTTCCTGAGCGCAACAACACCGTACTGCTTCGTGCAGCAAACCCTATGGGTGAAATTACTGTGCGTATCGCACGTCGCCCAGGTATTGACCCAGACAATCCACGTGGACAGTTTGATGACATTATTTACCCGCAACTTGCACGTGCACGCTTTGCATGGCTACAGATGGACGCTGCAGAGAAAGCTGTTAATGCACCATTCGTCGTTCCTAACGATGTTCAAGAATTTGCTTTTGGTCCCGATGCCATTCTACGTTCCAGTAATCCTGCAGGTATTGGCAGAGTTCCTCTGCAAGTTCCACCAGGTGTATTCCAGGAACAACAGTCTCTTGAAGCAGAAATGCGTATGGGTGCACGTTACCCTGAAGGACGCTCTGGACAAATTGATGCCAGTGTCATTACTGGTTCTGGTGTACAGGCGCTTCTTGGTGGCTTCGATACACAGGTTAAGGCTGGACAGCAAGTCCTGCAGGAACTGTTCGAAGATGTTTTCTCACTAGCATTCAAAATGGACGAACGCCTATTTGGCGGAATCAAAAAGATTACTGGTACAGTTTCTGGCACAACCTACGAAATTGAATACGACCCTGTAAAGGACATTGCAGGCGACTACACCATTCAGGCACGTTACGGTCTTATGGCTGGACTTGACCCGAATCGTGCACTAATCTTTGCACTACAGGCTTTGCAAGCCAATCTGGTATCTCGTGACTTTGTTATGAGAGAATTGCCTTGGGCAATGAATGTTTCTCAAGAAGAAGAATTCATTGATGTTGAACGTATGCGTGACTCGCTTTCAGGTTCACTAGCATCCCTGGCACAAGCAATTCCACAGATGGCGTCACAAGGACAAGACCCATCCGATATTGTTCGCAAGATGGCACTAGTCATCGATAAGCGACGTAAGGGTCAAATGATTGAAGATGCAGTCATGGAAGCATTCGCTCCACCTGCACCAGTAGAACCTGCTGCGCCAGCACCAATGTCTCCAGACCAGATGCTTTCCGCTATGGGTGGTGGCATGCCTGTAGAAGCAACCACACCTCCACAACAGACAGCCGTTCCACCAGAAGCGATACCTGCTGAAGCAGGTCCTACACCTCCACCAGACATTGCATCTATTCTTGCATCTATGGGTGGATAGTAGTGAATGAAGAAACTTTCAAACGGAAACTAAAAGATTTACTAGATTCATACGGTACATCGAATAGTGAAAATGGCTCTATGTGCACAACATACTTTCTGGTAGCAGAATATTTTGATGCTCAAGGAGACTATTGGGCAAAGAGTTTCTTTACAGAAGATGGAATACCAACATGGCGTGTCACTGGATTAGTGCAACATGCTATAGAAAATGATTTTATATCAGAAGAAGGTGATGAATAATGCCTCGTGGCGGATACCGCAAACCAGCAAATCCTGCACCAGTATCAGGTCCAGGTAGACTTTCACGCCGTACAGACGGTGGACCAGGAAGCAAACAAGCAATGCAAGCAATACCATCAAACGGACAATATGGTTATCGTTCAGAAACCGCAGCAGCCACATCAGGTGCACCTCTAGCAGGTGGTGCTGCACCAACCAGTCCAGTGAATGTACTTGCCCAAGGCACACAGCAAATGGGCGCATCGGTTACACCTATTATGTCTCCAACTGCACGTCCAGGTGAACCAGTCACTGACGGTGCTTCTGTAGGTCCAGGATATACTCCCGAGACACCTATCCCTAATCGTTTTGCTATGATTAATAAATATGCAGACCAGTTAGATACTATCGCCGCACAAGGCGATGCCCCACCAGAATTCAAAGAGTTCTGGAATTTTGTTAAAACCCAAGCGAGGAATACTCAGTGAACTTAGTGAAGCATATTGCGGCATTTACAAACATGCTAGGCGCAGAAAACGCACATGTTGTATTCCCTTTTGCTTCAATTGATTGGTCAACTGAAGAAGAACGCAATGGTTTCCTAAACGAATTATTAGTATTAAACAACAATAAGAAGATTGGTAAGTAATGGATATTCAAAATCCCCTAAATTACATTGCCGACAACCCAAATAATCCTATTGAAAAAGCAAAGAATGCTATTGGCGACTTTGCAAGTGGTGCGGTAGAGTCTTCTATTGGTCAAAAAGTTTTGGGTTCCCTAGCGGGTCCCATGGAAGTTCTAAACTATATTGCTACGCCATATCGTGACTACGCTGCACCAGCACTTACTGCCGCTTTGATGGAAGCAAACAAAAAGTATACTTCAGAACGTAGCGACATGAGCGTGTTTGAACGTATGCAAGAAACTTTCAATAAGGCTAAAGAAACTGTTCCTGGTGATTCTGAATGGCGACGCAGCATTTCTCCTGGTCGTGCCCTAGTCGGTGTCATTGGTGACTGGACTCCAGGCGTACAAGGTTCCGATAAAATTAATTGGGACAATGCTAAAGAAGTAAATGATTACTTTACTTCTGGTTCTGCACAGTTCTTTTCTGGTGTAGCAGATGCAGGTTTTAACTTTCTTGACCCTGCAGCCGCTGCACTAAATAAGGGTGCAGGTCTAACACGACGTGCAATCACACGTGACATGAATAAGGCTTTAGGTCCAACACGTGAAAGTCTAGTTACTGAACTAAAGACTGCGGCAGCTGATTCAAATGTTAAGTCTGGTGCTAACGAGTTTATGAAACTTGTTGAAAAAGACCCAACAGATATTAAGACTATTGCAAATTATGGTTTCGTTGCGTCATCAACTGACCCAACACGTCTAGCCACTGCTATATCTTCAGCATACCAAACTGGTGGACGTACTACTGTTGCAGACCTTGTAGGTGCAGCATTGGGTCACAAGGAATCTTACGACAAGATTATGTTGGGTAGTAAAGATTTGCATGCCCAATTGCTTGCCAACAGCAACTCTTCGCAAAAAATTCAAAAGGATTTAGAAAATCTTAAGGATGCATTCCTTAAAGATACAACTCCAACTACCGAAGAACATGCTGCATACAATGCTTCAGAAAAAGCACTGTATGATAATCTGAAGACTCTTGACGATGAAGCAGAAAAGATTACTCAACAACTTGCTCCTTCCACATTGGTGGAAACTAATGAGCAAGTTATTGATAATAAGGTTTGGTCTAAGTTTTCTTTGCCAGAACGCCTGAAGGCAGATGCTGCTGCAATGAATACTAATGGTATGTTTGTTACTGTTGATGCCACTAAGCGTTTTAGTACTCAACGTGAACTAGTTCGCAATACAACTAGTAAAGATTTCTATGGTCGCATGCTCATGTGGATTAATCCTAATACTCCACTCAAGGAAGCACCTGCTGGTGTAGCACTTATTGGTGGTGCGCCTGGTCGTCGTTCGTATCTTGAAGCAGATGCACGTGTCCGAAAGATTGCTAAACTTGCTGGCATGAGTGTAGAAACTCAAAAAAAGTTACAAAATGAATACCGCATGTTGACAACTAAGTCTGCAATGTATAATTGGTACGAGAATCTTCAAGCACAAGGTATTGAACGTCTACTGCGCAAGCATTATGGTGAACAGTACGGTAGAATGAATGCTTATCAACTTGAATCTGCACAAGTTTTTGCTAATGAACTTATTAATAGTACCATTCGTGCTCAGATTCGTGAAAAGAAAAAGATTTTCTCTAACGATAAAAACTACACTGTTATAGATGACCTAACGGGCAACCCAATTTCTCATGCATATCTTGATGATATTGTTGAACAGGGTGCTTTGGACCGTGCACTTGCTGCAGGTCGTACCACAGTTGAGGAAACAGACCGCCAAGCAGTACGTAATGCTATGGGTGAACACCCATTGACTGAAACACAAGTGCCTAACGCACACTTTAGCGTAGACTTTGACCTATTCAATCAAGTTATGTCAGAGAATCCTGCACTTGTAGGTAATGTTATGCGTGCAATTCTTGAAGATGGATTGTCACCTATCGGTGTACGTCAGATGATGAATGATGCCGAGTCAAGTCACCTTGCTGGTACAACTGGTATGGGTTCTGGCATCAAAGATGCCCTAGTGCCTATGGCTCGCACAGCAAAAGATGTTGCTGTTGAGGGTCTAGATACATTCTATACGTTCCTTTGGAAGCCTGTGACTCTCATGAGTCTCAAGTACACTACTCGTAACGTAGGTGAAGGTCATCTTCGCTTCGTTGCGTCCATGGCTGACTTTGCAACTAACTATGGTTACTCTTGGACTGACATGTTTAAGGGCATCCATGACCCAGGTTCTGTTGTACGTACATTAAAAAATCGTAACTTCCGCAAGGCAACCAAAAAGTCTTCAGCAGAGTTCAATGCCAAGAATACTGAACTTTTAGAAATTGAACGTCAGTTAGGTAAGACTACATCTGCACCTAAAACTGCTGGACAGAATCTTATTGCTTCTTCACGCAAGGGTATGCTTGATGAAGTGAAGCGTAAAGAGTTTGAAAACACTGATGGTATTACCATGTGTGTTTCTCTTGTTCGTAAAAACTTTGAATACATTGACAAGTATAAGAGTTCTGGCATTAAAGAAGCGGATTCTACTGTAAAGTATCTGCAAGATACTGTTCGCAAGAATATTTTTGAACCTTCCATTGGCGATGATACTACAAACGCTTTTATTAAAGCGATTGCTGAAGAAGATTACAATCTTGCACATTCTATTTCACAGGGTGCTGACAGTGCTGAACTAGCCCGTGGTCTATCTGAATATTCTGCAAAGGTCAAAACTACTTTAGAAGATTTGGCTAAGTACGACCATGGTGGTGCTGATACTGTACGTGGACCTCTTGAAAATATTATGCTTGGTTTATCACGTCTACATCACCATGCAGATTTGACCGCAGGTATCCTTATCAAGCGTGGAGAACTACGTGACGAACTGGATAACATTCTAACCAAGGCTTATATTAAGAATGGAAAGACTGTTTCCTTTAGTAAGAAGAAGCATGTAGAAATTTATCCTGGTGTATATATTGACCAGTCTCTTGCAGGTAATGCTGGAGATATGCTTCGTACTTTTACTAGTTCTCGTGCATCCACTACTGGTGTTATGGCAGATGAGCGTCGTCTCACCGGACAGTCATTTTTGAATGCTGGGTATGCACGTCAACTTATTTCACGTTCTGATGGTCGTTGGGCTAATGGTCACGCTGATTACATCAACAATGTAATTATGCGTGATGCTGTACAGAGCCGTATTGTAATAGATTTGGCTAACGGAATTTCACCTGCTGAGGCATTGAAGAATGCAAAGCAGTGGGTTGCTGAAGGTTCGACAGAGGCACGTCGCTGGAAAGCAGAAGTAAAGCAAAATATTGTTGAACGTGGCAAGGCTATCTCTAATCCAAATTACAATGTTAATGATATCATTAATGAAATGAATTTGCAGATTAAGCAGTATCTTCCAGAGGCAAGTTCTGTTAGTGGTGTATCGTATGGTAACCTTTACCAGCGTGCTGTTGATGGTTTCAATGTTAAAGATTCTTTGACTATTCAGTATCGTGACCGTCACGACATTGTTGCTAGCATTGAACAACACGATAAAGGTTTTGTAAACTTTTACAAGAATACTGTTTCTGCAATCTTTAATGCCGTAGGAACAATGCCTGAAGACCATTTAGTTCGTCACCCATTCTTTAATATGGTTCATGATTCTGCGGCGAAGCGCATAACACGTAATCTTGTTGATGAAGCAAAGCGTAAGAATCCTAGTATTTCTGAATCACAGATTAAGGCTTTAATTGAAAGCCGAGCAGATGCAATTAAATCTACTGCAACTAATCGTGCATACAAAGAACTAATGACTCGCATGTACAGTGTTGAACGCTATACTGACCCAGGTAAGTTCTTACGATTTGTGACACCATTCTTTATGGCACACCAGAACTCTAGTCGTTTTTGGCTAGGAACTTCTTTACGTAGTCCAGGCACAGCATACAATCTTTCTAAGTTGTACAATGCTCCCTACCGTAGTGGTCTTGTAACTGATGATGCTGGAAATGTTGTAGGATACAGCAATCCTTGGGATACTGAAGCAGATAAGCAGCAGATGGACTGGCTATTTGGAACAAAGATTGCTCCAACAAGTTTGGATATTGTATTCCAAGGTCAAGTTCCTGTTCTGCCCACCTTTGGTGCTCCTGGTTCTGCTACATTAACTGCAGAAATGCTTAAGTGGGCTGCCAAAAAAGATGGTATTGATTCTTTCATTCAAGATAATCTTGGAATGAATCTTGATGAATTTTCTAATACGTTCATTTCACCTTTCTATGTAAAGCAGGGTGGCGCTAGTGTTGTTGGTAATCTTTCCGAAGCAATTGTTCCAATTAACTCTTGGATGGTTTCTGCTGCTGCAGGCATGTCTGAAGGAAAGTTTCCTCTACCTCAGGTACGTGACCGTTGGCGTGCCCGTGTAGATGCTGCCCGTAAAGAAATCACTGCAGACTATGTTCTAAATGGAAAGCCAATAAATGATAATGATATCCATCAGAAGTCAGTGGAGATGGCTAAGAAGTCTCTAATTATTGAGACTGCTTCTTCATTTACTGGTCCTCTTGCTGGTGGTAAAGTTTCATACAAGACTACTTCTGAACTTTCTCAGCAGATGAATAAGGCTATTAATGCCTCTGGTGGAAACTACAATGATGGCATGATTCTTTTCACAAAGAATCTTGAAGCACAAGGTTACTCTTCTGCTCCTGCTGTAGTGTCTGTTGTTAATTCTAGTTTTGTGGATAATCGTTATGGTTTGATTAGTAATAGTCAAACAATTTCTGGAATCAATAGTAACATGAAACTGTTTAGTGCTGTAGATAAGTATCAAACAGACAATCCGTTTATTGGTGCATTGTTCAATATTGCTGGAAAAGATAACAGTTACAGTCCTATTGTTGATGATGCCATGTATGGTATGGCAGTTAATGGTAAACCATTAAAGTCTCGTAATCTGACTGTCGAAGAGGCTACTAAACAACAGCAAGTTAATGCTGGTTGGGCTATGTATTTTGGTTACATTGACCAACTGACATCTGTTGCCGATGCTAGAGGAATTGACCTCAAGGACCCTCAGTTCAAAGAAGGCATGAAAATTGTTAAAGATAGTTTTCATAGTAATGTTGCAAAACAATTCCCTTATTGGGGTGCTAAGAATGATTCAATTACTTTGGCTAAGAGTGACCGATATATTGCTATTGCGGACAAGTTCTTAAATGACAAGCAGTTTATGAATACTGTTGGTAAAAAGAATAAGGCTATTGCTGGTCTGAAAACCTACATGGATAATCGTGCTGTAGTAGTTGCTGCATTCCAAGAAAATGTTAAACGTACTGGATATACAACTATTGATGCTTCTGTTAATGAGAAGTATGCTTTGATTATGAATGTTGTTGGTGAAAGTATTAAGAAAAACAATCAGGATTTTGCTTTGATATATGACAGATATTTGTCACAAGATGAACTTAATCCTATCAATCCAGAACTTGTAGGTGGTTAATTATGGCTGAAGAAAAATTTGATCCAGCGGACACTAATAAAGATGGCGAAATTGATGCCATGGAGCAAGCGTTAGACACGCTTCTGAAAAGTCAAACTACAAATAAAAATACAAAAAGTACTGATAGTGGTTCTGGTTCAAGTGTTAGCATTACTCCCAAGGAAAGTGCATATTCACAACTTGACCAGTTGCTTGTAAAACTTCTTGGTCGTCGTGCTACTGTTAAAGAAAAGTCATCATATCTTTCTGGATTAAATAAACTAGAACGTGCATATGCATCACGTAGTTCATCTTCAAGTTCTACACTTTCACGTTCTACTGGTGGTTCTACTGGTTCTAGTTCTAGTTCATCAACATCATACGCTTTCAATTCTAATGATTATCTTTTAGATTATGCTCAGGCTCTTGCTGGTAACAGCATCAAGGCTGGTAAGCCTTTAGGTGGCGAAGCGGGTGCAACATATAATGCTTTGCTAAACTATGCTTCTTCTATGGGTTTGAATAAGGCTGATGTTCTTGCTAATACTATCAAAATTACCAAGGGTGATACTGATTTAATTAAGATACAGGACAGTATGCGTAAGCGTGCTGTTGTTTTGTATGGTAGTTTTGCTGATGACATGAAGTCTGACCCATCTTTAACGCTTAAAGATATTGCTCAGGATTATATTAATACTATGTCAAGCATGCTTGATGTTCCTGGTGCAACTATTCAACTTGATGACCCTACTATTCAGAAAGCATTGACTGCTACTGATGCTAGTGGCAAGCCACGTAAACTTAGTGTTAATGAGTTTAGCAATATTCTTCGTGATGACCATCGTTTTCAATTTAGTTCTACCGCACATAAAGAGGCTATAGATTTGGCTTCATCGTTTGCTACTGGCATGGGTTTTGGAGGTTAGTATGGCTAATAAGCGTGGATACACTAATCAAGAACTTGCTAAGGCTAAGGCTGATGCGGCTAGAGTAGAGGCAGCAAAGAATGCTAGGATTCCTTCCTATCAAGTTTTTGTAAATTACTTTAAGCCATACTTTGCTGATGTTGGTGTTGAAGCCCCTTGGCTTCAGGAACTATACACTTCTTCTAAAGATTTTTATAAGCAAGGCTTTACTGGTGCAGATGTTGCCAATCAAGTTCTTGCTACTGATAATCCTAAACTTACTGCTTTTAATGCACGTTTTGCTGGTATTAAAAAGTTGAAGCAGCGTCAGGCTGCTGGTGAAGATATCGGACATATTCCTAACATTGCTGAATATGGAACTTTGTCTAGGCAGATTAAAGAAGAGTTCAATAAGTATGGTTTGAATACTCTTGGAAGCAATACGAATATTGCTGATATTATTGGTAATGATGTTTCGTTTAGTGAAGTTCAAGATAGACTTGCTAATGCTTTTGATGCTGTAGATAATGCAGACCAATATCTTAAAGATGAACTCAAAAAGAACTTTCCAAGTCTTGGTCGTAAAGATTTAGCACTAGCATTGCTGAAGGGTCCAGATGGTGCTAAAGAATTGCAAAAGAAAATTGCTGCATCCAATGTTCGTGCTGGTGCTAGCGAGTTCGGTATGCAAACACAGACTAGTGCTGAGGAACTTGCGAACATGGGTGTCACTCGTGACATTGCACGTACAGGATACATGCAGAGTCAGCAAGAGATGGCTGGTCTACAGGCTGCTCAACAGCAGTTTGGTGGCAAGGCTGATATTGCTAAGGAACTAGAGAATGTTAACGTCTTGGGTAAAAATTCTACAGAAGTTAAGCGTCTCAGGTCTCAGGCTCGTGGACAGTTTGCTGGCAGCACTGGCATTAATCAAGGTTCATTATCTCGCAAGAGGACTGGACAACTATAAACTCAGGTAGGATTGACCGCCCCCTACCTCGTATAAGAGCGGTAGTAGAAACCAACCCACATACCCCTGTGTGGGAGTGCGAATCTACGTTAAAACATAACAATAAGGGAGAAGGGTTGCGATGAGCAACAATAATCAAGACTGGTATGACGACTTCGAAGATGACTTCTTGGAGGACGATTTAGACGAGCAGCAAGCGCCACAACGGCGTTCATCAGGTGATGATGTTGTAAAGAAACTGCGTCGTTCTGACCGTGCTAAAGAGAAGCGCATCAAGGAACTAGAATCCGAACTGGGTTCGTTGCGCAAGAACCAACGGGAACTAAGCGTCAAATCAGTATTGGAAAATAAAGGCATCAGTCCAAAGATTGCTGCTTTCATTCCACAAGATATGGATGTAAATAGTACAGAGTTCGACTCTTGGTTGAATGAGTACTCCGATGTCTTTGGTGTTTCAACTGCTTCTGAAGAAGGTGAAGGTCAGCCTGGCATTAGTCAGGAAGACTTGGCTACTCTTCGTCAGATGGATGTTGTTACTTCTGGTGCTTTGTCGCCTGATAGGGAAGAAGATTTAATGCTTCGTCTAAGTCAGGCATCAAGTACCGACGATATTCTATCAATGATTTACGGTACTTAATCGCAAATCAATCTAACTTAAGGAAAAATAATTATGGCTGGTAATAACTATACCTCCACCGCTGCCGCCTCCCTAGGTGGTACCGCTGGTAGCGCTGGTCTCGTACAGAAGGCTTACGATAAGCTGATTGAATTCGCTCTGCGTACTCAGCCACTTATTCGTTCGGTCGCTGACAAGCGTCCTGTCGCTCTTACGAACCCTGGCTCTACTGTAACATTCCAGTTGTACAACGATATCAATCGTGTCACTGGTACTCTAACAGAAACTGCAGATGTTGATGCGTCTGCTTTGGCTACACCTAAGTCAATCCCTGTAACGCTAAACGAATACGGTAATGCTGTAATCGTTACTCGTGCACTTAACCTATTCAGCCTTGCTGATGTTGACCCTGCTGTTGCAAATATCATTGCATACAACATGGCTGACTCGGTAGATGAATTGGCTCAGGCTGCACTTGATGGTGGAACTAACGTAATCTACGGTGGAGACGCTACTTCACAGAGTGCTATTAGTCAGGCTGCTACTGCTGATACTCTTAGCGCTGCTAACATCCGTCGTGCTGTTGCTAAGTTGCGTGCTAACAATGCTGTTGCCCGTAAGGGTAGCATGTACTGGGCAGGTATCCACCCTGAAGTTTCACATGACCTTCGGTCAGAAACTGGTGGCGCTGCTTGGCGTGACCCACACAACTACCAGGAAGCCTCAAACATTTGGGCTGGAGAAATTGGTTCATTCGAAGGTGCTTACTTCGTTGAGTCTCCACGTCTAAAGGTTACTGGCGATGGTGCAACTATCGGTTCTACTAAGTCTGTTACTGGCATCACAATTGCTTCTAACATTGCTGGTGGTTACACTGCTACTGTTGCTGCTACTGCACACGGCTTCTCTGTTGGTGACTTTGTTGTTATCGCAGCAAGTTCTGGTGTAACTGGTCTGAATGCTACTTGGCAGATTACTTCTGTTGCTACTGATTCATTCACGTTCCTTACCTCTCTAAGTGGTACTGTAACTGGTGCATCAATCACTGCACAGAAGAAGACGAAGGTATACCGTACCTTCATTGCTGGTCAGCAAGCACTTGCAGAAGCAGTAGCCGAAGAGCCACATGTGGTTATCGGTCCTGTGACTGACAAGTTGATGCGTCACCGCCCAATGGGTTGGTACGGCGTTCTTGGCTTCTCACGCTTCCGTGAAGAGTCACTATACCGTATTGAGACTGCATCTTCAATCGGCTAATCTCAGTGATTAATCTTATCCCCCACTTTCGGGTGGGGGGTAGGGTTAGTTTCTGAAAGGAATCTAATGTATAAATTTGTCACACCGACTGTTTCAGAAGGACCACTAAGTGAGGGTCCTCTATTCTCACGCTACCGCATGAATAAAGGCGTTAGTGTTTTCCGCATGGGTGGAGAATGGTATGAGATGCGTTATCCTACCGAGGATGATATTTCTGCTACAGACCAGTTTTATCGTGGTGGTATGACTTACGAAATTGAAGATGACATTGCTGCTGAACTGCTTGCTTTGGGTTATGATGTGAGTCCAATCTAATGACGTTACAAGACAAAGCATCAATTGTTGGAATTATTTCCACCTGCTTCACTATGGCTATTGTTTTAGGAAAGTGGCTTGTTGTCACTCCTCTAAAGAATTATATTAAGGAACACACTTATCCTATTCAACCCAATGCTAATGGGGGTAAGTCTTTGCCAGATATTGCAAAGTTAGTTATAGAAATTAAGACTCTACTTGATGGTGTCAACTATCAGTTGAACAAGGTAGAGGACCGTTTAGATAAACATATTGAACATCATATAGAAGGTAGACTGCAATGAAACCAGGTATTTATCCTATCACTGCCCGTCAGGGTACTCGTTTCAAACTACGTTTTAATCTTGCTACCAATGGTACTGGTATTAATCTTGGAAGTTATTCTGCAGCAATGCAGGTGCGTAAGAGTGTAACATCATCTACTACTCTTCTTAATCTTGTTAGTCCTACTAACATTACTCTTAATGCTGGTAGTGTCAATGGTGATGTTCTTGTAACTGTTTCTGGTGCTACTATGGCTACTTTGCCTGCTGGCACTTGGGTGTACGATATTGAATTGACTGACCCTAGTGGTAATCCTGAGGCTGTCCTTGAGGGAAAGTTTATTGTCAAGGCTGAAGTGACTCGCTAATGTCTACAGATGTTACAGTCTATGAGACTGTCAATAATGTTACTGTTCTTCAGGATGTAACTGAGGTTAGTGTTTCTGACGATGTAGTTAATGTCAGCATTAATCAATCTACTGACGAGACTATTGTAACTATTTCTAATGACCAGGGTTTGCAGGGTCCTCAAGGCACTATTGGACTTACTGGACCTGAAGGTCCTGCTAGTACTGTTCCTGGTCCTGCTGGACCTTCTAATGTCCTTGGTGTTGGAACTGTTTCTGGAGGAACTACTGCTTCTGCTACTATTACTGGAACTAGTCCTTCACAGACATTAAATCTTGTGCTTCCAAAAGGAGACACTGGTCCTGCTGGACCTGGTGTTCCTGTTGGTGGAACTACTGGTCAAGCATTAGTAAAGATTGATGGAACTAATTACAATACTCAATGGGCTACTCCTGCTGCTACTGGTGTTACTTCTGTTTCTGCAACTGCACCACTTTCTACTGGTGGTTCACCTATTACTTCTACAGGTACTATTACTATTGCTGATGCCGCAGTTGGCACTAGGGGTGCTGTAGCACTCACTGACTCAACATCAAGCACCAGTGTGACTACTGCTGCCACACCTAAGAATGTCAAGGCGGCATGGGACTTGGCATCAGCTGCTGGATCAACAGCATCCGACGCTTTGAGTATTGCTAATGCTGCATTACCGCTCGATGGCAGTTTATCTATGACTGGAACATTGGACATGTACGGGCAGTCCATTATGAATGCTAACGACATTGAAACGACAACACTTACAGTCAATAGTGGTATCAGTAATGCACAAATAACTAACAGCACGAATAGTTCCGCTGTAGTAACTTTCCCATCATACAGTGGGCAACTAGTCGGCACTAATGACACAGGCGTTGTTACATCAAATATGATCCTAAATGGCACAATTCTTGATGCTGACATCAATGCTTCGGCTGCCATTGCCACCACAAAGATTAGTGGAACTGCATACACAGTTACAAGAAAAAAGATTGATGATTATGCTTTAGCATCATCTTTGGATACAGTCCCACGTACACTTATAAATGCCAGCCGAAACATGGCTAATGGCAACGTGTTTTATGCGCTTTTTACACCAAGTGAAACTTTTACTATGAGCAATTTCAGTGTTTATTGCACCACTGCCGGCACAGATGTTGGTGGCACAACAGTAAGAAGGATGGGGTTGTACACAGCAAGTGGTACAAATAACACTACTATGACTCTTGTCGCTCGAACGGCATCTGATGCAACTTTGGGAAATACTTTAAGCACAATTTACACAAGAGCATTAAATACAACTGGTGGCTACCCATCTACTTATACTTTGAATGCTGGCACTACTTATGCTTTTGCCATGATTGCTTACAACACTGGTGGTACATTTGGTCAGCCAAGTTTTGCAGGAACACAAGATCAATATCCACAACTTACCCCATATCGTATTTTGAGCAATAGTGGACAAACCGATTTGCCAGCATCGGCTACTGCACAATCTATTGGAACTGCATCGGCAGTATTTAGCAGGCTGACATGATACAAGATAATCCAATTACCCTCGATGATGGTTCTATCCTTGTCATCATTCGTGATGAGAACGGCAACGAAATAGGATTCAATCAAACATTCCCAGTCGAGGAAGCATAATGGCTTGCCGTACTGGATGCCCGACCCAAGACTGTGACTCATACGCTGATTGCTGCAAGTCAATCAGTGTGGATAAGACCTCACTGAAGGTCAAATAGTCGAACAAATGTTCGACCCGTCTGCTAGGGTGTTCCTGTGGGGATTCTCAACGCTATGAGGCTAAATACTGGTGAGCCATCACCTGAGTATGTGCCAACTGTTACTGCAGCCGTTTTGCCTTACACTCCACCATCCTACGGATCGTATGGGATGCCGTTTGATAACTTGGGCTCGGTTTATGTAACCCGTGAATCTGCCATGAGTGTTCCAGCTGTAGCCCGTGCACGTAACGTACTGGCAGGCACCATCGGCACCATCCCTTTGTGTGAGTTCAACAGCCAAGACCAAGAGATTACACGCCGTAAAGTTATCGACCAGCCTGACCCAGCAGTACCCCGGGCAGTCACGATCACTTGGCTCGCTGAGGATCTACTGTTTTATGGTGTCGGCTACCTACAGGTTATGGACGTTTCACCTGCTGATGGCCGTCCATACAAGTTACGCCGAATCAACCCAACTCGAGTTTCATACAATCTAGCCACAGACCGTTCCATCATCGATTCATACAACATTGATGGCAACAAACTACCTAACGACGGTTTGGGTTCCCTGATTGTGTTCCAAGGCTGGGACGAGGGTGTATTGTCCCGTGCAGGCCGTACCATCCAGACCGCCATCGAGCTTGAAGCCGCCGCCTACCGTATGGCATCCGAGCCCGTCCCACAGATGGTTCTCAACAATGAGGGCATGAACCTTGATGGCGACTCTGTAGCAAAACTCCTAGCATCCTTTAAGCAGGCACGCCGTGACCGTTCCACCGCCTACACCGAGGGTCCAATCAAACTGCAAACACTCGGGTTTGACTCGGCTCAGATGCAACTTGTCGAGGCCCGTTCTCATGCAGCTAGTGAAGTGGCTCGCCTCATGGGCATCCCGGCATGGTACCTGAACGCCGAATCGGCATCTAGCACATACAGCAACGTATCTGCTGAACGCCGTAGCCTAGTTGACTTTGGTCTACGCCCAATCATCACCTGCATTGAGGACCGTCTGAGCATGGATGATGTGACACCTCGAGGCCAGTACGTAAAGTTTGACCTGGACGACTTCCTACGAGGTAACCCAGCAGACCAAGCCGACATTGCCATCAAACTTACACAAGCAGGCATCATCACTGTTGATGAAGCCCGAGACATGGTGGACTATGCACCATCAACAGCCATTGCACCGTCTGGAGGTTCCAATGAGTCAGCCTGAGTTAGTCGTACGCTTTAGCAGCCAAATTACTGCAGCATCCCAAGAGGGCCGTACCATTACTGGCCAGATTGTGCCCTTTGGTGAGATTGGTGCCACATCAATCGGTCCGGTCATCTTTGAGGCTGGATCACTAACTGTCGACCCAGCCACCGTCAAACTGCTACTCCAG
>Ga0114979_10001094_pt1 | contig 18012 bp, 14 predicted proteins | sample S_140625_EF_Meta_FD_87315 | JGI IMG/M metagenome (GOLD analysis project Ga0114979, IMG submission 87315) | Freshwater microbial communities from Lake Simoncouche, Canada to study carbon cycling - S_140625_EF_MetaG | ecosystem: Environmental > Aquatic > Freshwater > Lake | place: Lake...
ATGCAGCTGTATAAATCGGACAAAAAAAAACGCTTGCATGAATTGCGCAAAACCATAAAAAAAACACTCTATTTATATGGATTCTTCCAATGGAAATACAACAAGAAATGCCGATTGATTTAAAAAACATGTCTGTGATTCAATCTGCATTGGGCGTTTGGCACGATTGTTATGTAGCAAAAAATTATTTTTTGAGAAAATGATCTTTTTATCTATTTTACGATTGTTGTTTAAAATTAAAAAATCAGGAAAAACTTGCCTATAAAAAGTTAACACAGAAATTAGCTGTAATAAAAAATATCTAGGCCAATGTGGAAGAAAATTAATTAGTTTTAATTTCAATTATTGTTTTGGACGCCGGAATGGTAGGCAGTACTGTGGCAATCGATTTTAGTATATAACATCGGGTAACCCTAACCGATATCAGTGAACAGCGACTTCGGCACTTGTCGTAAAAAACAATTAATTGGTCATGATGAAAAATGCTTCCATTTTATTCTAGAATATCTTGCAGAAAGAAATGTGGATTTTATAAAGACAACATCGATTTATTAAAAAATAATGACAGGATTCTACGAACTTCAAAAGGCAGAAAGGGATGGTTTGGTCGTTGCCATTCACCAAAATATTTTAAATGATGTTTTGCAACAGCAAGTCATTCAACTTGAAAAGTATTTTGATGACGATGACACTTATATCCGAAAGGCAGCTTATTTATCATTAGGTAAAATATATTTTTCTCAACCAAAATTAAAATCCTCAATCTTAGATGCATTGAAGGCATTGTTAATACACGAATCTTACAGTGTGCGACAATCGGTCATCAATGCTGCTGGTGAAATTGGGAAAAAAGAATTTGAAGTTACCCAATCGTTTTTTGACATTGGGCTTTTTGATCAACATCATGCACCAAGAAATGCCGTGATAGGTTCAATTAAAAAAATGGGCGAAGTAAATCCAGTGCCTGTTCTGCATTGGGCTAACCAATATCTACAACATGAAGACAAAGAAATCAGAAGAGAAATTTGCCATGGCATCGAATTGAGGGGCAGAAAACATCCCGAAGATATTTTACCAATGCTTAAAATTTTACAACACGATGCGACTGCAAGGGTAAGAAATACGTTGATACATGTGATTGGACAGATTGCCTATAAAAAAGGTTGTTTGGCTATTGTAATTACAGAATTAAAAACTTGGGAAAATAAAAAATTAGTAGGAGATGCGATTGAAGAAATTATTGATGTGCATCACCGATATAAAAATTTTTCCGCATTAACACAAGAAGAAGCGATTGCGTACATTTCTGCTCAGGCGATTTGATTTTTTGTTGATGGATTTTCTCAAATTGGAAACGATATCTTTATTAAAATAAAAATCATGGAAAAAACTTATAAAATTTGTCAAAGCTGTAGCATGCCATTAAAGAAAGATGATAAAGGAGGCGGCACAAATGCTGATGGTTCAAAAAGCACTATGTATTGTTCAAAATGCTATGAAAATGGACAGTTTATATCGCCCAACATGACTGTAAATGAAATGCAGGCCTTGGCTAAAGCAAAGCTCAAAGAAATGGGCTTCCCTGGATTTTTGGCAGGGTTATTCACCAAAAACATTCCCACTTTAAAACGTTGGAATCCATAGTTTTTCAATTTTTTATACCGGTAAAATGATATTCTGAAAAGCGAACAGTTGTTTTCAATTATCTTCGAGTAGAATTTTAAATCATGTCTGAAATTGTAGCATCCTTTCTTGAAAAAAGCACAGCCAAATCTGGTGATTTAGAGCACCGGAGAAAAATCAATTTCAATATTGGCAAGTACAATGCTGCTGTACCGCAAGGGAAATTACAATTTGACAATCTAGAATTGGCCAGAGAGCGAGCCAAAAACATCAAGTGGAAAGCGATAGAAACACTTGATCAGCAATTAGAAACTTTTGAATTGCAATTCAGCAAGCGTGGTGGGAAAGTGATTTGGGCTGAAAACAGTGACCAAGCTATAGCAGAAATTTTAGCCATCTGCAAAGAAAGAAACTGCAAAACCTTGGTTAAGAGCAAAAGCATGGTGACCGAAGAAATCCATCTAAATCAAGCATTAACAGAAAATCATATTGAAAGTGTTGAAACAGATTTAGGCGAATACATTCAACAATTGGATGGAGAAGCACCATATCATATTGTGACGCCAGCAATGCATAAAAGCAAAGAAGACGTTGCAAAATTGTTTTCCGAAAAATTGGGCACACCACCAGATTTGAGCCCAGAAGCCTTAACCTTGGTAGCCAGAGAAATCTTGCGAAAAAAATATGTGGAAGCGGAAGTTGGTGTTACTGGTGCCAATTTTATCATCAGCGATATTGGTGGCATTGCGATTACAGAAAATGAGGGCAATGCACGCCTGAGTTGTTCGTTTCCAAAAACACATATTGTTGTCGTTGGTATTGAAAAAGTAATTCCTTCCATAACCGATCTGGGATTATTTTGGCCGCTATTGAGCACTTTTGGAACTGGACAAAAAGTAACGGTTTACAACACCATTGTTACCGGGCCACGCCAACCCAACGAAACAGACGGACCTACAGAAATGTTTGTTATTTTATTGGATAATGGACGAACAACCATCTTAGAAAATCCCAAGCAAAGAGAGAGTCTTTACTGCATCAGATGTGGCGCTTGCCTGAACGCTTGTCCGGTGTATAAAAATATTGGCGGTCATAGTTATGGTACAACATATAGTGGACCAATCGGCAGTGTGATAACGCCTAATTTAAAAGGAATGGAGGATTTCAAACATCTGAGTTTTGCTTCATCACTTTGTGGAAATTGTACGGAAGTTTGCGCTGTAAAAATAAACTTACACGAACTCTTGCTCGACAATAGACATGAATCGGTTCAGGAAGGAAATGTGACATTAACCGAAAGAATGGCATGGAAAGGATGGAAACTTGCCAACCTGCATCGCAAAATAATCAACCTCGCCTCAGCAAAAACAAAAAATAAATACGTCAATAAATTGTTCACCTCTTGGACAGATACCAGAGGCGAGTTGCAATTCAGCGAAAAAACTTTCAACCAACTTTGGAAAGAGCGGCATAAGCAATAATGTTGTATATTAGAATGGAATAATTACAACCAGAATTCAGACCAATCCATATGCTGCTGTTCTACACGGATACCATTACGGAACGACTTAATTATATTTGTCACTTTATCTTAAAGGAGCAATTGGGAATAGATTATGTAATTACCACTAATCCATCAGACTGCAACCATTCAAATCATCACTTAATCTATTACAGCAAGCAATCACCAAAAATCAATAATTTTCACATCAAACCACAAGGTTTGCTTTTTGAAAAAGAAGTTCGACTACAGCATATTGATTGCTATGAGGTAGATGGTTACAAAGCATTTTTCTTCACCAATTCGATTGATTTTCCATTTGATATATTTGCCGCGGCTTTTTTTCTATTGAGCAGATACGAAGAATATTTGCCACATGAGAAAGACATTTATGGCAGATATGCACACGATCAATCGGTTGCTTTCAAACATGATTTTTTGCATCTTCCTTTGGTAAATATCTGGCTAGCTGATTTTAAAAAAGCATTGATGTTGAAGTTTCCAGATTTGAAATGCAAAACACAAGTTTTCAAATCTATATTGACTTACGACATTGATATTGCCTGGTCGTATAAGAACAAAGGCATCATCCGAAACATCGGTGGCTTTTTAGTAAAGCCAAGTTTAGAAAGATTATTGGTGTTGTTGCAATTAAAAAAAGATCCATTTGATGCCTATAAATATCTCGATAAAATTCACGAACAAATTCATCAGAAAGTGATTTACTTTTTTTTGGTGGCAGATGAAATCAGCAGATATGATAAAAACATTTCTCCAAAAAATAATCCAATGCAACAGCTCATTAAACAGCATGCTAACAAATATTGTATTGGCATTCATCCTTCATGGAAAAGCAACAAAAATCTAGCAACGTTAAGAAAAGAAATCAATCAATTACAGGAAATAATATCTGTACCAACCGTGCATGCACGTCAGCATTATATTCAGTTCACACTACCAGAAACGTTTGAGCGATTGCAAGAAGCGGGAATAAAAAAAGAATACAGCATGGGATATGGCAGTATCAATGGATTTAGGGCTTCGTTTGCCGGAAGTTATTACTGGTATAATCTTGCAAAAGAAAAAATAACCAGTTTACAGTTGTTTCCATTCTGTTACATGGATGCCAATAGTTATTACGAACAAAAACAAAATCCCTCGGAAGGGAAAAAGGAGTTGGAAGCATTAGTTGAACAATGCAAGCGGTATGATGGACTTTTTATTTCTATATTTCACAATAATTTTTTGGGTGAGGATAAAAAGTTTTCGGGCTGGAAAGAAATGTATGCCCAATTTATATCTCAGCTTCAGTGATGATTTTTTCTCTGTCTCGTTTGATGCTGTGGTTAACAATGTAAACGCCAATGAGCGTTACAATGGTTCCAATTGCAATAGAGGTGTTTAATTTTTCTTTTAAAAGAAATGCGGCTACCAGCATCGCTACAATAGGGTTGATGTAAGCGTAAAGTGATGAGATGGCTGGTGGTAATTTTTTTAAAGAGTAAATAAATGCAATGAAGCTGATGATGGACCCAATGCCGATAAGATAGAGAATTGCCATCCACGATTTTCCAGTAATTTCAGTGAAGGGAATCGTTTTTTGCAATAAAGGAGCAAGGAAAAACAGCATAAAAGCGCCCAACATCATTTGCCAACCCATGGCATAATAAGGATTGATGCCAATGGCATGTCTTGCCAAAAACACAGTGCCTAAGCTCCATGCTAGCATGGCCAAAATGGATAGAAACAACCCAAGGATTAGATTTCCATCAATTGTAGCAAACATGTTGTGGTAGAAAACAAATCCTACACCTAAAATTCCGATACACAATCCTACATAGGTTAGTACTGAAACATTTTTTTGTTTGTAAAAAATGCGTTCAATAACGACCACGCTTAGTGGTGATAATGCGCCAATCAAGGAAGCCAATCCTGTGGGAATGTATTTGAGTCCCCAGCTGCTGAATCCATTGGCCATTACAAACATCAGGATAGCCATGACCAGCATGAATTGAAAATCTTTTTTGCTGGGGAGAGGTTGTTTTTTTATAAAAGTGAAGAAGCTTAAAAATAATGTTCCTGCAATGAATTGTCGAATATAGGCCAGTTGTAAACCGGGCAATTGCGTTACGGCAATTTTACTTGCAACCCATGTTGTTCCCCACAAGATGCTGGTTAATGTAAGTGCTACATAGCCACTGTTGATCTTGATTGCTTTTGAGGAAGTTGTCACTTAAGATTAATGTTTGAAATGGCGTTGACCTGTAATGACCATTGCCAAATTGTTTTCTTTGCAATATTGAATAGAATCTGCGTCTCTGATGGATCCACCTGGTTGAATAAATGCTGCAATGCCTGCCGAATGTGCAATCTTCACACAATCGTCGAAAGGAAAGAATGCATCACTAGCCAAAACCGCATCTTTCAAATCAAAATTAAACTGGTGTGCTTTTTCGATGGCATGACGCAATGCATCAATGCGGCTGGTTTGACCGCAACCCTTCCCTATCAGTTGTTTATTTTTCACCAATACAATTGCATTGCTCTTTAAGTGTTTACAAACCAGGTTGGCAAATACCAAATCATCTTTTTCTGCGTCTTGTGTATTTCTGCCACCTTCTTCATTCCAATTGGTAAAATTACCTGCATCATTAACCTGCATCAACACACCATTGAGCATTGATTTAAATTGTTGTTGAGGCAAAGCAGTTTGTTTGAGTTGCAATAAAATGCGGTTTTTCTTTGATTTTAAAATTGCCAAAGCATCTTCATTGAATTGCGGCGCAATGAGTACTTCAAAAAACAATTCATTGATTGCGGTTGCGGTTTCAACGTCTACGGGTGCATTGCAAACCAATACGCCTCCGAACGCGCTTTCCGGGTCACCTGCCAATGCGAGGTCCCATGCAGCTTTGAGGGTTTCAGCTTGGGCAATGCCACAAACATTTGTGTGTTTGATGATAGCAAAAGTGGTGGTTGTAAATTCTCTGATCAGCATGATGGCAGCTTCTACGTCAACCAAATTATTGTATGATAATTCTTTCCCGTTTAACTGAGAAAGTACATCGTTTAAATTGCCATAAAATGCAGCGGGCTGATGTGGATTTTCACCATATCGCATGGTTCGCTTTTCTGCATCAAAAGGTGTTACAAAAGCTGTTTTATTGAAATAGTTGGAGATCGCATTGTCGTAATGACTGCAAACATCAAAAGCTTTTACAGCAAAAAATCGGCGTTGATCGAAGGTTGTTTGACATTGTTGAGTGCTCAGCAATTGAAATAAAAATTCGTATTCTCTTTTGGCTGCAACCACCGTTACATCTTGATGGTTTTTGGCGGCTGCACGAATCATGGAAGGGCCGCCAATGTCTATTTTTTCTATGATAGGACTTTCATCTAATAATTCTTGATTTGCAAAGCTTTTAACGGTTTCTTCAAAAGGATATAAATCTACAATTACCAAATCAAATTCGGGAATATGGTATTGTTGCATTTCGGCAACATGAACATCATCGTTTCGCTTACCCAAAATAGCGCCAAAAACGAGCGGATGCAAGGTTTTAACGCGGCCGCCCAGAATCGAAGGAAATCCAGTTAAGGATTCTACAGGAACACAAGGAATGTTCTGTTTTTCGATAAAGTCTCTTGTTCCACCGGTGCTATAAATGGTAACGCCATTTTGATGCAATACATTTAAAATGGGCTCTAAACCATCTTTGTAAAAAACTGAGATTAAGGCTGATTTTATTTTTTTCATTTGTGCTCAATTGAGTTTTTAGAAATCATTTACATCATCATCAACTTTTTGATAAGTTGTTGCATAGATTAGAATGGTTTCTTTGAGTAGTTTTTGCTTATCAATAAACTAAAAACAGGAATGTTACATATCCAATACGAACGCTCCTTGATCAGGTATAGAAAAGTAGCGCAAATGTAGCGCATCGCATTCTTTTTTCCATTTGGCAATTTTCCACAAACTGTTAGAAGCATCAAAAACAAAATAATCTGGCCGAAGCGAATGGTGCAATGATTCAAAGTTGACGTTCGGATTTTTTGATAATAGCACAATATCAATGCGACAATTCGGATTAAATTTTACAAAACTGGATGATGCATTGATGATTAATAATTTGTGATTGTAAAATTGAAACATTTCATCATTGACGTGTAAACCAGTCAACGGTGATGAAAAAAAAGCATGGCATTTTAATCTGGTTGGATTCAAAAAAAAACGCTCAAATGAGGCATCATCTTTCTGCTGGTTGTCGCCAATAAACCAATATTGATGTCCATCAATAAAATCAATGGATTGTTTTTTGGGCGTATTGTAGATGATGATTTTTTTTTGTTGTAGAAAATAAATCGAATAACAAGTCTGTGTGATGTTGAAGAGTAATAAAAAAACCAACGAAAATTTCAGCATTGCCCTCGAAGCATAACAGCAAAAATAGCAAACACAAATTACCAACGCATAGAGCAAAATAGTTGTAGTGAAGTTGGCATATATAGGCTTACAAATGGCAAAAGGAATTTTATTGCAAAGCAACATCAATTCATTCATCAACCGGATACTCCATTCTACAAGTAATGCTATAAATTCAGCAATGGCGGGCATTCCAGAAAAGATTAATAAAAATATTTCTGCAAATAAGATGCATGTTGATAGCGGAACAGCGATAAGATTGGTAAGTAAAAATAAGTTGGGGAATTGATGGAAATAATACAAACAAATTGGAAAAGTAATGCATTGAGCGGCGATGATAATCGAAAACATTTCGCCTAATTTTTGGAGGAACCAATTGTTGGATGATAATTTTTTTTGCAAAGGTTTTTGCAAGGTTACAATTCCAATGATGGCTAAGTAGCTCAGTTGAAAACCAACATCCCACAGCAAAAATGGATTCCAACAGAGCAATAGAAATGCAGAAGCCGCCAAAGAATTGTATATCGAGGATTTTCTTTTTAATGCATCGCCAATGATTATACAAGTAAACATGACTGCGCTTCGAAGAACGGAAGCTGATGCGCCCGTGACCAAAGAAAATATCCATAAACAGAGGATTAAAATGATGGCTTTTGCAATACGGCTTTTTTTTATCCAGGGCAATTGAATCAAGAACCAACTCAATAATCCGTAAATCAATCCCAAATGCAAACCAGAAATGGCAATGATGTGCACCACACCGGCATCGCTGTAAGCCTGTACCATATCCTTATCTAAGTCATTTTTATACCCAATTAACAACGCCTCTGCAATGCCTAAAACGCCATCTTTTTTGGGAAGCCATTTTTGTAAGCACTCCAGGGTATTGCGTTTGAGGTGGAAGATAAAAGCCATTACGGGGTTGATGTCTTTTTGTGGAAGGAGGAGGATGTCTGATTTTTTGAGATATACTTGGTGATAGATGTGTTGAAATGCTTGATACGCTTTATTATTAAATGCGCCGGGGTTGCCCAGGTTTTTTATGGGTTGAGCGGGTTTGTTTATCAGCAGTTGATCGCCATATTGTAACTTTTGGATGGAAGTGTCTTTCTTAAAATACACAAGCATTTTTCCAAAGCAAGGAATGCGCTGATTATTGTGCAAGACGAAGGAAATCTTCAGTATTGATTTGTATGTGTTTTCTTTTTCTGTTAATGGCTCATCGATACGAGCAAGCAAAATATCGCCAGATTGATAGCAGTTTCCATACCAAGCATCGTGGCGACGATAATCGTTTTGGCTGGTAACCAACATGGCGGTGAAAATGATGGCAGCAATTATGAACACCGACTGGAGATGCCGAAAATAAAATCGCAATGAAATGGAAAGCTGATTAATCAAGATTGCATTGCAGAGTGTAAACAGTGTACACCAAATCAATGAATCGGGAGAAAAATTGAAATAATATTGAAGTATGATACCCACAATGAAGGCCATCACAACCCTCAACAAAGGTGCTTGTTTCCAAATAGGTATGTACGAATGCATACACTAAATTAGAAAAGGTAATTGTCTTTTCTTGTGAAGTTTATTTACTCAAATGCATGCTTCTTTCCTTGTACAGCTGGCGGAAATACGGGTCGCGCAAATCTTTAATAAAACGAATGGCTTCGCCTGTGCTTTTCATTTCCGGACCTAATTCTTTGTTTACGCCCGGGAATTTGTTGAAAGAAAAAACAGGCTCTTTGATTGCAAAACCTTTTAGGTTCTTTTTGAAAGTAAAGTCTTTTAGTTTGGCAGCGCCGAGCATGATTTTGGTGGCTACATTCAGATATGGAATTTGGTATGCCTTGGCAATAAATGGTGTAGTTCGGGAAGCTCTTGGATTGGCTTCGATTACAAACACGTTACCATCTTTAATGGCAAATTGAATATTGATGAGACCTCTGATATCTAGGGACCGTGCAATTTTTTCTGCGTATTCTTCCATGGTTTGAACAATCAATGGGCTAAGATTGAACTGGGGTAAAACGGCATTGCTGTCGCCGCTATGAATACCAGCAGGTTCGATGTGTTCCATAACACCCATCACGTGAAAATCTGTACCGTCGAATATGCCATCAATTTCTGCCTCTTGACATCTATCTAAGAAATGATCTATCAATATTTTGTTTCCTGGTAAATGTTTCAACAAACTTAACACGCCTTTTTCCAATTCTTCATCATTTAAAACAATGCGCATTCTTTGTCCTCCGAGTACATAACTTGGTCTAACCAAAACTGGATATCCTACTTGTTGTGCAACTTCGATGGCATCATCCGTATTATATGCGGTGCCATATTTTGGATAAGGAATGCCAAGTGCTTTTAGTGTATCGCTGAAACGCCCTCTGTCTTCTGCTATATCCATATTATCGAAGGACGTTCCGATGATTTTAATTCCTTTTTCGTGAAGTCGTTTAGCAAGTTTCAATGCGGTTTGACCGCCCAATTGAACAATGACACCCTCGGGTTTTTCGTGTTCGATGATTTCCCAGAGATGTTCCCAGAAAACGGGTTCGAAATACAGTTTGTCTGCGATATCAAAATCAGTGGATACGGTTTCGGGATTACAGTTAACCATGATGGCTTCATAACCGCATTCTTTTATGGCCAGTAATCCATGTACACAACAATAATCAAACTCAATACCTTGACCAATTCTGTTGGGACCGCTGCCGAGCACTACAATTTTTTTCTTATCAGAAACAACAGATTCGTTGGATTGGAGTGTTCCTTCAGATGGTTTGATTTCAAAAGTGGAATAGAAATAAGGTGTTTGAGCCATAAATTCTGCGCTACAAGTATCAACCATTTTGAAAACCCTGGTGAGGCCCATCGCTTTTCTTCTTTCGTAAATCAACTCTGCATCTTCTTCGCGCATGATGCGTACGATTTGTTCATCGCTGAAGCCGAGTTGTTTTGCTTCGATGAGCAATTCATTCGGTAAGGTTTTTAGATCGTGTAATGCAATCTTTTTTTCAAGCTCACATATTTCCTGGATCTGATAAATAAACCAGCGATCTATTTTTGTTTTTTCACAAATGTTTTTGACGCTGGCGCCTGCCATCAAAGCGTCTTTGATTCTAAACAATCTATCCCATTTTGGAATTTTGATGTATTCTAGCAGTTCGTCGGTATGCATCAAACTCTTTCCATAATAGCCTAAACCCACGGCTTCGTTTTCTAAACTCTGACAAGCTTTTTGAATGGCTTCAGCAAAATTTCTGCCGATTCCCATCACTTCACCAACACTTTTCATTTGAAAACCGAGTGTATCATTGGCGCCTTTGAATTTATCAAAATTCCATCTTGGAATTTTTACAATAACGTAATCGAGTGCGGGTTCAAAGTATGCGGAAGTTGATTGGGTGATTTGGTTTTTTAATTCGTCGAGATTGTAGCCTAGCGCGAGTTTCGCGGCAATTTTAGCAATGGGATAACCGGTAGCTTTACTAGCCAAAGCGGAAGATCGGCTTACTCTTGGGTTGATTTCGACAACAATAATTTCTTCTGTTTGAGGATTTAGGGCAAATTGAACATTACAACCACCAGCGAAATTGCCAAGATTGCGCATCATATTGATGGCGGTATTTCTCATGAGCTGATAAGCGGTATCAGATAAGGTCATTGCAGGAGCTACGGTGATGCTATCGCCAGTATGTACTCCCATTGGGTCGAAGTTTTCGACGGTGCATATAATAACAACATTATCGGCATTATCGCGAAGCAATTCCAGTTCAAATTCTTTCCAACCCAACACAGCTTTTTCTACGAGCACTTCATGAATGGGTGAAGCTTTCAGTCCATTGTTTAGTGCCTCATCGAGTTCTTCTTTTTTAAATACGATACCGCCGCCGGAACCGCCTAGGGTAAAAGAAGGTCGGATTACCAACGGAAACCCGATTTCTTGGGCAAATTCTTTTCCTTCAAGGAAGGAGTTGGCAGTTTTGGCGTGACATACTGGGATGTTCATTTCGATCATCCATTGTCTAAATTTCTCGCGGTCTTCTGCTTTATCGATGGCTTTGATGTCAACGCCTATTAATTGAACATTATATTTTTCCCAGATACCGAGTTCATCAACTTCTTTACAAAGGTTGAGAGCAGTTTGTCCGCCCATGGTTGGTAATACTGCATCGATATTATTTTCTTCTAAAATTTGTTCGATGCTTTCAACGGTGAGAGGCAAAAGATAAACGCGATCGGCCATCATGGGGTCTGTCATGATGGTAGCTGGGTTGCTGTTGATTAGGATTACTTTGACGCCTTCTTCTCTAATGCTTCTGGCAGCTTGCGTTCCACTGTAATCGAATTCGCAGGCTTGGCCGATGACGATGGGGCCGCTGCCGATAATTAAAACTGACTGAATAGCGTTATTTTTTGGCATAATATTTCACCTAATAGTGTGGCGTGCAAAAGTAAATGTAAAAGATTGGGTTGGCAAATAATTTTGGGGAGGTTTTTGAGGAATATTGAGGAGGTTTGGAGGAATATTGGGGAGGTTTGGAGGGACCCATTTAAATTGAGGTTGGGGTGGGGTTATGTTTTTTTCTTGAAAAAGGGTGAGGGATTTCACGTGAGTGGGCTCTTCCACCATTTAAATGGTTGGAGATTGTTTAATACACATTCAAAAATCTGTTATTTAACTGAAAAAGGCTGAGGAATTTCTCTTGAGTGGGCTCTTTCACCATTTAAATGGTAGGAGATTGTTTTTTACTCATTCAAAAACCAGTTTTTTAACGTTAAACAATTGTTGTACTTCACAAAGCAGGCCACTTATACCACAAAAATTACAACAACTCACAAAAACCCATACAGCAAAAACTCCCTCGGTGAATATTCAAAAATTTTTGCTAACTCATTAATATGATTCAATTTTTTTATTTTTCCTATGAGCAGTTACGCTAAAATTCAAAAACTATAAAACTGATGTAATATTCCATAATTATAATTCTTGTGTTTCATAAAGTGATTTATAAATATTTTCATTTTTAAACCAATTATTTGGTTGTTGAAATCATCAATCGTCAAGCGTATTTTCTGGTTTTTTTTCTAACCAAATTAAAAGAGACAAGAATCAATTTTGAACAGCATTTAGAATAACACAGTTTAAGTTTTATAATTTTAAAATTTCAGCATTCCGCATTTTCCATTTTCCTCCCCTAATTTTCTATCTTTGCGCCATATGGCAAACGAAATCAACAACTTTCAGGAAATCATCTCTCATTGTAAAGAGTACGGATATATTTTTCAATCTTCAGAATTATATGATGGCTTAAGCGCCGTGTATGATTACGGACAAATGGGCGCGCAATTAAAAAAGAATCTTCGCGACGAATGGTGGAAAAGTATGACGCAAATGCACGACAATATCGTGGGTATTGATGCGGCTATTTTCATGCACCCTACGGTTTGGAAAGCCAGCGGACACGTTGATAATTTTAGCGATCCGATGATTGACAACAAAGACAGCAACAAAAGATATCGTGTTGATCATTTGATAGAAGCTCATGTGGAATCTTTGGATAAAGAAGCAGGTGAAGCTTTAATCGCCGAAATGGATAAGCTATTGGCATCAGATGATTTAGCTGGATTAAAAACTTTAATTGAATCCAATAAAATAAAATGCAGTATCAGTAAAACCTGCAATTGGACAGATGTTCGTCAGTTCAACCTGATGTTCAGCACTCAAATCGGATCCGTAGCTGAAGAAGCAGACACCATTTACCTCAGACCAGAAACGGCTCAAGGTATTTTTGTCAACTTCCTAAACGTACAAAAAACAGGCAGAATGAAAATTCCATTCGGCATCGCACAAACCGGTAAAGCGTTCAGAAACGAAATCGTTGCTCGTCAGTTTATTTTTAGAATGAGAGAATTTGAACAAATGGAAATGCAATTTTTTGTTCGTCCTGGCACTCAAATGGAATGGTATAATTATTGGAAAGACGCGCGCAAAAAATGGCACGAAAGCATTGGAATTCCTGCAGAAAAATTAAGATATCACGACCACATTAAACTGGCACATTACGCAGATGCAGCGCTTGATATAGAATTCGAATTCCCTTTCGGTTGGAAAGAATTAGAGGGCATTCACAGTCGAACAGATTTCGATTTAACGCAGCATGCAAAATTCAGCAAAAAGAAAATTCAATACTTCGACAATGATTTAAATGCAGAAGGAAAAGCTTATGGTAACTACACCCCTTTTGTGGTGGAAACTTCTGTTGGTTTAGATCGTTTATTCTTAACCGTTATTTCTCTTGCATATCAAGAAGAAAAATGGACCAAAGAAGACGGCACCGAAGACAGCCGTGTGGTTTTAAAAATTCCTGCTAAAATTGCTCCTACAAAATTGGCCATTTTGCCTTTGTTGAAAAAAGATGGCTTGCCAGAAATTGCATCGTCATTATTGAATGAATGCAAACCGCATTTCCATTGTTTCTACGAAGAGAAAGATGCAATTGGAAAGCGTTACAGAAGAATGGATGCAATCGGCACTCCATTTTGTGTAACCATAGATCACCAAACCAAAGATGACAACACCGTTACCATTCGCTACAGAGACACCATGACACAAGAAAGAATAGCCATCAGTGAGGTAAAAAATTTGGTATTGAGTAAGATTGGTGCTTAAATACTCGATGATTAAATTTGAAAAGCATTAATAAGAAAAAGCTATGCCTTTTATTTTGTGTTGAGACAATCCCCAAAATTTGATCGTCATATAAACAGTTTCTTCTTCGCTTGTGATAAGCAAGAAGATGGCTTTTTTCTGCGCAGCTGATTTTAATATTTTCTCTCTGGCTTTAACTTGTCCAGTATGTGATGTATGTAAATTGATGAATGCGGTATGTGCAGACAATGCAGTCAATTTCAATAGCCCTTCTGCCTCTTCTTTGTTATTTAGAATAACAATATTGGCCCAACTTGAATCATTTGTCACTTCAATTTTATTCGTAAAAAAGTCTTCTCTTCCCGAAGCATATTTGATTCTTCGTATCGCGTAGGAGCTTACAGAACGCTCAACTTGTTCATTCTTATATGTGAAGATAATGGTAGATTCTTTTATTTTTCTGACAGTAGCTTCTTCCTCTTTTCCGTTATGAAAAAAGATGGAATCCATTTGACAATAGCTTACTATATATGCCATCATCAAAACCAGTAACATCGATATTTTTAAAGCAAATGGTTTCATTTATGATTAATCTTTTACTTCTGCATCTTTATGAAAAAAGAAATATGCTACTCCAATACAAACAATCAATGCTGCTAAACCAAACAACTCATTTATTTCAATTTCCTTGAGATTTAGAGTGATTACTTTATTTGCCAATGCAATAGCAGCAATCTTCAAGATGGATTTCACTGGAATCAAATCAACCTTCAATATCAAATACATCGACTTGAATAATTCGTAACCTACAACTATGATTAGCAAAAAGGAAAATATAGCATACAACTCTTCAATATCAATTAAAAGTGGATATGGATTAGGGTCCACTATTTTTTTAATGAATAAAACGAACAAATCAATCGTGCCCAGCAACATTGAAATGACCAAAATAAACATCAATGCATAAATGATGTATTTGGAAATTTGTTTCAACGAATTCAAAAATGTTTTTTCCATGTGTAAAAATTGTAGAATCGTATAAAAATACATATTAATTACGAATTACTTCATCCATTCAAACAGTGTTCTAAATAATTTTAGATTCATGAATAATGAATACATTTGTCGATATAAAAAAATGAAAATTAAAAAAATGAAAAATCTCATTAGTTGCCTTTTGGGTTTAGTAACCCTCATCTGTTTTAGCGATACTTTTGCACAATCAAACAATGAATTTGTAAATGCTGCGCCCGGCATTCGTTACAAACTCATCGGCACATATGATGTAAACAGACTCACTAACATTCTAACCAAAGAAGTTCCAGAAGCCATAGAAGAGCCTGTGAAATATGTTACGCCTAAAAATGCAGTAAAACTTTATAGTGTTGAATATAATTCGGTTATACCAGAGCAAAACAATCGTCCTACGCTAGCTACCGGACTCATTGCCATTCCTGTAGTAAGCAATAAAACAATGCCGATGGTTTCTTATCAACACGGAACTGTTTTTGGTAAAGATTGGGTTCCATCCTGCCCTGAAAAATCTTTTGAAACCAGATTAATGATTGCTCAATTTGGAGGTCAAGGTTATGTGGTTATTGGTGCGGATTATTTTGGAATGGGATCTTCTAAAGAAAAAGACAGTTACATGGTGATGAATAGCCAAGTACAAGCTTCTTATGATATGTACGAAGCATCAAAAATTATCTTATCAAAAGAAGGCATTAACACAACGGACTTTTTCATAACTGGATGGTCGCAAGGTGCTGTTATCACAATGGGATTTCTCGAAAAGCTTGAATCGGTTGGTGTTAAAGTGAAAGCTGCAGGGACCGCTTCTGCGCAATGCGATGGCTATATCATGACGAATGGCTTCTTAAATTTTCCAAGAAAAATTGATGCTCCTTGGGTTACAACAATGTTCATCTTGACTGCCTTTTCTTTTGAAGAATACTACCAAATTCCTGGACTTACACAGGGTTTGTTCACTGCCGATCAATATGAACTTGCCAAACGTGTTTACATGAAGGATTCCACTTTACCTTATTCTCAATATCCATCCGATTTACATAAACTTATTCGTCCAGAATACTTCAATCCTGTGTATTACAAACAATCTGTTTATGGGAAGTTAATTAGTGAAATGCATCCTTATAGATGGGTTATTCAAACCCCGGTACACATGTATTATGGTGATGTAGACGAATGTTTAACTACAGGATTGGCTAGACTTCCGATGGATTATCAAAAAGCATTAGGCAACACCAAAGTTGAAGCTTTTTCTTCTGGAGCAGATGCCAATCACCGTAAAACCTATGGTCGTGCTTCCTTAGAATGGAAAACTTGGTTTGATGGTTTAATGAAAAAATAAATTCAAACCCAAACTTTATACAAGAGGCATTTCTATCCAGAATTTGCCTCTTTTTTATTTTAATGTTACGATTATAAAGATGGAATATTGTTGTTGCACTTTTCATAATCGGAGGAATGGAAATAACAATAAACTAGTTGTTTTTTTACTTGAAAAAAATGTTGATTTTCACCGAGACACCCTCTTCCACCATTTAAATGGTACCAATACTGTTTTTTCACCTTAAAAAATTGTTGATTTTCACAATAACAATCTCTTCCACCATTTAAATGGTACCAAAATCGTTTTTTCACCTAAAAAAAATGTTGATTTTCACCAAGTCAACCTCTTCCACCGTTTAAATGGTAGCAAAATTGTTTTTTCACCTTAAAATAATGTTGATTTCACCAACCCAAAAACGCACAACTCAAACAAAAAAACCCTTACCCCCCCCATTGAAAAAATGAAATTCATTCCCCTTTCAATTTCAATCTTGTAATTTTTACGCTTATTATCTTATTTTTAATTATGAAAAAAATCATCGCTTCTATTCTATTTTTAACCTGCTTTACCGCAGCCAAATCTCAAAAATTATATACCGTTGATTATGTGAGTCAGGCAGATGTAAAAGTGTTTGTCGTAAAATACGAAAGCCAAGCCGACCTACTCGTTTTCAAAGAAAAATATGCCAGCAAAGCCGATGGAAATGAAGGGAAATGGTTTTTTACGGATTATGCTAGTCAGGCTGATACCAAAATATTTTTTGTCAAGTATGAGAGCCAGGCCGACCTAAAAGTTTATTTTGTTGATTATGAAAGCCGTGCCGGTTGGAAGAACAACTCAAAAAAACACTTACTCTACTAAATATTTTTTCATGAAATTTTTAAAAAAAATGCTCTTAGCCATTGCCGTTATCATTGCAATTGTATTGATTATCCCTTTGTTCATTCCTAAAGATTATAAAGTTGAAAAATCAATAAACATTAACGCACCCAAAGACAACGTTTTCAATTACATTAAACTCCTAAAAAATCAAAACGATTACAGTGTCTGGAGCAAAATGGACCCCAATTGGAAAACGAGTTTTAGCGGCATAGATGGAACCGTTGGCTTTGTATCTGCTTGGGAAAGCGATGTCAAAAATGTTGGCACCGGTTCTCAAACCATCACTAAAATTGTTGATGGCGACAGCATAATGACCAAACTGAAATTCATCAAACCCTTCAAAGCAGAAAACGACACTTATTTGTCTGCATCGGCCATAAATGACAACCTTACAAAAGTATCATGGGGATTTTCTGGTTCATTTCCTTACCCCATGAACATCATGAAATTATTTTTCAACATGGAAAAAATGATTGGAAATGATTTTCAAACCGGATTAGAAAATATGAAAAAAATTATTGAAAAAAATTAACCATGACCAAAGTATCTATCTACTTAACTTTCGACGGTAA
>Ga0114979_10001098_pt1 | contig 17985 bp, 10 predicted proteins | sample S_140625_EF_Meta_FD_87315 | JGI IMG/M metagenome (GOLD analysis project Ga0114979, IMG submission 87315) | Freshwater microbial communities from Lake Simoncouche, Canada to study carbon cycling - S_140625_EF_MetaG | ecosystem: Environmental > Aquatic > Freshwater > Lake | place: Lake...
CGGATGCAACGGCGACCGGGGCCACGTCTGCGCCGGCTGCCGTGTCTGTTGATCTGGATTCCACCATGCGGCGCATCGAGGAGATCCGCGCCGGGCTGCGGGCCAAGGCTGCCGCCGAGGGCAAGGAGATTCTGCTGTTGCCCCCGCCCCCATCTCTGAAACCTGAGCAGATCCAGGCGCAGCGGCAGCGGTTCGCTGTACAGCGCAATGGCTTCAAGGGACCACCGCCCACAAGCGAAGAGATCATCGAAGCGATCGAGCGGGAAAGCCATCCTCCCGATTACGATCTCTTTGCAACTGCAAAGAGGCTGAACTCTTGACCGTTGTCGTCTACACTAATGTGCTGATTGAGCTGTTCTTTCCTATGCAGAACTGTGATGACGTGCAGCGCCTTTGGGATGCTAAACGTGATTGGATATTGCCCGAGCTATGGGTTTGAAAGTTTCGTTATACTCATTTAAAATATCTAATTGATAGTCATCTTAATTTGAGCATGGATCTAAAGTACCTGGCGATGGCGGAGGAAGCATTCTTGCCGTTGTTAGTGTCCATCGAAAGTGCGGGCATTAGGCAAAGTACCACGTTATTCACGCTGCTAATGTGAACCATGGCGATAAGCAAGTCACAAATTGACCGACTTGGGGAGCGACTAAGGCATGGTCCCCTCAATGAGAGTGACCTTCGATTGCTTGACGATTACCGACGATCGTTTGCAGAGGCGTATGAGGCAGTAGTGAGAACAATTCGTCAGTTAGGCGAGTTTCCCACGGGAAGGTTGGCAAAGTCCACTGATTCTATAGTGGGGAAGCTGCGTCGCGAAAGCCTTCGGCTAAGCCAAATGCAGGACATCGCCGGGTGCAGGTTGGTCATAGCTACTGTTGTGGATCAAGAACAATTAATTGCGTCATTTAGTACTGCTTTTCCTGGTAGGGTCATAATAGATCGCCGCGACAAGCCCAGTTACGGTTACCGAGCGGTTCACATCATCGTCGAGATATCAGAAAAGCCGGTCGAGATTCAGCTTCGAACCCAGTTGCAGCACATGTGGGCGGAGGTTTCGGAGAAATCATCTGACGTCCTGGATTCAACGATAAAATATGGTGGCGGTCCTGCCAAGTGGCGTGATTTTCTCGCACAAAGCTCAAAATCAGTGATGGTTCACGAAGATATCGAGAAATTACACTTCGAAGAGGTGACGGCTACGCAACTACTGATTGAGTCTCGCGAGAAAGCTGAGAAAGCTGCTGCTGAGATGATTGAGCACAATGCACCTGAGCACGAGCTACAAGAAATGCAGCAGCAACTGGTAGACTTGAGACGTCAAATTGAGCTTCGTAGACGGCTTACGGAAGAATTGCAAGGGGATCTGGTACGCTCGAGGAAGAGGAATGCCGACCTTTTGAACTGGGCGATCTCTACTCTAAACTAGTAATTACCAACCAGAGACAATGATTTTCTTGATTGAGTACAACCAAAGTGAAGGTCGCATCGTCACCATTCGCAACTTCGACGATTCGCAACTGAGGCAGGCCGAGGATTCGCGGTTGGAGATCGAGTTGGCTCTCAACCGCAAAGGGATAGATCACGAAGTTGTCCTAATGGATGCTGCGAGCGAAGTCGACTTACGACGGACTCACCGCCGCTACTTCGAGAACCTTCGCCAGATTCTGGAGCCCAAACCGCTGCGGGAGTCGTCCCCGGATAAAAATCGTCGTCTGGCCAGCGGCTGAAGCTGACCGAGGCCGCCATCCTTGCTTCCCGCGTTTGGACAAGGGCGTATTCAAAGGCTTATTTTACCAGCCTCGATAGCCGCCAACATCTACCCGCTCGCAGCCATGGGCGCGCGCTCCCGCCACCCTTCAACCAAAGCGGTAGTGCTTGCGCACCGGGGCATGCACCTCCCAGGTGCAACTCAGCCCGGCAGCAAACACCACCAGATCGCCGGCCCCGAACCGCACCGGCTCACCGCCCTCGGGCGTGACGCTGACTTCACCCTCCAAAAGCAGACAGGTCTCTTGCTCGTCGTAGGTCCAGGGGAAGGTGCTGACCCCACAGCCCCAGGTAGGCCAGCCCATCACACCCAGGCTTTGCAGCTGGGCCGGATCCGGGTTGGACATGACGGTGATGCCGTTGGCCATGGCGGTGCGCAGAAGGAATGGGTCCAAGTCTCGCCGGCTACGGTGCCAATTGAACTGGACGCACTTGCGGTGCCTGGAGGAGATCCGGGCGCAACGGGAGCGATTTGCGAGCCTGGTGGCGGCAGTTCTGGCAACAGGTGTGCAGTGTGCGCCTCTTGGAGATTGGAGACACCCATGGTTGAGATCGCCACCCCCACCACCAACGCCGGCTTCAACGCCGACTGGGCTTCTCCACCCGGGGATCTGATTGAGAAGGTCCTGGAGGAGCGCGGCTGGACCCCCGCCGAGCTGGCCCAGCGGCTGGATTTCAGCACCAAGCAAGTGAACGAACTGCTCAAAGGCCGAGCGCCGATCACGGCTGACACTGCCGAACGGCTGGAGCGGGTGCTGGGCCATGACGCCGGCTTCTGGTTGCGGCTGGAGGGCAACTACCAACAGGATCTGGTGCGCCTGCAGCAGCTCGATCAGTTGGCCAGCAAGTGTCGGCGTGCCTGAAGTTCTTCGCGGTGGCGTCGATCGACGCCACCCAGCAGGGCGCCCTGGCCAGCTGGCTGCGCCGCGCCGAAACCCAAGCGGCCTCGATTGCCTGCAGACTCTATGAAGCCAAGGCCTTCCGAGCGACGCTTCAGGAGATTCGTCCCCTCAGCTGCGATGCGGATCCGTCTGTGTTTGTCCCGCAGCTGCAGGCCTTGGCCGCTGCTGCCGGCGTGGCGGTGGTGTTCGTGCCAGCCCCACCAGGCTGCCGGGTGAGCGGGGCAACCCAGTGGCTCAGCCCGGATCGGGCCCTGATCGCCCTGAGCCTGCGGCACAAAACCAACGATCACCTTTGGTTCACGTTGTTCCATGAGGCTGGCCACATCCTCAAACACGGCAAGAAGGCCACCTTTGTGGATGGTCTCGATGGTGTGGATGAAGAGCATGAGGCCGAAGCCGATCGCTTCGCCGCGGATCAGTTGATTCCGCCCGCTGCGGCTCTGAAGCTCCAAGGGCTGCGCTCCGAACAGGAGGTGAAGGACGCCGCCACGGGCCTCGGCATTGCACCGGGCATCGTGGTGGGGCGCATGCAGCATGAGGGGTGGTTGCAACGAACCCATCTCAATGGTCTGAAGGTGAGCTATCACTGGCCGGAGGTGCAGAGCGATGACTGATCTGATTGGCTGCAGTGTCTCGCCGGGCAACAAATCAGCAAGCCCTGGATCGTTGCTTGGAAATGGAGGTGGAGTTTGAGGTTGATTGAAAGTTGCCTCAGCGGAAGACATCGACTTTAGGACGCAGACTAAACGCAAGTCTATAATTTCTATTCAGATTATTCATCTCCTTGCCCAAAATAGTCTGGAGTTCTTTTGAAGCTTCTCTTTATAGAGTGAATCTTTATGCGTTCACTTTTTAATAGATTTGACACCAAGTCCTCAAAGTCTGCGCTGGGCTCAGCTTGCCTGATCTCAACATCACACAAATCATCGGAGTCCTCGGCTAAGGCGATCCGCACAGCTTTATTAACTATTTCCAAGATAGATCTAACGGATGCAGCTGCTCTCAATCGCAGAGCTTGATGCTCATGGGCTTCAAAGCAAATGGTGGCACTCTTAATTTCTTCTACTTACCCATTTTAACGTTGTGACGTCATGACGTCAAGGGAAGGGTCGTTTTGGCGATGGTCTGAATTCTTCTAGCGCTCGCTGTTGCAAGGTCACTAAGCGTGTTGGAAATAGGTCACAGTCATTCAGTGGTGTTTCTGGTCTATGGCAGTCTTGGGCCCTGTAGTTTCAAAGTTGTGTTGCAACCGCCGAAAGTGGTCGGAGACTTGACGCCCGCCACAAAATCACGCATTGCTAACTAGAGATTGTAAAGATAGACAACAATAAGGGAACAGACGATTTGAGGTGGTTTCGCCAGCTATGCTTCAAGATAGTCAGCAAACTCTTTGAGGTCAGACATGGGTTTTGAAACCATCCCAGACACCCAAATCCAATATGGGTTAATCAGTTATGACTCTGACGGCAAAGAGCGGCTAGAGGGCGGAAAATTGATGAGCGCAGCCCTGCTGCAGAAGTTGAAAAATAATATAACTAATGTCTTTTTCTTCTGTCACGGTTGGCAAGGCGATATTCCCTCGGCCAAGCACCAGTTTGGCGCTTGGATTAAAGGTTTTGATCAGTCAGCGGACAAGGCCAAAGCGGCCTCGATTTTTCCTGGATTCAATCCTCTATACATCGGCCTGCATTGGCCAAGTTTGCCCTTTGGCAATGAGGCTTTGGGCGATGGTTCCTTTGCGGCGGAAAGCACTGAATCCGTGGGCGATTTGTTCTCAGACTATTTAGAGCGGCTCGGTGGTATTGATGACGCCGGTGTAGAACTCTCCGCCATTGCCAATCCGTTAAAGGTGATTGTCGATGCAGCCAAGACGAATGTGGCACCAGAGGAATTGCCTCCCCATGTGCGTCAGGCCTACCTCGACCTCAACGCTGCCTTGGGCCTTGGGTCCGAAGGTGTGACCGCCCCCCCGGATGCCGATCGTGGCGAGTTCGATCCTGACTTCGTCTTTGAGGAGATCAATAATGAGGGCGCATCCTTTGCCGGCTTCAACCTAGGCGGCTTGTTGGGTCCACTGAGAACCCTGTCCTACTGGAACATGAAAAAGCGGGCGCGGCAGATCGGCGAAAACGGCATGCACCTCTTTCTGAAGGACATGTTGCAAACCTCATCTGCCCACGTCCATCTGATGGGCCATAGCTTTGGCACTATCGTCGTCTCCTCCATGGTGGGCGGCCCCAAGGCCCAAGCTCCCTTGCCGCGGCCTGTGGATTCGGTGGTGCTGGTGCAGGGGGCGGTGTCTCTCTGGACCTATTCAGCGGCGATTCCACTGCAGGTGGCCAACCGGAAGGGATACTTCAGCCCTATCTTGAACCAAAACAAAATCCAAGGTCCCCTAGTCACCACCCGATCCAAGTTTGACGGGGCAGTGGGGATTCTCTACCCGCTGGCTTCAAAGGTGAATGGGAGTCCGGATTTTGCTCCGGGCCTGCCTGAATTCGGCGGCATCGGCACTTTTGGCATTCAAGGTCTGCCCGATACGCAAAAGCAGGACATGAAGATGCTGGCCGCCCAAGGTAATTATGCCTTTGCCCCTGGCAAGGTCTACAACCTGGACGGCTCGGAATTCATCACCAAAGGTGGTGGCATTTCAGGTGCCCACAGCGACATTGCCGGCCCCGAGGTGGCCCACGCCATTTGGGCGGCGGCGTTTGCCTCAGTTTGAGCCCAGCAGTTTTTGATCTCCCCCAGTCAAAGAGCCCTGTCATGACAGCCAGCACGCCCCTTGATGCGCCCATCCCGTTTGGTATCCAAGCGGAGACCGGCCTGCCACTCAATAGTCTCGAAGACTCCACCATCGGGGCTGAATTCGGCCAACTGCCGGTGCTCAGCCCCGAACTGATGGCGCTTCAGAGCAGGGGGGAAACCGGAGATCAGTCCTTCGCGGTGGGCGGGGGAATCGACGCCAACGACCTGGGACAAGCGGGGTGGGGGGTCATCTATTCAGCCGGGGTGAGCGCGGCAGTGAAAGAGGCGTTGCAACCGCTGCTCGACCATCGCAAGGCGCAGGCTGCGCCCTACTTCGTCGTGTTCGACGGAGCCCAGGGCTACCTTGCGGGGGACACTGCCGCGGACTGGCTGAAACGTCGCAACGTGAGGATGGACGTGGTGGAACCGGAGCTAGGCGTGCCTTTTTACCTGTTGCTGGTGGGTCCGCCGGAGGAAATTCCTTTCGAGTTCCAATACTCCCTGGACATTTATTTTGCCGTGGGCCGGCTCTGGTTCGACACCCCCGAGGCCTTCGGGCACTACGCCCAAAGTGTGATTCGCTATGAGACACCAACCACTCCAGTTCCCACAGCAAAGCGGGCGGTCTTGTTCGCGACCGAACACGAGCTGGATGCGGCCACCCAGCTCTTTACCCGCCAGGTGGCCCAACCCCTAGCCGTAGCCCCCGACGGATCCCTGGGAGCGGTATGGAAACGCACGGGCTTCGCTTTGAACACCTGCCTGGGGGACCAGGCCACCAAAGCCGGCCTCATCGAAATCTTGCGCAACGCCCAGACGGGGCCTCCCGCTCTGCTGTTCAGCGGCAGCCATGGCATGAGCTTTGCGCCGGATAATCCCCTCCAAACCGAGGCCCAAGGAGCCATCGTCTGCCAAGACTGGGACGGGCCCGGCACGCCAATTAAGGCAGAACATTGGTTTGCTGCTGCCGACGTACCACCGGATGCCAATTTGCAAGGAATGATGCATTTTTTCTTTGCTTGCTACGGCGGTGGCTGCCCAGCTGTAGACAATTTTGATCGCCTCAACAACAAGCCCCGCCAAATCGCCAAACAACCCTTCTTCTCCAGGCTGCCGCAGCAGCTTCTGAGCCACCCTCAGGGTGGTTCCTTGGCTGTGCTGGCCCACATTGAAAGGGCCTGGGCCTACTCCTTCCAGGGCCAGAAAGGCGGCTCCCAGATTCAAGGCTTCCGCGATGTGATCGGCCGCCTGCTGCGGGGCGAACGCATCGGCCAAGCGACAGACATGTTCAACATCCGTTGGGCGGCCATTTCGACAGAGCTGTCGGATTTGCAAAACGATATTGCCAAGGGAGAGAATGTGCTCCCGAGAAGGCTTGGCAATCTGTGGGTGGCTCGCGACGACGCACGCAACTTCATGATCCTCGGCGACCCGGCTGTGAGGCTGCGAGTGGAAGACATGGTTGCTCCGTAGCCCCCTCGTTGTGCTGCCTAAAAACTAGGAGTCACGCATTGCGATCAGCTGCTTCAGCAAATCCTGCCCCAAGTTCCGATCGGCTTCCTCCTGCTCCGAGGACAACGTTTGGGCTGGGGGTTGCGGGGGTTGAGGTGACGAAGCACCTCGGCTGACTGAGCCCCGCATTCTCGTTTCACCCTCGCCCTTCATCACGATCGCCTCGACAAGCCGTTGATAGGTGGCATTATTAATAGGACCTGCCGGTGGATTTTCGTGTAAATAACGCGCGGCGGCAAAGAAGCAGCGGGTCTCTCTATATGTTCGCAACTTGTTCTCCCTGCCATTAGCAGCGTCATCAGCTATATCCTTCGCCTTTTGTAAAAAGTCTTGCGGAAAATTCAACACATCGTTCAAGGCAATTGTTGTGCCGTTGATGGCGCGATAGGGGCCACGCAGCAGTGAGGCGACAACCTTCGGGATGTCGGCTTCGTAGCCTGTGGGGATCAAACGCGGGCCGTAGGTGGCTTGCCAGGTCGCATCAAGGCGCTGGGCCTCGTCGTCGAGTGCGATGGCCTGTAAAACCTGCAGCATCAGACTCACGCGCATGCTCCGCGTCGGGTACTTGCCATTGGGATTGGGTTTTTCCTCATGCACCACAGCCAAGCCTGAGGCCAATAAATCCATCATTGCCCCGACAAAAGCTGGGCCCATCCCTAGGCAGCCATAGATATCGGCAAAAACCTCGCTTGCCCAGCAACTCCAAGCGGCTGGTTCTGCCAAGCTCGCCCCGGCCAAGGCAGACTGGATGGCGGGCGTGAGAGCAAAATCACGCTCCACAATGTGGCCTACCTCGTGGGAGATCACAATGGCACCAGGTATGTGGGCGGCGTGATACCAGGGAAGGCCGATCAGCGGCACGGGCAGACTCTTCAGGATAGCCAGAAACTCATCCTGGATTAGGGCGCCACCGCTGGCACGCACTTCGTTTTGAAAACTGGTGTCTCTACTCTGGGCGAAGGGGCTCCACAACGTTGTGAAATACAGCAAAGGCGGTTCTTTGCGCACATGGGCAAAACAAATCATCGCTGGCTGATAACAGGCCCAGGCTAGATCGTCGAACGCGGGAAGTACTGTCTTTAGTAAATCATCCTCGCGTAACAATAGTTTTCCCCGAAATACCTCCCAGATGGAATGCAAAGCGAGCACGTTTTTCTCCAACTGCTCAGCCTGGGCCAACAGATCAACATCGTCGTCCATTTCAGCCAATTCACGCTTGAGGGCATTAATGGGAGCTCCCACCACTATGGCGAGCCGTTGCACTTGCGACCAGTGGCGCTCGAACCGTGCACCGGGCTGGGTCTGTTGTTTCCAATAGTCCAGCTCCGTCACAATGCCGGCCAAGCGGGCATTCAGCTCGCTGCGCCGCAGTTTGGGTAAATCAGCCATGGGTGAACTCCTCAGCGGGGGGGGCATCAAGGAAGAGGCGATTGTCTGGCGCATTCGACCAGAGGGCGGCAGCGGCCTGCGCCAAGCAGGCATCAAGATCAACGGGCACCCCATCGGCAAGTGTCTGGCGGGCTGCAGCAGGCGAACCCAACAGCAAGGCCTGAATCCATCGCCTTGCTAGCTGCAAACGTTGGTCTGGTCGCGCCAGGCCGCAACCCAGAATTCCTCGCACATGTCCCCGCTCGAACAAGCGGCTGGCAAAGAGGTTTCGAAGCAGAAGCATGCGCACGGCCTCAGCCTGATTTGAGGGGCGGGCGATATCGAGAACCAGGAAGGGCTCCGAGGGGAAGATTGAGACTAAACGATCTAATCGTTCGACGGACAGAGTAGTTTCCTCCAGTGCAGTATTGCTTTTCATTTTCTTCGTAGGTCCGTAGGAATACGATCGGCGGAGAGTGCCACCAAAATCCAGGAAAACCGCATCATTTTGACCCTCTCTCACAGAGGCCACTAGGTGTAGCAGAACGGGCAGCCCATCATTGTGTCGAAGAGTCTCGTGCAGCCGTTGGACAGGCACCGCATCTATCTTCTCCACAGTCACACCAAACTGGGCGTAAATATCTTCTAATCGGCTGCCAGTGGTGCTGGCATAGTCAACCTCCTCTTCTTCCTGAAAGGAAATCAGGCGAATCACTCCACCTTGATGCCGGGGTCTGCGCATCCCATCTCCGATTCTGAGTAGGTTGTGGACTCGGTGGACAGCACCGGCCAACTCCCAAGGCAGTGCTGCGAGGGCCCCATTGGTTTCGATGGCAGGTCCATCAGCGGCATCCAGATTTTTGAGCACCCCACCCAGCTCAGTGGCCAGGCCTTGCCAGTCAGCCAAAAGCTGATCAATCACTGGGGCAAAAGCTGGCTCGAGGGAGGTATTGATTTGGCTGGCGACAGAGTCGGGGAGCCGAACAAACGCCGCCCTCAGGTCGTCATGTTCAGCGGGATTGCTTCTGCTCAGTTTTCGGTCGATCTTTTCCGCCTCCTGCGTTGGCTGCATCGCCTCTTGTAGGCGCCCCAGGGCGGTGTAGCGGATGCCCAGGTCGTTGAGACTGCTGGCAAGCTCGGGGAGGAAGGCTGCATTAGTTGCCGCAAGCTCCCGGCGGATCATTACCGCCTCTTCCGTTGGCCGCAGCGCCTCCTCGCGCTGCCCCAGATTGCTGTATTGGGCGCCCAGGTTATTCAGGGCACTCGCCAGATCCGGCAGGTACGCCGGGTTGCTCTTCGACAGCTCCCGATTGATCCCCACCGCCTCTTCCGTTGGCGGCAGCGCCTCCTCGCGCTGCCCCAGATTGCTGTATTGGGCGCCCAGGTTATTCAGGGCACTCGCCAGATCCGGCAGGAACGCCGGGTTGCTCTGCGACAGCTCCCGATAGATCCCCACCGCTTCTTCCGTTGGCAGCAGCGCCTCCTCGCGCCGCCCCAGTTCGCTGTATCGGATGCCCAGGTTGTTCAGGGCACTCGCCAGATTCGGCAGGAACGCCGGGTTGCTCTGCGACAGCTCCCGACGAATGTGCACCGCCTCTTCCGTTGGCTGCAGCGCCTCCTCACGCCGCCCCAGTTCGCTATGTCGGATGCCCAGGTTATTCAGGGCACCCGCCAGATCCGGCAGGAACGCCGGGTTGCTCTGCGACAGCTCCCGATAGATCCCCACCGCCTCTTCCGTTGGCTGCAGCGCCTTCTCGCGCCGCCCCAGTTCGCTGTATCGGATGCCCAGGTTATTCAGGGCCATAGCCAGATCCGGCAGGAACGCCGGGTTGCTCTGCGACAGCTCCCGATAGATCCCCACCGCCTCTTCCGTTGGCCGCAGCGCCTCCTTGCGCTGCCCCAGATTGCTGTATCGGTTGCCCAGGTTATTCAGGGCCATAGCCAGATCCGGCAGGAACGCCGGGTTGCTCTGCGACAGCTCCCGATAGATCCCCACCGCCTCTTCCGTTGGCAGCAGCGCCTCCTCGCGCCGCCCCAGTTCGCTGTATCGGATGCCCAGGTTGTTCAGGGCACCCGCCAGATTCGGCAGGAACGCCGGGTTGCTCTGCGTCAGCTCCCGATAGATCCCCACCGCCTCTTCCGTTGGCTGCAGCGCCTCCTCGCGCCGGCCCAGTTCGCTGTATCGGATGCCCAGGTTGTTCATGGCCATAGCCAGATCCGGCAGGAACGCCGGGTTGTTCTGCGACAGCTCCCGATAGATCCCCACCGCCTCTTCCGTTGGCAGCAGCGCCTCCTCGCGCCGCCCCAGTTCGCTGTATCGGTTGCCCAGGTTATTCAGGGCCCTAGCCAGATCCGGCAGGAACGCCGGGTTGCTCTGCGACAGCTCCCGACGCATGTGCACCGCCTCTTCCGTTGGCTGCAGCGCCTCCTCGCGCCGCCCCAGTTCGCTGTATCGGTTGCCCAGGTTATTCAGGGCCATAGCCAGATCCGGCAGGAACGCCGGGTTGCTCTGCGACAGCTCCCGATAGATCCCCACCGCCTCTTCCGTTGGCTGCAGCGCCTCCTCGCGCCGCCCCAGTTCGCTGTATCGGATGCCCAGGTTGTTCAGGGCCCTAGCCAGATCCGGCAGGAACGCCGGGTTGCTCTGCGACAGCTCCCGATAGATCCCCACCGCCTCTTCCGTTGGCTGTAGCGCATCCTCGCGCCGCCCCAGTTCGCTGTATCGGCTGCCCAGGTTGTTCAGGGCCATAGCCAGATCCGGCAGGAACGCCGGGTTGCTCTGCGACAGCTCCCGTTGAATACGCACCGCCTCTTCAGTCGGGGGGAGAGCATCGGCACGACGCCCCAATTCGCTGTAGCGGATACCCAGGTTATTGAGACTGCGGGCAAGATCGGGCAGAAAGGAGGCAATGGTTGCCGCTAGCTTGCGGTAGGTCGCCACCGCTTCCTCAGCATGCTCCGAAGAAACCTGATTTAAGTCTGCTTCGATTGAATTGATTGAGCTTAAATCCTGTGAGACAGACACGACGCTGGTCGTAGACATGGATGGGCTGTCTATCTCCACAATTACTGCCGACTTGGCTCTCAAATCCTCCCCGTGCCCTATTTCTTTGGAGTCGCTTTGATGTGGAGGCAGTTGCTGCCCTAATTCCTCTTGTAGGGTAGCAAGCTGCAGCAAAAGATCAACGTCTCGGCCAGCACTTCTCTGGGCAATCGAAGCAAGATATCGAGCCTGCCAATGATTCGCTGGTTGCTGCCACTCTCGATGCCCCATCGGCTCAGAACTCGGCTCAAGGGAATGAAGAAAAGGTTCACCACTCTCAGCCTCCGCCTCCCAGACGATCACCTGACTGAGGTAGGTGTCGCCGTACTCTGATGTGCATACATCGGCAGCTAATTTCTCATAACAAGTTGGTAATCCAGCTCTCTGCTTCGCCAGTTCCAACTGCCAACGCTCCGCAATGGATTTCACCTCAATCCGAGCGAGTTCCCTTGCCGCTAGCTCCGGCCTGCCTAGTACTCTCCATAAATCAGCTCGACGAATCGCCAACGATACGCCAACTCCTGAATTGTGCGAAGATGTACGGGGCAATAGGGCTAGAAGACGCCGGGCAGTTTCCTCTGAGTGCGAACCCGTTGTTTCCACATATGCCAACCAATCCAGTGCGGTACCTCGCAACGTCAGCGGTTGCACCGCCATGAGCGACGCCTCCAACTCTTCCAAAAAGAGCCCATCAAGGGGAACAAGATCAAAGCCCAGCAGAAACACAAAAACACGCGCCCTAATGACGGCTGGCAATCCCTCAGGCAGAGGCAAGAGAGTGGATACATCAGGCTCGCGACCCATGCGGATATCCAGATAAAGTCGCAACATGGCAAGCTCCATGGCGCCAGCGGGGTCTTGATTGACCTCTGGCAGGCGGGTCTCCTGTAATTGGGCTGAGGCATCGCGCAAATTGCCCATAGTTTTCGCCTTGAGTGCAATGCATTGCATAACGCACTTAATGATTCCAAGCCGATCGCCTAGTCGCTCGTAGAGGTTTGTGGCGGTCTCCCATTCCTCCAATGCGCACCTGAATTCAAAGGTGAGAGCCATAGCCACCCCTGCTAATTCATGGCACCTTGCTCGTATTGACATATCTTCGTTCCAGTGACTAACTTGCCTGATGATGTCTAAAGCCGGACTAGGCTGGAGAAGGGCAAGCCAGATGTGGGCCTTGAGCAGCTCTCGTTCGGCTCGAATCAGAGGTGCAGTTGGAGATGATTCAACATCATTTTGCTGGGCTGCTGGACTGCTCCCCTCTGTCCCAGCCACTGGGGGATTCACAAGCTCGCTCAACATCTCTTGAGCAACCTCGCCGATTTCGAGGGCATAAGCAATCTCCTGAATCTGCGCCCGATCTAGCAGGATCGGATCGTCGGCCGCCCATCGCCGCGCCTCCCTCAGGGATTCTCGCACCGCAACATGGAAACCCTGGCGGGCGAAACGTTTCGCCTGCTCCAGGTGGATGACCGTGGCTGGGAGCCAATCTGCAGCAACTTGTTGCTGCAAAAGCAACACCTCGCGGAAAGCTTCGCCAGCAGCCGGCGACCCTTGCAGCGCCAGGGCACGTCCGCGTTGCAACTCGAGCACCAACCGCTCTTGCGGCTTGTGCGTGCAGGCGATAGCACTAGCGAGTCGTTCGGCGGTCACCAGTGGTTCCTGACCTTTCCATGCCTCACGCAAGGCCGTAAGTGCTCCGTTGACTTCCACCACGGGGGATCCGCGGATGGCAGCCTCCAACGCCCGATCCACTTGAGTGGCAAATTCTGGCCAGTGTTTCGGGGCCATGAACTCCCAACCATCCGCTTCCAGATAAAGCCAGGCAGCCTCTGAATGGGCTTCAACCAGGAGCTCGGACGAGGAAATTCTCGGTAGGGGCACGATTTCCGCCTCCGCATAGTCTCGGCCAACGGGCTCCAAGGCCAAGGGCAGCATCGCTTCAGGTCCAAAACGGCGTGCTGCTTTCAAGCATTCCCGCCAGTAGGCCAGCGCGATGTGGCCTTCTGCCTGAAAGCGATGGAACACCGCCTCCCGCCAACCCCTAACAGCGGCTGTGCAATCCAGCCGAGTGGCAGCTTCCTGTGCTTGTGTATCGCACCACTGCCAGGCCTGCTGCTGTAGTTTGGCATAGATAGATTGTTGCTGCAGCAGCTCTCTCACAGGATTGACCACTTCCGGATGGAGACGTAACAACACCTCCCCATGATCGATGCGTTTTGATAGCCAACCGCGTTCGCGAGAATAGGAATCCAACTGGTCCCAGAGGGCCTCCATACCGCCAGCAGCCTTCAAGTTTCTGGCCTGTTCCGGGTCCTGTCGCCACACGTCCGGTCCCCCGTCCAGCCCTTCCTCCGGTTGGTCAGCGGTTTCACCTCGCAAGGCATCAAGCAGAGGCGGAAGTAGCACGGCCTTGGCAAAACGAAGATTGAGCTCGCGGGCCACAGCGCCGTAGCGGACCATCCACCGAAGCGGCTGGGTGTCGATCCGCTTCACCACCCGCTCAATCAGGTAGGCAATATCAACCCGCGGATAGGCGCGCACTTGGGCAGCTGTGAGGATTTTATTATTGAGAGCCAATTCGGCAAACATGGAGAGCTTGAACGGATTTCGCCCTTCCTGTTCTGTTTCTGCATCTTCAACTGTTGATCGTTCGAGGATGGCTTCCAGTACTTCGCCATCTTGCAAACCACGGTGTTTGAGGTAACGACGTGCCTCATCATCGCTGAAACGAGGCAATTCATAGCCCAGGTACTCACCATCTTTCAAGGCATTGCTACGGGAGGCCAGGTCATATCGGCCCGAAAGTACTAAGGTTAGCCCAGGCAATACATGCAACCACTCTCGCAAAGCTCCGATGCATTTCTCCAACCACTCTGCGGCACTAAGGGTGGCTTCCTCAAGGGTGTCAAGTATAACTACCACAGACAACCCGCGGGCTGAGGCTTGGGTGCTCGCCAATTGTCGGTTGGCCTCAGCCAGGATTGGTGGCCAGCCACTCACCTCGGCAACAGCAAACTTCTCAGCTAGGGATCGGAAGTCTTCACCGCCTGGCTGGCGAGCCAACTGATCTAGAATCTGCCGAAACAAACGGATCGGGTATTCCACCACATCAGTTAAACGAAAGTCGTCAAAATCAACCCGTGCGCAGAGGACGCGATCTGGCACCAGCTTTCGGCTCAGCAACCAGCGGATAAACATGGTTTTGCCAGTACCTCCCGAGGCGTGTAGATGGAAGACCCAGATTGGCTGACCAGGCTTGCGATTTTTAACCCTCAAAAATTGATCCAACAATTTGGCCCGTTCCAGATAGGCGCCAGTTTTATAAAAGTCATCAGTAAACAACAGTCTGGTATCGCAATAAGCTCGCAGCTCAGCATAAAGCCTTGAGAGTGCTTCGCCCCGCCACTGGGCCTGGAGTTTAAGCATTTCCAATAGTGCATTGGCGCTGGCCATGTCAAAGGCGTTGTCGGCGGAAGCGAACCAATTTCGAAAGTTTTCGACAAGGGCGGCGGGTTCAGGGCCTGCAGCAGCGTGGTACACGACGGCCAATTTCGCCTCCAAGCCTAATTCTTCCAGACGTTCATGGAAATGCTCAGCCAGGCGGCCGTTCCACTGGCGCCATTTCTCCAGTCTGGGCGGGTTTTGCCATGCGGCCAGCAGTGGTTCGCGGGAGGATTCACTCTGATGCCAACGCCCTGGTGCCAGCCGTGTGATCCCCGGCAAAGCAGTGAACGCCTCAAAGTCAGGAACCCCATCAAGACCGTCACAAAGCAAGTTGTAAATCTCGAGGTCGAACCAACGAACCAGTGCGACTTGGCTCATTGCCGGGACTGAATCTTGCGGCGCTATGGCGGAGAGGGCCTCCGTTAACTTTGTTCCATCTGGCAGAGATTGCAGCCGTAGCAGCAGGTCGTCGAGGTTATGATTGCTCATAGCATCCTTTCCCAGGTCAAACCCCTATCAACCAGCATCGACCTGAGAGGGCCAAGCCTCCCCAGCCCTGAGGAATTCAAATTATCGGGGAGATCAAGCATCATTCTTGCAATATCCTTGACCTGTCTGTGCTTAAAAAAGTCAGCCTCAACGGCATACTTAACCAATTCATCATTGTTGATTTCAGTCGGCAGATCCAGTGTGGTTCGGCAAGCCTGCGGAAAATTTAATAAGCCATAATCTCTAATTTCAGCGGCTGTGGCGCAGAAGACGAGTTTCACATTTGATGTTGGATTAGCGGCCAATGGCTTAAAGAGATGCTCTACCAACTGCTTGAAATCCTCAGTGGGCAGCCTCCTGAAACCTCCGCCGGAGAAGCGATCGAAGACAAGAAGCAATGGCTTATCCTCAGATGCCGCCTCCAAAGCCTCGCGGAAACAAGCAGCGATGTCGGGCTCCAATCGTTTATCTCCTATCGCCGGCAAGGCACCCCCCTCATGTGGCAAATCAGCAATCTCCTCCACCTCCTCCTCCTTCCATTCCCCTGACACACCCTTAGTAAGAAGGTTTTGAAGCGCCCAGCGATAGCGCTTGAATGGCCCTGGGGGGAGAGGTGAATGCAGGAATTTGTACTTATCATCGATGAGATCAGATTCGCCTAGCCGAATTTGGCTAAGTACATCTAGGAATGTCATCGAACGTTCATGAAGTTCGATATAGCGTATTCTAGCTTCCCCTAGAGCCCAAGTTTCCATGCACCATTTGAGGAAATGGGATTTTCCGCTGCGTGCCGCACCGCTGATCAAGAGCACAGGATTGGATTTTGGAGCTGTTTCCCCATTCAACTTATTCAGTGGGTTGAACCATTCCGTGGCTTTGCGTCGTTCTGTAGAGCAGTTGCCAAAAAAGCGCGCATGAGCAAATTCATCGCAAAATTCAAAACCAGGTTTATCAGGCAGAGTAGGCCGTTGGAGGAGACGTAGTTCAGGGGCAGCTTCAACCCTGGGGATGGCATAATTAATACGGAGATCTTCATCGTTTGAATGAGTTAGGATCGCTCTTCGGGCCATTAGGCTCGCTTCCGAAACGGTTAGACCGTCCATAAGATTTTGATAGAAGCTGGCAGCAAACACCCCAGCCAAATCTCCCGGCATATCTGCTTGCATGGCAATGGCACCACAGGAACCAGCCTCCATAAAGGATCGCTGCGCAGTGCGTGATCCAGCTTCACCACCCACCGTGCGACAAGCGTTGAGGAAAACGAAGCGCGGAACACAGCCCCACTCCTGCAGGTCAGGCAAAATGCGATTTCCTGTCCAAAGCCATGATCCTTGTGGTGGAGGAACCTCAAAATTAAGCCCTGGTTCTCCCGAGGTTGTCGCCGATCCGTGACCAGCAAAATGAAGCACATGGGGCCTGAAGTCACTTACCGTATCCGCTAGTTCTTTGCGCGTCGGCGTAGATAACTGAACCACCTCTATCGAACGCCCGAATGGAAGTAATGCCCGCTGGATTGCGTCCATCTCGTCCCGGATTCCAAGGCTGCCATCAATATCCTGACCACCAGCCAGCAGCAGGATGCGCAATGGCCAGACAGTTTCCAACCCTTTTGCATGAATAGGGGCTACCCAGCGGCATAGGCCGCACACTGAACTCAATCGGGTACCCAAGGGGGTTTTAGCAAGTTCCCAGGGTAATGCAGACAATAATGACTCTTCGCGGAAATGAAGCCAGAGTCTTAGATTTTGATGCGTATGTAATTTTGCGAGTTTTTCCCATTCATCTCTTAGTGGCCCTTGCGGAAACATCCAGCCTTCAAGTGTGTTGGCAATGTCAACGAAATCATCCGCTTTTCTGTCAACTGCTGAGGCAGAGTATATGCGTTTCAGAATTCTTTCTGGTGTCCAACTGGAATTATTTAGCTTCTCCAGAAGAAGCTTTTGCTGAAATAATGAGTTTTCAAATTTTAGGCTGATTACATAGTTAATCTCTTCTTTTGCAATATCGACAGTGATGTTCATGGTTGTCCTCAGATTATCTCAACAAGACGGTCTTGTTTACCAGCTACATACTGTTTCAGCAGGACCTGGCCTCTCATCTTGAATTCTGTTTCGGTACACCAGGTATACTACCACCTTTTAAGCGAACCAGACCATTGATGCCTCACCATCACGCTATGAAACTTTTGGAATTTTAAGCCTAATTTCCCTGCCGTACCTATCTGTAGCTTTAAGCACCTTTTTTGTTAGTGCTGATTGCTCCCGTTGCTGAACTTGTCCGTAACGAGTGCTTACAGGCCAAGCTCCTGTTCACCTTCCAGAAAGGGTCCAACATCGCATTGTTGCGGAAGGAAATCACCACCCACGGCCGTTTTCAGGGTAAAGGTGCTGTCCCGCAGCCCTGATTGCCGAAGAAACTCGTTTTCACCCCTCCCCACCCCCCTACCCCCCCCAAGGCTCATAAATATCCTGCAACGCAATCACCTCCACCTGCCGCTGCTGCTGCAGGGCGGCGATGCCCTCGACGGCGGCGCGGGCGCCGGCCAGGGTAGTGACGGTGGGGACGGCGTAATCGAGGGCGGCGCGGCGTAGGTAGCGGTCGTCGTGGGCGGCCTGGCGGCCGATGGGGGTGTTGATTACTAGCTGGATTTCGCCGGAGCGGATGGCGTCTTCGATGTTGGGGCGGCCTTCATGCACCTTCAGCACCGTC
>Ga0114979_10001099_pt1 | contig 17983 bp, 10 predicted proteins | sample S_140625_EF_Meta_FD_87315 | JGI IMG/M metagenome (GOLD analysis project Ga0114979, IMG submission 87315) | Freshwater microbial communities from Lake Simoncouche, Canada to study carbon cycling - S_140625_EF_MetaG | ecosystem: Environmental > Aquatic > Freshwater > Lake | place: Lake...
AGTTTCGAAAATGGTTCATACCTGTTTGGAGATTGAGATGAAGAAATCGAGCGATTCCCCACGTCGTTGGCTGCGGTATGAAGCTTTAGAGCCACGAGCCATGATGGCAGGTGACCTCATGGAACTCCACAATTTCATTATGCCGGAGGATTGCGACAACAGTGGTAGCGTTTCGCCGCTGGACGCACTGATGGTTATCAATTCCTTGAACCAGCCGAATTCCGGTGCGGCCGACGCAACTCGATTTATCGACGTGGATGCGGACGGGCGAACTTCGCCGCTCGATGCTCTCGTGGTGATCAATTATTTGAACTCAAAATCGCCTGACGTTTCGTCCATGCCGAGCGGCGTGCGGACGGAGAATCGAATTGCTCGAATTGAAGCCGCCCTAGCCAACTTTACTCTTCCACCCAACATGGATGTGATGGAAGCGCAAGAGATTCTTGATACGCTGAAAGCCGGCGGCCGCCCGGAAGTTGGTGAACGCTTGATGCACGGACGGATTCTTGAGCGATCCGAAGTGCAGCGTGTCGAGAATGAACGATCGGCCGTTTTGGTAGCCGATCGAGTGGGTGAAGATCATCGCGATAAAGCCATTGCAGAGCGGATTGAGGGTTTCGCAAAAAGGTTAACAGAAGCTGGGGTCACAGCGTCGGTCATCACGACCATTTCCAGCGAGATCAAGGCTGGATTCGACGCGAAGCAGCCGCTGACCCTTGACCAAATCAAGTCAAGGCTAACGGAACTTGGCGTCGACTTATCCAAGATTTTCCCGCCACCGCGCGATCAAGATCCAAGGGATTCGGGCGAGTATGAACACCGAGATCGATTGGAAGCATTCGCTAAGCGACTGCGTGATGCAGGAGTCACTGAGCAAATTGTGTCAACGATGGTTATGGAACTGAAGGCAAGTATTGAAGCAGGGAATCCTTTATCGCTCGATCAAATCAAGTCAAGATTGACAGAGCTTGGCGTTGACGTCAGCAAGTTGTTTCCAATTGTTCGTCCGCCCGTCCCACAGCCCCCACGCATCGAGATCACACCGCCGATTAGATTGGTGACGATGATCTTGAATCGATTTCAGGTACCCGCGGCCACCATCGAGATTGTGACCAAGGCGATGACTTTGGCAACCGAAGCTGGCAAATCATTGACGGCTCGTCAAATCCTAGATCTGCTACGAGAAAACGGAGTGCAGATTCCCGCAGGCTTGGAGCGGTGGCTTCGCCGATAAGGTGGTTAATCCAATATGATCTGGGTTGGATCATTCGAGCTGATTCGCGAGAAACCATCCGTTTTGGTTTTTCAGGCATTGTTGTGATTGGAAACGATCAACCATTCGGATGGCTTGAGATAGTACGGGGTCCAATCCCTGGGAGCCAATCCTAGAATCGAACCGCATAGCGAGGTGATGCTTCCGCTGTGGGCGATCATCGCGATGGGCGGGAGCTTTTCCGGCCCCTTTGCAAGTCGTTCTTGTAGCCAGCCTGTAACGCGTTCCATTATCTCCGTCGTGGTCTCGCCCTTGCCGGGGCGATATGTGTTTGGATGGTCCAACATATCATGAGCGTTCATGATCTCATCCTGGGGAATATCGGCCCAAGCAACACCTTGCCAACTTCCAAAGTGGCGTTCTCGCAATCGCGTATCTCCAGCCGTTGGAATGCCCAATTGGGAACCGAGCCATTCCGCTGGTCGCCGCGTGCGACTTAAATCGCTATGCCAAATTTCGACTACCCGGTCGGGACCAGTTCGCTGCTGAAGATAGTCAAGCTTCGGTTGAAGCGACAGTTGCCATTGCGATTCAAGCTCGACATTATGATCGCCATAACAAGTGCCTTCCCATTCGGAAGCAACCTTCGGATGACGAAGCAAATACAGGGTAAAGCTAACCTTGGAAAAGTCCTGGGGAGCTAACACCCTAGGGTAAGCACTTTGGGGGTCGATTCGATTCAAGGGGCCAGCCTCGTAACGCTCCAAGAACTCGTCAGTTCATTTTTTCGATATTGGAAACGGTCGTGAAGTCGAGATGGCTTCCCTTGCCAAAATTCGAACATGTCAGGAACCACACGGTAACCGCCCCAATTCTCAGGCCTGGGGATCGACCTGCCTTCGAATTGACGTTCCAGATCACGAACAGTCTGCTCAAGCTTGGCTTCGTCATCGATAGGTTGCGACTGCGGAGATGCGATGGCACCCAATTGGCTGGATCTTGGACGAGCAGCAAAGTAGGCGTCAGAAACTTCTGCAGAGGTCTTCTCGGCAAGTCCCTCGACTCGAACTTGACGGTCAAAGATTGGCCAGAAAAAATGAAGGGCAACTCTCGGTTGGAGTGCAATCTGTTGGCCTTTTTCGGATTCATAATTGGTGAAGAAAGTAAAGCCACCCGAATCGATGTGCTTCAAAAGCACAATGCGGCTGCTGGGCCCCGCAGCGTTCTGCTCAGCAGCGTTCTGGACCGTAGCATTTTGAACGGACGAAGTCGAAAGAGTCATCGCATTCAGCTCGAACCAACTGGGCAATTCGGTTTCCTGGAGTTGCTGGAACCAGGATTCGAAAAGCTGCCATGGATCGATCGGCAAATCCCTCAGGGAAAGGGAACCAAACACGTAATCTCGTCTCAAATGATGAATTGCCAAAATCACATCCTCGGTTATGGCATAGAATTTGCTTAATGTTGAATCGTTTGTCAAAATGGCGAGGGTGCTACAACGAAGTTGGCATCCAAGCCATGAAACATGAAGAGCTTATCCACTTGACCAAATTTTACTAGAATGAACCGTATTCCAAATCAAAATCCGGACGAGACCATAGCTCAGCGCGTATCGCTTGCTGGCTATTTGATGGTTGCCTCTTCGGGTGTCCAAGACCCGATTTTTGCTAGGTCGGTGTGTATTGTCGTCGAACACACTCGCGAGAGATCGGTTGGTATCATGCTGAATCGTCGATTGGCGATCAAGACGGACGGTCTGTGGAACGAGTTGCTGAAGGGCGAGGGTGTATCGGTCAATCCTGCGTCCCATATCAATTTTGGCGGTCCGTTGGACGGTCCGCTGTTAGCGATTCACAATGATGAAGAGCTCGCGGAGGGGGGCAACAATCAAGGGGTTTTCCTCTCGGCACAAACCGAAACATTGAAAAAATTGGCATTAGCAACTCCGACTCATTGTAGGCTCTTTATCGGGAATATCGTCTGGGCTTCGTCCAAGCTCGAGAGCGAAATTGTAAACGGAGACTGGCATGTTTTACCCGCGATCCCAGAGCTCGTCTTTTGCAATGAGCAGACCATGTGGCAAAGCGCCATCCATTCTGTCGCGGAGGGCATTATTGCTGCCGCAACTGGGATAGTCCCGGGTTTGCAAAATCCTGAGCGGAACTGACCAGTCGCCTTCCTACTACAATGTGTTGCGACAGTATTTGATCCCCTTCAGGAATGCCCGTGCGACACGATGAATACGCCCAGACCTAAGTCTCCAATCGGAGGCATTGTCCACACCTATCAAAAGTTCAACCCAACGGACTTTCCCAGCCCGACGGCAGAACCGGTCGACTTGGTTTCGGGAGCATTCGAACATGCTCTTGCTTACGGCAGCTTCCGTCAATTGACCGAGGAGGAACTGGCAAATGCGATCCAACTCGACCCTAGTCAGATTGCAGGTTTGGGCCCAAGTATCGAGTCGCTGCTGGCAATGCTGGAGGAACGAAAGCGTAAAATTCTGGAGAAATATCAGACAGACGGTTTGGATAAAAAAGCGAACGACCGATTTGAAAAGATTTCAAAACGAGCTTCGCCTCCATCGAAGTTGAAAGGCGAATTTCATAAGGCCGTTCAGTCAAAGCAGATTTATCTGCTCGAGCAGGTCTGGTACCGAGCCGATCGCGAATCGCGTGACTTCGCCGCAGAGGTGTTGAACGTGATGGAGTCCCTTGGGGACAAGTACCAAATCGATGACTTGATTAGCAAGTACTCGTTCAGTGGTCACGAGAAAATGGATATTCCGCTTGCGATTGAGGTCAAGCAAGAACTCGAAAAAATCGACGAATTGATCGGGCAGCTGAAGGAAGCTGCCAAAACGGCTCAGATTGGTCTGATCGATATGGAAGGTCTAGCAGAGTATGCGCCCGCAGCCGATTTGAACCAATTAGAAGAGTTGCGGAATCAAATCAACAACTACGTTCGGGAGATGGCGGAGCAGCAAGGACTAGAACGAGACGAGAAGGGAAATTATCAACTCACACCCAAGGCGCACAAGATCTTTCAAAGTCGGCTTCTTGGCCGTATTTTTGAACACTTGAAGGCCTCTCGAACGGGACGCCACACAGGCCGAATCGTGGGCGATGGAAGTGTCGAACTACCCTCTACCAAACAGTATGAATTCGGTGACTCCATCGCTAATCTGGATACGACGCAATCGGTCATCAATGCGATGTTAAAGCGTCCTGGGCAACGTCCGTTGAGGTTGATGCCGGAGGATCTTGAAATTCATAAGACCCGAAACAGCCCTAAGTGCGCGACAGTCGTGGCCATGGATATGAGCGGTTCCATGCGATATGACGGCCAGTACATGAACGTCAAACGTATGGGTTTAGCCCTGCAGGGGCTTATCTCCAGCGAGTATCCGGGGGACTTCTTGAGATTTATCGAGATGTATACCTTTGCCAAAATGAGGCGACCGTCTGAAATAGTCGACATGATGCCGAAGCCAGTCACCATTCATAATCCAGTGGTTCGCTTGAAAGCAGACATGAGCGACCAAAATGTCTCCGAGCAAGACGTCCCACCGCACTTCACTAACATCCAACATGCCCTGCGTTTGGCAAGACAGAATTTGGCGACAGCCGACACCCCGAATAAACAAATTGTTCTAATCACCGACGGGTTGCCCACAGCTCACTTCGAATCCGAGACACTGTTCCTGTTGTATCCGCCAGACTTGAGGACGGAAAAGGAAACCATGCGAGAAGCTATCCAATGTGCGAAAGAAGGGATCGTCATCAATCTGTTTCTTGTACCCAGTTGGTCCCAATCCGAAGAGGACATTCGATTTGCGTATCGCCTTGCTGAACAAACCAAAGGTCGAGTCTTCTTCACCGCTGGCAACGATCTCGATCGATTTGTACTTTGGGACTACGTTGAGCGCAAACGCGAGATTCTTGGCTAACTCGGCTAACGACTGTAGTCATCTCGCGCCGCTTGCCTGACACTTAGGCTTTGTTACTATTACAACGCATGGGAATCTCCTCGAGATAGATCTTGCGGGTTAGTCAATCTAGCTAACGCGAAATGCTCGATCTTCAACTTTTTGGATGCTTCTTTCCAGGATGGAACGGCGGTTGCTCTTAAGGCAGTCTTGAATCGCTTCAATGCAAGGATCGTCACGTAACAAGGATCCTAAACCAGGGGGAGATGATTGTTTGCTAGCTGATGTTTTCATCAGCTAGCGCTCAAGCATCCAAGAAGGAGTTGTCGATGAGTGCTGTCTATTCTATGAGTTTTGTCTCTTTGAGTTTTTTCAAATTGCGATTCTTCTATCCTTTCCTTGCTTTTATGAGCTACTCGGTGCTGATCTGCGCAGCTGGACAGAGCCAAGTTGCGTTCGACGTGAATCAGGTTGCTCCGGCTCGTAATAGCGATTCTATTGGTTTGATGAACCAGATGATCGATTCCAAGCTGGTGGATATTCAGTTGGACGTTTCGGCGCTGTTTACGCCCGGCGATGCGGCGGTGGTGACCGAATACACCGTGCGAGTTGTTAGCCGACACGAAGAGGTGCAAGTAGCTGACTTTTCACCTAGAACGGAAATGCACAGCGATGTTTTCGGAACGATGCAGGTGAACACGAATCAAGATCGAGTTCGCGAGGCTGCCATTCGCGGGATGGGTGGTTACCCGGGCGTTGGCTCAGCCCAAGGTTACGCATTTTATCACGACACGAATCAGGAGAATGTTCAATATGCAAGAAAGCCAGCATTGGAAATGGTCAGCGCGGCTGGGACTCTGGAACGACGTCGTGGAGTTTATTTCAAAGTGCGACAATCGTCTCAAACGACGCTGGAAGGTGCGCGACCATTCCGAATTGTGTTCGAAGTACCGAATTCATGGCGAGCCGACTTGCTGGATGTGACCATTGAGGCAGCGGGACTTGAACACAACGGGGCGAAGCGAACTCGGATTTTATCGTCCGAGCAATTCGTTGTTGCCGTCTATCTTGAAAACGATGATCATGCAGCAAGGGTCGCTCGAAATTATGTAAGGCAGCAACAGAGCTTACGCAACTTTGCCAAGACGTTTGCCAAGACGATCGAACAACGCAGCTTTCCAACCCCGATTCACAAGCTGGGAGCAAAATTGGACATCTATGAGCCAAGCATTCCTGCGCGATGGCTGGAAGATCTGATTTACCAGCAAGGCGTATCTTACAACCTCACCAAGTTGTCGCATTTGCCGGTGGATGTCCGAGTGGCCATCATGAGCTATCTGGATCAAAAGCATTTGATCGAATCCATGTCCGCGACTCGCGAGGTACCCAGTCTTGCGGCTCGCAATGTTTCGCTTAACGATTATGTGCAACGTTAAGCGGAATCCGGAGAAGTCGTTTCGTTCCCAAGAATAGTCTTGGATTACCAGTATAATTTCATTAAGATTGTTCGGAGAAGTCGCGCCCCTCCTTTAGCCAACATACCGTTCAATGAAGCATTCCGCTGCTGTGATTTCGTTTAACCGTCAGCCGAAGGCGTACGTGAATTGCAGCAAGTACGCCTTCGGCTGACTGTTAAACGAATGCTTGAACGGTATTGCAATTATCCCATTAGCATTCGAAGGAAAGGTCGTCGTTTCCAGATGGCGAATCGGAATCGATTCCCAGTTGCGATTGCATACGAGGGAAATCGCTTACAAAAGTGTCCGTGCTGCTATGGACGTGCTCTGCTTCGGTAATAAATCGTATTTGCTCGTCGGGGTAGACATCATGCTTGATGAGAATTCTCTCAAAGGGTTCCAAGGGTGAACCGTAGCAGATGATCATTTTGTGTTCGTCAAATTGAATCTCTTGTTGCTTACGCGGATTCAGGACAGCGATCCCGGTGCAGCCATCGTTAAGGATCAAGTCTTCAAAATCGTAGAAGATGCTTTTCAGTACTGGGACATCGATATGCTCACGATACAAATCTTCGTGCTCTTCTGAATCTCCACAATGGCTTGATTCCAACACAACATCCACTTCATTCCCGAGACAATCAATCAAATCAAGGAACAAGTCGAAGAGTCTTTCACGCGATGCAGCGGCCATAATGACAGGCACGTTGGCATTTGTTTTAGGGTCCGTGTAGGAATCGTGTCGATATCCTTGTCTAGGGACGACTTGCAAATCGTAGGAAGGTCGGATTGCATCGGTTAGATCGAATGCGCCATACCGAAACACATTCATGTGCGTTTCCAGCTCGTCGCTGCTGAGCGATTTGAAGCTGGAGGTTGGATTCGTTCGTGTGTTGGTTTCTGGAACAGCCGACATGGTGTTCGGCTGGTAACCGGGAGCATTGCCCATGGGAATAGCTCGTGCTTTTCTTGGGTTGGAAGTGGCGTAGCAAAAGGTGAAAATGGCTGTTGCTTCAAGTCATTCGAAGAACAACCAAGATTAGGTCGCCTTGCAGAGGAGCACTTAGATTTCGTTTTTTTTCCAATCAAATTTTCGACAGTACATCCGATACAATCGGAAGCTTTTGCGGATAACGTATCGAGCTTTTCGGGAATGAGAATTACGATAGGAAGTAATTCTGAGATGGGACATTCCCTAAGGGATCGTTCCGCTAATGAGATGTTCCTGTCGACAACCCTGCAAACACCGTTGTTTTTTTCTCTACCCGGTTTTACTTCCAATCCATGATCAAGTTCGAGTCGTACGACAAAGTAATTCAGCTTCTTTGCGTTCCTTGGTTTGCAATCTTGGTTTTGGTGCATGCTTTAGGCTGCGAGACGAAATCCGCGAAGCAGGAACTAGAAGCGACCGACGCGGTGTTGGCGCAACTGGAGTCGGTCACGAAACCTGTTCCTGATTCCAAGTCAGATTCCGAAGCACCGGTCAAATCGCCCGACTTATCCCTTTTCCATGGCGATGGAAGCTCGAGATCCGGCACCGCAGATATCGACCAGGCAGGCCCAGCATCGCCCACCAAAAAGCCAGCTAGTTCGATCATCACGATTGACGATCCCGCAAAACCCTGGACGACCCCAGATCAGTTACCTCGAGACATTTGGGAGGTGCAGTACTTAGGGAACTCGCCAGTTGGCTATCTTCATCGGCATGCGGAGGTTTCTAAAACGCAGGGCAAGAAAGTTTTTCGTATCGAAAGCGTTGGCGAGACACGGGTGTCGATCCAGGGGAAGTCTCAGATTCAAAAACTAAGGGTCGCGACACTCGAGCAAGACAACGGGGACCTGATCAATTTGGAAGGATCGCTCGAGATCGGTGAAAACAAACAATCATTTAAGGGAAGTGTTTTATCTGGTGTTCTACGTTTGACGAACACGATCAACGGCAAAGTAACCCAGACCAACATTGACTGGAAGGAGTCTTTTCGCGGTCCATTCGCCGTCGAACAGTCTTTGATCCGAAAACCAATACAAGAACGTGAGCGACGCACACTGAAGTACTTCGATCCCATCTTGGTTCGTATGATTGATGGATTGGTGGAAGCGGACGAATTGATTAGCACTCCGACCATGTTAGGTGGGACTCGCGAATTACTGGAGGTTCGAAACACAGCTTTGGTGGGCGATTCAGGTTTAAAATCACTGGTTTGGGTTGATTCCAATGGCGAAGGATACAAAACGTACATTGCGTCAGCGAACCTTCGTTCCTTTCGTACCACCCCCGTTGCAGCGCAGTCCGTCGCTTCATTGTTTGAACTCCAAGCTTTGGAAGTTCGATCGATTCCGCTTCAGGGGGAAGTTCAGTCGCTATTGGATAGAGCCGTTTCCGAATCGTGTACTTACCGAGTCACACATGAGTCTAAAGACCCTTTTACTCTTTTCTCGGACCGAACGAATCAGCGTATCCGATCGGTGGATGCTAAATCAGCGGATGTATCGGTCGTTCCCGTGAACGAATCGCAGGAGCTGGCTGGTGGAATTGCGACCGAGGAGCGAATCGATCCGAATACGCTCGCATCGACGGAGCTCATTCCTGCGTCAAGCCTTTTCGTAGCTAAGCTGGCAAAAGCGATTCTTTCCTCCGACCAAGAATTGGATCCTGAGAAGTCAACGGTTTCAGAAAAAGTAAGGGTTTGTCAAAAAGAGCTTTTCAAACGGATTCAATTGAAAGAGTTTGACAATCAAGTCCAATCGATCCATCAAGTGATCCGATTGAGAAAGGCGAATGCGGTTGAGCATGCTGTCCTCTTGACCGCTGTTTGTCGCTCGCTCAAAATCCCAGCGCGACTTGCCTTCGGATATCAATACAACGGTTCGACGGACGAGCCAGCGATGCGATTTCATGCTTGGGTCGAGTATCGAAACGAAGGCAGGTGGATTCCAATCGATTCGACTGAGAAAGACTCTGGACTCAAGTTGGATCGGATCAAAGTCATCGAGTCAAGTTACTCGGACGCCAACCCCTATGATCCCTTTTTGAACGTCGTGAAAATGATGGCCGAATTGGAGATCAAAGTACTTCCCAATTGATTTTGCGTGCGAGACTAAGTATGAGAGCATGGCTCGCCGCCATTTTAGTGATCTGTCTCCTAGTCCGAATCCTAGCGGCCTGGGTTTGGCAAAACTACAACGCGCCGGAAAACTATCTTCGATTCGGTGATAGCGATTCGTATTGGTATCTCGCAAGAACCATTGCTGAAGGTGAGACTTATCAGTACGGCAGCTCGAATACCCAAATTTTCCGTGCGCCGCTTTATCCTATTTTTTTGTCCCCTTTTGCAGCATTGTTACCGACTGGGGAATTGTTTTCTTGGTCAGCTATTTTTGGGGCTAGAGTTGCGGGCTGCATCGCCGGCACGATGGGTGTCGCGATGTTGGTTTTTTTGGCTGCTCGACTAGCGAGTCTTTCAAAAAGCTTGTTGGGGCAATCCCGTGAACCAAACACCAAGGCAGCGATCAGCCTGGTGGCGGTTTCTGCCGGTGTTCTAGCTACTTTGTATCCTGGCGCTGTAGGAATGAGTATCTTTGTACTGAGCGAAGCATTGTTCTGCCCGTTGATGATTGCGGGCCTAGGAGCAACATTTTTTTCTATCGTGGCCATCGAACGTGCGCGGGATACCAAGGCGATATTCTGGATGCTTGCAGCTGGATTTTTGAGCGGTGCTGCTTGCTTAAGTCGTCCCAGCTGGAGCCTGTGGCCGGTCGTAATGTTTCCGTATCTCGCTTGGATTATTTGGCGATCAGAACCGGTCGTCCACAATCTTACCTGGGGTAGATTTCGTACTTGGATTCTGTGTTGTCTGATGTTTTGCACAGGAAACGCGGTCTGCATGTCGCCATGGTGGATTCGCAATTACCAGGTGTCGGGAACGTTTGTTCCAACAACCCTTCAGGTAGGAGCTAGCCTGTACGATGGCTGGCATCCAGGGGCTTCGGGAAGCAGTGACGAAAATATGGCTTTCGTGGATCGGTTTGCTCAAGAGCAAGTTGAAGAGGATCAAAGGCAACAGGCTGCGGGGAATGGGTTGAATGGGACGTTTGAGTTGCGGCTTGATCGAAGGCTTAGGAATGCTGCTATTGATTGGGCTCTGGAAAACTCATCTGCCGCTATTCAGCTAGGGTTGGTAAAATTCGTGAAGACCTGGTCGCCCTTGCCTGTAGCTCGAGAATTGGGAAGCAGTGCAGTGCGATGGGCCGAAGCGATTGGATACAGTGTGATTATGCTGCTTTCTGGCGTAGGGATGTGGCGGCTTCGCAATCAGTCTGGCGCATGGTTGATGGCGATGCCAGTGGTGTACTTTGCCATCCTACATATGTTTTTTATCGGTTCAGTCCGTTACCGTCAGCCTGCGGTTTTGGTGCTGTGCGTGCTCGGTGGCGTTGGGCTAGTTTGCTGCATGCAATGGATTACGAACAAAATTAATGGGTCAAAAAAGAATGTCGATGGATCGATAGCTTCTCATACCAATGTCACGGTTGACGCAAGTAGTACCAGAAAACCAAGCTAAGAATACCGACGAACTGATTCGTCGCAGCCGAGATCGCGTTTGGGAACATCGCATGGTTTGGCTATTGCTGCTGACCATTTTGGGACTGGCTGGGTACTTCTTTGCAATGGGGCAAGTCGATGATAAGTTGACCAAGGAGATACTGAAGCGACTGCGCACAGAATTTCCTGGCCATCAGGTGAATGTGGATCGGGCCCATCTACAACACGGACAATCGATCACCATTGAAGGAGTTCGGATCACCAAGCCGACTGACCAAGGGCTTCGCGATGTGGTTCGCTGCGGTCGTTTGGTATGCTATGGTCCGTTGGAGTTGATTGGACTAGCTCAAGGTCAACTGCCTGTTCAAAAGGTCGTTGCGGATGGACTGGAGGTATCGCTATGGCCCATGTCGGATGGGCGATTTAGCGTTCAAGATCTTTCTAGCAAGAAGCCTCTTAATGCAAGCTTCCCTGCGATCGAAGTCCGTTCAGGTTTGATTCGTATCGGGAATGAATCAGCGCAAACAGGACAAGAGATCATTTGCCATGATTTACGAGTTCAGGCCAATCTTCTGCCTCGCATGATCGCAGGCAGGGTGATGCCGCTTGCGGTCAAGGTAACTGCAAGTGTTTCAAGTAGCTTCTTCCGTAGCGTCAACTTGGTAGCAACAGTCAATGAGGACAAAACCAACTGGACTCTTCAAGGTCAGATGGCCAAGTTCGAGTATTCGCAGCGCTTAGCAGACCAACTTCCCAAGACGTTTCAAAAACAGCTGAGTCAAGTGGAAGGCTTTAGCGGTCAATTCAACACCTCATTTGCTGCGGTTTCGAATCAAGGAACTTTTGATTTTGAAGCTAAGTCCACCATTTCCCAAGGAAGGTTGTTGCATCCCAAGGTTCCGTACCCGCTTGAATCCATCTCTGGCGAAGTTCATTTCAAAAAGGGAAGCGTTTATCTGAACCACTTCAAAGCATTCAGTCGAGACACTAGCCTTGCCTTTGCCTGCCATTTGCACGGCTATTCTTTTCCAGCGCCGCTGGAAGCCAGTCTTGCGGTTCAAGGTTTGGCACTTGATGAACGTTTGTATCAAGCACTTCCCATTTCCATCCAGGAAACATGGCGCAAGATGGGTGTTGCCGGCAAGGTCAATGCGCAAGCGACCCTTCAGTTTGATGGCTCACAATGGAAGCCGAAAGTAACGGTTCAAGCACTGAATGCGGGGTTGGAGCCTGAATTCTTTCCGTATCCCGTCAAAAATGTCAATGGCGAGTTTGTTTACGAGAACGGCGTCATCACAGCGAAAGATCTTGTCGGTCAGGCGGGGGAGCAAACGATTCGTGGGGGGCTTACGCTAACGCAGGCGAAGCCGCGTTGGCTGATGGATCTGCGTTTGGCTGCAGACGGGCCCATCGCTATTGACGAAGCCTTATTGAAAGCCCTTTCGCCTCGCGGAACCACTCCAAGTGGTATGAACCAATTTGTTACCTCGCTCCATCCCTCGGGAACCGTTCTGTTGAAGCAAGGTCGCTTTACGCGGACCGCCGACCGGCCCGACACCATTTCCAAAGCGATCGAGCTGACGTTTTCAGAATGCTCCATCAAGTATGATAACTTTCGCTACCCTATTGTGGACGTCCATGGTGAAGTGACCATCGATAACGAACGTATTCTTCTCCGAGATTTCGTTGGACGAAACGACGGTGCTCGAATCAAAGGGTATGGGTTATGCCAAACAAAAAATGCCGCCTTAGAGTCTCTTGAGCTATTCTTTGACGGGTTTGACGTTGGGCTAGATGAAGAGCTCCAGCTGGCACTTCCCAAGAGCGTTCGAGGATTGTGGGACCAACTGCAGCCGAGTGGTGTACTGGATCAAGTGAACGTGGAAATTATTCGAAAAAGCACAAGCCCGGCAATCGATTTGCGAGTTGAAGTAGTCGAGAAAAGCGAATCGGAAACAAGATCAGGAAGGTCCGTGTCCGTTCGTCCCATAGCGCTTCCTTATCAAATCAATGATATCGCCTGCAAGATTTTGTATCGGCCAGGGAAGATCGACATCAAGTCGCTCTCCGGAACGCATGATTCCAGCCGAATGAAAACCGAGGGCATGTGTCGACTTCACTCCGATGGCACTTGGGATGGGCTGCTCACCTGGATGCCTTCTACTCGTCTCGTGGTTGATCAAAGCTTACTGAATTGCTTGCCGAGCTATCTGCGTGACCCGTTGGTTCGTATGGATTTTCGCGGGCCAGTCAGTATCACTGGCAACACAAGAGTCTCGTCCCCCACGACTCCATACCACTTTCAAATGATTGCGAATGCCACCAATCCAGATGAACCCTCAGGCGATGTTTCCATCGTTCGAGAATGGGATCTGGAATTGCAGATTGAAGATGGGAGACTGGGTGGAGGTGGCATTGCTTCTGGCATTCGAGGGTCTCTGTCCCTTTTGGGCATGAGCACCCCGGCTGGCCCTATGGCATATGGCATGTTAGATCTCGATGCGCTTGCCATCAAGAATGTTGCAGTGACAGGGGTGCGAGGACCATTTGCATTCAACCGCGAACAATTAATGTTTGGTCGAGATGCAATCCTGTGGCAGCAACAGCAAAACTTGCAGATTCCGAGCCTACGTTTGAGTATTCCGGACAGCGATGTAGTTGCTGCGGACTATCTCGGTCAGAATCAGGACGCGAATGCTGTTTCGCAAGCTTCGTTTCGAAGCGAGTTCCGGGACTCGCTTAACAATAGACCGGGCATTCTGAATCGGTCGGAACCAGTCCCCCCGGAAAATCCCAATGCTGTTTCAGCAAACCCTGAAGTGCCCATTCTGGATATCAAAGACACCGATGTTCGAGCGCGTTCGTTAAGCGGTACCATCTTCCTAAGTGGAACAGAACCACTTGGACTTGGGGAACGGGCGAGATACCGATTCCGGCTAGTGGATGCCGACCTTCACGGATTTTTGGTGGACCTGGGTGAGACCAACACCAGTACATTGGGGCGACTATCTATCCAATGTGATGTCAATGGAGCGTTGACCAATACCTCGTCACTGGAGGGACAAGGGCAAGCATGGTTGCGTCGTGCCAACCTGTATGAGCTTCCGGCCATGATTCGATTGTTTCAAATCTTGTCCGTGAGCCCCAGTCAAGCTGCCTTCGATTCTGCCGACGTTCAATTTGCGATCGATGGAGATCAGTTCCCTATCCAAGAGCTCACTTTGGATGGAGACATTGTCTCGATGCGTGGGACGGGGTGGGTAAACATGCGACGTGAGGTTCACCTCGATATGTTTGCCAATGTTGGTCGCCGAGGCGGCATATTCCGTCCTATTTCTAACGCGAGCGGTGCGAAGTTATGGCAAATCGAGGTCGATGGCACCACCAACGACCCACAGATTCGTCATCATCGACTCTTCATGAACACCCTCGACAAAGTGCTTCCTGAAAATGCATCCCGGCAGTAAACCGCTTTGAAAAGCGCCTTCACGCTTTGCTTCCCAGGTCGGATTTGCTATCGCGTTCGGAATCCTCTTCGGAATCCGTTGGAAACGGGATTGGAGTTGGCTTGCGAAGTTTTCGCGGAAGCTTGTTCCGTTGGAGCTATCACCCTTTTCGTGCTGTCTGCCATACTGTTGGAAGCAAGAACGCGTTCTGGGGATTTGACTTGCTGAATGACTTGGTCCACAGACGCCGGATCTAGAACAACCGTTCTCGAGTTGGCATTCGAAGTAATGACGGGCGCAACTGCTCTGCCTTCCCCTTCGCCACTCAATCCACTGCTGGTTGAAGACGACGAAGTTGTGGCTGTCGATGATGCGCTAACGGCCGGAGCCGGTGTGAACGTCAACTCGGTAGGATGCGCTTTGATTCGGAACAAGGAAGCATCCCCTTCTTTGCCGCGAACTTCAACGCGAGGATCGGTTACCGGCAAGACCGCTTGAACCGCTTGATTGGTAGGATTCGTAGCTCGGACGGTCAACTGGCTTCCCGCCGAGTTGAGCGATACTTTAACATCTTTATAGGTACGCCAATCCCCAACACCGGTGTTCCAAACGGTTTCGACGTTCGGTCGTACGGCTGCCGTCAGACCTCGTTTCAGGTTACTTCCCATGAAGTCTCGCAGGTCGATGAATCGAGCTTCAATGCGACCGGAGCTGAGTGGGGTTGAAACAGAGCTTGTTGCCGTAGGTGCGGAGCTGACGAAAACCAATCTGTCTTCTCCAGAAACAAAGGGCAGGTCTGGCAATGAGAATTTATAGTCTCCAGGTCCAACGTTATTGAGCGCAAAGCCATCTGAAGAACTAATCAATGTTAGATCACTTCCAGTTGCTCCGTTGATCATCTCGACGGAAATCGGTAGACCACGCAGTCCTTCGGGAATGGTTACACCAACATTGCGTGGCGTAAAGTTCTGCACATTCAAGGTGACCGTTGCGTTGTCGGTTGCTGTTACGCCGTCGCTAATGGTGTAGCTGAAGGTAACGGTCCCTTTAAAATCGGTATTGGGAGCGGAGTACAAAAGAGTGCGTCCGTTCGGGCCGATTTGCACGGTCCCTTGCCCAGTGGCCGGCTGTGTCACTGCGGTGATGGTGTAGGTTTCGCCGGAATCGACATTGGGATCGTTGGCTAAGACGTTAAGTGATTGGCCAGGCGCCGAAAGAGTGTTGAGAGAATCATTGACGGCGTCCGGTGCATCGTTGACCGCCGCCACATTGAATGTCACGGTGCCGCTGGCGAGTCCGCCATTACTGCTGCGCACAGTGTACACCACTTGCTCAGGGCCATTGAAATTAGCCCGAGGAGCATAGTTCACCTTGCCATTGACGACAGTAGCTGTGCCAGTGGGAGCTCTGACTTCGGTGATGGTAAGCGTGTTACCTGTTTCAGCAGGAGTATCGTTGGCCAATACGTCAAAATCAGCAGCCGCTGCGTCCTCGGTGACTGCGAATGATTCCCCTACGACGGTTGGTGGTGGAACAGCAGGTGATACCGTGACAGTGACTGTTGCTGTGGAAGTGCCTCCGTTGCCGTCGCTGATGGTGTACGTAAATGTTTCATTTCCAGTGAAGTTGGATCGCGGGGTGTAGACGACGCCTGAGCCGGCGCTGCCTACACGCACTGTTCCGCCTTGGCTTGGAGTTCCAACTTGGGTGACGGTAAGCGTCTCGCCAGAGTCGGGGCCTTGTGTGTCGTTCGTCAGAACTGGAATGAATACGTCTCGGTCCGTGTTGCGAACGGTTCCGAGCGAATCGTTCACCGCCACTGGATTGTCATTCACTGCACGCAACTGTACCGTCACCGTCGCAGTTGCGGTTGCATTGGTTTGATCGCGAACTGTATACGTGAAGGTCTCTTGACCATTCACGTTCGCTGCTGGCGTATAGATGAGGCGTCGGTTGTCAGACGAGATCGTGATGTTTCCTCCACGAGATCCCGTCGAAACCGATTGAATCGACAAGACAGCACCCGAGCCCGTCACAATGGTGTCGTTGTCGAGAACTGCAAGCGAATTGTTGGTTGAATCTTCATCGAAATTGAAGAGGTCTGGATTCGCAACAAAGTTTTGACCAATTGCCAAGTTCAAAGTCCCGAACGTCACTCGGCCATCTGGGATTTGCCCATCTTCTTTAAAAATGGAAAACCCTCGGCTAGGAAGTTCTGCGGGATTCGTGCTAAAGGAAGCTTGGCCTGACGCGGTTGCTCGCATTCGTATGGTGGCAACCGTCTGAGCGGCACGCCCTGGCCCTAAATTGAAGCTAGAGAATGCTCCGAATTCATCGATCAATCCTGGAGTTGTCAGGGAGGGTGTGCTTCGTCCATTGCCAAAAAGTGAATCGTACGTGACCGGCGTGGTGCCGACCAATTCGATCTTGGTCGAATCAAAAAGCATGTCTAGGTATGCCGAGAATACTCCGTCACCTTCTGGGTTTCCACCTTCCCGCAAGTCGTTCACAACCACCCGCAATACAAATTCTTGACCGATCGATAGGGAGGTCAGGGCGGTTGTATTCGTTGAGTCGAATGCTTGCAGACTCACCCGAACTTTCGCTGCTGCGGAAACCGTGAGGGCTACCGCCTGTGTGGTGGAATTACCTGCAGCGTCTGTCAAACGGAGCAAGGCGGATTGCGGACCAATTTGGCCGCTGGTTGGGGTCCATGTCATCAGGCCTGTGCTTTGATTGATCGTCAAACCAGAAGGACCATTCTCAATCGAGTAGCGAAGTCCCTGACCTTCCTCGGGGCTGCTTAGATCAACGCTCAATAACGTATTCACGTTCGCGCTGGTTGGTAAGGCAGAAGGGGCAATTGCCGCAGGCACGACGGAATCATAAGTCACCGAAAGAGCTGGCGAGGCCGAGGTTGTTACGCTGTTCTGTGTTTGAGTCGCGACGATGCTTCGAACGCCGTTTCCAAGTTGTGAGACCAAGTTCGTCGTGATGGTCGTGGTCGAGCCGGTTGCGACGGCTGTTCCAACTACTTGATCGCCAACACGTAAGTTGACGGTCGCACCCGGGGTCGTACCGGAGATGACGAACTGCATGGATGCAGAGTTCGTGATGTTGTCTGAATCGCTGGTTCCGCTATCGGTTGCCGCCAATAAATCGATGGACGTAGGGGCTGTCAACCCGGCAGCAACATTGAACGTCAGCACTTCGGTGTCGAATTTGTCGCCAGTGGTCGGTGAATTTTGGTCCACCGCGCGGACGCTGACTGCAACATCAAACGACCCTGTAAAGTTGGTTGGAGCGGTTACGCTTAGCAGGCCTGTCGAGCTATTGACGTTGAATTGGTAGTCCGCTGTGCCTCGCCGTGCGGCCTCGTAAAAGACAGCTTGCCCTTCA
>Ga0114979_10001105_pt1 | contig 17944 bp, 16 predicted proteins | sample S_140625_EF_Meta_FD_87315 | JGI IMG/M metagenome (GOLD analysis project Ga0114979, IMG submission 87315) | Freshwater microbial communities from Lake Simoncouche, Canada to study carbon cycling - S_140625_EF_MetaG | ecosystem: Environmental > Aquatic > Freshwater > Lake | place: Lake...
AAGAGTTGCTTGGCTTGGATGTTGAGACGATTTTGCGCCGTTTGTTTTGGGAAGAAAAACTTTTGCGCTTAGAAACACTGACGCCAAGTTTTGCCTGTTCATGTAACCGCGAACGGGTGAGCAGCATGATTCGCAGCTTGGGCACAGAAGAGGTGGAAAGCATCTTGGCCGAGCGCGGCGACGTGGAGGTGGGCTGCGATTTTTGTGGTGCGCAATACCGCTACGACGCGGTGGATGCCGCGCAGATTTTTACGGGCACGCCCACGACTGCGCCAGCGCCTTCATCGCTGCAATAAAGCAGCTCATTTTTTAATGAGTTGTGTGAACAAGCGGTGTTCACACTCGCCATCGCCGCAGGTGTCGCATGCACCTGTCCAGCGCACAGCGGGCTCCGGTCGCGCGAGTTGTGTGGCCCATTTCGGTACTTGTTGGCCGATGCAAAAAAACGCGTTTTCTAAGCGTTGTGCGTGTACGCCGTAAACCACTTGGTAGGGCAAGCCGGCCAATCCTAAACTTTGTCGCAACGCGGTATCCACTGGTTCACGCACATGGGGACCATCGCGTTGAAACCCGTCATGAGTCCAAGGTAAATCAAGGCCCATCAGGAGGGTGACGTCATATGACGCCTGATGCGACAAAGCCATCTCAAATAAGCTGTCATCGTCGAAGATCAGTTGGCTATACACCGCCGTCATCAGGGGCGTGGTGTCTGCAATCACCACCGCGTTTGCAGGGGCTGCCCCAACCCGTTCTATTTGTGTGTCCGCAATGTGTTGCTGTTCGTCTGCGCGGGGCGTGCGTTGGTGTGTGTGGCACCATTCACGCAGGTATTCATCCACCCGGTGCACGGTCAAACCCGATTGTTGCAACCTTGCGCACAGGGCCCGAGTCAACTCTGACTTGCCTGTGCTTTCAGCGCCGAGCAGGGCAATCCTCATCAGCTTTGCGCCTTCAATTGGGCCGCCCAAGCGCGCCAACCTACCGCACTCAACAAGATCAGCACCAGGTAGAGCAAGGCGGTGAGCCACAAGCCTTTCCATACAAAAAGCCATGTAGCCACGAAGTTCACCAGCATCCAAATCAGCCAGTTTTCTAAGCGTTTGTGAGCCAGCAAGTATTGACCCAGCACGCTCAAGGCGGTGGGGAAGGCGTCCCACCAAGGCACATCGGTGTCGGTGAATTTGAGCAGAAGGGTGCCTGTGGTCAGCCAAAGCAAGATGCCTACGCTAGCGAGGATCAACCGTTGGCGTGGTTGGATGCGAGTGATTGGCAAGGGGGCGCCATCCAGGCCTCGCAGCCAGACCCACCATCCCCAAAGCGCCAAGCCCACGAACAACACTTGCAGACAGGCCTCACCGTAGAGGTGCTGACTCCAAAACAAAAAGAAATACAACACCGAGCTGATGGCTGCCAAGGGCCAGCCCCAATGCAGTGACAAGATATTGCACAGAATCATCGACAAGGTCATGCCGACTGCGATGGATTCAAGCCAAGTGGTGTCGTGGCCCAAGAGGGTGAAGGCGATCGAAAAGAGGAGTTCGCTCACTTCGCAATTTGCACAAAGACTTCATTGGGCTTGACCATGCCGATTTCAGCGCGCGCCCGTTCTTCGACCATTTCCAGACCGTCTTTGAGGTCGTGGAGTTCGGCGCTGAGGCGGTCGTTGGCCAGTTGCGCCGCTGCATTGTGCTGCTTTTGCTCTTTCAAAACCTCGCGCAAACGGATCACGTCAGGCAAGCTGCCGCGGCCAAACCACAATTGCGCCTGTAGCACCAGCAACAGCGCAATCAGCACAAGGTGGAGTGGGCGCAGCATCACAAGCGGATTAACGCAAGTTGTAGAAAGCCGCGCGGCCAGGGTAAACCGCCACGTCGCCCAAGTCCTCTTCGATGCGCAAGAGTTGGTTGTACTTGGCCATGCGGTCAGAACGGCTCATCGAGCCGGTTTTGATCTGGCCTGCGTTCAGGCCCACCGCGATGTCGGCAATGGTGCTGTCTTCGGTCTCGCCTGAGCGATGGCTGATCACTGCGGTGTAGCCCGCGCGCTTGGCCATTTCGATGGCTTCGAAGGTTTCGGTCAAGGTACCGATCTGGTTAATCTTGATCAGGATCGAGTTGGCGATGCCTTTGGCTATGCCTTCTTTGAAAATTTTGGTGTTGGTCACGAACAAGTCGTCGCCCACGATTTGAACTTTTTGAGCCAAGCGGTCGGTCAACACCTTCCAGCCATCCCAGTCACCTTCGGCCATCCCGTCTTCGATGCTGATGATGGGGTACTTGTCACACCAAGTGGCCAGCATGTCAGTCCATTGCTGGGCGGTCAATTGCAAGCCTTCACCAGACAAGTGGTATTTGCCGTCTTTGTAAAACTCGCTGGCTGCGCAGTCTAAGCCCAGGGCGATTTGCTCACCTGCGGTGTAGCCCGCGGCGGAGATTGCATCCAAAATCATTTGGATGGCCGCTTCGTGGTTGGTGACGTTAGGGGCAAAACCGCCTTCGTCGCCCACGGCAATGCTCATGCCTTTGTCGTGGATGATTTTCTTGAGGGCGTGGAACACTTCAGCGCCCCAGCGAACCGCCTCTCGGAAGGAGGGGGCACCCACGGGGATGATCATGAACTCTTGCAAGTCCAGGTTGTTGTTGGCATGGGCGCCGCCATTGATGACGTTCATCATGGGCACGGGCAGTTGGTTGGCATGCATGCCACCGAAGTAACGGTAAAGGGGCAAGCCAGACTCTTCCGCGGCAGCGCGAGCCACGGCCATGGACACGGCCAGCAAAGCATTGGCACCCAGGCGGCTCTTGTTGTCTGTGCCGTCGAGGTCGATCAAGGTTTTGTCGAGAAAGGCTTGCTCTGAAGCGTCCAAGCCCAAAATGGCTTCGGAGATTTCGGTGTTGATGTGTTCTACCGCTTTCAACACACCTTTGCCGAGGTAGCGGCTTGGATCGCCGTCGCGCAACTCAATGGCTTCACGGCTGCCCGTGGAGGCGCCTGAGGGCACAGCGGCGCGCCCCATGGTGCCAGACTCTAACAACACATCACATTCCACAGTGGGGTTGCCACGGCTGTCTAAGATTTCACGGGCGACGATGTCGACGATAGCGCTCATTTGTGTTTTCCTATTTCAAATATCAAAGTGGGGTGAAGCTGGGTGCTGGACACTCAGGCTTCAAAGTTGTTTTCTAAGAACGGGTGTTTTTTGGTCACGGCATCGAGCTCGATCAAGGTTTCTAGCAAAGCTTTCATCTTGCTCAATGGCACAGCGTTGGGGCCATCAGACCATGCCTCTGACGGGTTGGGATGGGTTTCCATGAACAAGCCCGCGACTCCCGCCGCCACACCCGCGCGGGCTAAGACGGGCACCATGTCACGCGCACCACCACTGACGGTGCCCTGACCTCCGGGCTTTTGCACCGAGTGGGTGACGTCAAACACCACGGGGGCGCCAGACTTGCGCATCTCAGCCAAGCTGGTCATATCGGCCACGAGGTTGTTGTAGCCAAAGCTCACGCCGCGTTCGCAGGCCAAGAAGTTGTCCTCTGGCAGGCCAGCTTCGCGGGCCGCGTCACGGGCTTTGTCGATGACATTTTTCATGTCCCAAGGCGCAAGGAATTGGCCTTTTTTGATGTTCACAGGTTTGCCCGATTGGGCCACGGCACGAATAAAGTCGGTTTGGCGGCACAAAAAAGCGGGGGTCTGGAGGACGTCAACCACGCTGGCGACCAATTTGACTTGCGATTCGTCATGCACATCGGTGAGGATGGGCAGGTGGAGTTGACGGCGTACTTCGTCAAGGATTTTTAAGCCGGCATCAATGCCCACGCCGCGTTTGGTGTTGCCCGACGAACGGTTGGCTTTGTCGAATGAGCCCTTGTAGATCAATGGAATGCCTAAGCCAGCGCAGATTTCTTGGAGTTGACCCGCCACGTTCACGGACATTTCTAAGCCCTCGATCGAGCAGGTTCCCGCGATTAAAAAGAAAGGTTGGTTCAGGCCAACATCGAATCCGCAAAGTTTCATGGTGTGTCCAGTTAAGCACGCGCTTTATGATCGAGCGCCGCTTTCACAAAAGCGTTGAACAAGGGGTGGCCATCCCATGGGGTGGATTTGAATTCGGGGTGAAACTGAACGCCCATAAACCAGGGGTGTACGTTTTGCGGCAGCTCGACGATTTCGGTCAACTGCTCGCGTTGTGTGAGCGCGGAGATCACCAATCCTGCTTGGCGCAAGGTATCGAGGTAGTTCACATTGGCTTCGTAGCGATGGCGGTGACGTTCGGTCACCACATCGCCGTAAATTTGGTGGGCCAAGGTGCCTGGCGTTACGTCAGAGCTTTGTGCCCCCAAGCGCATGGTACCGCCAAGGTTGGAATGGGCTGTGCGGGTTTGGATGCTGCCGTCGGCATCTTTCCATTCATGGATGAGGGCGATGACGGGGTTGGGGCCATCGGGCACAAACTCGGTGCTGTTGGCATCTTTCAGGCCGGCCATGTGACGCGCGTATTCGATGGTGGCGACTTGCATGCCCAGGCAGATGCCTAGGTAGGGCACTTTGTTTTCACGCGCGAACTGGGCCGAGGAAATTTTGCCTTCCACGCCGCGGATGCCAAAGCCGCCGGGCACCAAAATAGCATCGAACTTATCCAGTTGCTGCACATTGTCTGGCGTGATATTTTCAGAGTCGATGTAGTCAATCTTGACGCGCGCGTGGTTTTTCATGCCCGCGTGACGCAGGGCTTCGTTGAGCGATTTGTAGCTATCGGACAACTCGACGTATTTGCCCACCATCGCAATCACGACTTCTTCTTTGGGGTTGACCACGGCGTGGACCAAGTCATCCCAGCGTTGCAAATTGGCAGGTTGGGCCTTGATGCGGAGTTTTTCGCAGACCAAGTTGTCCAAACCCTGGTCGTGCAACATGCGAGGGACTTTGTAGATGGTGTCGACGTCCCACATGGAAATCACACCCCACTCAGGCACGTTGGAGAAAAGGCTGATTTTTTGACGCTCTTCTTCGGGAATCGGCCTGTCAGCGCGACACACCAGCGCATCCGCTTGGATACCGATTTCGCGCAGTTTCTGAGCGGTGTGTTGGGTGGGTTTTGTTTTGAGCTCGCCCGCCGCGGCAATCCAAGGCACATAGCTGAGGTGAACGAAGGCGGTGTTGTTGGGGCCAAGCTTCAAGTTCATTTGGCGAGCAGCCTCAAGGAAAGGCAAGGACTCGATGTCACCTACCGTGCCGCCAATTTCGACGATGGCCACATCCACGGCGTCGGGCGTGCCAAACGCTGCGCCGCGCTTGATGAATTCTTGAATTTCGTTGGTGATATGAGGAATGACTTGCACCGTTTTGCCCAAATAGTCGCCCCGACGTTCTTTGTCGAGCACACTTTGGTAAATTTGTCCGGTCGTGAAGTTGTTGGCCTTTTTCATGCGCGTTGTGATGAAACGCTCATAGTGGCCTAAGTCGAGGTCGGTTTCAGCACCGTCTTCTGTGACAAACACCTCGCCGTGTTGGAACGGGGACATGGTGCCTGGATCGACGTTGATGTAAGGATCCAGTTTGATGAGGGTGACTTTGAGGCCGCGCGATTCAAGCAATGAGGCAAGCGAGGCGGCTGCAATTCCCTTACCCAGGGAAGAGACAACACCGCCAGTGACGAATACAAATTGGGTCATGCCAGATCGAGAGGTCAATCTCTCGGTAGGTGGAAATAGAAATTATAGGCGCTCTGCTACATTGCATTCCATGTCTGATCTGTCAAATAAACACATTGTTTTGGGTTTGAGTGGTGGCATCGCTTGCTACAAAGCGGCGGAGTTGTGTCGCGCCTTGATCAAGGCGGGCGCGACGGTTCAAGTGGTGATGACGGAGGCGGCGGCCCAGTTCATCACGCCTGTCACTTTGCAAGCTTTGTCCAATCGCGCCGTGTATGTTTCGCAATGGGATACCCGCGAACCCAACAACATGGCGCACATCAACTTGAGCCGTGAGGCCGATGCCATCGTGGTGGCGCCGGCCAGTGCTGACTTCATGGCCAAATTGCTGCACGGCCGTGCTGACGATTTGCTCAGCCTCATGTGCTTGGCCCGACCTATTGAGCGCGTACCGCTGATTTTGGCCCCCGCCATGAACCGCGAGATGTGGCTTCACCCCGCGACACAGCGCAACATGGCGCAGCTCACTTCTGATGGCGCCCACGTGTTGGACGTGGGGCAGGGCGATCAAGCCTGCGGAGAAACCGGTGACGGTCGAATGCTCGAGCCAGACGACATTTTGGAAGATCTGATGGCCTTTTTTCAGCCCAAAGTGCTGCAAGGTCAGCACGTGTTGGTCACGGCAGGGCCGACTTATGAGGCCATTGACCCAGTGCGCGGCATCACCAATTTATCAAGTGGCAAGATGGGGTTTGCCATGGCCCGAGCGGCCCGCGAGGCGGGCGCGCAAGTGACCTTGGTGGCGGGGCCTGTGCATTTAACGACTCCCCGTGGCGTGCAGCGCGTGGATGTGCGTTCGGCTTTGCAGATGCAGGCCGCTGTGGCTGCGCATGTGGATGCTGCCTCTGTGTTTGTGGCGACGGCGGCAGTCGCCGATTGGCGCGTGGCAGATGTGGCGGGTCAAAAAATCAAAAAAGATGGTTCGGGTCAGGTGCCAACTTTGGTGTTTGAGGAAAACCCAGATATCTTGGCGCAAGTGGCCCAATCGCCTCGCGCTCGAAGCGGCGATTTGTTCTGCGTGGGCTTTGCGGCTGAAAGCCATGATTTGCTCATGCATGCCCAGGCCAAGCGTGAACGCAAAAACGTGCCTTTGTTGGTGGGCAATATTGGTCCTGACACCTTTGGGTCGGATGACAACGCCTTGCTCTTGGTGGATGCCCAAGGCAGCCAAGCCTTGCCGCAGGCCAGCAAGCTCACCCTGGCACGTCAATTGGTGGGTGAAATTGCTCGTCGCCTGCCCCTTTAATTCCCCCATTTTTATGTCACCTCAAGCCCTATGAAACTCGACGTCAAAATTCTTGATCCCCGCATGGCTGACCATTTGCCGCACTACGCCACACCTGGCAGTGCGGGCCTAGATTTGCGCGCCTGTTTGGACGCCCCCATCACACTAGAGCCCAATGCGTGGCAATTGGTGCCCACTGGCATCGCCATTCACTTGGCTGATCCTGCCTACGCGGCGCTGATTTTGCCGCGCTCAGGTTTGGGCCACAAACATGGCATCGTGTTGGGTAATTTGGTTGGCTTGGTTGACAGCGATGACCAGGGGCAGTTGATGGTCAGCGCTTGGAACCGTGGCGACGGCGCTTTCACGCTCGAGCCCATGGAGCGCTTGGCCCAACTCGTCATCGTGCCTGTGGTGCAAGCACAGTTCAACGTGGTCAATGAATTTGCTGCGCCCACCGAACGGGGTGAGGGCGGTTACGGCTCAACCGGCAAAAAGTAAACGCGTTCAGTGCAGCAAATCGTTGCCTGGCGCCTGGGCTTCGACTTTGAAAAAACCCGTGCCCAAAGTGCCGCGTTCTTGCTCGTCTTGGGTAGCTTCGCGCACCGATTGCACGTCAAGGTGTAGGCGAATTGAAATACCCGCCAGCGGGTGGTTGCCGTCTAGCACCACATGATCGGGATAGAGCTCGGTCACGGTGTAGAGCAAGTCTCTCGGCGCGTCGGGGTTGCAACCGGCTGGAAGCGCGTGGCCTTCGACGGTGTGGCCTTCTTCCAGCTCTTTGGGGAAGCGGGCACGTGCCTCTAAAAACACCAGGTTTTCGTCGTAGTCGCCAAAAGCTTCTTCGGGTTCGAGTTGTAAGTCGAGGTGGTCGCCCACGCTGTGACCTTGCAGGGCTTCTTCAATTTTTGCCAGCAAGTCGTCACCGCCCACCAAAAACTCAATCGGGCTGTCCAATTCGTCCAGCACCTCGCCTAAAGTGTCTTTCAGGGTCCAAGTTAAGCCGACCACGCAGTGTTGAGTAATGTCCATAGGGCAAAATTGTCTCACGATGCATGTGAACCAACCCCTAACCCTGCTCGGCGGCATCAGCCCCGCCGAATTCATGAACACCTATTGGCAACGCAAGCCTTTGTTGGTGCGTCAAGCCATCCCCGAATTCAAAGCGCTGCTCACGCGGCCTGAGTTGTTTGACTTGGCCCAGCGCAACGAGGTCGAGTCACGTATGGTGATCGGCTCAGATGGCGGGCAGCGTGGTTGGCAAATGCAACGCGGCCCATTCAAGCGCCGGGCGCTTCCTAAGCTGACCGAACGAGATTGGACCTTGCTGGTCCAAGGCATGGATTTGCATGACGACCGGGTCGCAGCTTTGATGCAGCAGTTTCGATTCATTCCTGATGCCCGACTTGATGATGTGATGATCAGCTACGCCAGTGACGGTGGTGGCGTGGGGCCGCACTTTGACAGCTACGACGTGTTTTTGTTGCAAGCGCAGGGCCAGCGCCGCTGGCGCATTGGCCGCCAAAAAGATTTGTCGCTGGTGCCTGACATGCCGCTGAAAATTTTGGCCAATTTCAAGCCCGAGCATGATTGGGTGCTCGACCCAGGTGACTTGTTGTACCTGCCTCCCCGCTACGCCCATGACGGTGTGGCTCAGGGCGCGTGCATGACTTACTCGGTGGGCTTTCGGGTACCGCAAATGGGTGACTTGGCCCGCGAGTTGCTCGTGCGTCTCAGTGAGGGTGCAGAAGACACCGCAGGTTGCGATTTGTACCAAGACGCATCTCAGCCTGCTGTGTCTGAGGCCGCTGCAATTCCTGAGGGTTTGCTCGATTTTGCGCGATCAGCCCTGCAAAAGTCTCTAAAAGATCCTAAAGCGCTCCAGCGCGCACTGGGAGAGTATTTGACTGAGCCGAAGTCGAATGTATGGTTTGAGATGGGTGAGATGCCCAACTCTCTCGATGCCGTGCGTTTGGACCGACGCAGCAAGATGATGTTTGACGCGCATCATATTTTTTTAAATGGCGAGAGCTGGCTGGCCGGTGGGAAAGATGCCGTGTTGATGCGCCAGTTGGCGAATCAAAGGGCCTTGGGCGCGGCTGAACTGGCCAAAGCAAGCCCCGAGGCTATGGCTTTGCTCATGGCTTGGTGTGATGACGGTTGGCTGCATCCTGGTGCGTGAATTTCTGTTAATTGACGCGCTGCTGACAAAGAAGTTTATGAAAGCTAGGAATTACCCTATAATTTCCTTCTAAGTTGTAGGCTCTAGTCCATCAGCTTGGTTGTGGTGAAAACCACATCAATTTCCGGAAATTGTTTTCATCCCCTTTAAGGAATATTCACATGAACAAGTCAATCCTGTTGGCATCTTTGTTGGCTGCTGCCGCTCTCGTCGCTTGCGGCAAAAAAGAAGCTCCTGCTGTTGAAGCCGCGCCAGTTGCCGCTTCTGCTCCAGTTGAAGCCGCTTCTGCTATGGCTTCTGAAGCTGCTGCACCTGCATCTGACGCTGCCAGCAAGTAATCAGTTCCCGAACTGAATGAAAAAGCCACCCGATGGGTGGCTTTTTTTATGGGCGTTTCAAAGGGCTTTGCCCTAACGCGGGTCAGCGCAGATCGTCGGACAAAAGTTTCAAGATGCGCTGCGACACGGGGCTGTTTTCAACCGCACCCGTGGCATTTTGGACGCTGACTTCTGTGGCGTTACCCGTTCTGCGCAAAGCAATGCGGTATTTGACGGGGCCAGTCTCAGCAGACGCGCTACTGAACATCTTGCTGAAGAAACCTTTGTCTTCTTTGTTGGCTGTATCCACATAACGAACGAAATACACCCCTTGAGCGCGGTCACGGTCTTCCACGGTGAAACCCGAGCGATCAAGGGCGAGTCCGACTCGGCGCCAAGTGACGTCAAAGGAGTCGGGAATGTTTAGCCATGTGGCACCGCCTTGGGTGACCCAAGTGGTTTTGTTGTTGGTCGCTTCCTGGGCAGTGAGGCCGACTTTGGCTTGCTCGGTCGAAACCCCCAGTTTGATCATCAAACGGCTCAAAAACTCCGCTTCAAGCTCGGGGTCGCTAGGGCGAGCAGCCCAAATGGTGCTGGTTTTTGATGCGTCTTTGTATTCTTCGCTCATGCCCCTGTGGGTCACAAAGATGTCCACGCCACCCGTGCTGTTACGCTCAATTCGAGTGCGGAATTTGTCACGTTCGCCTGAGGAGTACAGACCATCGAGCACCCTGCCTATGGAGCGGCGGATGAAATCTTGTGGAATTTTGGCGCGGTTTTCGGCCCATTCGGTCTCGAGCAAACCCAGTTGCTCTTGTTCGATGACGAAGCTGAAGCCGTTTTCTTTCCAAAAGCCTTGAACAATTGGCCACACCGATTCAGCAGACCGGTTGACAACCAACCAGCGTTGCTTGCCGTCGCGTTCGATGCGCACATCATTGACTTGTTTCGCGGCGGTTGTGGCAACCGTTGGAGAGGGACGCGCCCCCATGCTGCTTGCTGTCACGCTGCCGCCCGGCACCGCATAGCGGGTGTCGCGGGTGAGCTGGGTCAAGTCAGGTGGAATATCAAGGGGCACAACTTTGGTGCCGCCTTCAGTTTTGTAGTTGACCTTGTCGCCATCAAAGATGGTGGTGCAAGCACTGAGCAACACCAAGGTGGAGGATGCCAATGCCAAACGATTCAAAGCAAAAGAAATTTTCACAGCCAAGGCCTTTGTAACAATTAGATCAAACCGGCAGTGCGCAAAGCACCTTCCACCAAGGGCTCATTGGCCTGGGTGAGTTCAGTCATGGGTAAGCGCAACGTGGGTCCTGCGAGGCCCATGCGATGCATAGCCCACTTCACGGGGATGGGGTTGGCTTCCACAAACAAGTGTTTGTGAACTGGCATCAGTTTGAATTGGATGTCCATGGCGCGCTTGACATCCCCAGCTAGGGCCGCCACACAGAGTTCGTGCATCAAACGAGGGGCCACGTTGGCGGTCACACTGATATTGCCTTGACCGCCGCACAGCATCAATGCCACAGCCGTGGGGTCATCGCCTGAGTACACAGCAAAGCCTTTTGGCACATCACGAATCAACCATTGTGCGCGTTCAATATTGCCTGTGGCTTCTTTCATACCCACGATGCCAGGCACTTGGGCCAAGCGCAACACCGTGTCATGAGCCATATCTGCCACAGAGCGGCCTGGCACGTTGTACAAAATCACGGGCAAGTCCACCGCTTCGGCAATGGCCTTGAAGTGCAGGTATTGGCCTTCTTGGGTCGGCTTGTTGTAGTAGGGCACCACTTGCAGTTGGCAATGTGCACCCACTTTTTTAGCAAATTTAGCCAGCTCAATTGCTTCAGCGGTCGAGTTGGCGCCACAGCCCGCCATGATGGGGACATGACGCGCCGTGTGTTTGGCGGCTTGCTCGACTGAGACGCGAATGATTTCGCAGTGCTCTTGCACGTTGACAGTGGGTGACTCGCCTGTGGTCCCTACTACGCCAATGCAATCGGTACCTTCGGCAATATGCCAATCAATCAGTGAGCGCAGAGTGGGGTAGTCGACGCTGCCGTCTGTGTGCATGGGGGTGGTCAAAGCCACGATGCTGCCAGTGATGGGTGTCATGTCCGTCGGTTCGGTCAAGGAAAAGGAATCATTCTAGCGAGTGCCAATGATGTTTCAGGCATTCAGCGGGTAACGCCAGGGAGTTTGCGTGCCATCTGACACGCGCACGGCGGCAATACGCTGGACAAAGCGCTCAGGCGAATCCAGGAATCCCTCTTCAAACGCTACCACGCGCAGGCCCAGGCATACCGTCAGTAGCTCGGCGGGGCGCAGCAAAAAGTCTGGGCGCGAGGGTTTGCCAACGGTTTCGTTGCCCGCCGAGAAGGTCTCGTAAATCAGCACGCCATGGGGGGCAAGGCTGTTCAAGATCGCAGGCCACAGCGGTCGCCACAAGTAGTTCGTGACCACCACGCCTCCGAATGTCCGGTTTGGCAGCGGCCAAGGCCCAGCTTCAATATCTGCACAAATGGCTTCGCCCAAGGGACTGACGGCAGCAATTGCCTGTGGGTTGCGGTCCACGCCTGTGACGGGGTGGCCGCGGTCTGACAAGTGGCGCATGTGGCGACCATGTCCGCAGGCGAGATCAAGCACCGAGCAACCAACGGGCAACAGATGTGACCAACGGGTTACCCAGGCCGAGGGGGATTCTTGACCATGCAGCAGCGCACGCATCTCAAAAACATCCCCACACTTGGTTGGCCAAGGTCAGTAAAAAAACGGGCTGCATGTACAGCGACAACACGCCTAGCAGCACCGCCACGCAAACCAAGCCAATGAAGGCTTGGCGAATCCATGGAAGAAAGCGCGTGTGCATGGTGGAACTCAAGCCGCCGCTGGGCTAGGTGTGCGCTCAATGGGGACTTCGTTGACGGGTAAATTGATCAAGGCGGCAAACACACCCAGCGCAATCGAGATGTACCAAACGATGTCGTAACTGCCCGTTTTGTCATACAGGTAGCCGCCCAGCCACACCCCCATGAAACTGCCAATTTGGTGGCTGAAAAACACGAAACCCGCCAGCATCGACATGTGTGCAACGCCAAAAATTTGCGCCACCACGGCATTGGTTGGCGGTACGGTAGAGAGCCACAGCAAACCCATCGTGGCCGAGAAGATGTAAACGCTCATGGGAGTGAGAGGCGCCAACAAAAACAACACAATGACCACGGCGCGCGCCAAATAGATGAAGGACAAGATCTTGCGTTTGGCCATGCGCTGGCCCAAGCTGCCCGCTATATAGGTGCCAAATACGTTGAAGAGGCCAATCAAAGCCAAGGCAATGCTGGCCACTTCGGGTGATAAGCCTTGGTCTTTTAGGTAGCTGGGCATGTGGACGCCGATGAATACCACCTGAAAACCACACACAAAGTAGCCCGCCATCAGTAACTGAAAGCTGCGGTAGCTCATGGCCTCGCGCAAAGCTTGCAGGATGGATTGGTCACGATGTGGGGTGGCTCCGCCTGCAAATCCGGGTTCGCGCAAACCCCAGGCGAGGGGGATCACCAACAGGGTGGCCATGGCCAACCAAACTAAGGCCTCTTGCCAACCAAAGGTACTGATCAGGTAGCCCTCGGTGGGCACCATCAAAAACTGACCAAACGAGCCCGCCGCCGCTGCGACGCCCATGGCCCAAGAACGTTTGGCCGCGCTGACGTTGCGTCCAATCACGCCGTAAATCACAGCGTAGGTGGTACCTGCTTGGGCCACGCCAATTAAAACCCCAGCAGTGGCGGTGAACAAGGCGGGTGTTGATGAATACGCCATGCCAATCAAGCCAAGGGCATACATCAGGGCACAAATCACAATGACCCGAAACGCGCCAAAACGGTCGGCCAACATGCCAGAGAAAATGCCTGCAAAGCCCCAGGTGAGGTTTTGTATGGCGATGGCCATGGCAAAATTCTCACGCGTCCAGTCTTGTGCTTGGGTGATGGGTTGCAGCCACAGGCCAAAGCCGTGACGCACACCCATTGACAAGGTGACGATGGCTGCCCCGCAGGCCAGCACTTGCCACATGGGCAGTGTTTTGTGTTGGTTGGTCATGCGCTCGACTTTACCTAATGTGGCGCAAAGCCGCTGTCACGGGCGTTTTGCCAAGTCGACTGGATCTAGCAAGTGCGCTTGTAATTAACGAATTGACTTGGTTAAAAAGTTAAATCTGTTGTTTTATACAGTGCTGCATTTGAATCTGTCTACAATTCTTTCCCATGGCAACCAAGCAACCCACTACACCGCCCCAGTACTCGGAAGGCTCGATTCGCGTCCTCAAAGGACTCGAACCCGTCAAGCAGCGTCCGGGCATGTACACCCGCACCGACAACCCGCTGCACATCATTCAAGAAGTCTTGGACAACGCGGCGGACGAGGCCTTGGCCGGACACGGCAAAAAAATTGGTGTCACCTTGCACAGCGATGGCTCGGTCAGCATCGACGACGATGGCCGTGGCATTCCTTTTGGCATGCACCCCGAAGAAAAAGCGCCCGTCATTGAACTGGTGTTCACCCGCTTGCATGCGGGGGGTAAGTTTGACAAAGGCTCGGGCGGCGCTTACAGCTTCTCAGGCGGTTTACATGGCGTGGGTGTGAGCGTGACCAATGCGCTGGCCAAACGCATGGAAGCCACCTCTCACCGCGAAGGCCAAGTGGCCCGCTTGGTGTTCTCAGGGGGTGACGTGGTGGAAAAACTCACCACCCGCAAACAAGAAGCAGGCGATCGCAAACAAGGCACCAGTGTTCGTGTCTGGCCAGATGCCAAATACTTTGAATCGTCGGCCTTGCCGATGAATGAACTGGTGCACTTGCTGCGCAGCAAAGCGGTACTCATGCCGGGTGTGAGCGTCACGCTGATCAACGAGAAAACCAAAGACACGCAGCACTGGCTTTACAAGGGCGGGCTGACGGACTACCTGGTGCAGACTTTGCACGGCGACCCGGTCATTCCTTTGTTTGAAGGCGAGGGTTATGCGGACAACAACCACGACAGCTTTGCTGAGGGCGAGGGCGCGGCTTGGGCTGTGGCCTTCACCGAAGATGGCCAGCCCGTGCGTGAGAGCTACGTCAATCTGATTCCGACCAGCGCTGGTGGCACCCATGACAGCGGCTTGCGCGATGGTTTGTTCAATGCGGTCAAGAGTTTCATCGAACTGCATGCCTTGCTACCCAAAGGCGTCAAGCTCTTGCCAGAAGACGTGTTTGCCCGTGCCAGTTATGTGCTGAGTGCCAAGGTGCTCGACCCACAGTTCCAAGGCCAAATCAAAGAACGACTCAACTCACGCGATGCGGTGCGTTTGGTCTCGAGCTATGTGCGCCCGACCATGGAGTTGTGGCTCAACCAACACGTCGAGTACGGCAAAAAGCTGGCGGAGTTGGCCATCAAGGCGGCACAAACCCGTCAAAAAGCAGGGCAAAAAGTTGAGAAACGCAAAGGCTCAGGCGTGGCCGTGTTGCCAGGCAAACTGACCGATTGCGAAAGCAAAGACATTGCGCACAACGAAGTGTTCTTGGTCGAGGGTGACTCTGCGGGGGGCAGCGCCAAGATGGGCCGCGACAAAGAAAGCCAAGCCATCCTGCCGCTGCGCGGCAAGGTGCTCAACACCTGGGAAGTCGAGCGCGACCGCTTGTTTGCCAACAACGAGATTCATGACATTTCGGTGGCCATTGGTGTGGACCCGCACGGCCCTAATGACTCGCCTGATTTGAGCGGCCTGCGCTATGGCAAGGTGTGTATCTTGTCGGACGCGGATGTGGACGGCTCGCATATCCAAGTGCTGCTGCTCACTTTGTTCTTCCGCCACTTTCCCAAGCTGATCGAAGCGGGCCATGTGTTTGTAGCGCGTCCGCCGCTGTTTCGTGTGGACGCACCCGCCCGCGGCAAAAAACCAGCGACCAAGGTCTATGCCTTGGACGAGGGCGAACTCACGGCTATCCTGGACAAGCTGCGCAAAGACGGCGTGGCCGAGGGCAAATGGAGCATCAGCCGCTTCAAAGGTTTGGGCGAAATGAGTGCCGAACAGCTCTGGGACACCACCTTGAACCCCGACACCCGTCGCCTCATGCCTGTGCAACTGGGCTTGCTGGACTTTGCGACCACCGAAGGATTGATCACGCAACTCATGGGCAAAGGCGAAGCCGCCGCACGCCGTGAACTGATGGAGTTGCATGGCGATTCGATTGAGATTGACGTATGACCGATTTGTTAACCCCCGAACTGCCCACTGCTGATAACGATGGCGACATCGCACTGGGCCACTATGCCCAACGCGCTTACCTTGAATACGCGCTGAGCGTGGTCAAAGGTCGCGCTTTGCCTGATGTGTGCGACGGCCAAAAGCCGGTGCAACGCCGCATTCTGTATTCCATGTCCCGCATGGGCCTGGGCTTTAGCGGCCCTAACAACAACACGGGCGCCAAGCCCGTCAAGTGCGCCCGCGTGGTCGGTGACGTGCTGGGCCGCTACCACCCCCACGGCGACAGCGCCGCGTATGAAGCCCTGGTGCGCATGGCGCAAGACTTTGCGCAACGCTACCCGCTGATTGATGGCCAAGGTAACTTCGGTTCGCGCGACGGCGACGGCGCTGCGGCCATGCGCTACACCGAGGCCCGCTTGGCCAAAATCACCAGTTTGTTACTCGACGAGATTGACGAAGGCACGGTTGACTTTCAGCCCAACTACGACGGCTCGACCGAAGAACCCAAGCAGTTGCCCGCCCGTTTGCCATTTGCCCTGCTCAACGGGGCCAGTGGCATTGCGGTGGGTATGGCCACAGAAATTCCTAGCCACAATTTGCGCGAAGTGGCTGATGCGTGCGTGGCACTTATCAAGACCCCCAAGATGAGCGACGCCGAGTTGCTACACATCTTGCCTGCACCCGATTACCCAGGAGGCGGTCAAATCATCAGCAGCGCGTCTGACATCGCCGATGCTTACCGCACTGGACGTGGTTCGCTGAAGGTGCGCGCCCGCTGGACGATTGAAGACTTGGCCCGTGGACAATGGCAGTTGGTGGTGAATGAGTTGCCCCCTGGCGTGAGCAGCCAACGCGTGTTGGAGGAAATTGAAGAGCTCACCAACCCCAAAGTCAAAACCGGCAAAAAGGCGCTGAGCGCTGAGCAAACCCAGCTCAAGGCAACCATCTTGGCTGTGTTGGACGTGGTGCGCGATGAGTCCAGCAAAGACGCGGCGGTGCGTTTGGTGTTTGAACCCAAGACCCGCACCATTGAGCAGCAAGAACTCATCACCACCTTGCTGGCCCACACCAGCTTGGAAACCTCGTCGTCCATCAACCTCACCATGGTGGGGATCGATGGTCGCCCAGTGCCTAAGTCGCTGCGCGATATGTTGACCGAGTGGATTGAGTTCCGCTCAGCCACTGTTCTGAGGCGTTCGCAGCACCGCCTGAACAAGGTGCTCGACCGCATCCATATTTTGGAAGGTCGCCAGTTGGTGTTGCTCAACATCGACGAGGTGATTGCCATCATCCGTCAAAGCGACGAGCCCAAGCAGGCGCTGATGGAGCGCTTCAAACTGAGTGAGCGACAAGCCGATGACATCTTAGAAATTCGCCTGCGTCAGCTGGCGCGTTTGGAAGCCATCAAAATTGAGCAAGAGCTCAAAGAGCTGCGTGACGAACAAGCCAAGCTTGAAGACATCGTGGGTAACCCTGCCGCGCTGCGCCGCTTGATGGTCAAGGAAATTGAAGCCGACGCCAAAACCTTTGCTGACCCCCGCCGCACGCTGATTCAAGAAGAGAAAAAAGCCGTGGCCGAAGTCAAGGTGGTGGATGAGCCCGTGACTGTGGTGGTCTCTGAAAAAGGCTGGGTACGTGCACGCACAGGCCATGGCCATGATGCCAGTGCGTTTGCCTTCAAGTCGGGGGACGGTTTGTATGGCACGTTTGAGTGCCGCACGGTGGACACCTTCATCGCGTTTGGTTCGAACGGCCGTATCTACTCGGTGCCCGTGTCGGCCTTGCCAGGCGCACGCGGCGACGGCCAGCCCGTGACCACGTTGGTTGATCTAGAAGCGGGTACCCAATTGCTGCACTACGTGGCTGGCCCTGCTGGCGCGACCTATCTGCTCAGCAGCTCGGGTGGCTATGGTTTCATGGCCAATATCGAGCACATGATTTCGCGCAACAAAGGCGGTAAAGCCTTTATCACCGTGGGTGAGGGCGAAACCGTCTGCCGCCCATCACCTGCCAGCGGTGGTTCGGGTGCGCAACCTGTAGCGCCTGCCACGCATGTGGCCTGCGCATCCACGGGTGGGCGCTTCTTGACCTTTGAATTGTCTGAACTCAAAGCCATGGAAAAGGGGGGGCGTGGCTTGATGCTGATCGACCTAGAAGCCAAAGACACCTTGGCGGGTGCGGCGGCCTACACCCGCAGCGTGCGCATCGAAGGTATTGGCCGTGGCGGCAAAGTGCGCGAAGAAACATTGGAGATTCGC
>Ga0114979_10001106_pt1 | contig 17938 bp, 17 predicted proteins | sample S_140625_EF_Meta_FD_87315 | JGI IMG/M metagenome (GOLD analysis project Ga0114979, IMG submission 87315) | Freshwater microbial communities from Lake Simoncouche, Canada to study carbon cycling - S_140625_EF_MetaG | ecosystem: Environmental > Aquatic > Freshwater > Lake | place: Lake...
AATCCGTCCCCAGTCCTCAGTCCCCATCAAAAGTGCTTCCCCATCTCCATCCTCACCGCCACAACGGCCTCCCGAATCGCGCTGTTACCGACGGTAGCTTCGAGGTGAAGAATTTCACGGGCATATTCTGCTGCTGAACTGTCGGCTTTTACGCGGGTGAATGCCACTTTATAGAGCTCGCCGGTTTCTTCCTTTGCCCGTTTTACTTTGGCCCAGCATTCATCGCTGACATACATCTGCAAGGAGATATTATGATCGAATTCTTCTCTCAAGGCCTTGGTCAGGTCCATGTGCAAATAAGCGGCATTCGATGAGGTAACTGAAAGGCGCATGACCATGCTTTGGGGAGTGGTGCGCTCAAGCATCACGATAATGCGCTCATAGGCGCTGATACGCAAAGGGGCGAGCGCCTTGTTGTTGTCCTGACGAAGCGCAAACATCCAGGAACGCTCGCGGTGCTTGATCCAGTTATTGAACAAATAGATGATTACAGATACCAGTGCGCCAACGGCCAAAACTTCAAGCATCAAAAGGAGGAGGTGAGGAGTCATGCGTGTTTTGCTTTTTCTAAATCAATTTCAACTTCAAAGGATAAAGGTGTTCCGTCAGCACCTTGCTGTTCGCTGCGAAAGGTATAGCCTCGCGTATTTACCAGGTGTTCGGATGTTTCAAGCGGTATGGACGCAGTCAATTGATTGGCTTGATAATGCACCTCTGCAATCGATAAATTCCAGGTGCGCAACACCACTTCAAAAACATCAATCGCGTTGAAATGCAGCGTGGTTGTTATTTCCTTCCCTTGGTGCATTGCTTCGGCTTCAGCAGCGGAGATTCGCACGCGGAGCGATTGATCGCTGATTCGGATCTTCATGCGTTTCGATTACTTCTTAAGACCAATCTCAGCCAAGCGTTCATCGAGGAATTCACCGGCGGAAATGGGCTCCCAATGCGGCGTTTCGCCGACGGGTACACACGAAGCCAAGCAATCCAGTCGCATTTCGCTGCGCGGATGCAGGAAGAAAGGAATACTAAAGCGCGAACTTCCCCACTTTTCACGTGAAGGATTCACTACCCGGTGAGTAGTGCTCTTGAGTTTGCCGTTGGTCAAACGCTGAAGCATGTCCCCGACGTTTACTACAATATGATCGGATAAGGCCGTAACAGCCACCCATTCATTCTTTTTATTGAGTACTTCCAAACCATCGGCGGACGCACCAATGAGCAGGGTGATCAAATTGATGTCTTCATGCTGACCCGCCCGCACTGCGCTTTGAGGCTCAGCCGTAATAGGTGGGTAGTGGATGGGGCGCAGAATGGAGTTGCCGTTTTTGATTTTATCATCAAAATAGAACTCATCAAGTCCTAAATGGATGGCAATAGCACGGAGCATATAACGGCCGGTAGATTCTAAATCTCTATAGGCTTGAATTCCTACTTCATTGAATCCGGTGAGTTCATCTGTAAAAATGTTTGCAGGATATTCCGTCTTGATTGGATCACCATCGGTGACCTCCTGACCAAAATGCCAGAACTCCTTCAAGTCGCCGGCATTACTGCCTTTGGCATGTTCGCGGCCAAATGAAGTATAACCACGCTGGCCTGCAAGTTCCACGATTTCATATTTCTTTTTGGTATCCTCCGGCAAATTGAAGAAGGCTTTTACTTCCGTGTAAAGTCGTTCGACCGTGGCTTCTGCAATCAAATGGTTTTTAACAGCGACGAAGCCGATACCTTCGTAAGCATGCCCCAATGCTGCGACAAAGTTCTTTTTCTGTTCCGCATTGCCGTGAATGAAATCATTCAAATCAACACTGGGTATACCCATTTCGTGGAGACTCATACCTTAATTTTTTGTTTGATGTTCGCAAGTTAGTCATAAACGAGAACAGTCAAGCCTGAGCCTGACTGTTCTCTAATTTATACATTGAAACGACTTATTCGAGTGTGATGATTTGTGTGCGGCGAGCGATGTTGCCGCAAGAGTCGGTGCATGTCCACATGCGGGTTATCCGCCCTTCTGACTTGACTTCTTTGAAAATCACGTCAAATGTTTCACCGCTATTATCTACAGCCGCGAACTCAGCGGGCTCGGGAACCATATCGCGTGTGGTAGAAATATTGGGAGCCTCGCCCAACAGCCGTGGAGGTTGCATATCGGTAATGTGGACGATTTGCTGCGCCTCGGCTGTGTTGCCATCCGCATCAGCGTATTTGAAAGTCCTTACCAACGTGCCGAGGCATCCGCCCGAATAGATATGCTCATCATATCCAATGGATACTTTACCTGACGGTGAAGTAGCGCTAATAGTGGGTAAATCCTGCAACGCATCAATGTCGCAACTGATTTCGTGCTGGTAAGATTGAATTTGAATCTGAGCAGTGGAATAAATACAAAGACAGGAGAGTACAAGGAGTACAGACAACTTTGTTTTCATGTTTTTAGATTTCAGTAAGGACGCAAATGTACACAAAAAATGGAATGTACAACATTCCATGCAAGATTTCGACAAATACGTTAGGTGTTACGACTTAACCCCAGTTCAAGCCATTAATACTTAGTATGTTGTCGAGAGGAATACGATGTCCGTCCTGGGTATAAAGCACCTCTTGTTCGTGCTCGCGTTCCAATTTTTGGATGCGGGCATGAATGTTTTTGCACATGCCGTTTTCTAGAAATTGTAGGATGACGTTGCTGTGTGTCATGGGTACTCAGTTTTGATGAATCAAATATGTTATTGGTTAATTCAAGAGGGTGTGAAGCCTGCGTGAAAGAACCGTTAAGCGCTGTTACGATATCGTTTTTTGTGTTGGTTCCAAATGCGTTATATTCGCCATAATGCTCGTTCAAACTGCACCCATTCAAGGTCTCCGACGCGCCGACTACGATGCTTTACTGAGCATGGGTTGGTTTCGGGGCACGGGAATTATCTACCGCAGCGAGGTGGTTTGTATCGACGAACAGGTATACGGCATACGGAACATAAGGTTCCCGGTAAATGCTTTCAGTATGCGCCGATCGCACGCCAAGCTTTTTCGCAAGAACATGAATCGATTCACCTTGCGTGTCGGGACCCCTCGGGTTGACGCGCGAAGGGAAGAGTTATACCGTGGGCACATGCATCGCTTCAAAGCGTTCGTGCACGAAACGCTCGAAGATATTCTGCTCTCCCCTCGGATGGGTGCTGAAATCGATGCGATGGAACTGAGCGTGTACGATGGCGAGAAACTCGTTGCCGTAAGTTATATTGATGCCGGCGAGAGCAGTATGGCCTCAATCCTGTGTTTATACGACCCGGCATACGCTCGATACAGCCTAGGCACCTTTACGATGTTGCTCGAAATCGATATGGCTAAACGCCTGGGATTGGACTATTACTATCCCGGTTATGTGCTGGATCTGCCTTCGGGTTTCGACTACAAACTGGAACTCGGACCATGTCAGTGGCTAAACAAAGACGAGGGCTGGAATTGGTCGCAAGCAACAATTGGCGAGGGCAAGGCCGCCAAAATCCGCCGAAAGCTCGATGCGCTCGAAGTGCTCATGGCAGAAACGGGCAGGTCCTGGGAAAAAATGATCTATCCGTATTACACCCTGGGGCATCTCATCAATGAACGACGAGATTTAGTGCGCGTCCCGGCTTTTTTGACCTTTCAATCGGGCGTTCATGTCATTGGTGTATCCTATGATATCCAACTCGACCAATACATAGGCTTCGATTTGAATGAAGCCCTTGAACTAGATTATTTGCACCAATTGAAACTGTCGGATGATTACTTGAAAGGAAGCAGTTATGTGCTTCAAACGTTAAGCTGTAATCGCGTCACTCCATTACGCGAGGAGCATTTTGCCATCGATCTCGATGACTTTTTGAGCGAACTGGAATCGGCAGCTTGGATCCCTGTGGCAAACCCTTAGGATGGAATTCACCTTGCTTCCCTGTCCTTTTAAAGTGTTGACCGGTTGCGATTGTCCCGCGTGCGGTTTGCAGCGCAGTGTTCTGCATTTGTTGCAAGGAGAATGGGGACGAAGTTTCGAACTGCACCCGGCACCTTTGGAGTTGTTAGGGATGACTGTTATCTGGATTTTATTTCGAAGATTAAATTCCCCCCGGGCACCGATGGTCCTACGAGGGGGGAGTCTCCTGCTAGCGGCAAGCACACTGCTATTCTATGCATTGAAATTGACTAACGGGGCATGTTGTGGGTGATCTTTCACAGGACTTAACGAATGGGGCTTGGCCTTTCGTTGTCAACCGTTACATTTGCCCTGCATGGGGAAATTAATCGCTATCCTGATTCTTGGATTAATCACAGCCGGAGAGTTGTCGGCACAAGACCGTCACATCATTCAGGTTTCCGGTGTGGTGGTGGCTACCGATTCACTCTTACCCGTGCCTTATGCTACGGTGTTTCGTTCACATGACAACCGCGGAACATTTTCCGATCATACAGGTTATTTCACCCTGCCTGTTTTTGCAGGCGACACGTTGAACTTCATTTTTCTCGGATTGAAGCGTTCGTATTACGTCATTCCTAATGACACGGTATCGAACCATATTTCGATTGTTCAGTGGATGGAGTCAGAACAGGTTCTTCTGCCGACGGTCGATATTTTGCCTTACCCGTCACCGGCGCGATTAAGGGCCGAAGTGATGGCGCTGGATTTTCCGGGCGATACTTATTTTCGATTTGATCGCACCGCAGCATCTGTATCCAATTACGACGGTTTAAGGGATCTCTCTGCGGAAGCTTATGAAGAAGCTTCGGCTACCATGATTGCCCGTTATAACGGTGGTTTCCGTAGCGGCGGTAACTTGCTCGATGCCGCTGCATGGGGCAATTTTGTCAATGCTCTCAAGAGGAAGAACTAGTCTCAGTCTTTGTCGTAATCGTAATCGGTTGATTGCATCCGTATGTTTTGGCGAACGTAGATTTTGTAATCACGGAAACGATCCTTTACAAAAACCAGGAAGTCATACTGAGAGCTGTTGATGAGAAAATCATCCGACACATTGAGGTATGTAATGAAATCATCGAACTGATCATCAGTAAGGCTGATAATATCATAATCGACATAAAGCCTGAACAGTTCCTTCAAGAGTTCTCTTTTCCGATCTTCGTTTTCCATGTAAGCTACCTGCCGCTTCGATTGCTCTTTGCGGCTGAATTGCTGGTAAAGAAAGGTAATAGGACTTTGCACTGCATTGATACCGCTTAGCATATAGTCACGCTCATCATATCCCAATTTGTTGATGTCGTCTTGGATTTGTTCCAGATCACGCGGTGCAAATACTTCGACTTCAGTAAGCATGTAACTGCGGGTGTCGAGGAACAACCGTAATTGAAACACATCCTTTCCAAGCGAATCACGGTAACTGAATAAGCGCGTTTGAAATCCTAGCGACGTAATGGCCAACGTATCCTTTCGCAAGCAGTTTACCGTGAATGAGCCATCAGGTCTGCCGAAAGCTCCCTTCTTCGTAGCGCGATTGATGATGATGGCATTGGAGATTGGCTGGCCCATTTCATCGAGCAACATGCCTTCGATTGTGATCAGCGTGCTGTCAACAGGAGTTTGCGCTCTTGCTGCCAGTGCCCATACAATCATGGTAAAGAGCGTAACGTATCGTGGAATGTGGCTCAGCATTATGCGGCGCAAGGTCGGCAAAACTTTGCGGTGTAGTTTCAAAAAAAATGCAATACAATTCATCGAAATTTCCGTGTATAACGCTAAGTGTATTTGCTACACTTATATTCGCTTCATTAACCATTAACCCATTATGAAAAGTATCTTCCTTTTCGCAACTGTCTTCCTAGCTGCGTTGATGCTTCAGGCACAAACTTCAGTGACCTTCTTGGTCAATATGCAAGGTCTAACAGTGAATGCTAACGGCGTTCATATTGCAGGCACGTTCCAGTCACCCCAATGGCAACCAGGCGCGACAGCCATGACTGATGCCGACGGTGATGGGATTTTTGAGTACACGACCACGGTGCCAACCGGTGTTCCGATTCAGTTCAAATTCATCAACGGTAATAATTGGGGCCCGAACCTGGACGAAAGCGTACCGGCTGATTGCGGTGTGCCCAATGGCCAAGGAGGTTTTAATAGGGTTTTTACCCCAACGACTCCTACGTTCACCTACGGTCCCGTATGCTTCGCTGCGTGCGAAAACTGTCCGGCTTCACCTACGGCTGATGTAACGTTTGCCGTAAATATGGAACAGCAAACAGTGAGTCCCAACGGCGTTTTTGTGAGCGGTATTCCATCAACAGATCCTGCTTTCTCGCAGCAGATGCTCGATGCCGATGGGGATGGAGTTTACACAGCAACAGTCACTCTCGATACGAATCAAATAATCAACTACCGGTTTCAAAATGGTCTCTCCATTGCTGATGCTGAAGTCGTTCCTGCTGCGTGTCGTTTCATGGTTCAAGGGATGATGTTCCGTCGCTTGGAATTGGCCTATAACGATTCGACAGTAGCAACAGTCTGTTACGGTGAGTGCGCCGATTGTATCACCGTTGTACCAACGATCTCAGTTACCCTGCAAGTGAATATGACTGAACTAACAGTTTCGCCCGACGGTGTTCATGTGATGGGTAATTTCCAAGGCTGGAATGCAAGCGCTACGCCCATGGCGGCTACAGTCGATGGCATTTACGAAGTAATCGTTGAAGTGGAGGAGAATGCTAATTTGCTTTATAAATTCATCAACGGAAATGTTGACACCCAAGCGGAGAACGTACCGTCGGTGTGCGGATTACCCGATGGATTCGGATCCTATAATCGTGTGCTTGAATTGGGAACTACGGATGTTATTGCTCCCGTAGTTTGCTATGGTCAATGCGAAAACTGCGCGGTCATTCAACCGGATGTGAACGTCACCTTTCTGGTAAACATGGCCAATGAAACCGCGAGCCCCGATGGAGTTCAGTTAGTAGGATCTATGCAAAGCTGGACGCTCGGTGCCACTCCTATGACTGATGCCGATGGAGACGCTATCTACGAAGTCACGCTAACACTTCCTGCCAACGACAGTATTGAATTCGTTTTCATCAATGGTAATGATTGGCCCTTTGCCGAAACAGTGCCTGCCGATTGCGGTGTCTTCGACGGTTTCGATGGTTACAGTCGCACGTTTTATGTCGGAGATATGGATGCCGTTTATGGTCCACTGTGTTTCGGTCAGTGCATCGATTGCGAACCGATTGTGGAACCAACGACGGTTGACGTGACGTTCCATGTAAACATGGCGAATGAAACAGTTAGCGCTGCCGGTGTTCACATTGCAGGAAACTTTCAAGGCTGGACCCCCGGGGCTTCGGAAATGACAGATGCAAATGGTGATAACATTTATGAGTTCACTGCGGCGGTTGAAGTCAATTCCGTTGTCTCCTACAAATTCCTGAATGGTGATGCATGGGGACCCGCCGAAGAGGCTGTTCCTATGGCGTGCGGAGTTGCTAACGGCGTTGGTGGTTACAATCGTTCTTTTACACTCGGCTCTAACGATACAATACTGCAAGTGGTTTGTTTTGCAGGATGCGATGATTGCCTGCCGGTGAGTTTGGTGATTGTCACTTTGAATGTCGACATGTCGAATGAAGCAGTTAGTAATGATGAAGTCTTTGTAGCAGGTTCATTCAACAGCTGGACGCCGGAAGCTATGATTCCACTTGGCAACGGCGTATACCAACTCCCTATCGCTGTTAATTCCGGCGAAGTGATTTCCTACAAATTCGTGAATGGAACAACTTGGGAAAGCGTTCCCGCAGAATGCGGAGCCGATGATATGTTCGGTGGCTATAACCGCAGTTTGCTCGTGGGCAACAGCAATGAAGAGATTCCTGCGGTATGCTTCGCCACTTGCGGTCCATGCATCGTTGTGCCTACGCTTCAACTCACACTCACAGTTGATATGAGTCAGCAAACGGTTAATGCCTCGGGCGTTTATGTAGCGGGAACGTTCAATAGTTTCTCAGCCACTGAAACACAAATGCAAGAAATTTCGCCTTCGATTTACCGCGCTGTTGTGACGGTCGAACATAACCAGCAGCAGTTCTTCAAGTTTTTGAATGGACCGGATTTCTCGTTTGCTGAAACTGTTCCTTTTGAATGTGGTGTTGATGATGGCTTTGGGGGATACAATCGCACGGTTGTCACCAACCAGAACAACATCACCATGCCGGAAGTCTGTTTTGGTTACTGCGCAGGTTGTGCGATTCATGTTGCCGAGGTTGACAAGAATGCCTTGTTAGTGTTCCCAAACCCGGCTGATGGACTAATTCAAATTCAAACAGCCCTGCCAACAGTATTAAACGTGTACAATGCGCAAGGTGCATTGGTGGTACAGTTTAAGGAACAAACCACGCGTGTGCAATTCGATGTGCAGGATTGGAGCGCAGGCCTCTACCATGCAGTGGCTGAGAACGGAGGTACTACTTCCTTTGTCGTTCGCTAACACGATTGAGATGATTCAACTTGAAAAGCTTCGCTTCGGCGGAGCTTTTTTTATGAGAAGTATCGCGCGATTTTCGCCAGCATTTCAGCCTGCACATGGCCGTTGGTGCAAACCAGGTCTTCACCGAAAATGTAGTTATCGCCTCCGGAGAAATCGGTTACTGTTCCACCGGCTTCCTGAACGATGATACACCCGGCGGCTACATCCCACGGATTGAGTCCGTATTCATAGAATCCCTCCACGCGACCGCAAGCCGCCCAGGCCATATCCAACGCAGCACTGCCCAGTCTGCGCAGTCCACGGGTAGAACGCATCATGTCGCGGAATAAAGCGATGTAAGCTTCCTCTCGTCCGAAATCATCGTAAGGGAATCCGGTGGCAAAGAGCGATTGTTCCAAGGAAGGAATAGTCGAAATGCGTATTGGTTGTCCATTGAGAAATGCACCGCCACCTTTCCACGCAGTGAAACACTCGTTACTGCTTGGATCGTAAATGACACCTGCAATGGCTTCATTACCCTGGCAAAGTCCAATGCTGGTGCACCATACGGGCATGCCGTGCACAAAGTTCGTTGTTCCGTCAAGTGGGTCAATTACCCAGTTCAGACCGCTTGCGGCGGGTGCGCCTGTTCCTTCCTCTGCAACAAATCCTGCTTCCGGAAGAATGTGTTTGAGCCCTTCAACAAATCGGCGTTCGCTTTCCTTATCGACATAGGTCACCAGATTGTTTTCGCTTTTCACTTCAGCGATGTTCTCGCTAACGGTGGTTTGCGCTTTCATCCAATTGCCTATTTCCTTGCTGAGCGTTTCAACTTGTGCGGTAATGTGTTTCAGAGAAGAATCCATGAGGTGAATTTATGAATGCCTGTGCTTTCACACGCATGTATTGAGTTGCTTAACCTTTGCGCGTGTATTTAGTCAAAATCACAATCTGCTGATTCTCGACTTTACCTTCAACTTGCTCGACATTGTCTGCAACGAGGCGAATGTTTTTGACCACCGTACCTGCACGTGCACTAAAGCTCGTGCCTTTTACATCGAGGGTTTTTACCAGAACAATAGTGTCGCCATCACTCAGTCGCTGACCATTGCTATCAACGTGAAATTGAACGGCGCTATCATTCTCATGATCTCCCGTTGCTCGCGCCCAGGCGAGTTGCTCATCATCGAGGTAAAGCATGTCCAGAGCATCGGCAGCCCATGTTTCGTTGCGCATCCGCTGAAGCATGCGCCAGGCAGCTATTTTAACGGGGACATGCTCGCTCCACATGCTGGTGAGCAAACAGTTCCAATGCGCTTCATCGAGCGTTGCTTGTTTGGTGAGTTGAGCATTGCAGGTTTCGCATACGCAAATGCTGTCATCCGCATTGCCATCAGCGGAAGGCGGAAGTTCATAAACGCTAAGCGATGAGGAAGCTGCACAAAGTTCGCAGCAGTTGTTGCTGCGCGCAGCAAGGGTGGTTAGTAAGGAAGACAAGGTTGGTTGCAGTTTCCGACAAAAGTAGTGATGTGTGGAGAGTCACTTGTCACTTGTCATTAGTTACTTGTCATTAGTCACTCGTCACTCGTCATTAATACGCTACCTCCACCATCCTATACGCCCCAAAAGCCCCCAGTCCGCCTTCAACATTGCTATACACAATCGTGGGTTCCGCAAACGGATTACCAAACGTTTGATTTTGCAAGGTCTTATGATAACGGTAGTATGCTTCGCTGCAATGAACCACTGCTAGGCGCTTATTCGAAACAGCGCCGTTGTAACCGTAGTAGGTAATGTTTTCTTCTATGTATAGGCGGTCGTTCACCAGTGAACCATCGTCGCTGTAGCTTTGGCCTTCGATGCTGGCGTATTCCTTACCGGGAAACCAAACATCTTCGTTGTAATAAATCAGTCGATAGTACTGGAAGTCAGCTGAGTTATTCAGTAGTGTTGTTTTGTAAGTGAATTCATTGATTTCCTCCCCGAAACTATTGGAATAGCTGGATGAATCCAGTGTGGCTGATTCAATACTCGGCAGTTCAGCAGGTATCACCGTGCGCGCCTCGACTTCCTCACCAGTGGGCGCCTTTACGCGCAGGGTGTATTCCACGCCAAGGGCAAGAGGATATTCGGCAAGTGACAACACGTATTGACCAATGTTGAAGTCGTATTGAAAGAACGCTTCACTGCTTTCATCGGTGATGGATACTTCCAAATCATCGATTGGTCGATCATCGCCATTGGTGGAAAACACAGGACGTGACCATGTGATAAAGGCCGTTACGGAATCTTGCTCCGGACTGATAAAACAGGAGACCGTCAATTTGGGTGCGGTATCCGGCAGTTCTATATCAGCTTCCTGCTCGCACGATACGAGTGCTATAGAAAGCAGAAAAGGAAAGAGGATTTTTTTCATGATGTTAGAATTTATAGGACCAGGACACGGAAGGTAGAATAGGAAAGAGCGACACCTGACTGAGGTAGTTGCTGCCGTTGTTGCGCGTTTGAATGGCATAAAAGAAAGGGTTTCTTCGGTTATAGGCATTATAAACCCCCAATTCAAACGTGCGCTCACACCGCGGTAATTTCTTATCCCAGCGCGCTGCGATGTCTAGACGATGGTAAGGAGCCATGCGGAAACTATTCTTCGGCCCATAATCGACGGAGGCTGTCGGATAAACAAAAGGCGAAATCGAAAGTGGATCATTGGGGATGGTTTCGTAATCGGCCAGTGGCAGCGTGATTGCTTGTCCCGTTCCATAAACCCAAGTAGCGGAGATGGTCAGATTGTCGCGCAATTCGTAAATCCCTACAATGGACAAGTCATGTCGGCGATCATAGCGAGCGAAAAACGGCTCTCCATTGTTCAACTCATCAAATTGAAGCGTTGTCCAGGAAAGGGTATATCCAATCCATCCGCTGAGTTTTCCTGTTTTCCTTTGCACGAGGAGTTCAGCGCCATAGCTGGTGCCATTGCCACTGGTCACGTTATCTTGCCAGGTGAGTTTTTCTTCTCCACCAAATTCACCTACACTGAGAAAACTTGCGCCTTCTTTATAACCAATGATGTTCGACATGGTTTTGTAATACCCCTCGAGCGTGACGGTCAGCCGCGGGTTGGTAATGTCTTTAGCGAGGCCGAGTGCAACTTGATTGGAACGCTGTGGTCGGACACGCTCGGTTGCGGGAACCCACAAGTCTGTTGGCAATCCGACGCCGGTGTTGGACAACAAGTGCAAGTATTGATTCATGAGCGCATAACTTCCTTTGATGCTCATGTCTTCGCGCAGCATATAGCGCAAGTTGACACGGGGTTCAAGGCCGAAGTAGTTTGTGCTACCCATGTTGAAATGGCTCACGCGCGCGCCGAAATTGGCTTTTAGAGGAGCGCTGATTTTCCAGTCGTCCTCCATGTAAACACCGTTTTCGAAGCAATCGTAAATTTCGTCTTCGAAGGTGGCCTCCAGAGCATCGGTGCTTTTGATGACGGTCGCACTGGGAGTGAATCGGTGGTAGGTTGACTGAGCACCGAGCTTGATGTGATGTTTGGAATTGGGCAGGTAATCAATGTCGTGCTTCAAGGTCCAGTCTCGAATACCGCTCAGGAACCGAAGATCGAAGGCATCACCGTTAGACTGTTCATCGGTAAAACGCAGTTCAAGGTTGTATTTGGAAAAAACCAGTGATGTGTTGCTGAATGCCTTGTCACCGATGATATGATTTAACCTTGCGGTTGCAGTGGCATTCTGCCATAGAAAACTGCCGGATGTGCTGCTGTTGTTTTCCTCATTGGTGCGGAAATAGAATTTGTCTTTACCGAAATAGCCGCTCACATACAACCGGTTTTTATCATTCAAAATGAAGTTCACTTTCGCATTGAAGTCATAAAAAAAGTAGCCACCTTTTTGATCACGCGGCAAGAAGGGATAAATCAAGGCATCGATGTAGGTTCTTCTTCCGCTCACAATCCACGATGATTTCCCCTTGCGAATGGGACCTTCCAGCGTCAACCGCGACGAGATAATACCAATACCGGCTTCGCCATGAATGGCCTCTTTGTTTCCGTCTTTTAGCTGCATATCGAGCACGGAAGAAAGGCGTCCGCCATAATGCGCAGGGAAACCGCCCTTGACAAGCTCCACGCTCTTTAGAGCATCACCATTGAAGATGGAAAAGAAGCCGAAGAGGTGGTTGGCATTGTAAACAACTGCGTCATCAAGGATGATGAGGTTTTGATCGGGGCCACCGCCACGCACATAAAATCCCGAGCTGCCTTCACTGCCCTTTTGCACGCCGGGCATGAGTTGGATGACTTTCAAAACATCTTTCTCTCCGAACAAGGCCGGTATTTTTTTGATTTGATCAATCGGAATATCAATCGTGCTCATGCGGGATTCTTCGGCAACAGATTCTTTGCGTTCACTGCTCACGGTTACTTCTCCCAGGGTAACCTCTTCCTTGCGCAGAGCTATGTCTTTTCGCAGAGACGCACCTTGGAGGAGTTCAATGCTTGATGTCTCGTATCCAATCAGACGAAAGGAAACCTTCCATGTTCCTTGCGGTAAGGTAAGGGAGTAAAAACCATAGGTATTGCTGGAAGAGCCGAGGTTGAGTTCCTCACAGAAAATGACCACGCCGGGCAGGGTCTCACCGCTGCCTTCCTCGGTGATTGTTCCGCTCACCGTAAGGGTTGATTGCTGAGCAGATACTTGAAGCGGGTAGGCGAAGCAGCAGATGCTGAGCCAGACGAAACAAAAAAGGGATTTCATATCGAAGGGAAATGTATTGCGAATCCGCAGTTCAGACAAAATCAAACCAATGCGCAAGCAATGAAGGGTATTATGCGGTCAAAAAAGAACCGGCCATAGGCAGCTCTTTTCATGGGCTCATGACCGAATGAATGTGTATCTATCCTTGTCAGTACCTTTGGGGCATATCTTCACGTGACTAAGTTATTCTCCATATTACTCCTAGTACTCGCATCACATGTGACCTTTTCGCAGCAGACTGAGTTGGAGGGTAGGACGATGAATGCTGATGGCCTGCCCATTCCATTTGTTACTGTTGCAGTCACAAACCTGTCATCGGGTAAAATAAAAGGAACGACATCTTCCGAAGATGGTCGCTTCACCATCCAAGTTATTCCCGGAAGCTATCACCTCAAGGCGCACATGATTGGGTATGAAGATGTGGATACGCTTGTACAACTGCCATTGTCCAAACGTCCATTTACGCTGGTGATGCAAACAGCGGAGAATGAGCTTGCAGCCGTGGCTGTTTTTGCCGACCGACGTGACCTCGCTCGTGAGGTCGTCTCCAAGGCTATTGATGCCAGAGGCGCACACTACAACGGTTCGGGTGAGGTTGTGCAGTATGATTCCTATACTCGGACATCCGTGCAATGGCTCACCCCTGATACCGCTCGAGTCAAGGGCGATTCGACGCAATCCAAGGAGAGTCGTAAGAACCGTCCTTTAATCAAGTTGCAGCACCACCTTAGTGAAGCGCAATGTGTTGCCCATTGGCAAGCGCCCGGACGTTACGCTGAGAGTGTTGAGGGCGTGCAGGAGTATTCCAAGGAAAAGCCGCGTGGAAGCTCTGCAGGTGCCACCGTTACAATGAACTATGGAGAGTCTGAAATCATACCTCAGCAATGGGCGTATAACGATAATTATGTGTTGAATTCTACGGAAGGATTTCATGAGTTCGATATCTACCGACGCTTGTTGCATCTTCCCGCCCTGTGTGATAAAAAAATTCTATCGCCGATTGGTGAAGGCGCGCTGCTCAGCTATGCGTATGACGTAGTTTCAGTCAGCGACAGTCTAAACGAGAAAACCTATACGATTCAGTTTCGAGGTCTTTTTCCGGGTGAGCCATTGCTGGAGGGTTTCATGAACGTACGCGCTTCTGATTGGACAGTCACCTATGTGAAGTACCACCTCGCAGGAGCGGTGATGAAGTTTTTCAGCGATCTTGAAGTGGAGTTAACCTATGATGTAGGCAATGATGGTCATGCGCGTCCAGTGAATTCAGAGATTGAGTATGCGATTGAGGAGGGCACAAGTCACTACCTGGGAACGATAAGGCGTCGAAGTGTGGACTGGACAAGAAGTGATGCGAGTTTTGAGTTTAGTGAAGAGGTGCGCAGCTATGACGTGAAGGCCTTTGATCGCGATTCTTCATTCTGGTCGGCGATTCGCTTAGACAAATTTGATGGTGTTGAACAAGCATACATTCATGCTTGTGATAGTCTGCAGAAGCTATATGCGAGTGATGAGTATTATGCGGAGGCCGACTCGGCCTATAATGCCTTGCGATGGATTGATTTTCTCCTGTATGGTATCGGTTATCGCGATCGTGAAAAGGACTATTCCTTTTACATTAATCCGCTGACCATGCAAGTCAATCCATTTGGAATAGGCGGTTATCGGCATCGCATAGGAGGTACATTTCAGAAAGATTTTGCAAACGCCTATACGTTAGAGGTCGAAGGGGAAGCCGATTACGGCTTTCGCAACAATGACCTTCGCGGGAAGGGGGGAGTCGGTCTAACCTATGTGCCATTGAAGTTTGTGCGCACCTTCATACGATTCGGTGATTACTACGATATGGTGAACAACTATGCATCGCTGGGTTCTGTTTTCAGTCGTAGCAATTACGTGCGCACACAAATGTGGAGTGTTGCTCAGCGCATGGAGGTCGTCAATGGATTGTTTGCCGAATTGACGTTTGAGTTTTCTGATCAACAGCCTATTGTGAACCTGCAATCGGATCGCTGGTCGCAGCAGGTATTCGGAGATGTCAATTCACCACTGGACTTCGAACGATACATCAAATCTGAGTTCAAGCTGGAGTTGAAGTACCGCCATAAACAGCGTTACATTATCAAGAAAGGAAAAAAGATTTTGCTGGGATCTGTTTATCCGGAAGTGAAATTCGTTTATCGCAAGGGCATTCCGGGATTGCTCAGCAGCGAGGTGGATTTTGATTACATCGAGTGCGGATTGAAACACACCAAAACATTGGGGCGTTTGGGTGATATGGACTGGTCGGTGCTGGCAGGATCATTTGTCAATAAACGAAACTTACGCCTGCTCGAGCATCGCTATTTCCGTGGATCCGATATTTTCTTTTTCTCTGACCCTCTGAATTCATTCCAACTGTTGGGACCAACCTTGTCGACGTCAAATGCGTTTTTCCGCGCGAATTATTTCCACCATTTCAATGGGATTCTGTTGAACAAAATTCCATTGCTTCATCGCTTGCGACTCACCGAGGCTGCCGGTGTGGCAACGCTCTCTATCCCGGCAGAAAACTTTCATCACGCCGAGTTTTATGTGGGTGTCGAGCGTGTGGTTCGCATCAAGAAGGAACTGTTTCGCTTCGGTATTTACGCGTCGACAGCCGATAGCAATTGGGAACAGGCCAAGTTTGAATTCAAGTTGGGAGTCAACTTTTATAATTCGTTTACCAAGAAGTGGCAGTACTAGGGAATGGCGAATGGCGAGTGGCGAGTGGCGAGCGGCGTTTAGCGAGCGGCGCCTTATTCAGAGCGGAGTCGAGGTAGTGGCGCGTTATTTTAATTCGAAGTCGCGGAAATCGAAGCCTGGGCTGACTTGGCAACCGACAAGGCAGAATGATGAGCCTTGAGGAAGTCTCGCTCCGAACCATCTACCTGCTTTAACCACGTGCTGGAGAACGGCGCCGCCTTCAAGGTCCTTGCCTAATAGCGTAGCATGTTCTTGGCCGTGTTCATCCAATTCAATAATCTCGAGATTTCCGCCGTCATGATAGTACCAGATTTCGTCGCTCTTGATGCGATGCAACGAAGACACCTGCGGTGCTTCCAGCAGAAAGTAGATGGAGGTCGAGAGTTGACGGTTTCCGTCGAATCCGGGGAAATTCAGGCTCGTTTCACTGCGAAATGTTTCGCTGTAATAGCCGCCCTCAGGATGCGGTTGGAGCCCGAGCTTTTCGATGTAGTAACTAGACGTAGACATATCAATTAAAGAAGAAAAAGAAATACAGTGCAGCTTGTGATGGCAGAACTCCTTCGTAGTAACCAATGATCGAGCGCGATGAGTCGAGCACTTTGCCGTCTTCGACATACCCGCGAATGCTGCGACTAGATCCCATCACGCGACCATTCTCGATGTAGCCCAAGATGCTTCGGTTAGAACCCATGACCTTCCCATCTTCGTAATATCCGATAATGGAGCGGCTTGAACTCATCACTTTTTTGTCCTCGAAATAACCCACCGTCGAACGGGAGCTACTGCGAACGCTGCCGTCTTCGATATAACCGATGATGGAGCGGGATGAATTCATGAGTTTTTGAGCGTCGCAGCTCTGAGCAGCGGACAACACGATGAGTACCGTGATTAAAGCCTGGATAATATTATGCTTCATGGTCTTTTTCTTGTTCGAGTTCTTGAAGGATTGACTTGACATCTTCTTCCGTGGTGCGGAGTGTTTTTTTACAAAATGCAATGAGCACGGAAGCGCGTTTCACTTTTTCGGCAAGGATGTCTACAGTTACATCACCTTGCTCGATTTCATTCACAATATGTTGGAGTTCTTCAAAGGCTGCGGTATAAGTTAATTCTTCATTCATGATTCAGTGGTTGATGATATAACAGTGCTCTGTATTTTTCCGTTGAACAGAATTGTTTCCAGTTGGTCATCGGGTGCAATCGTTTCAAAGGTAGTAACGAGCCGCCCATTTTTAAGGGTAATCGAATACCCGCGTTTTAAAATGTTCTTAGGGTCAAGCGTATGCACAAGGCGCTCGTTGAGGCTGATTTTTCCGGTTTGTTCTTCCAAACGATTGAGCGAAGATGTCCTGAGTCTGTCTTCGGCTAATCGCAGGTCAGCTTTCTTGAGTGAGAGCAATGCCGATTGCGCTTTGTTTAAAGCGTCTTGTTGTTTTTCTAGTTGAGAAAACGCGGTCTTGGCATAAAAACGATTGGCCTGCTTTACGCGTATCTGAAGATGACCAATAGTTTCTGTTTGGGATTGTGTTAAACGGATGGCTGCCTGATGGAGTCGGTTCCCGAAAACTTGAATATCACGATGCTGACGCGATGCTAGCTGCCGCGCGCAATCCAGAATTGTTTTTTCAGCGTGATGAATGTTTTGGTCAAAGGTTTCGAATTGAGTTATGATGTGCTCGGCTACCTTGGTTGGTGTAATGCCATTGAAGTAGGAGACCAATTCGCTGACGGTTTCATTGGTCGCGTGTCCGATTCCTGTATAAACGGGTAGGGGATAGGTCGATATTTCTCGAGCTAAGGCAAAATTATTGAAGCATGTCAGCCCTACTTCTCCGCCGCCGCCCCGTATGATTGCAACAATGTCGAAATGACCTTGAATTTTTCGAATACGCCGAAGTTGAGTCACAATCGAATCTGCCGCTTTATCACCTTGTAAGAGCGTTGGAAAGAGCATGTGAAAAATGGAATAACGCTCCTGCTGGCTCTGTAAGATTTGGC
>Ga0114979_10001108_pt1 | contig 17914 bp, 20 predicted proteins | sample S_140625_EF_Meta_FD_87315 | JGI IMG/M metagenome (GOLD analysis project Ga0114979, IMG submission 87315) | Freshwater microbial communities from Lake Simoncouche, Canada to study carbon cycling - S_140625_EF_MetaG | ecosystem: Environmental > Aquatic > Freshwater > Lake | place: Lake...
CCGAACTTGATTGAACTGAATACGCCATTAGGAGAAAAAATATGTTTACCAAAATTTTGATTGCCAACCGCGGTGAAATTGCATGCCGTGTCATTGCAACTGCCAAGAAGATGGGCATCGCCACAGTTGCTGTTTATTCAGAAGCAGACAAAGAAGCCCGTCATGTGATGCTGGCAGATGAAGCCGTATTGCTTGGCCCAGCGCCTTCGCGCGAATCTTATTTGGTGGCCGACAAAATCATTGCCGCTGCCAAAGCCACAGGTGCCCAAGCCATTCACCCAGGTTACGGCTTCTTGTCTGAAAACGAAGCCTTTTCGAAGCGTTGCGAAGACGAGGGCATTGCTTTTATCGGGCCACGTCACTTTTCCATTGCCGCCATGGGCGACAAAATTGCCTCTAAAAAGTTAGCCAACGAAGCCAAGGTCAACACCATCCCCGGTTACAACGATGCCATTGCCACAGCAGAAGCCGCTGTCGAAATTGCCAAAGGCATTGGCTACCCCGTCATGATCAAAGCCTCTGCAGGCGGTGGCGGCAAAGGCCTTCGCGTGGCCTTCAATGACAAAGAAGCCTTTGAAGGCTTTACGTCTTGCAAAAACGAAGCGCTCAACTCGTTTGGCGACGATCGGGTGTTCATTGAAAAATTTGTAGAAGAACCGCGTCACATTGAAATTCAAGTGTTAGGCGACAGCCATGGCAACGTGATCTTTTTGAACGAGCGCGAGTGCTCTATTCAACGTCGTCACCAAAAAGTGATTGAAGAAGCGCCATCGCCATTTATCAGTGACGCCACGCGCAAAGCCATGGGCGAGCAGGCCGTGGCCTTGGCCAAAGCAGTGAATTACCAATCAGCCGGCACCGTAGAGTTTGTGGTGGGCAAAGACCAAAGCTTCTACTTCCTCGAGATGAACACGCGCTTGCAGGTGGAGCACCCCGTGACGGAAGCCATCACAGGCATCGACTTGGTAGAAATGATGATTCGCGTGGCCAATGGCGAAAAATTACCCATGACCCAAGCCGATGTCAAGCGCAACGGTTGGGCCATTGAATGCCGCATTAACGCAGAAGATCCATTCCGCAATTTCTTGCCATCAACGGGTCGTTTGGTGCGCTTTCAAACGCCCATGCAAACCATGTTCCAGTCGAATACCCAAGACCTTTTGGGTGTGCGCGTAGACACGGGCGTGCAAGATGGGGGGGAGATTCCCATGTTCTACGACTCCATGATTGCCAAGCTCATTGTGCATGGCACTGACCGCAACGATGCCATTGCCAAGATGCGGGAAGCACTCAATGGTTTTGTCATTCGGGGGATCAGCTCCAACATTCCATTCCAAGCTGCATTGTTGGCACACCCCAAGTTTGTGTCCGGCGATTTCAACACTGGCTTCATTGCAGAAAACTATGCGCATGGTTTTCGAGCCGAAGACGTGCCGCACGATGATCCCAATTTCTTGGTGGCTCTGGCTGCATTTGTGCGCCGTAAATCGCGTGAACGGGCTGCAAGTTTGAGCGGTCAGCTACCTGGCTACGATGTTCAAATTGGCCAAGATTACAGCGTCATTGTTTTGGGTGCCAAAGGCAACAACCGATACGTGCCTGTACATGTTGACGAGTTCCGCGGGCAGGTTGGCAAAGCCATCATCAAAGTGGCCGATCAGCACTACATCATTGAAAGCCACTCACGTTTAAACGATGTGCGCATTGCAGGCACTGTCAATGGCAAACCTTTTACAGCGCAAGTTGAGCGAGGTACCCCCAAAAACCCATTGGCATTGCAAATTCAGCACAACGGCACTCGCATTGAAGCCTTGGTGGTATCGCCCCGCATGGCCGAGTTGCATCAAATGATGCCGTTTAAAACGCCACCAGACATGAGTCGGTTCGTACTGTCGCCAATGCCAGGCTTGCTGGTTCAGGTGGCCGTTGCGCCGGGTCAAAAAGTTCAAGCTGGTGAACGTGTGGCTGTGATTGAGGCTATGAAAATGGAAAATATTTTGTTTGCCGCCCAAGATGGTGTTGTGAAAAAAATCATGGCATCACAAGGTGAGTCATTGACTGTTGACCAATTGATTGTGGAGTTTGAAGCATGAGCCCAGTCCCCCGTCCATTTAAAGTCTTAGGCATTCAGCAAATTGCCATTGGCGGCCCTGACAAAGTCAAGCTGCAAAAACTCTGGATTGATATGTTCGGATTGGAGTTGACGGGCACCTACAAAAGTGACCGCGAGAATGTCGATGAAGACATTTGCACCATGGGCGTTGGCCCCTTCAAAATTGAAGTTGATTTGATGCAACCCCTCGACCCAGACAAGAAGCCAGCCGTCCACGCAACACCCTTGAACCACGTTGGATTGTGGGTCGACAATTTGCGGTTGGCAGTAGAGTGGCTAACCCAACAAGGCGTTCGATTTGCCCCAGGCGGCATTCGCAAAGGGGCGGCAGGTTTTGACATCTGTTTTATTCATCCGAAAGGTACCGAAGAATTGCCCATAGGCGGTGAGGGCGTTTTGATCGAACTTGTGCAAGCGCCAGATGAGTTGGTCAAGGCCTTTAGCGCATTGGCGGCGCAATATGCCTAGGGCGTTTTAAGGCTGTTGACGTGCCTTGGCTTTGGCCAATGCAGCTTGAATCATGTCTTGCTTGCTGGGCATTGGTTTTTCTTCAAGCTGAGCTTGAACAAGCTGACGCACTTGTTTGGCTTCATAGCGCCTTCTAGCTTGTTGTGCCAACTTTTCAGACCATGCAGACCAGCCCGTAAGCTCGTTTGAAATGGGGACCATCTCAATGCAATCGACAGGGCATACGGGCAAACACAAATCGCAGCCAGTGCAGGCAGATTCAATCACGGTGTGCATCACTTTGTTGCTGCCCAAAATGGCATCGGTGGGGCAGGCACTGATGCACAAGGTACATCCGATGCACCATGCCTCGTCAATCACGGCCACGGTCATTGGGCCTTCAACACCGTTCTCGGGGTTGAGCGGCAGCACTGGGCGTTCGGTGATTTTGGACAAGATGACAACGCCCTCAAGTCCACCAGGGGGACATTGATTAATGGGCGCATTGTCTTGTGCAATGGCCTGTGCATAGGCCTTGCAATTGGGAAAGCCGCATCGGGTGCACTGCGTTTGAGGCAGCGCATCGTTGATGCGTTCAGCCAGCGAGATCACTTTTTAGGTGGCACAACTTTTTTGGCAACTGCTTTCACAGATCTTTTGACTGTGGGCTTAGCGCCTGTTTTTGCGGTGGTCTTCACAACAGACTCAGCAGCGGTTTTGGTAGACGTTTGAGTAGACGATTTTTTCTTTGTCCCCAAATCGTTGTGCGCCAAAATGAATTTGACCACTGCAGGGTAAACCGTCTCGCGCCAACGACGGCCACTGAAAATGCCGTAATGTCCAGCCCCAGGCACTTCTAAATGATGACGATTGGCTGGTTTGATGTTGCTGCACAAGCCATGTGCCGCAGCAGTTTGTCCTGAGCCCGAAATGTCGTCCAATTCACCTTCAACTGTGAGCAAAGCCGTGGTGCTGATGTCTTGTGGGCGAACCAATTCGTTTTTGCCTTCAAGGTTTTTAACGTTCCACGTGCCATTGACCAAGCTGTAGTCTTGGAAAACAGTTTTGATGGTTTCTAAATAGTAGTCTGCGTCCATGTCGAGCACAGCGTTGTACTCGTCATAGAACTTGCGGTGCGCTTCGGTGCTGGCGTCATCGCCCTTGATCAGGTCTTTGAAATAATCGTAATGGCTTGATGCATGACGATCGGGGTTCATTGCCACAAAACCTGTGTGTTGCAAGAAGCCAGGATAAACACGACGACCTGCGCCTGGGAAGTTGCCGGGCACTTTGTAAATCACATTGTTCTCGAACCACTCGAAACTCTTGTTGGTAGCCAAGTTGTTCACGGAAGTTGGCGATTTGCGTGCATCGATAGGGCCGCCCATCATGGTCATGGACAAGGGGGTTGTTTCGCCGCGCGATGCCATCAGTGACACAGCAGCCAAAACAGGCACTGTAGGCTGGCACACGCTAATGACGTGGCAATTGCCGTAGGCGCTTTGCAAATGGCGAATGAACTCTTGAACGTAGTTCACGTAGTCGTCAAGGTGGAACTCACCCTCTGTCAAGGGCACCAAGCGAGCATTTTTCCAATCGGTGATGTAGACCTTGTGGTCTTTCAACATGGTTTTGACAGTGTCGCGCAGCAGGGTGGCATAGTGGCCTGACAAAGGCGCTACGATGAGCACGGCGGGTTGGCGCTTGAGAGCTGTCAAGGTTGCAGGGTCGTCTGAAAAGCGTTTGAATCGACGCAATTCGCAAAATGGTTTGTCGATTTCAATGCGCTCATGGATAGCCACCTCGGCATTGCCGACCTGCACAGTGCGAATGCCAAACTCGGGCTTGACATAATCTTTGCCCAAGCGGTGCATCAACTCATAGCCTGCCGACACACGGTGAGCCAACTGTGATTGGCCAAATGGGTTGAGCGGATTGCTGTACATCTTGGCTGCGGTGTGGGCCAAGTCTGCAAAAGGCTCCATGAAGGAGCGTTGAGTTTCGTAGATTTGATAAAGCATGAATTGAAACCCTTAATTTGTTGCACTGCAGCAATATAGCAGTTGTGATGACTTGAAAGTGGAGTTGCGCACCTAATTTAATTCACAAGCTTGACACTAACTCCCTATAAAGGTGTCAAAAAATTAGACAATCTTGGCAATGGCCTGGCAAACATAGTCAATGTTTTTGCTGTTCAAGGCAGCAACGCACATGCGTCCGGTGTCGGTGCCATACACACCAAACTCAGAGCGCAGGCGCACCATTTGGTCTTTGTTGAGGCCAGAGTAGCTGAACATGCCAATTTGGGTGGTGATGAAGCTCATGTCTTGCTGCACGCCTGCAGCTTTGAGGCCGTCTACCAGCTTTTGGCGCATGGACTTAATGCGAACGCGCATTTCGCCCAATTCTTTTTCCCAGGTAGCGCGCCACTCAGGGTTGGCCAAAACGGCTGCAACCACTGCGCCGCCGTGAATCGGTGGGTTGGAATAGTTGGTGCGAATCACAATTTTGAGTTGGCTTAGAACTCGGCCGCATTCTTCTTTGTCGGCGCAGACCACAGACAGGGCGCCGACGCGCTCGCCGTACAAGCTGAAGCTCTTGGAGAATGAGGTTGAGACGAAAAAGTTCAGGCTAGCCGCCACAAACTTGCCAATGACCGCACCATCCTCGGCAATGCCATGACCAAACCCTTGATAGGCCATGTCTAAGAATGCTGTGAGGTTTTTGGCCTTGACCACAGCAATCACTTGGTCCCACTGGGCTGCAGTGATGTCATAGCCAGTCGGGTTGTGGCAGCAAGCGTGCAGCACCACAATGGTTCCGGCTTCAGCTGCGTTCAAGCTGGCCAACATGCCGTCAAAATTCACGCCACGTTTTTCGGCGTCGTAGTAGGCATAGCTTTCAACTTGAAAACCAGCGTTGGTAAACAAGGCGCGGTGGTTTTCCCAGCTGGGGTCGGAAATCATGACCTTGGCGTTGGGGCTGACTTTTTTCAAGAAATCGGCGCCAATTTTGAGGCCGCCCGTACCGCCAATGCCTTGCACGGTGGCCACTCGGCCCGAACTAACGGGTTCGCTGTCTGCACCAAAGACCAAGCTTTTAACTGCGGCGTCGTAGGCGGCAATGCCGTCAATGGGCAAATAGCCACGGGCACTGGGTTTGTCCATCATGGCTTTTTCGGCGGCCTGAACGCACTGAAGAAGGGGGAGTTTGCCGTTGTCGTCGAAATACACGCCCACACCCAAGTTCACTTTGTTGGGGTTGTTGTCGGCTGCAAATTGTTCGTTCAAACCCAAAATAGGGTCGCGGGGGGCCATTTCGACGGCGGTAAACAGAGACATGAAAAAAGTCCTTGTGGGAGGTTGTAAAAGCAATTTCTGGCTGGCAGAAACCCAAAACCTAGGTTAGGCTTTAGGGTTGCCCCTAATTTTAACGGCTGTTTAGGGCTTTTTTGCAGGCAAACCAGCCTTACTTTTGACCGTTTCAAATTGAAATTTTTCTAAAAAAGAGATCCATGGCTGTTCCTTCCATTGAAACCGAAACAAGCCTTGAGGCCGTGCCATTTGTGGCGCCTGATGGCAAGTTTGTGCATTACGAAGGCTCGCCCTTTGAGTTGTACCAACCCTATCCGCCTGCCGGCGATCAACCCACCGCCATTGCGGGTTTGGTAGAAGGTTTGCAAGATGGAGAGGTGTTTCAAACGCTTTTAGGGGTCACGGGTTCAGGCAAAACCTTCACCATGGCCAACGTCATTGCCCAAATGGGCAAACCAGCCATTGTGTTTGCGCCCAACAAAACCTTGGCGGCTCAGTTGTATTCTGAATTTAGAGAGTTCTTTCCTAAAAATGCAGTGGAGTATTTCGTCAGTTACTACGACTACTACCAACCCGAAGCCTACGTGCCGCAGCGCGACTTGTTCATTGAAAAAGATTCCGCCATCAATGAGCACATTGAGCAAATGCGTTTGTCGTGCACTAAGAGTTTGATGGAGCGCCGTGACGTGGTCATTGTGGCCACGGTGTCAGCCATTTATGGCATTGGCGAACCCGAGAGTTATCACCGCATGATCATGACTTTGCGCACGGGCGACAAAGCAGGCCAGCGCGATGTGATCTCGCAACTCATTCGCATGCAATACCAGCGCAATGACCAAGACTTTAGCCGCGGCAAGTTTCGCGTGCGGGGTGACACCATCGATGTGTTTCCCGCCGAACATTCAGAGCTTGCCGTGCGCATTGAGTTGTTTGACGATGAAGTAGAAAGCTTGCAGTTGTTCGATCCACTCACGGGCCGCATTCGTCAGAAAATTCCTCGATTTACAGTCTATCCCTCTAGCCATTACGTCACGCCGCGCGACAAGGTATTGGCCGCTGTTGAAACCATTAAAGTTGAATTGTCCGAGCGGCTTAAAGAGCTGGTCGGCATGGGCAAATTGGTTGAAGCGCAGCGCCTAGAGCAGCGCACCCGATTCGACCTTGAAATGCTGAGCGAAGTAGGGCACTGCAAGGGCATTGAAAACTACACCCGCCATTTGTCGGGCGCTGAGCCAGGTGCTGCACCCAGCACCCTGACCGATTACATGCCTCCCGATGCCTTGATGTTCCTAGACGAGAGCCATCAGATGATTGGCCAACTCAATGCCATGTACAACGGCGACCGTGCACGCAAAACCACCCTGGTGGAATATGGCTTTCGTTTGCCCAGTGCCTTGGACAACCGGCCGCTTAAGTTTGAAGAGTTTGAAACCAAAATGCGGCAGTGTATTTTTGTATCGGCCACACCCGCCGATTACGAAAAAACGCATGCAGGCAAAGTGGTCGAGCAGGTGGTCAGGCCCACCGGATTGGTGGATCCAGAGGTGGAAGTTCGGCCCGCCATCCACCAAGTGGACGATGTGCTACAAGAAATTCGAATTCGGGTTGACAAGCACGAACGTGTGCTCATTACCACTCTCACCAAGCGCATGGCCGAGCAACTCACAGACTACCTGTCAGACAACGGCGTGAAGGTGCGGTATTTGCACTCCGATGTCGACACTGTAGAGCGCGTAGAAATTTTGCGAGATCTTCGCCTGGGTGCTTTTGACGTGCTGGTAGGCATCAACTTGCTTCGCGAAGGACTGGACATTCCCGAGGTGTCCTTGGTGGCCATTTTGGATGCCGACAAAGAAGGGTTTTTGCGCTCAGAGCGCAGTCTGATTCAAACCATTGGCCGGGCCGCCCGCAACCTCCATGGCCGCGCCATTTTGTATGCCGACCGCATGACCGAATCGATGAAAAAAGCCATCGGTGAAACGGAGCGTCGCCGAACCAAGCAAGTGGCCCATAACTTGGCCATGGGCATCACACCGCGCAGCATCGTGAAGCAAGTGCGCGACCTGATTGATGGGGTCTACAGCGAGAAGGCGGGCAAAGAAGCCGATCGCTTAGAAAAAGAAGCCGTGCAAAGAGCCAAGGTAGAGGACATGAGCGAGAGGGATGTCTCCAAGGCCATCAAACAGCTCGAAAAGCAGATGATGGAGCACGCGAAAAATCTCGATTTCGAGAAAGCGGCGCAGGTTCGCGACCAGCTGCAAATGCTCAAGGCTCAGGCCTTTGGGGCACCTGGTACTGACAACGTGGTGGTCTTGAAGGCCTAAAGACCTTCAATTCATATCCCTACTAATCTGGTCAACTTCTGCTATAGTCGAGCAAATTAGTCAACATCCTAGGAAATTGCCATGCGCCTTACTACCAAAGGTCGATTTGCGGTCACCGCCATGATCGATTTGGCCCTGCGTCACCATGCCGGACCAGTGACCTTGGCGGCCATCAGCCAAAGGCAAGAAATTTCCTTGTCTTACCTAGAGCAGTTGTTTGGCAAACTTCGTCGCCACCAATTGGTTGAGTCCACGCGCGGTCCTGGCGGTGGCTACACCTTGGCCAAAAAAGCATCCGAAATTACGGTGGCCGACATCATTTTGTCGGTTGACGAACCCATTGATGCCACGCACTGCGGCGGCAAAGAAAACTGCCACGGCACCAACGGCCGTTGCATGACTCACGATTTGTGGTCAGCTTTAAATTCACGCATGGTGGAGTTTTTAGACTCTGTCAATTTGCAAAAATTGGTTGACGATCAGTTGGCAGCTGGCCACACCATCGAAAACAAGCCGGCCATCAAGCGTGCTATTTCTGCCATGCCTGTCTCACAAAGCATTCGTGTGAATGCGCCCAACTCTGTGTTTGCTTTGGGCAACACCTTTATCAAATCTTGAGAAGCTTTCAAGCATGAACTCTACACCTCACTTTCCCATTTACCTCGATTACAGCGCCACCAATCCTTGTGACCCGCGCGTGGTTGATGCCATGATCCCTTGGTTGCGCGAGCACTTTGGCAACCCCGCATCGCGAAGCCACGCTTGGGGCTGGGAAGCCGAAGCGGCTGTTGAAAAAGCCCGTGTCGATGTGGCCGAACTCGTCGGTGCCGACCCCCGCGAAATTGTTTGGACCAGCGGCGCCACCGAGTCCAACAACTTGGCTTTGAAGGGCGCCGCACAGTTTTACAAAAGCCGCGGCAAGCACCTCATTACGGTTAAAACAGAGCACAAAGCCGTCCTTGACTCCATGCGCGAGCTTGAGCGCCAAGGCTTCGAAGTCACCTACCTCGACGTTCAAGATGATGGTTTGCTCAACCTCGAGGTGTTCAAAGCCGCTTTGCGCCCCGACACCATTTTGGTCAGCGTCATGTTTGTCAACAACGAGATTGGCGTGATTCAAGATATTCCAGCCATTGGTGCTATTTGCCGCGAGAAGGGCATCATCTTTCATGTGGATGCAGCGCAGGCCACAGGCAAAGTGCATATCGACCTCAATACCTTGCCTGTCGACTTGATGAGCTTGACCGCTCACAAAACTTACGGCCCCAAAGGCATTGGTGCTTTGTATGTGCGACGCAAACCACGCGTGCGCCTTGAAGCGCAAATGCATGGTGGCGGCCATGAGCGCGGCATGCGTTCTGGCTCTCTGGCCACGCACCAAATTGTGGGCATGGGCGAAGCCTACCGCATTGCGCGTTTGGAAATGGACCAGGACATTGCCAAGGCCAAAGCTTTGCAACAGCGACTTTTCAATGGTTTGAAAGACGTTGAGCAAGTGTTCTTGAACGGTCATCCTACCAAGCGAGTGCCCCACAACATCAACATGAGTTTTAACTACGTTGAGGGTGAGTCCCTCATCATGGGTATCAAAGGTTTGGCGGTGTCGTCGGGTTCTGCTTGTACTTCTGCCAGCTTAGAGCCCAGCTATGTGTTGCGCGCCTTAGGTCGCAGCGACGAGTTGGCTCACAGCAGCTTGCGCATGACCATGGGCCGATGGACCACCGAAGCAGAAATTGACTATGCCATTGAGACCATCAAAGCCAACGTGGCCAAACTGCGCGACCTCAGCCCCTTATGGGATATGTACAAAGACGGCATTGACCTCAGCACCATTCAGTGGGCTGCCCATTAAGCTTCATTTAAAGAACAAGGAAAACACATCATGGCTTACAGCGAAAAAGTTGTTGATCATTACGAAAACCCCCGCAACGTGGGCTCCTTTGAAAAGGGCGACGAAGATGTGGGCACCGGCATGGTAGGTGCGCCTGCTTGTGGCGACGTCATGAAATTACAAATCAAGGTCAACCCCGTCACGGGCGTGATTGAAGATGCACGTTTTAAAACCTACGGTTGTGGCTCTGCCATTGCTTCCAGCTCACTCGTCACCGAGTGGGTCAAGGGCAAAACTTTGGACCAAGCTGCTGCCCTGAAGAACAGCGAAATTGCCGAAGAGTTGGCCCTGCCACCCGTCAAAATTCATTGCTCCATCTTGGCAGAAGACGCTATCAAAGCGGCTGTGGAAGACTACAAAAAGAAACACGCAGCGGCTTAAGCCTCTTGCGTGTTGGAAACCAAATATGGCCATCTCTCTTACCGAAGCTGCAGCGCGGCACGTTTCTCGCTACATCACCAAGCGCGGCAAAGGCGTGGGTGTGCGCCTGGGCGTTAAAACCACCGGTTGTTCCGGCTTGGCCTACAAACTCGAATACGTCGACGAAGTAGCCCCCGAAGACGTGGTCTTTGAAGACCATGGCGTCAAGGTGCTCATTGACCCCAAAAGCTTGGCCTACATTGATGGCACGCAATTGGACTTTGTGCGCGAAGGTTTGAATGAAGGTTTTCGTTTCAACAATCCCAATGAGCGCGATCGCTGCGGCTGTGGCGAATCGTTCCGCGTGTGATTTCTCTGCAGGCTTCAGACTTTGAGCTGTTTGGCTTGCCCACAGCTTTTGCATTAGACACATCGCAGCTAGACCTCCAGTGGAAGTCTTTGCAACGAGAAGCGCACCCCGACAGATTTGCCTCTGAAGGTGCAGCAGCCCAGCGTGTGGCCATGCAGTGGTCTGTGCGCATCAACGAAGCCTACAACCGACTTAAAGATCCGTTAAAGCGCGCTGCTTACTTGTGTGAACTCCATGGCGCTGCTGTCAATGCAGAAAACAACACCAGCATGCCAACTGCATTTTTAATGCAACAAATGGCATGGCGTGAGGCCTTAGACGATTGCAAAGTACTCAAAGATGCCAACGCTCAAATTGCTTCGCTTGAAGCACTGCTAGAAGAAGTTGAGGTTTTGCGCGCACAAGTCTTATCGCAAGTAGCTTCACTGATCGATCTTGATCACAATTACCCAGCCGCGGTAGGGCAGGTCAGGGCGCTGATGTTCATTGAAAAATTTGCTTCTGAAGTACAGCACGGCATTGACGCACGCACCTAAGTTTTACCGCACAGACATTGAAGTTTTAAATGGCACTCTTGCAAATTTCCGAACCCGGCCAAGCGCCTGATCCACACCAGCGTCGCATTGCCGTTGGCATTGACTTGGGCACCACGCATTCTTTGGTGGCTTCTGTGCGCAACGGCGTGTCTGAGTGCCTGCCTGACGACAAAGGTCAAATCATTTTGCCTTCAGTGGTGCGCTACTTGCCAGGACAAGGCCGCCAAATTGGTCAAGAGGCTGTGGCCAATGCTGCGCAAGATCCTGAAAACACCTTGGCTTCCGTCAAACGGTTTATGGGTCGCAGCTTGTCTGACATCGCCCATCCAGAAAAACTACCCTACAAGTTTGTGAAGTCCGAAGGCAATGACGTCAAAGGCATGCTGTCCATTCAAACCGTGCAGGGTGCTAAATCACCTGTTGAAGTCAGTGCAGAAATTTTAGCCACGCTGCGCTACAGGGCAGAAGACACCTTCAACGACGACTTGCATGGCGCTGTCATTACGGTACCTGCATATTTTGATGACGCGCAAAGACAAGCTACCAAAGATGCTGCGCAGATGGCGGGTATCCATGTGTTGCGGCTTATCAACGAGCCCACTGCTGCTGCCATTGCCTATGGTTTAGACAATGGCAGTGAAGGCATTTATGCCGTGTTCGATTTGGGCGGCGGAACCTTTGACATTTCTATCTTGCGTTTAACTCGCGGTGTGTTTGAAGTGATGGCCACCGGTGGCGATTCAGCTTTGGGCGGCGACGACTACGACCATGCCCTTGCCGATGCCGCTCTGGCCTTAATGGGCCTGTCTGAAGTTCAAGCTGGCTTGAGTGCACAAGACAAAACTCGATTGAAGGCTGCTGCTCGCGCCGCCAAAGAGGCCTTGACCACCTCTGCTGAAGTTCACTTGGCATGGTCGCATGCTGCACAGAACCTCGAAGTGAAAGTCAGTCGCGCTCAATTTAACGAAGCCACAGCCACACTCACTGCACGCTGCATGTCGGCCGTTAAGAAAGCCTTGCGAGATGCCAAGATCAAAGCGGAAGATATTCAAGGCGTGGTCATGGTGGGCGGTTCTACGCGCATGCCCCAAGTGCAAGAAGCAGTGGCCGCGTTCTTTGGCAAGCCGCCCCTTAACAATTTGAACCCCGACGAGGTGGTGGCCTTAGGTGCCGCCATACAAGCCAATCAATTGGCGGGCAATGACTCTGCCGGCGATTTGCTTTTGCTCGATGTCATCCCTTTGTCTTTGGGCATAGAAACCATGGGCGGATTGGTTGAGCGCATCATTCCGCGCAACCAAACCATTCCCACCGCCATGGCGCAAGACTTCACCACCTACCAAGATGGTCAAACCGCTTTGGCGTTGCATGTCTTGCAAGGTGAGCGCGATTTGGTGGTCGACTGCCGCAGCTTGGCTCGATTTGAATTGCGCGGCATACCGCCTATGGCCGCTGGTGCGGCGCGCATTCGAGTGACTTTCACGGTGGATGCCGATGGCCTGTTAAGCGTTGCGGCCAAAGAGCAAATCAGTGGGGTTGAAGCCAAGATTGACGTCAAGCCTTCCTACGGTTTGAGTGACGATCAAATTGCCAAAATGTTGCAAGACAGCTTCACAACGGCTGAAGTAGACATGAAGGCAAGAGCCTTGGTAGAAGCCCGTGTAGATGGTGACCGCATGTTGCTGGCCACCCAAAGCGCTTTGAATGCCGATGGCCAATTGCTCAACGCAGAAGATCGCGCGCAAATTGATTCTCTGATGTTGGCACTGCGCCAAACAGTTGAGACGTCTCAAGATGCGCAGGCAGTAGAAGATGCCACCCAAGCCTTGGCACATGCTACCGAAGCCTTTGCGGCCGAGCGCATGAACCACAGCATTCAAAAAGCTTTGTCGGGTCAAAATATTCAAAGCCTTTGAGATCTCAGTCAATTAAAGAAACACACCATGCCAGTCATTAAAATTTTGCCGCACGCTGAGTACTGCCCTGAAGGCGCCCAAATTTCTGCGCCCTCTGGCACCAGCATTTGCGAAGCTTTGTTAGACAACAAAATCAACATTGAACATGCTTGCGACATGAGCTGCGCTTGCACCACATGCCATGTGATTGTTCGAGAAGGCTTGAACAGCTTGAACGAAGCCGAGGAAACCGAAGAAGACTTGCTAGACCGTGCTTGGGGTTTAGAGCCCAACTCGCGTTTGAGCTGCCAAGCTTTCATGGGCAAGCAAGATGTGGTGATTGAAATTCCCAAGTACACCATCAACCACGCCAAAGAAAACCACTGAAATATTTCTGGCCCGAATAGCGTTTACAGTTAGAGCATGCGCCAATTATTTTTAGACACCGAAACCACCGGCCTCTCGGCAGAAGGCGGAGACCGTGTGATTGAGTTGGGCTGTGTGGAGCTTGTTAACAGAAAGCTCACCGGCAACAATTTGCATTTTTATTTCAACCCAGGGCGTGACAGCCATGAAGATGCCCTCAAAGTTCACGGCATCAGCAACGAGTTTTTGCGCGACAAACCTAAATTCGAAAGTGTGGCTCAAGAAATTTTGGACTATGTGAATGGCGCCGAAATCATCATTCACAACGCCGCCTTTGACGTTGGGTTTTTAAACAAAGAACTTGAAATTGCGGGCCACAAACCTTTCACTCAGCATGTACAAGGCGTGGTTGATACTTTGGTCATGGCCAAGCAAATGTACCCAGGCAAACGCAACAGCCTCGATGCACTGTGTGACCGTCTGGGTGTCGACAACTCTGGCCGCACCTTGCACGGCGCCTTGCTCGATGCCGAACTGTTGGCCGATGTTTACATCAACCTCACCCGCGGTCAAGAAGCCTTGCTCATTGATGCGGGCGGCGACGAAGGGAAGTCAGGCTCGGATGTCTCTGTTGACTTGTCTGGTTTCGTATTGCCTGTAATTCAAGCCAATGCCCAAGAGCATGCAGCCCACGAAGAACAATTGGCACAATTGGACAAAGCAAGTGGTGGCAAGACCATTTGGCGGCAGTTGGCCTCGGCTTGAAGCCTCAAAAACCTTGAATTTGGCCAATTTTCCATGGCATAATTTAAGGCTACGCTGAAAAAGCGATAGGGCGATTAGCTCAGGGGTAGAGCACTGCATTCACACTGCAGGGGTCGCAAGTTCGAAACTTGCATCGCCCACCACCAAACAAAATCTTGAAGACTATCAATATCTTAGGTAATTTTCAGGATTTCAATTCTAGAAATTTTAGATATGCTTCCCTCGGAAGCATTTTTTTCGTCTCAAATTTTCTTTATTCTTCAGTGTAGGTTTGAGGGAAAAGCGTAATATCTTTCGCTTACGAAAATGAATATGCTCACGCTACGTGAGCAACTAAGGTGGGTAGCAAATGAAGTGGCCAGAAATATCTGAACTTGAAAAGATTGTCCCTTTTCCAGACGGTTACACCGGACAGAAACTGCGTCGAGAAGACATTCCTTTGTTGATTGAATCCATCAAAAAATGGTATCCAGAGCGCTATTCAAAACGCTTTTTCCGGAATTCATTTCTGAATAAGTTCAGTCAGTTTTGTTTGCGACAAGCATAAAAGTTCAAAACTCACAAGCGTAAATAGTCTTTACGCTTGACCCTATAAAAGTACAAATTTTTGAAATTAATAACTATAAAGTAATTCATTATTTGACGAAGTAAAATTGTCACATATTTCTATTACATTTGAATTATGGAAGATAAATTCGTCATCAAAGCACTTGCAGCTCTTGCTCAGCCTAATCGGCTCCAGATTTTTCGCGCGCTGGTTGTGAAGGGTAGTGAGGGTCTCACACCAGCCTTATTGGCTGAAGCATTGGGCATGCCTGCAAACACTCTTTCTTTTCATTTGAAAGAGTTAATGAACGCAGACTTGATATCTCAAGAGCGCAGTGGGCGCAACCTAATTTACCGTGCGCAGTTCGATCGCATGAATGCAGTGCTGACTTATCTATCCCAAAACTGTTGCCAAGGGGAAGTCTGCGAAGTCAGCCCTGAAGCGATTTGTAAAACCTGCTAACTCGAAGGAATCCAAAGTGAATGAAGCCAAACCATTGAACGTACTTTTTCTTTGTACCCACAACTCAGCTCGCAGCATCTTGGCTGAAGCAATGCTCAATCATTTGGGGAAAGGAAAATTCAAAGCATATTCAGCTGGCAGTAGTCCAAGAGAAAATCAAACGCCCAACCCAATGGCCATTTTGACTTTGCAAAAGGCTGGTATTTCAACTGAAGGGTTGAGCAGTAAAAGTTGGGATGTATTTGCAGAGCCAAACTCACCACACATGGATTTGGTTATCACAGTTTGCGATAACGCAGCCGGTGAAGTTTGCCCTTATTGGCCAGGTCAACCTGCTACGGCTCACTGGGGCTATGCCGATCCTTCTGAGGGAACAGGCACTGATGCTGAAAAAATGGAAGCTTTCACGCAAACACTTTTTCAAATTAAACGTCGCCTTGAAATTTTTACCAGCCTTCCTTTGACCAGTTTGAGCAAAATGGCATTGGAAAATACAGCCCGAGATCTTGCTAAAAAATGATCCATTGGAGACGATATTTTGCAGAGCTTGTTGGCACGGCAGCCTTGCTGTGTGCCGTCATCGGCTCAGGCATTATGGCCGAGCAGTTGGCAGACGGAAACACTGCCGTTGCACTTCTAGCAAATACATTTGCTACGGTCTTCGCACTCTACGTGTTGATTGAGACGCTGGGCCCAATTAGTGGCGCGCATTTCAATCCAGTGGTGTCTATGGTCATGGCCTATCGCAAGGACTTAGCGCGTCATCATTTGATGGCCTATATCCTCGCACAACTAATTGGTGCTGCGTTGGGTGCCTGGATTGCACATGCAATGTTTGAGCTTGAAATATTGCAATTGTCTACAAAACTAAGAACAGGCCCAGCACAATGGTTTGCTGAAGCAGTAGCTACAGGTGGTCTACTTTTTGTCATCTTGCGCTCTCCTGAAGGCAAGGCATCATCTATTGTTGCTTGCTATATAGGTGCGGCATATTGGTTCACTGCAAGTACATCTTTTGCAAATCCAGCAGCTGCTTTCGGTCGCATGTTTTCTAATACATTTGCAGGCATTTCACCCTCCGATGTTCCTGCCTTTGTTGCTGCTCAGATCGTTGGCGGATTTCTCGGATTACTACTTCATACTTTATTAAAGTCCGACCACCAAAACGGTCACTAAGAATTGATATGGTTAAAATTTATCACAACCCAAAGTGCGGTACATCTCGCAATACATTAGCCCTGATTCGAAATTCAGGCGTTGAACCTGAGGTGGTGCTTTACTTAGAGACGCCTCCTTCAAAGGAACAGCTCAATAAGCTGATCGCTGATATGGGCATTCCTGTCAGGGATGTGCTTCGTCAAAAGGGCACACCCTATGAAGAGCTAGATTTAGGTGACGCAAAATGGTCTGACGAAGAACTGTTGGACTTCATGATTGCGCATCCCATTTTGATCAACCGTCCAATTGTGGTAACTCCACTTGGAACAAAGTTGTGTCGTCCTTCTGAAGTAGTCCTTGATATTCTTGTAGAGCGCCAGCTCGGCGCATTTACAAAAGAAGACGGTGAAGTTGTAATCAATGATAAGGGCTTGCGTGTCTAATTTTTCTGATCAAATGTCGAACCTTGATGATAGTTGCTTCAAGATTCCGCAGCAGTCCTTGTTATCACCGAACCAGGTGTCAACGCATCCACCAAGAATATTGATGTTGTATGGCTCCTTGCGCGAGCGCTCTTACAGCAAACTATTAACGCTGGAAGCAGCTAGGTTGCTTGAAGCTATGGGTGCAGAGGTGAGGGTGTTTGATCCTTTGGATCTTCCACAACCTGACGCTGCACCGGATACGCACCCCAAGGTCAAAGAGTTAAGAGATCTGGCGGCTTGGTCTGAAGGCATGGTTTGGTGCTCACCAGAGCGTCACGGGGCCATGACTGGCATCATGAAAAGTCAGATTGACTGGATTCCATTATCCATAGGCGCTGTTCGTCCTACACAAGGAAAAACCTTGGCCGTGATGGAAGTATCTGGAGGTTCTCAGTCATTCAATGCTGTTAATCAAATGCGAATCCTTGGGCGCTGGATGCGTATGATCACAATTCCAAATCAAAGCTCTGTTGCTAAAGCATTTCAAGAGTTTGAGGAGGATGGGCGCATGAAGCCATCAGCCTATTACGACAGAGTGGTTGATGTGATGGAGGAGTTGGTTAAGTTCACACTTCTAACTCGTGATGTCGCACCATATCTACTAGATCGATACAGCGAGCGGAAAGAATCGGCTGAAGAACTTTCAAAGCGAGTCAATCAAAAAGCTTAGACATGAAACTGAAGAATTTCATCTGTGAAAAATCAATAGTAATTTAATTTCACAAACATACTACTTCTATGCTACTTTGAGTTGCCAAGAAGTAGATAACTCAATGAATTCATTGGAGAAAGTAGTGGTCTAAAGGAGTCTTCACACTGCAGGGGTCAGAAGTTCGAAACTTCTATCGCCCACCACCAAACTAAATCTTGAAGACTATCAA
>Ga0114979_10001110_pt1 | contig 17907 bp, 21 predicted proteins | sample S_140625_EF_Meta_FD_87315 | JGI IMG/M metagenome (GOLD analysis project Ga0114979, IMG submission 87315) | Freshwater microbial communities from Lake Simoncouche, Canada to study carbon cycling - S_140625_EF_MetaG | ecosystem: Environmental > Aquatic > Freshwater > Lake | place: Lake...
CCCCTCCCCGGGGATGACTGCCAGCCTGGCCGCGCCCGCCTGCCCCATGACCGATTCCGCTCCAACCCCAGGCAACGCCTACGCCATCGTCGAGGCCTCCGGCCAGCAGTTCTGGCTGCAGCCCAACCGATATCTCGACCTCGACCGTCTTGATGCGGACGTCGACAGCACCGTCACCCTGGATACCGTCCTGTTGGTGAAGGATGCCAGCGGTACCACCCTGGGCCGTCCCTATGTGGAGCAAGCCAAGGTGGAACTCAAGGTTTTAGCCCACCGTCGGGGTCCCAAAATTCTCGTGTACAAGATGCGGCCCAAAAAGAAAACCCGCCGCAAAAACGGCCATCGCCAGGAGCTCACTCGGGTGATGGTCCAATCCATCACCGTGGCGGGCAAGCCGGTCGCCTGACGCTCCCTGGTCCCTACTTTGGGGTCAACCCCCTTTCCACAACCCTTTACTTCCCCACCCATGGCTCATAAGAAAGGCACAGGCTCCACGCGTAACGGCCGCGACTCCAACTCCAAGCGGTTGGGGGTCAAGGCCTACGGCGGCGAAACCGTTACTGCGGGTTCGATTCTGATCCGCCAACGCGGCACGGCCGTCATGCCCGGGGTCAACGTCGGCCGCGGATCTGACGACACCCTCTACGCCCTTGTGGCTGGCGTCGTCAAGTTCGAATCGATCAAACGGGGACTGCGCAACCGCAAGCGCATCAACATCGCTGTCGCCTGAGCTGGCCGCGCTCCCCTGCGGATTCCTGGTCCTCGACAAGCCCCCAGGACCCACCTCCCACACCTGTGTAAACCGGGTGCGTAGGGCCTACGGGCTCCGGAAGGTCGGTCATGGCGGCACCCTCGATCCTGCGGTCAGTGGGGTGCTCCCCATCGCCCTGGGGACCGCCACCCGCCTTTTGCCCTACCTGCCGGGACTCAAGGCCTACGAAGGCACGATCCAGCTCGGTCTGCGAACCAGCAGCGATGACCTGGAAGGGGAAGTGGTGCAGCGGGCCCCCGTTCCTGATCTGACGGTTGCTCGGCTCGAAACCCTGCTGGAGCCCTTCAGGGGAACCCATCTCCAGTTCCCTCCCCAGGTCTCTGCCGTCCATGTCAATGGCGAACGGGCCTATGCCCTGGCACGACGAGGTGAAGTGGTGCACCTGGAGGCCAGGAGCGTCACCCTTCACGAACTCAGCCTCCTGAACTGGAATCCCGAACTGGGGCAGATCTCCCTGCGGGTGCGCTGTTCCGCGGGAACCTATGTTCGCGCCCTCGCCAGGGATCTTGGTGAACACCTGGGCTGCGGTGGCGCCCTGGCCCATCTGCGCCGCAGCGAAGCCCTGGGCTTCACCCTCGCCCAGGCCGTACCCCTGGAGAACCTTGATCTGGACCCCCGGCCACCCCTGCTGGATCCGCTGCTGGCCCTGCCCCACCTTGGCCGTCGCCACTTGACGGCAGCGGAAGAGGTGGACTGGAACTGTGGGCGCCGACTCTCGGCATCAGCCAGCCACCAAGAGGACGAAGCCGTGGCGGTTCTGAACCAGGAGGGTCGGCTCGCCGGCATCGCCCGAGCCGTGGCCGGCGACCAGCTCCAGCCCCGACTGGTGTTTCAGGCTGAAAGCTGACCTGGCCCAAGGGACGGCGGACTGGCAGGATTTTTGACGCAGGTGCCTGCCTGGAATTCACCTGTCCACCGTTCCCCCCGCTTTCTGATGGCTGGCCATAGCAAATGGGCCCAGATCAAACGCACCAAAGCCGTCGTCGATGCCAAGCGCGGCGCAGTGTTCACCCGCTTGGGTCGGGAAATCATGGTGGCGGCGAGGGGCTGCGCCGATCCGGCAGGGAACTTCCAGTTGCGCACCGCCATTGAAAAGGCCAAGGCCGCTGGAGTACCCAATGCCAACATCGATCGGGCGATCGCCAAGGGTGCCGGCTCCAGTGGCCCCGACGCCGAACAATTTGAAGCGGTGCGCTACGAGGGCTACGGAGCGGGAGGCGTGGCCGTTTTGGTGGAAGCCTTGACCGATAACCGCAACAGAACGGCAGCGGACCTGAGGTTGGCCTTTGGCAAGCAGGGGGGCAACCTCGGCGAAACCGGATGCGTCAGCTATCTCTTTGTACAGCGATCGGTGGTCCGTGTCGACCTGAACGGTGGCCAAAATGTAGATGAAGAGGCCTTTTTGGATCTCCTGCTCGCCCTTGCGGAAGGGGGTGGTCCTGCCGTTCTGAGCTGGCAGATCGAGGCGGATGGGGCCGAGGTCTTTGGCGACTTTACCGACCTCGAAGCCCTCCAGGATGGTCTGAGACGGATTGGCCTTGGGGTCAGGGAATGGGAGCACCGTTGGATCCCGGTCACGCCCTGTCAGCTGAAGAACACCGAATCGCTGCGGGCCTGTCTGCGCATGTTGGAAGTGATCGAAGACCTGGACGACGTTCGCAGCGTCGTCAGCAATCTGGAGGTGGATGACACCCTGCTGGAACAGTTGCTCCAGGCCAGCTGATTCAGGCCATGGCGCCCTCCGGGGCTAACCCCCAAGGGCCGCCGCATCAGCCACCACAGTCACATCCGGGTGACCCTGAAGCCAGCTCGCGGGCAGATCGGCCGTTGGGGACTCCTCAAAGGCGCGGCGCAGAACCTCTGCTTTGGCCCGACCCGTTGCTACCAGGAGAATGCGGCGGGCGTTCAGAATCTCACTCAGACCAAGGCTGATGGCCTGATCTGGCACCTGGTCCGGATCGCCCCCAAAGGCAAATGCATTGGCGTCTCGGGTGCTTGCGGTCAGGGCGACACAACGGCAGACCACTTCGGGACCACAGGGGGGTTCGTTGAAACCCACATGGCCATTGGCTCCAATGCCGAGGATCTGGAGCCCCAGACCTCCCTTGCTTGCCAGCAGGGAGGCATAACGCCGGGCCTCAGCGGCCGGATCCCCCCCATCGCCCCGGGGCAACAACACGGACTGCGCTTCGAGCTGAAGGGGGGTCACCAACTGGGAGGCCATGGTGGCCGCAAAGGAGCGGGGATCCCTGGACGCGAGCCCCACATATTCATCGAGATTGAAACTGCACCATTGCTGACGCACCCTTTGGCGCTCAGTGGCGGACCGCTGGGCGAATTGACGGGCCAGGGCGGCATAGACCGGTTCCATGGTGCGACCTGTGGCCAGGCCCAGGGGAAGTCTGGGATCGGCCAACCGGGAAGCCAACAGCCACTCGGCCACCTGCTCTCCCACGGCCTCGGCATCGTCAAGCCGCAGGATCTGCGGTGAATGGCGGCCCCCTTCCTGGCTCGCCGGGCCCGGGAGCCAGGCCGAAGGCTTAGAGGGATCCGGAGCCCAGTTCGACTCCTTGGTAGTAGTGACGCAGGATTTCTGCATGGCTCTTACCCCGCAGGGCCATGCCGTAGGCCCCCCATTGGCTCATTCCTACTCCATGGCCAAAGCCATGGCCGATGGCCACCAACGTGGGCTGAGCAACCGGCTGGGCCGACCCCAGGAGCCCTTCGAGGCGAGGCAGGGGCGGTGGGGGGGGAGGCAGGCGGAACCTGAACCGAGAGGACAGACTTGGGCCCGTGGCGACCACTGCCGTCACCGGCTCCACGGGTTCATTAACCGGACCAGCCCCAAAGGCCATCCCCTGGGGCTTGGCCGGAGCCAGGCGCTGGAAGCGCACCAGGGTGCTGCGCAAACCGAGCCGACGCCGCAATTCGGCGCCGCTCAGCACCAGCTGGCCCCCTGGGCCCGAAACACGGGCTTGGCGGATGCGCCCGGAGGCCGAGGTGACCAGGGGCTCGATGGCTGTGACGCCGCCGATCTCCATGAAGGCGCGACGCAAGTCCTGGGGCTCAAAAGACTGGCTCCAATTGCGCAACGGACTGACCTGGTCGAAATCGGGGACGCTGGTGAGATACGGAAGCTGACGATTCCACATCTCGCCGCTGTTCTCGGTGCTGCCACCACTACAACTATGGAATACGGCATCAATCAGACGGCCGCGATAAAGCAACACCTGGCCATTGGTCTGGGCGACAGCCTGGCGGGTCGAGGTTGTTTCCGCCCCAGCTCCCTTGTACATCTGACTGGCCACATTGGCCTGGAGATCAAAAAGTTGACCCGGGCGCCTTTGGGCCATGGCATAGGTGCGTGCGGCCACCGCCTGGGCCCTCAGAGCAGCCAGAGGCCATTGGGCCGGCATCTCACTGCCCACCACACTGGGCAGATAATTCTCAAGGCCAATATAATTAATTGCTTGTAGGCGTTCTCCCGACGGCACAACCCGCAGACGGCCGCGATACCGGGCCTCCCCGAGGGGCACCAGGCCACCCGGAGCGGGACTGTCCACCCAGACCTCGGGCAGCTCCCCCGCCAAGACGGTCGGAACGGCGGTCAGAGCGACCGGCCGACTAGCAGCCATGCCCTTGGGCCCGGGTGCCCCCCCTGGGGTCGCAACGGACCCCTCCAGGATCACCCCCCCGGCCCCGGATCGCAGCCTCAGTCCTTGGCCCGGGCCAAGGACGTAGAGAACCTGGCCCCGGGCATCACTGAGCCTGAGGCCCGTCCCAGGGGCGCTCAGATCGATGGCTGGGGCGGCCCGCACCAGAATCCTCAGGATGGGATCCGTTCCGACGGGTCGTGTCGGCGAAGCCAGCACGAGGACCAATGGAAGGCCTAAAGCGTGACTCCAACGCCAGCCAGGAAGACAAACCAAAGCTGGATCGATCAAGGCTATTCATTGTGCCGCCCCTGGCCCCAGCCGGCCAGGGCCCGTGGCAGCATGCGCTCCCCGGGCAGCACGGACGTGCAGGTCACCTTTCTTGGCACCAGCTCTGGGGTTCCCACCCGGGGCCGCAACGTTTCGTCGGTGGCCGTGCGGCTGCCGCAACGGGCGGAGCTCTGGCTTTTTGACTGTGGCGAAGGCACCCAGCACCAGTTTCTGCGCAGTGACCTGAGGGTTTCCCAGCTGCGGCGGATCTTCATCACCCACATGCATGGAGACCATATCTTTGGCCTGCCTGGGCTGCTGGCCAGCCTGGGGCTTGCGGGCCGCTGCCCCGGGGTGGATCTCTACGGACCCGATCCCTTGCGCGATTACCTGGAAGGGGTCCTGAGGACGTCCTCCACCCGCATTGGCTATCCCCTTCGCAGCCACCGGGTCCGCCAGGCCGCCCAGAGCGGCGAGGTGTTGCTGGACGATGGCGACTTGAGCGTGCGCTGCACCCCGCTCAACCATCGGATCCCCGCCTACGCCTACCGGATTGACCAGAAACCGCTGCCGGGACGTTTTGATGTGAACCTGGCCAGGGAATTGGGCATTCCCCCCGGTCCGATCTATGCCCAACTCAAGGCAGGACAGACGGTGACCCTGGAGGACGGTCGGGTGATCCACGGGGAACGACTCTGCGGCCCGCCTCGCCCGGGTTGCAGTTTGGTGTATTGCACGGACACCGTCTTCTGCGAAGCGGCGATCGAGCTCTCCCGCGGCGCCGACCTGTTGATCCACGAATCGACCTTTGCCCATGGTGAAGCGGAGATGGCCATCCAGAAACAGCACTCCACCAGCACCATGGCAGCCCAAACCGCCCTGGCCGCAGGAGTGAAGCAACTGGTGCTGACCCATCTCAGCCCCAGGTACGTGCTGGGCAATCCAGTCACCCCGGAGGACCTGGAAGCCGAGGCGCGGGCCATTTTTGCCGAGACCCGGGTGGCCCGGGACTTTATGCGGCTGGATCTGACACCAGGGGGTGAAGCCGATATTGACAGCGACCCCCACGCGGACTGAGCCTGCAACAGTTCACATGGATCACGGCCCGTGCACCCACGGGCCGTGATACAAGGTCTCAGTCGCGGTCTAACCGCCAGTTCCCCGGCTTCTCCCATGGCCCCCTTCCTCCACTCAGCCCTTCGCGCCTTCGCCAAAACCTTGCTGGTTCTGCCCTTGGCGCTGCTGGTCTGCTTTGCCGGCCCTGCCACCGCCGCTCGGTGGGACTCCGCCACCCTGACGGTGCCCTCAGCGGCCAATGGCACAACAGTGACGTTCAGCGAGAAGGAAATGAAGAGCGGTCGCAAGCTGTTCAACGAAACCTGCGCCAGCTGTCACGCTGGCGGGATCACCAAGACCAACCAGAATGTGGGTCTGGATCCCGAAACCCTGGCCCTAGCCACCCCTCCCCGGGACACGGTGGATGCCCTGGTGGACTTCATGAAGAACCCCACTTCATACGATGGTGAATACAGCATCTCGGATGTTCATCCCAGCCTACGCAGTAGCGATGTTTACGTAAAAATGCGCGATCTCGATGACGAAGATCTGCGTCTGATTGCCGGCTATATCCTTGTCGCCCCCAAGGTGCAAGGCATTCAATGGGGCGGTGGCAAGATCTACTTCTGATTGATCCCTATGACCCTTGCCTGGATGCTGGCTCTCTGACCTGGCAATCAATCCCAACCCCCAGACCCATCAGGGCCTGGGGGTTGATCTTTGTCTGGCTCCATCGATGCCGGCAATTTGCTGTACCACCATTCCTGCAACGGTGCCGGCAGCCGCTGGGGAAACAGGGTGATCACTGTCGGGGTGGGGCGGGAGCCGGGTTGCAGCAATTCCACCGAGTAGGAGGGGCAGCGCCTTGCCGCCAGGTCTGGCACGAAGCGCCGGCCGATGCGTCGCCAACTGGGTTCCTTACTCCGCCAGGCCAAGCGGCAACAGGGCCAAGGCAACTCCTCGCGATCAAAGAGGCGGCAGCAAGGTCCCAGGACCCGAAAGCTGAACTGGCCTCCGGGACTGGCATGTTCACTGCCGAATTCCAACAGGCCGTGGACCTGAACAGTCATAAAAAAGCCACCCGGCTGGGTGGCGACGGGAGATGAACTGGACGAACGCTGAATCGCGATTTCGAACTCAGTACAGCTCTTCTTCGGCGTGGGTCTTGATCGTGCAGTCCGAGGTGGGGTAAGCCACGCAGGTCAGCACAAAACCGCCCTCGATTTGGTCGTCATCCAGGAAGCTTTGATCGGATTGGTCAACGGTGCCGGCGGTCAGCTTGCCAGCGCAGGTGGAGCAGGCACCAGCGCGACAGGAATAGGGGAGGTCGATGCCCTGTTCTTCAGCAGCATCAAGGATGTACTGGTCGTCAGGAACCTCAATGGTCTTGTTGAGGCCTTCGCTCTCGTTGATGAGGGTGACCTTGTAGGAAGCCATGAAAGGGAGTGAAGCTCACAGGCGACGGTGGAGCCGTGCCTGAAGGACGTGCCCTTCCTACACCCGCTGGGGGGGATTCCCAGCGATCTTGGGCCCGCAGGCTGGGAAGGCCAATCAAAAGGCCTGAAGTGATCAGCGTGTCTTATGCAACATCACCCCGTATCTCCAGGCGCATCAATCCCCAGCTCTCCTGCCGGGCCACCAATTGGGCCCGCCAGCCCTGGGCCGCCAACACCTTCTCCAGACCAGGGGCCTGGTCCACCAGCAAGCCACTCAGGAAACCCACCCCTGCCGGAGCCAGCAAGGAACGGAAGGAGGGGCTGAGGGCCTCGATTACGGGGGCCAGGATGTTGCAGAGCAACAGGTCGGCAGGGCGGCCCTGCAGCAGGATTTCCAGGGTGCTGGCGGAGCCGAGGGCGAGGCGCAGCTGGGCTGGGGCCCGCGACCCATCGTCCACCGTGAAATCGTTGAGGCGCGCATTCTCAGTGGTGGCCCGAATGGCCAGGCTGTCGGTGTCCACCGCCGCCACCTGGCAGGCACCCAGCCTCAGGGCGGCCAAGGCCAGGATGCCGCTACCGCAGCCCAGATCGGCGACCCGCAGACCCTCCAGGGGGGCGAGGGCCCCAAGACCGCCCCGTTGCTCCGCCAGGGCTTCCAGAGCTTCGAGGCAGAGGCGAGTGGAGGGATGGCTGCCGGTGCCGAAGGCGCTGCCCGGATCCATCCGAATCGGCCGACGCTGGGCCTGATCTGCGGGGGCCTCAAGCCAGGCCGGCAGAATCAACAGCGTCTGGCCGACGGGATCGGGTTGCCAGTGCTGCTTCCAGGAAAGACTCCAGTCCTCATCGTCCTGGCGATGCCACACCAACGGCGGCAGGGAAAGGCCAAAGGGGTCTCCCAGGGGCGCCAAGGCCCGCGCCAGTTCGGCCCGTTCGGGGGCAGGCCAGTCGATTTCGGGCAGCCAGGCCAGTAGCAGGCAGCGCTGGGGGCTTTCCGGCCGATGGGTGAGGGCTACCCGGGAAATGCCAAGTGTTGGCAGCTTCCAGAGCAAGGATTCCTCCAGTTCCGGCGCACAGACCATCTCCAGACGCCACCAAGCCATGGACCCAGATCCCTGGGCACCAGCCAGGCCTGGGGAACCGTCGCAGGGGGGGAAGGCAGCCTCTGGGGTCGGCCCCATCACAGGGTCACCGGATGGGCCTCCTTGATGCCCTCGATGGCGTGAATGGAACTCAGGAGTTCGGAAGGGATGGGATCATCGATCCCCAACACCATGACGGCATCGCCGCGCACGATGCGCCGGCCCACCTGCATCGAAGCAATGTTGACGTTGTGTTCGCCCAGCAGGGAACCCAACCGGCCAATGATGCCAGGCATATCGCGGTGACGGGTGAACAACATGTGGCTGCTGGGAACCACGTTCACCGGGAAATCATCGATGGTGATGATGCGCAATTCGCCGTCACTGAACACGGCCCCGGTGACGGAGTGGTGGCCCTTGACCCCGTCGCAACTGAGGCGCAGCGAACCACCAGCAAAATCCCGGCTGGCTTCATCCTTCACCTCCAGCACCTTGATGCCCCGATCACGGGCCTCCAGGGCGGCGTTGACGAAATTGATGCTGTCGCCCAAGGCCGTGGACAGCACACCCTTGAGGGCCGCCACCACCAGGGGCTGGGAAGGATGGGCCGCGAAGTCACCTTGCAAGCGCACTTCCAGGGCGCCGATCTGGCCGCCCGCAAGCTGGCTGAGCAGTTGGCCAAGGGTTTCGGCCAGCTGCAAATGGGGCTTGAGCTGGTCCATCACTTCCGGCGTCAGGCCTGGAATGTTGACGGCACTGCGGGCGGGCAGCCCCAGAAGCACATCGCGAATCTGTTCGGCCACATCAATGGCCACGTTTTCCTGCGCTTCTTCGGTTGAAGCCCCCAGGTGCGGAGTCAGGATCAGCCGCTCTTTGACCTGGCGCAACGGGGAGTCGGCGGCCAGGGGTTCTTTGGCATAAACGTCGAGGGCAGCGCCGGCAATCACCCCGGTTTCGACCGCCTGCGCCAGCGCCGCCTCATCGACGATGCCGCCCCGGGCGCAGTTCACCAGCCGGGCGGTGGGTTTCATGGTGCGCAGCAGCTCGGCATTGACCAGGTTTTCGGTCTCCGGGGTGCGGGGTAGATGCAGGGTGATGTAATCCGCTTCGGCAAACAACTGGGGCAGGGCCAGGAGCCTCACCTGCATTTGCTGGGCACGATCCGGCGAGACAAACGGGTCATAGGCGGTCACATCCATGCCCATGGCCCTGGCCACCCGGGCGACATGGGAACCGATCTTGCCGAGACCGACAACCCCCAGGGTCTTCTTGTAAAGCTCATTGCCGACGTAGGTCTTGCGATCCCAGCCCCCAGCCATGGTGCTGGCATGGGCATGGGGCACATGGCGCGAGAGGGACAACATCAAGGCCAGGGCTTGCTCGGCGGCAGCGATGGTGTTGCCCTCGGGCGAATTGACGACCAAGACGCCACGGCGGGTGGCGGCCTTGACGTCGACATTGTCGACTCCGACGCCGGCACGGCCGATGATGCGCAACTTGGGAGCCGCTTCAATCACCGGCGCCGTCACCTGGGTGCCGGATCGGATCATGAGGGCGTCGTAATCGCCGATCAGGCCAATCAGCTCGTCCTGAGACAGGCCCGTGCGCACATCCACATGGGCGACCTGGGAAAGAATGTCAATCCCAATCTGGTCGATGGGATCGGAGACCAGAACCTTTGTCATGTCGGGCCAATGGTGTGCCCCTGGGGAGCGTGAAGGAGGGGGAAGCCCGATGGGGCTTGCCGGGGGTGCAGTGTAGTGAGCTACTTGTCGGCGCCCGCGGTGGGCGGGAGGGATTTGGTGTCCTTGAACGTGGTGGTGGTGCTGGATGACCAAGAGCGGTTGCGAACCCTGCGGGATGAACTGGCTGCAGTGGAACCACCCCTGCAGCAATTGGTGGCCATTGGCCCCGGCGAAACGGATCCGGCCTCGGTCGAACGGCTGGATCCCACCACGGCCCGCCGCCGCCGCCAGCGCTCAATGGCCCGCTGGCTGCTGCCCTTCGGCTTCTTGGCGGGCCTCACGTTCACCCAGATCACGGATCTGCATACCTTCTCCGCCCTGGGTCCCTGGGGCGAACCCGTGATTGGCGGACTGCTGGGATTGGTGTCCGGCTGGATGGGCAGCTTTGCCGCCGCCTTCAGCGTGGCTTCCGAGGATGCGGACCGGGTACGGGGCTTGCGTAATCGACTGGAGGAAGGCCAGTGGCTGCTGCTCCTGGAGCCGGCAGCCGGCCAAGACATTCCTTGGACCACCTTGCAACAGGCCCGGCCCAAGGCGGTGGTGCGGCTGGGGGAGACTTAGAAGTCGGTGAAAAGGCCTGCAATGCCGTTGCGAGAAACCATGGACGAGGGGAGCCCGTTATCCCTGGCCCTCGAGCCTGTGGTAGCGGCCGCCGAAACGGCACTGCGGACCTGGCAACCCATCTGGACAGGTTTTCTGAGCGCCGCGGTGCGCGAGGAAGCGGAAATCCGGCTCGGAGCCCTCAGTGAGCTCAGTTTGAACAGCGATGGCGGCTATGCCGGCAGCGAACGCCGCCAACTGCTGCTGCAACGCACTGAAGCCTTCGTGCCGGCGCAAGATCAGCCCCCCCCGGTGATGGGGATGGAGATCGCCGGGAACTTTCTTTTTGATCCCGCCGCCGCCGCGGATTTTCGCCAGGCCCTGGTCAGCGCCGGCGCCCAGGACGACCAAATTGGCGATCTCTGGCCCCGCGGTGACCGGGGAGCCCAGGCCATCGTCGGCGCCAAGCTGGCCCAGAAACTGGACGGCATGGAGGGGCTGGTCCGCACCGTGGCGGTGCGCTTCGAAGCGCGGCCCCTGGCGGAACTGGCCCTGCCAGCACAGCGGGCCCAGCGCGACCTGCACACGGTGGAGGCCTCCCAGCGCCTGGATGCGGTGGCCTCCGCAGGATTCGGCCTCTCCCGCAACCGCATGGCGACCCTGATTCGGGAGGGGTCTGTCCGCATCGACTGGAAGGTGGTGACCAGCCCCAGCCGGGAACTGGCGGTGGGGGAGCGGGTGCAGCTGGAGGGTCGGGGAGAGTTAAGGGTCGAGGGGGTGAGTGAAACGAAACGGGGTCGCTGGCGGATCCATCTGGTTCGCTCCTGACGGGGTCCGATGGTTTTGGTCGGCGCAGCCGCTGCCATCTAGGTCCTGCCGTCACAGGAGGGCCGACTGGGCTGGTGCTAATTTCAGTTCGTCGGCCGAAACGCACAATGACGTTCCTCGGCAGCCCAACGGCCACCTGGTATCCAGGCGATGAGCCGGGCGATTAGCTCAGAGGTAGAGCACTACCTTGACACGGTAGGAGTCACTGGTTCGATTCCAGTATCGCCCATCTTTCTTACTCCTTTTGGCAGGTTTTCCCATGGCCACCGAGGATCTCCCAACGACGATGGTCCTGGGGCTCGGTAGGTCCGGCATCGGTGCCGCACGGCTGCTGCGTTCCCAGGGCTGTGGGGTTTTGATTGTCGAAAGCCGGGACAACGGTGCCCTGCGGACCCAGGCGGAAAGCCTGGCCAGCGAAGGCATCGAAGTGCTTCTGGATGCCCCCCTGACCCCTGACACCTTCGCGGGCCTGCCCAGACCCGAGCGGGTGGTGGTCAGCCCCGGAATCCGCTGGGACCATCCCCTACTGCAGGCCTGGCGGGGCGAGGGCATTCCGGTGGAAGGCGAACTCAGCTCCACGTGGCGCGCCACGGCCGGAACCCCCTGGATCGGCATCACCGGCACCAACGGCAAGACCACGGTGACCCATCTCGTGCATCACCTCCTCAGGGAAGCCGGTAGGGATGCGCCGCTTTGTGGCAATGTCGGCTTCTCGGCCGCCGAACTGGCCTTGCAACGCCAGGCTCCCGGCGCCAAGCTTCCTGACTGGTTGGTGGTTGAAGTGAGCAGCTACCAGATCGAGGCGGCCCCCGAACTGGCACCCGCCATCGGCGTGTGGACCACCCTCACCCCCGATCACCTGGAACGCCACGGCACCATCGAGGCCTACCGGGCCATCAAACGGGGCCTGATCGAACGATCCCAGCGCCGCATCCTGAATGCCGATGATCCCGACCTGCGCTCCCAGGCGCCGAGCTGGGACCGGGTCGATTGGGTCACAGCGGGTTCCGCCAGGGATCTGCCAGCGGGTCTCGATCCCCTGCTTTCGATTGAGAACGGCCAGGTTCATGGACGCTCAGGCCCCCTGTTTGCCGCCGACTGCCTGGCCATGCCAGGGGCCCACAATCGCCAGAACATGCTGCTGGCCACGGCGGTGGGCCTGCACGCCGGCCTCACTGCGGCGCAGATGGAAGGGGCCTTGCGGTGCTTTGCCGGTGTGCCCCATCGCCTCGAACGTCTGCGGCAGCTGGGTGAAATCACCTGGTACAACGACAGCAAGGCCACCAACTACGACGCCGCCGAAGTAGCCCTCAAAGCTTTGACAGCCCCCCTGGTGGTCCTGGCCGGAGGCCAGGCGAAACAAGGGGACGCCAGAGGCTGGTTGGCCCAACTGCGCCAGCAGGCGGCAGCGGTTGTGGTTTACGGGGCGGCGGCCGAAGAATTCGAAGCCCTCCTGCACCAAGACGGCTACCCCGGCCCCTTGCATCGGGTCGCTGGACTGGAGCAGGCGGTACCCCTGGCGGCTGGCCTGGCGGCCGACCTGGCCACAGCCAGCGGCAAGGCCAGCGTGCTGCTGTCGCCGGCCTGTGCCAGCTTCGATCAATACAGCGATTTTGAGGCCCGTGGCGACCATTTTCGGGCCCTTGTGGCCGCCCTCTGATCCTTTCGCCTCCCTGGAACGCCATGGCCCACTGGTTGATGAAAAGCGAACCAGATGTTTACGGCATTGATCATCTCAAGGCCGAAGGCACCACCCTCTGGGATGGCATCCGCAACTACCAGGCCCGCAATTTCATGCGCACGATGGCCATCGGTGACCGGGCTTTTTTCTATCACTCCAATATCACCCCTCCCGGCATTATCGGCCTGATGGAGGTGGTGGAGGTTGGACTCCCTGACCCCAGTCAATTTGATCCGCAATCGAAATACTTCGATCCCGCCTCAAAGCCGGAAGCTCCGCGTTGGGATTGTGTACGGCTGAAATATCTGGCCACATTCGCCCCGCTGTTGGCCCTAGATCGACTGCGCGAAGAGTTCACCCCCGACGAATTGGCTGTGGTACGCCGCGGCAACAGGCTTTCAATTTTGCCGGTGCCTGAGGCCTGCGCGACCCGTCTTTATGAATTGCTTGGGTCGGCGAGCTAAGGCACCGTCTCAACCGGGACAAGGCGCAGGGCACCTAAGGCCGACGCAAGGGCCGCTGTCGCCCCAGCCTCCCAATGGCCTTCCAGGCCGCGAACCCCGGGTTCCGGAGTCAGGACGAACCCCAGGGACCACTGGGTCCGATCTCCCTCCAGGGTCAACCAAAGCTGGCCCCCAGCCAGGGGCGTCTCCAATTCAAGGCTCAAGGCCTCTTCCGCCATCAATTGATCCACCAAGTCGGCATGTTGTTGCACCAACCTGGCGACAGCCCCTTGAAATACCTGAGCCTCGGCCAGACTCAATTCCGCCGCCCAGTGGCGACCCCCCACCAAGACGGGAAAGGGTTGCCTCAGGGGATTGAACGCCAGGCGCCAACCTTCCCCTTCCCCAACCTGCACAGCGCGATCAGCCGGGCAGCAGGTCAGGTTGGTCCTGCTCATCGCTGAGCTCGATGATGGCCCTCTGAACAGGTTTGATCATCGAATCGTCGAGCAATCCGTCAAAATCATCGAAACGTCGTTGCTTGGCCCGGAAGGCGATGCGCACAGTGGTGAGATAACGATTGCTGGAATGACGAATCAGGCTTTCGGCCCGCTTGGCCAGTTCCTTGGGGTTCAGATCACTGCTGGTCAGCATTTCGCAAGCCTTGTTTAGTGCCAACTTAGGCCAGCGCCCACGGCAGCCTGGACAGGCTGTCCATGGACGGGCCGACCCACCACCTCCCTGCCGTTGACCCCTTTCCTATGCCGGGCACCCTCGCCATTGATCTCGGCAGCAGTACCACTGTCGTGGCCTGGCAGGAAGCCGGAGCACCGCCCCGGATCCTGGACCTGCCCCCCTACAGCGGCTCCAACCCCGCGACCATTCCGAGCCTGCTCTGGCTCAGCCATCCCCAGCAGAGCCGCCCCCTGATCGGCCGCCAGGTGCTCGACGCCGGTCTGGCCGACCAACCAGGCCCGGGGCTCCTGCGGGATTTCAAACGGCGAATCGGCCAGAGTGCCGCCAGCGCTGGGCCCTGGCCGGAGCGGGACCAGACCCAGGAAAGCCAGGATCCCCCCTGGCTGGATCCCGAAGCGGCGGGAGCCCTCCTGCTGCACCGTGTCTGGGAGGCCCTGCCGGCCGAACTGAACCCCGATCGCCTGGTGCTGACCGCCCCCATCGAGACCTACCGGGGGTACCGCCAGTGGTTGGAGCGGGTCAGCCGGGAGCTGCCCGTGGCCGAAGTGGCCTTGGTGGACGAACCAACCGCTGCGGCGATCGGCGCCGGTCTGCCCCCTGGCAGCCGGGTGCTGGTGGTCGACGGGGGGGGCGGCACGATCGATCTTTCGCTGGTGGCGCTGGAAGGGGGCGAGGGTCGGGCGGCTCCCATCGCCCAGCTGCTGCGCTTCGCCGGGCGCGACCTGGGGGCCAGCGGCCAGGCCCTGCGGACGGCCCGGGTCATCGGCAAAGCTGGGGTGGCCCTGGGGGGACGCGATCTGGACCGCTGGATCGCCCGCCATCTCTGCCCCGATGTCCCACCGGACCCGGCCCTGCTCACGGTGGCCGAAAAGCTCAAATGTCGCCTCAGCGATAGCGACGAAGCCCTGGGACTTTGGGTCGATCCAACCGGCACCACCCGGGAACTGCGCCTCGATCGCCCCCGCCTGGAAAAGCTCCTGGTGGAAAGGGGCCTGCTGGACCAGCTGGACGCCCTACTCGAATCCGTGCTGGCGTCCGCCCGCAGCGAGACCCTGGCCGGTCCCACCATCGTTGCCGTGTTACCGGTGGGGGGCTGCAGCCAGCTGCCCTTGCTGCGCCGTTGGCTGCAGGAGCGGCTCCCCGGGGTGCCCCTGCATGGGGCCAGACCGATCGAAGCCGTCGCCATGGGGGCGCTGGCCCTCACCCCCGGAGTGACCCTGCGGGATGTGCTGGCGCGGGGAGTCTCCCTGCGTTGCTGGGACCAACGCTCCGGTCAACATCGCTGGCATCCCCTATTCGTGGCCGGCCAGGCGTGGCCTACCGAACAGCCCTTGGAAGTGGTGCTGGCCTGCAGCAAGGACAACCAGGCGGAATTGGAGCTGGTGCTGGGGGAACCGCTGCCCAAGGAGCGCCCGGAGGTGATGTTCGTCGATGGTTTGCCGGTTCTGAACCAACGGCGAGCCGGCCAGCCGCGGGTGGAAGCCTGGCCGGCAGCCGCCCCAACCCTGCCCCTGGCCAGCCCAGGGCGCCGGGGAGAGGACCGCCTGCGCCTGCGCTTCCACATCGATGCCAGCGGCCAATTGCTGCTGGAGGCGGAAGATTTGAGCAGCGGCGAGCAGCATGGGCCCCTCTGCCTGGGTCCGGTGCGCTGACGCACCAGCAGCCACTGCAAAGCGACTATGGAAGCTGCCTGATCGCAAGCCGCCGTCCATGGACAGGAAGGGTCCCCACCCTGAGCCGACTGCCTCGCCTGATCCCCAACGCCCGTGGAGGGCCCTGGGGTTTGGCCTGGGCCTGGGCCTGGCGGCGGCGGGGCTGGTGATGGCGCTGCATCCCCAGTCCCCCGGCCGCCGCCCAGCCCCCCTGCCAAGCCAAAAACCATGCACGCCCGGGGGGCCCTGCCCCGAGACCAGGTCCACTGCCACCAAGACCACTGCCACCAAGACCGTTGCCACCGGGGCGAGTGCCACCCTGCGGCAGGAGGCCCTGCGCCACTTCAACCAGGGAGATCCCGAGGGGGCCGTGGCGACCCTCGCCCGCCTCGGCCAAACCAACCCAACCGAAGCAGCCGCGCTGCAGGAAGCGCTGCGCAGCAACTGGAACCGCAACCGACTGGAGGCCGCCCGGGCCGAACGACTGGCCGCAGCGGGCCAATGGTGGGAGGCGCTCGATGCCCTCAACCGCCTGGACCACCCCTGGTGGCAACGGCATAGCCAGGCGCTGCGTCGTCGGGTGGAGCAGGGGGCTGCGGCCCTGGAGCAGGAGCATGACCAACACAGCCACGGCCCTCACCCCGAGGGAGTGCGCACCGAGCGGCTCGATGCCGAAGTCCAGAAGCGCCTGCAGCTTGGCCGACCCCAGTGGCAGGCTTTTAAGGAGGCCTGTGATGCGGTGGGGGGCGAGGTGCTGGAAGAGGGTCCGGAAGTGAACTGCACGTCTCGCAGGGGTCAGCAGCGGCCATGACAGGATTGCCAACCAGCGAGTGACATCGGTTCATGCAGGCAGGCGACCAGGTCAGGGTGAGCAGCAATGTGGTGGTCTACACCCATCCAGAACATCGGGGCGCGGCCTATGACCTTCAGGGTCAGCAGGGAGAAGTGGTCCAGGTGCTGGAAGACTGGAAGGGGCGGCCCATCAGCCCAACCCTGCCGGTGATCGTGGCCTTCGGCCGTTTCCGCGCCCATTTCAGAGCCGACGAACTCTCGCCCCTCTGATATCCCAGGGGGTCTGACCCCGGCGGACCTCAGATAGGGTGACTGGGACGGATCAAATAGACCCCTTCCTCGCCATCGACGGATTGGAGGCAGAGCTGGATGGTTTCAAGCCGGGTGGTGGGTACCACACGACCGCAGAAATCGGGCTGGATGGGGAGTTCGCGATGGCCCCGATCCACCATCACCACCAGTTGAACCCGATGGGGACGGCCCCAGCTCTGCAAGGCCTCTAGGGCCGCCCGAACGGTGCGCCCCGTGAAGATCACGTCATCCACCAGCACCACATGTCGCCCATCCAGGCTCACCGGAAGCTGGGTGGCCTCCACCAATCTTGTGCCGACGCGCTCGAGATCATCGCGATAGAAGGTGGGGTCCAGACTGCCGTGGGCTATGGCATGGCCGCCAATCAGCTCCAGTCGATCCGCAAGGACCTGGGCCAATGCCACACCGCGGGTCGGAATTCCCAACAGCACAAGGGCTTCGGGATCGACAACACTCTCGAGAATCTGCGATGCCAGGCGATCCAGGGTGCGGGATAATTCAATATTGGAGAGAATCTGAACGCGGTTCCCAGGCTCTTGCTCCAAACCAGCCGGCGCAGACATAGGAGCGGAGCCTTTGAGCTAAACAAAGCCCATGCTAAGTGGCCCATGTGACCAAAACCTGACGCCAGGCGTCCGGAAAGGAGGTTTGAGAAGAGCAGGCTGTAAGTTGGCAACGAATGCAAATTCTTTAAGGAGCGGGCCTTCGGGTGATTTCAGTTCCTTCTCCCAAACAAGCATCCATCGGCCATGAAGGGGGCGACGGGTCTAGATCGATGGCGGTAATCCCGGAACCGAGGCCCAGTCTTGACCATCAACGCCCAATAGCTCCAGTCGTTCTGGCCATCCTGGATGGCTGGGGATTCCGAGAAGAAGACGACCACAATGCCGTGCGCAGTGCCGATACCCCGGTGATGGATGCCCTTTGGCACGCCTATCCCCATACCCTGATC
>Ga0114979_10001114_pt1 | contig 17893 bp, 25 predicted proteins | sample S_140625_EF_Meta_FD_87315 | JGI IMG/M metagenome (GOLD analysis project Ga0114979, IMG submission 87315) | Freshwater microbial communities from Lake Simoncouche, Canada to study carbon cycling - S_140625_EF_MetaG | ecosystem: Environmental > Aquatic > Freshwater > Lake | place: Lake...
AAACATATTTGTCTGGTAAACAATTCGGTTTTAGTATTTTAACTTTTTTTCCATACGAACCTGACGATTGCTGTTGAGCTTTCGCCTTTTCAGTTGTCGTTGTCGGTTGTTCCTTGGGTGTCGGTTGTTCCTTGGGTGTCGGTTGTGCCTTGGGTGTCGGTGCCGGTGCCGGTTGTGTCTGCTTATGTTGAAAGCATAAATTTCCACCGTCTTTGACTATCCGCGAACATCTCATTCCAGTTTTTGTTGTTGCAACGCATTGACTCATTTATTGTCTTTAGAAAAAAACCATTTACGCTAAGCCTATTTTAGTCAAATCACCCATATCAACAAAACTCTGACATCGATCGAAAAAAAACAAATCCTTAAGTTTACCATACGTAGCTTTGGGTTTCAACTTCAAGTAATCCCTTAAAAATCTCACAAAGGTCTCTGTGTGATTTGCACCAGTATAATAAATAACGTTTTGAGCTGTTCCCTGAAAGGAGCTAACGCCATTATTCTTTTTCAAATCAAAATCTCTGAGGATTCGTGCCATCGCATAAATATCCATAATAGCCATACTATTCGCTCCTGCAAAACCGGGTCTGTTTGTGACAAAGTCTCTAAAAAAATCAATGAACGAGTTTCGTATTCTCTCGTCTTTTATCGCGTTGATTTGCTTTGAAACTTTTCCAGGACTTGTTAAAAGAGTATTTATCTCTTTCTGGATTTCGCTTGGACTTAAATTAGGACTTGCATTTATAATAACAGACCTTTTTCTAAAATCCACATAATGGGTTCTTAGATTTTTATAAGGGCAATCACGTCTTTTGGCGGGTCTAATACAATTTATAAACTCCTTTGTTATCTGTTTTAAAGTGGGACTTGTAATACGGAGCAGACTATTCCATCGATCATGTTCTTTTGCAAGAATATTATCAAAATACGCAATCTCAAACATAAAGTCATAGGTCTTTGTAGGATTTTGAACTGCAAGGGAATGAACGAACGCTTGAAAACTCAACGAGTTATATTTATTGGCGCCTGCTTCGCGTAATTCTTTCAAATTACGTGACACCTTTTCATGACTTTCTCCGAACAAATAAAGTTTGCGGTTCCCAACCTCAAACTCGTAAAAAACACAAGGGCCCAAAATAAATCGTATTTGTCTGAGAGGTAATTCCCGACAATTCATATCCCTTACAACTGTTGTTTCGGAAAAATCTATATTAGTATGTTCATCACAATTTGCAATGGGTGGTGTATACACAGGTATCGGTATAGGTGGCGGCGTAGGTTGTGGTGGCGTAGATACGGGTACCGACGTAGGTTGTGGCGGTGTATATACAGGTATCGATGTAGGTGGTGGTGTTTGTAACTTTTCAAAACATCCCTTTCCCACAACCCAAACATATTTGTCGGGTAAACAATTCGGTTTTAATATTTTAACTTTTTTCCCATACGAACTTGACGATTGCGGTTGAGCTTTCGCCTTTGGCTGAGCTTTCGCCTTTGGCGGGGTTTTAGCCTTTGGAGTTGCGGGAGATGGTTGTGGTTGCTTGTGTTGAAAGCACAAATTTCCACCGTCTTTGACTATCCGCGAACATCTCACACCGGTTTTTGTTATTGCAACGCATTGACTCATTTTATTTAACTCTTTAATTTTTTATAACTTTGCGTAGTTGAATGTTGTATTAAACTCTTGGTTTATATATGTTCTCATTCTATCAAAATAAAGATTTTTCTTGTCTTTCTCGTGAACCTTTACATACTCGTAAAGTTTTTCAAACCAAAAAGTAATCTCTTGAACGTTTCTATTATCGACAGCCTTGATGAACATCATTGGAACTTCGTCTTTTAGGTCGATTTCCATAAGATGAAAAAAGTAATCTTTGACGTATTCTAAAATAGACATTTTTAAAACAAAACGTTTTCTTAAAGTCGCCAAATTGATTTTTTTCAACATCAAAAAAATCAAACTGCATATCTGCAAATATGTGTTCAGTCGTCTACTCGAAGCGTGACCTCGAAGTCGCATGCGTGACAAGAAACGCTGCACTGTTCTTCGACACCATCCGGTTCTTTGGTGAAGAGGGTGAACATCTTGCGTTCCTCTACAGCATCCGATCCAGGTGGGACTATGTTACGAACGTGCTGTGTAACACCCCTCTTTGCGACTACGAGTTCAATGTCTTTGAGGAAGCTGTAAAAGCGCACAACTCCTTTGCACTCAACCTGTTGCTGTCTCGTGTGGATTTGACCAATTGCCGAGCCGTCACCCGTATCATCGAGGCGATACGGGTGGCAGAGTGCATGTGTCAACACGAGTTCGCTTCCAAGCTTTTCGAGCGACTGACCGACTACCTGTCCGAAGAGATGTTGGCGCTATCGTTTGGCTACGAAATCTCAAAAAGCCTCCGCAAGTACCTGGACGACCGCGAACATATCTACAACTCTCGCCACCTCATGGAACCCGCCTACATCCAACCCATCTTCGTCCCTATCTGTTCACAATAACTACACTTCCCCTTGTGTAAGTTTTTATAACGCGAAACACTTGCGACATACCGGGATGTACTCAGAATTTCCGCCAACTAAGACAACAGAGTCTGATTTTACAAGACGTTTAGAGAACAGAGCGGGTGTCATCATAGTGTGTTCCTTTCTACAAATCATACAAAACGGGTTGAGTTTCGTGATGGTGTCGCAAAGTGTTATTAAACTGATGATTTGTCCGAACGGCTCTCGCTTGAAGTCCCCATTTAAACCCGAGACGATGACTTTCTTCATAAAGGTCTCACACATGGTTTTAGAGAAGGTTATGAGATCGGGGAAAAACTGAGCCTCGTCGATGCCTATGATGTCACCCTTCTTGCACTCGTCGATAATGTCGACCAAATTAACGGTCTTGAGATAAGTGATTTTTTCCGACTTCTTTAGAGTGGTGTTGTGAGTAGACAAGTCGTTTGCGCGTGTGTCTGTGTTTGAGTTGACGTAGATGACCTTGTACCCAGCGTCAACGCATATGTTAAGGCGACGGTGGAGCTCTGTGGTTTTCCCGGAAAACATGGGACCGATGATGATGTCAATAGAAGGCAAAACTGAAATGAAATCCATTTTTTTCTATCCCTCACCATTAAAAAATCGTTTTTAAAGTTAAACCATTATATTAAATGTCTTGTATAGAAAAAGTATGTTCTGAGCTTATCAGGTACTGTCACAAATACTCATCGACGAGCGACACATGGTGTAAGTGTGCTGTAGAAAACTACATCAACCTGTGCGAAAAGGATGACAATCAGTCGATACTGTTTGCACCTTTGTTGGCGTTGAGTCTACTGCTGTTCATCTGCATTCCGGTAGTCGGCATCTGTTGTCACTACAAAAACAGAAAGCTTCCGCCTATCTATGAATTGCCGCCTTCTTACAAAGAAGAAAGAACGGCAAGTATATAACTTTTTTCTCATAATAAATGGATAAGAAAACTTCCTATCAAACTCTCAAAAACATTACGAAAAATCCCAATGAAGTGTACCAACCCAGAATAAACCTTTTGGATTTCGACCCTACCAGAAAACCTGTACTTATACGTGAGTTTAGTAAGAGAAACTTAGATGTCATTTACGGACCGCATCAGCAGCAGTATAGGGCTGCATACGGACATTTCGCATGAACACCATTTATTAAAAATTTAATAAATGTTTAAAGATGGTAGCCAAAGTTCTCCCGCGATTTTAAGGGTGTGGCCGGGGCTTTGTTTGCCTTGAGGAGCATGTAACCACTACCAATAGCAACTGCAAGTCCTACTAAAAGGGCGATGTAAAGAAGCATCTTGTTGCTTCCCTCGGGCTTGTTCTCATACATCTCTACGACTCGAGTCTGTTGAGGTGCCGGAGCTCGTAAGTTTACTTCTTTTCTATTTCCGTTATGATCCTTCAGAAACATTTATTAAACTTCAACATTTTTTTCAATTTCTTCTTCCATTTCCTTTATGTTTTTCTGCAACGTGTCAATGAGTATGGTGTTGTCAAACTCAACCTTGTCACACTTGAGATAGATGCTGTCATACCGATTTAAAACATTGTTGATGTTTTTCAGTATCTTTTGCTTTACCGCAATAGACTTTTCCTTTTTCTCTTCTAATGAGCGTTTCGAATGCACAAACGTTACTTCGTTCATACTACCCTTTTCGTAGGACTCTTCGAGTGAGTAGATTTCGTCCACAACGCTATTTTCTTTTGTCACAATCGCACCTAAGAGTTTTTCAAGTTGCTTGAGATACGACGATTGGGTCGCCTTTATGGTATTAAACTTCGCCAGGGTTTCACCAATTGAGTCAAACTTTTTAAGAAGTAGGAACAGATTTGCGGTGTTGGTTTCTGCAGTTCTGTCTAAAATGTCAAATAGTGATTTTTTAATGCTTATGACATCGTTTATGATAGTCTCTTTGTCCTCAAAAAAGAAATCCAACTTAACGACTATAAAGAGAATCTTGCAACCTTCTGTGTTTTGTTCCGGTATCAGAAAAGACTGTATCTTCGACTTCTCGTCCGAGTATACAAGCACGTTTTCGTAAACCATACTCAACATGTATCTGATGTCGGTAAACGAAAGGCTCAGCCGCTTGATTTGCCTCGCGCAGTCGCGATGACGGTGCTTGAAGACCTTATCAAGGTCGTTGAGATATATCTTTTTCTTGTAGTTGTTTTCGAGATTAGCTTCGAGCTCTTTATCGTTAAAGTCTGATTTTTGAAAGTTGATGTCGTATATGTTTTTAAGCTCAGCGTTGTCTGGGATTTTCCCATACTTTTCAATGGTTGAATCAACGGGGTCTTCTGTTATTGGGTTTAGGTAGAGGACGTTTATGTTTGGTCTGTCGGCGAGTGTTTCTCGCTTGATAATGAGACTGTGCTCTTCGTCCACTTTTACAAGAAAGGAATGACCTTTGTCTATCGAAAAAACCTTTAGAAAGAGACAGTGATGCCCCAGTAAATAGAAACACGTAATGAGCAGCCTGTTGTCAAGGAGAAGTTTTTCTACTTTGCTTAATTTCAAAGGCATTTATATTAGCTTAAAATAATATGTTGATACTCTTAAAATGTCAATAAAGGGAGATTTAATAGAGAGTTTGCCGGAAGATGATTCTGCGTACAATGAAAACTTGGCAAACGTCATCTTCAAAGAACAGAAGACTGTGAAAAATGTTTTCAAGGAGCTAAAGGAGTCGATAATCATCGCATTGTTATTTGTGGTGTTTTCGTCGGAGCAACTTGAAAATATTATAAAGAACGTTTACCCGGCCTCCGGAAACAACAGAATCACGATGATGGTCATAAAATGCGTTCTCGTTGTGTTTTTCTTCTACTTGTTCAAGAACTTTGAGTTTGCGAGAGCAAAGTAGGCAATGGAAATTAGAGAGAAAAAGATAACTGAATAAACAAGAAGCTTACCGATGGAAAAAGTTTTTTTCTTGTCGGTGTCAATATCGTAGAGAAACTCTGGTTTTAAGATGACGAGAATGACAAAAACAACCATAAAGATACAAGGGTAAATTAGCTTTGGATCCACATTTTTAAAAAAAGCAAAGTTTATTTTTTTACTGGGTGTGTTGTCGTTCCAATTAGTTTTTCCCACAATCTGCTCTACTTCTTGTGTCATTTTTTTCAATTCGATGTCCATTTTATTTAGGATTTTATTTCTTTTTGTGATATATAAATGCCTACTCCGTCCGTAATGTTGAGGGTGCTGATTTCCGCACTATCTGCAACCTTGTTTATTATCTTTTCTATGCCCATTGTCTATAGTTTCGTAAACGGCTTGACGAAATCGGTAGGGTTTGAAGTGTTAAACAAAAACGGGTGTCCAAGCGGTCTTGGGATAATGGTTCACGCAATTTTATTTGGAATCGTTATTTTTTTGTTGATGTTTTAGTTTAATAAATGATGGTTCTGATAATCATCTTAGTGGTAGTTGTAATACTATTTTTAATGGGGAAACTTGCAAGTTTACATATTCGAAGAGAAAAGATCCGTAGTTTGTTTATAAGACTTGTAAACAATTTCGAAAATGAAGGTGTGGTTTACTGGGTGGATTTTGGAACACTATTGGGAATCACAAGAGACCGAGACATCATCTTTGGTGATAACGACGGTGACGTATGTGTTTACGACACTCCAGAAAATAAGAGTCGCATTAGTGCTGTAGTGAACGCAATGGGAGGTGAGTATCTCAACTGGGGTGCATATCGCGTGTACAATAATGGAGTATTTATTGACATATATGTAATCAAAGAGACCTCGCACGAGTTTCACTCTCCAACAGGAGAGATTGTGCAACGCACTTTAATAGAACCGGTAAAAAAGCAACAATGTGTTATAGGTTCGAGAACGGTCAATTTGACCGTTCCAAATGATGTTCACGGAGTTCTCGAGAACAGATACGGATTAAACTGGCAAGTTCAGAAAAGAAAATGGTATACGTTATACATAGATTTTGAAAAGGATTTTTCTAACTAAGAACCCTTAAAAGAGATGTAATAATAAATGGCTTATGATTACATCATTATAGGAGGAGGTCCTACAGGACTCACTTTGGCACTGCATCTGTCTGAACTGGGGAGAAAGTGTTTGCTCGTCGATAAAAACTCCTCTCTTGGAGGCTGTCATAGAGTCACAAGACAAGACGACTACTTCACTGAACACGGACCGCGAGTCTACTCGAGCGCATACGTCAACGCAAAAGAGATTTTGAAGATGATAGGAACATCTTGGGACGATTGTTTTGTTCCGTATCGTTTCAACATCTCAGACATACAAGGACAGACATTTAGTTCTTTAAATTTCAGAGAAAAATTTCTATTGGGTATGGAATTTTTCGCATTATGTCTTGGTGTGAACAAAAAACACACATCTATTGGAGAGTTTATGGACAAGCATAAATTCTCCGACAACTCAAAAGACTACATAGACAGAATCTGTCGACTCACAGATGGTGCTGGTTCGGATAGATACACGCTTTTTCAGTTTCTTCAATTGTTTAACCAAAACGTCTTCAACAAGTTGTACCAGCCAAGCAGACCAAACGACAAAGGTATGTTTAAAATCTGGGAAGAAAAGTTGAAAAGAAACGGCGTCGACATCGCAAAAGATTGTGATGTGGTGCAAATACAAGATAAAATGGTCGTCACAAACATAGGCGTGTTTGTTGGTGAGCGTATACTCATCACGGTGCCACCGAAACCGTTTTTACAACTAAGTACCGTGTCGACTGTTGGAGGCAAGTCGTTGTATGACATATGGAGCAGAGAAACTGGGGTGGACGTTGCGGTCTGGGCGACGGAGATGTCTTATATCATAGACATCCCAATCTCTTTTCATTGGAATGAAAAAGTAGATTTGGAAAAGGTGTGGGGGTTTCCGCGAGACGACTGGGGCATCGCGTTTGTCGTCTTAACTCACTACATGTCGCCGGAACCTATGTCTAAATTACTTATAAGTACGTGCATTACCCGTGTAAACGCGAAGTCGACTGTTACAGGAAAGACGGCAATGGAAAGTACAGAAAAAGAAATGGTGGACGAGGTGTTTAGACAACTCAAATTGTCGTTTCCGAATCTTCCGGATTTTAATAAGGCAATCGTTCACAAAAAGACACTGCAAGAAGAAGACACAGCATACGTAGAGACAAACAAGCAATACCACATGCCCATGTCGACGGGCGACTCTGCACACATCTACTACATCGGGACACACAACGGCAACACCTACTACTCGTTTACCTCTATGGAATCTGCCGTCACAAACGCCCTATTTGCACTCAGGCAGCTTGAACCTGATACTTTTTTTGAGATTAAGAAAGACGAGAAGACGGCACAGAACGTTGTCTATCTACTCTTTTTTGTAGTCTTGGCAGTTATTTTGTATACTCTATCAAGGAAGGCGAGAGTGTCTAATTAGTCGACACCTCGTGTTCGAAGCTGTAGCGCTCGAGCTCGGGAAGGTCGTCGTCGGTGATTGGTTCGCAAGTGTCGTTGACCATCTTGCCGACGACAACCCGCTCCTTGTTCGACTTGAACACAAACCCCGACTCCACGTGTACCCATCGCCCATTCAACTTCTTCACCACGTGCACCTTTGTCTCTGTCTTTGCTGCAGCCTTTGCTGCTTCTGTGTCTGGCTCGGCGGCGGTTGGTTCCGATGTCTTCTTGGAATGCTTCGCGCACAAGTCAGCTCCGTCGACCACCGCGCACCCACACGCGACTCCCTTACTCTTTCCGCGAGAAGGCGTGTAGACACAGGTCTTAGCAGCAGGGGTGGGTGTAGACTCGGCGGGAGCGTTGTCGTCTTCAGAGTCGACAACCTTTTCGTCAGACAGGGGGTTTGCATCACCACAGTCTTCCTCCGCCTTCTTGTGAGAAGCGCACATCTTCTTCCCCGTCATCGCCTTCTTCCCGCACACCTTTCCTTTCGAGGTGCCCTTGGTCGCCACGTAGGCACACTTTCCAACAACCACCGTGTCATCTTCGTCGTCGGACTTAGCCTTCGTCTTCTTGGCGGCAGTCTTTTTCTTGGGCTTCTCCTCCGGACCCGCGTACACCGGCTCAGGCTCACCGTCAGACCACGACACGGTCACGTTGGCGCTGTCGACACACGACTTCCACATACCAAAGAACTCTTGCTTCTTCGAGTCTTGCTCATCTTGTGTTGCGTCGCTCATCTCGTGTTGTACGAGCTTGGAGATGAACTTGCTGACAATAGAGTCGAAGAGAGAGAACATTTGCGCCATATTGCTAAAGAACTGATTTCCAAACCAAACTTTTCTGAAAAAAATCAATTTTGTAGGTGGTAATAAATGGATGCAATCGCCGTATTCAGTCCAAAATTAAGTCATATCTCAGGTTATGTAAAGTTTCACCAGTGTCCGGAACATCGACATGCAGTCGTCGAGTTCAATCTCTCGGGGTTCGCCAAGAACAGCATACACGCTGTTCACATCCATAAAAAAGGAATCACGAGCCTCGACAAGCCGTGTGAAAGTACATGCGATCACTACAATCCTCATGACAAACTTCACGGAAATAAGGACATTCACGGAAAAAATCGTCATGTTGGAGACTTGATAAATAATTTACATTCTGATATGAATGGAAATTTTAAGTTTGTGTATCAAGACGATTTAATCGTCGTAGACGACATCCTTGGTCGCTCGGTCGTGATTCACAGTGGAATAGATGACCTTGGGTTAAACAGAAATTCGGACGAAGGGAGTGCAACTACTGGGAACGCGGGAGGGCGTATTGCGTGTGCCGTTATAGGAAGAGCTTAAGTTTCTGATTAGTCTTCGATTTAGTCTTCGATTTAGTCTTCGATTTAGTCATTCGATTTAGTCTTCGATTTAGTCTTCGAATGACAGTTCGGGAGGAGCAAGGTCGCGCTTAAGCTTCTCTATATTAAAACGAATGTTGTGCTTGAACATAAACTCTGAAAGTTTATTGTAATCTGCTGGTTTACAATAAGGGATGTGCTCGTTGAATTGTTCATACTCCTGAAACAACTCCCTCACTCGGACGTGTTTTAGAGGTGAAACGTCGATACCAGACTCTGCAACCTTCTCGATTGTTCGGTGTTCGTTCAGGAGTTTGAATGCTTTCTCAGGACCAATCTTGAAAATGTTTTTGTTGTAATCAGTTCCAAACATAATACACAAGTCCAAAAACTCTTCCCTCGAAAAGTCAAGAGCCGACAGCACCTCGTTATACGAGATAAGAACACACGTGTCTGAAGACGTGTTGATTTTTGTTAGGAAAAAGGGTGCACCATATGCAAGAACATCCGTATCTTCAGATAGCACAAAATCCACCTCACCTTTCTTACATAGATGAGCACACGTTGTTTCGGCTTCTCCAGGAGCATTGAAATGTGGAACTCCAAGGATTTGAAAAATACTCTTAGTTAGGTCAAATTCTACAGAGCTTAGCTTTACAGATTGTTTCTTTACACGCTCGACTTGCCTCTCGATTTCATCAATGTCAATACGAAGCTTGCCGGGGTTTGGCCCCAAAAGACGCTTTCTTCCGACACTGTTTTCAGAGTCTTTAATTAGGTCGAGGAGTATGGGGGCAAACTCGTTTGTCATCTTAGCCTTGTCGAGGGCTATACAAAGCTGGGCGATACGCTCGTCGAGCTTGTCACGCTTCTCTCGACGGTCTTTTCTCTCTTCGTTTTTCTCTTCCGGAGCCTTGGTATCGTAGATAAAGCACGCGTGAATGTTGTTTCGTCGAAGGCAGGACACGAGGTTAAGAAACGCTGCAATCCACCCATCTTCACCAAAGATGGTCACGTACTTGAAGATGTAGAGTGATATGTCAACCGCACACTTTTTAAACTGTAGATTGGAAAGATGCACTTCCTTGTAGACTTGGGGACACTTTGAGCGCAGAAATTTATTGAGGTCTTTGATTCCCATTTTCAGGGAGCAACACAGATACAACATCAATTTAAAAGAAACTCACACTCTCCCGTTTACTTAGACAGAGTTTACTTAGACAGAGACATTTTTGCCCGCTCCAAAAGCATCTCAAATGCCGCTTGATGGCGAGTAAGAAAGCACGAGCGAAGCGCGTCGGTGATTGACGCGCCTTTGCTGATAAAAAAATCAACCAAAACCGTGTGCTTGTAAAGTGCGGCGGCGTAGAGGGCGTTGTCGTTTGGGGCAATACCCTTCACAGAGACAAAGTGAGTTGCAAGCGCGACAATGTGCGCATCTTTGCCCGGAGACATGACAAGCCAAACCAAGTCTTTCACTGTCAGATTCGAGGTCGAATCCGTAAGTGCAATCGCATCTTGCAGCTTTCCGGCGGCCAAAAGACTCAAAATAGGTTGCACACGAGACATGATAGAGGAAAATATGATTCCATTAAAAAGTTTTTGTAAAAAATCAATTTTTTCAAACTAAAATGATTTTTCTGTAAAGATTTTTTTTAACAGAATCATTCTTTTTCTCAAAAATGACTTTTGTTATGTTTCCTCGCATCACATATTGCAATAGTATCGCGCGCTACGACTATTTCACACCAGGCCTTATTTTGGACAAGGTACCAGTTCATGAGGTGTACAATGAACGTTTAGGCTTTTCTCGCCTTTATAACGACAAAGAGGAACTTCTTGTTCTCGTCTGTCGTTGGGGAGGTCAATGGAGCGTCGAAACAAAGGAAACCGTGGCGCGACACCTCCTCATGGATGCCCGCATTGTAAAGTTCTTTTACGACACTTACATCGTACCTCTCATCGAGAAACCGCGCAGTTGCGGTTGTGGTGGAAACCTGACGTGTCGTTGTTACCCGGACGAGGCTCCTATGAAAAAGTTCCTTGAAGAGCTGGGTCTTCCTCCAGTTTATCTTGGAGGTCTGAGAGACCTCGAGATTGTTACGGTGCCGTCAAACAAGCAGTTTCGTGTAGAGTCGTATGATGGTTGTGAATGTCTTGTGTTCTATCAGGAACAAAGCTGGAATTTTTCCTGAATTGATTTTTTAAAGCTTAGAGTTTAAAAAAATAAATCATGACTAACGTTAAGACAACTTGCGGAGTGACTCATTACGATGTGGGAGAATATTGGACGACTGCGAAGTGTTGGGAGGATTTTCCCAAAGTTCTCCAATTCTGCAAGTCTATTGGCATCACCGACCTTACTGAAAAAGACCTTGTTAGGACGGTTTTTGTGAAGTGGGTTCAACAGAGAACGCAAGAAAAGTATCCGTTTGTTTTGTGGCTTTATTTAGATGTGTGTTCTCATCTATTTGGTATCGAAGGCTATTCACCTGGATACAATCGTGGGTGGGAACGCGGCGTGGGTGCCTTTCTTAAAGAGGGTATGGACGAAGAAACCTTTAGTTTTATCACTACAAATTAAATCACTTAGCAATACTTATAAGTAACGCGATTTCCTCTTTTTGGTGATCGTCTTGTCTTAGTGGCTGACTTTTTAACGGTGTGCTTCTTTTTTGCATGAGATTTACGAGTTGGTTTCTTATCATGGAAAGCAAATTTAACTGATACAACTGGCAGTTTGACATTTAAAACCCACAAGTTTTCGCCGTTATGTTGCCGAACACCAATAACCTGTGGATCTTCCTCGGCTAATTCGCTAAAATTATGTAAATTACCTTTTTGATCAAAGAACAGTTGTTTTTTCAGCGATTTGGGCTGTTCGGGTTGAAATTCTATATCCTGTTTAGGTTTTTGTTTTTTGGATAATAAACGTTTAAAGAATTTGCTCATTTATATAACTTAAAAATTTTTTACTTTCTGTTAAAGTAAAAAATTTGAGTTTCAGAGATACCCATAAATAAAAATTGCCGGTCACCGGTTTATGTTAAGAAAGCTTGCGGAGCCTCATTTGATTTGTTTTATATTTTGTTTTTCTTAATAAATGCCGACGGTAGACGAATTGAGAAAAGAAGCAAAAGGAAAAATCAAGGGATATTCAAAAATGAACAAGGAAAAGTTATGTAAAGAGCTGAAAAAGGGTCCTGATTGTTTTAAAAAATCGAAACCAGCAAAAGCGAAACCCGCGTCTCCTAAATCGAAACCTGCGTCTCCTAAATCGAAACCCGCGTCTCCTAAATCGAAACCCGCGTCTCCTAAATCGAAACCCGCGTCTCCTAAATCGAAACCTGCGTCTCCTAAATCGAAACCTGCGTCTCCTAAATCGAAACCTGCGTCTCCTAAAGCTAAAGTGTCCGATATTTTAACAGTAAAAGAATTGAGGGAAATAGCAAAGGAAAGAAAAGTCACGGGTTATTCAAAAATGGCAAAGGAACAGTTGTGTAAGGAGCTTAAGATTATAAACTGTCTTCGTTCTAATTTAGGAAAAACAAAGGAATCATCGCCTCCTAAAGTAAGTACAAAAACAACCTTTGATATTACAAATCTTTACTGTACACCCGAGACTGCATTTGAGACAGTGAAAAAATACGGAGTCGCTATTATCCCATCTCTCCTATCCACAGAAGAATGCAATAGAATGAATGAAGGTATGTGGAAAACACTTGGGGAATTATCCAACGGAGAAATAAAAGAGTCCGATCAAGCGTCTTGGAATAAGTTTTTTGAGTTTGCACCGGCTAAAAGTATGCTTGTACAGTACTATGGAGTAGGACACGCTCAATATGTTTGGGATTTGCGTCAAAATCCTAAAATCATAAATGTCTTCTATGAGATATGGAAAAAAGTTCGCCCTGATTTAGTTAAGAAGCCCGAAGATTTGCTTGTAAGTTTTGATGGCGTTGCTTGGCACTTTCCTCCTGAAATTACCGGAAGAGGTTGGTACGCAAACAAAGAATGGTTACACGTAGACCAGTCACCTACACGTAAAGACTTTGAGTGCATTCAATCGTGGGTTACGGGTTATGATGTCAATGAAGGAGATGCGACACTAAATGCTTTGGTTAACAGTCATCATCATTTCAAAGACTTGAACGAAAAGTTTGATAACAAAATAAAGATAGATTATTTTCAGTTGGGAAAACCGGAGATTGATAACTTGACAAAAACGCGCAATGCAGAACTTATTCATGTGGTTTGTCCTAAAGGAAGTATGGTTTTATGGGACTCGAGAACCGTGCATTCTGGCAGACAAGCCTTAAAGGGGCGGGAGGATCCAAATTTTCGAAATATCGTCTACATTTGTATGACACCCAGAGGACTTGCTACTGAAAAGGCTCTGGAACGTAAGAGACAGATTTTTGAAGAAGGGCGTATGACAACTCATTGGCCTCATAAGCCAAAGGTGTTTGGACGTTCACCTCAGTTATACGGGAAAGAACCCCCGAAAATAGGAGTTGTACCCAAAGCAACTTTGACAGCAATAGGAAGGAAACTTGCTGGATTTTAAAAATTGTACTACGGTTTAATAAAATCAAGCCTTTAATTAAATGACAGACAACGTAGACAAGGAAGACCTTAAGGCACGGCTCAAAGCGAGACTTGCGATGTCAAGGATAGGGCGTTTTCCAAAGGACATAAAGGAGGAGAAAGTCGAAAAGTTAAAAGCAACTGTTAATGCAGCCTTGGTGAAAAGCGCTCAGCAATCTCACGGCTCTCCGATTGACTTGTCGGTTCATACATCTTAATTCATTTAATGACAATGACAATTAAATGAAATTATACATTAAGCACCTTTTTCAAAAGAAGGGCGCAAATAATGATTAATATGGCGATGACAATAAGAAACATGGTATTATCGCTTCTGTAAAACTTTTTGCACATAGGGCAGTCTTCGATGTGATAGTAAATGTCCTGACAGCTAAAAGACGGACGAGAAATGACAGGTTCGATGATTTCAGCGCCACCTCGCTGAATCTGAACTTGCTCCGACCTTATAGGGAAACCCATAGAAGGTCCTTGCATCATCATTTCCTGCTGCTCTGACATCCCGGATTGTGAAACGGGTGAGTGATGAGTTTTCAGAAAACGACGCCTGATGCTTTCGTTACGCTCGGTTTGTTCGTCCATCGACGGCTCAAGTGTCTCCAATTCAGGAAGGTCTTCTAAGAAAGTTACTCTTTGATATGAAGGAGGCATTTATAATTAAAAAAAAAGTTTTTTTAGAGTATCATCACATCATTGTTGTTGACGAGGAATTCGTACAACCTTAAAACTTCCTTGTCTCCCGAAGTCGCAGAAAGGTTGTAGAGAATCTGCTTAAAGTCACCCTCTTGAGCGTTTTGAAGCCTCTTTTCGTCCTTTACTTGCTCCTCCTTTTTGGTAACTTTGAACACAACTTTGACACCGTCCTCTACTAAGTTCTTATACTTTTCACCCTTCTTAAAAGCCTTGAATTCGTCGTAGTTTCCCGACAAAGCGATTTTGACGTCGTCATCGTCGGGTTTTACTTTAAACGACTCGATTTCGTCCATACTCATATACACGATTTTCTTACGCTTCAGTTGCAAGTCTACTTCATCGACTTCATATTTTCCGTTTGCTTGAAAATCAAAAACGGCTATGATGTTTTCCTCTGATTCACCAAAGGCGTGTTGCATCGCTGACCCCGTGTAATAAACGTTCTTTTGAGGTTGTTGCTTCGAATGAATGTGTCCCGATACAACAACCGGAAAAGATTCGTCCCATTTGTCGCCATCTACCGAAATGATTGCACCCATCTTACATCCGTAAAATTCTTGATGAGCGAATATGCAGGACGATTGCCTCCAATCATAACCTGAAAGAGTGTCGAGCGCCTCTTCAAATCGTCCTGGTGGAACGTAGGGGCAAAAAACAAAGTCTTCAAACTCAAGGACTTTATCGACTATCACAATGTTTTCCCATTCCTTCATTCCATTCATCCAATGGTTTTCGGTCAAGAACTGTTGGTTTTGAATGTAGTCGTGATTCCCGACAATGACAAACGTTTTAGCAAGCTTTCTAAGTTGATTGATAAAGTCGTACGCTTTGTTAAGGGCGATTGTATGAACTCGCTCGTGTGTGTGCAACAAGTCTCCAAGTACTACTATGAAATCAGGTTTTCGGTCTTCTATGAGCGGGATAAGCTTCAAAATAAACTCTTCAACTTCTGTGATATTCTCTACCCGAAAATGTGGGTCTCCGATACAAAGAATGCGTTTAGATTCCATTTTGCATCACTCTTGGATTATTTATTTCAATTTCTTTTATTTACCATATCCTCGGCTATTTACAGAATCCTTGACCGCAGTTTTTTAACGCATTTCTAAAAATTATACATCTAAATAAATGTCTACAGTCAAAGACTTACGAGAAATCGCAAAAATACGAGGAATCAAGGGTTATTCAAAGATGAAAAAGGCAGAATTGTGCGAAAAGTTAAACATGGGAGATGATTGCAAAGGTAAAGCAGCTGTACCACCGGTAACTGGGCTGAGAAAAGTCAAAATCAATAAACCAAAGTGTGTTGGAGGAACGCTTCAGTGGATAGTAGGAAGTGGATGCTACGACAGTTCTCCTAAAACCAAACCTTCTTCTCCTAAAACCAAACCTTCTTCTCCTAAAACCAAACCTTCTTCTCCTAAAACCAAACCTTCTTCTCCTAAAACCAAGCCCTCTTCTCCTAAAACCAAACCTTCTTCTCCTAAAGCATCTGAAAATTTTATTACGGTGGATAAGTTTGATTTCAAAGGAACCAACTGGGTAGGCGTCGAAGATAACACTGAAGAAGACATTGACTTTTTACAGTTCGAGAAAAAGGGAGACAAAAAACGTTATATCGATTGCGTTAAAGACACCCGTAAATTGGACCAAAATTTTATTAATTCGTTAAATTCTTATGCATACGGAGAACAATACTATGACATTAATAACGAGATTCAGAAAAATAAGGGGGAGATTTCAAGAACAACGGCGCAGAAAGGAACCTCAACTCTAAAGAAAGCTTATAACATTCTATTAGGGTTAAAGAAATATGGCATAGTTGCTGCCCGTGATTTTACTGTATATAGAAGCGTCGCATATCAGGCAGACGAAGATGAAATCCCCGAAGAAGTTCTCGAAATGGCAAATGCAAAAATCGGAACCACAAACATCATACACAGGGCTATTTCAACTACAAGTGCAAAGGAGAATGAGCGCATATTTGACAGTGGCGAAGAGTACAGACTCGAGATATTAGTCAAAAAGGGATCAAGATATCTATGTCCTTACTTCTCTGAGGAAGCAGAAATTATCTTAGGTCCTGGTAAGCTCACAAAGCTTAAGAATAACGACGAGATGGGTGTATGGAGGTATGAAAATGTCGCCTGAGCGACAGACAAGGCTTTTTAAATCTGAGAGCGTCGACAGCTCGGAGTCCATGTTTCTTGCTTCTCTGATTCTAATAGTTTCCACAGAGAATTAAAATGATTTTTTGGAAAAAGATTGGGCTGGAATTTCAGTTCTTAGTTTCTTACTATGGTGTTCGCAGAAGTAGTCATCTCAAACGTCCCCAAATCCGCGATTGTGTCGGATTCTGGAAAAGTTGAAAATGTGACTGTGGAACACATTTTCGATACAGTTTTCTTGATAGATCGTACAGTCAGGCGGGTGACAAAGCTCCGCAATGGGGACTATTCGCTCACTTGCGACGACCCTTTCGCCGTCAAAAACGCACTTGACGGCAAGAAAATTGGGCTGAACACGCTTCAAGTCACAGTGTTCGTCGATACCGAGTCTCCCACACGCGACATTCTAACTGCGGGATTGTTTCTTGCTGTATGGACGACGATTTTCTGTTTTTTCGTCTCTTTTGCGTGAGCGAGTTTAGATGTTTTGTTTCTTACATATTTTGTTTCATATTTTGTTTCTTACATTTTTGTTTCTTACATTAAATAAATGCCTGAATGTAAAAAACCTTGTGCTCCCAACCAAATTTGCAACAAAGAAAGTGGTAAATGCGTCTCAAGGGATGGTAGAATAGGAAGAAAAATCACTGGAGAAAAAGCTCCAAAAGCTCCGAAACAGAAAGGTACACGCGAAGGTTCGATAAGTCCCGAAATTCTTAAAAAGTTTAAAAAGGTCTCAGTTTCTTTAGACGACGAAGAGCTTGATGACGACGATACAGATACAGATGAGGATACTGGCCCGGAATCGTCCTGTTCGCCTCCTTGCCCTCCCAATAAGATATGCAACCCTAAAACTAAAAAATGCGTTTTGAGAACCGGCCGAGTAGGTAAAGCTTTAGAGAAAGGTCCACCTGCAGCCCCCGTTGCAAAGCCCAAGAAAACATGTTCACCCCCTTGCCCTCCCAATAAAATATGCAACCCTGAAACTGGCAAATGCGTGTTGAAAACCGGTCGAGTAGGAATGAAGATAGCTCAACAACAAAAGGATGAAGATACTACTGAAGACGACGATACGGAAGATGAAGATGACGACGTCTTCGACGAAGGTGAGGACGAAGATGA
>Ga0114979_10001115_pt1 | contig 17892 bp, 14 predicted proteins | sample S_140625_EF_Meta_FD_87315 | JGI IMG/M metagenome (GOLD analysis project Ga0114979, IMG submission 87315) | Freshwater microbial communities from Lake Simoncouche, Canada to study carbon cycling - S_140625_EF_MetaG | ecosystem: Environmental > Aquatic > Freshwater > Lake | place: Lake...
ACACCACCTCCGCCACCAGCACCACCACTACCACCACCAGCACTGGCACCACCACCAGCACTGGCACCAACACCACCTCCGCCACCAGCACCACCACTACCACCACCAGCTCCAGCGCCAGGGCCACCAGCACCACCACCTGCACCACTAGGACCTCCTCCGCCTCCACACAAGGGTGTTTCAACTCCCTCTATCGCCTCGGCGATCCCATCATCATTAAAAACAATTCGATAACGTACGGTTTTATAAGGTTGTCCTGGAGGCAATCCGTGTTTAACAATCGATATTTGTTCATCCATATTTGAAAAATAATGACGCATCATTTCAGCGATACCTCCAAGATCCGACAAGTTTTCAATTTCACGAGGTCCTTTGAAAACGCGAATTTGGTCATAGACTTTTACCTGATCATTCACACCTTTGTAAAAATTTACAAAAATATATTCTTGGCGTCGTCCTTGTGAATCTGTATTACTAATCATATTATACAACTATAATATCATTAGAAAAAACCCCGTATCTATTCATCGTTGTTATTTTCGGTTTGATTTCGGTCCCTCTGATTAAAATAAATGGACCTATATTTTCGCATTAAATGGTCCGGAATTTGTTTATTACAGAACAAATCGAGTTTTTCTTGGATCGTCATATTCTTTTTGAATTCCGTTTCTCCAATCAAAAATGTGATAATGAAAAATAGGCAAAACATACCACATTCACTCGAACTCCGTTGATGTGTTTTGGGATTTCGCACGAACTTGAAACGGATAGGGGGTGTCATGGAGCGGCCCTGTTTCACTATTTCGTCACGTAATTTGGCGACTTGTCTTGGAAAAGGGAATCGCGCACTATCATAATAATAAATAATTTTGTATTCCAAATCGATAAACATCGATGTCCAATGAATTCCGTCGCCATCATGTTTGTCTAAATTAAATACGACGCCCAATTTCGTTTTTCCTTGGTCCCGTAATTCTTGGAGATTCAAATGACACAAGTCTTCCCAAACGCATTGCCCACCTTCTTCGGGGACACGTGCGTCGTAATCGATCGGCGTCGGTCCCAATAATTTGAATTGAGGGTGTGAAATTTCGTATTGTTTGAGTACAAAAGCGATGTCTTCATTGGAAAGCCAGCCATAGGGATCGTTATCCCAATCGGAGGGTGTATCTGGTGCAAACGTGATATAATCTATGGACTGGCGTAATTTGGGGTCGCGGATCTCTTCTAGCCAGCAGTCCTCCTTTTTGCATTTGGTTTTGAGGCGTTTTCGCAATTCTTTCCAAATTTCGAGGGGATTGGTCGCCGTGATTTCGTCTATGGAGTCGTGATTTTGATTATAATGGTCTTTGATGGTAGCCAATGATTCGGATGTGTAACACGTTTTTGCGGAAACACGACGGGTTTTTACCACGGGACTACAGTTCATTTTGTCGATATCGCGATTTTTGCGGGTTTTATTTTGTTTATGTGATTTCGATTTTGTTTTGGGCATTTTTTTGGATAGATATATGGTCTAGGTTATTGTATTATGATAAAATATTATTTCCAAGATTTTTTTGGAAATAATATTCAGTTTATCTTATACTGATTCACCACCGCCACCACCACCAGCAACATTCATATTATTCGATTCAGTTGAAGAACTATGTGAAGATTCAATTGCAGATGAAGAACTCTGTGAAGATACCTGTGAAGATACCGGTGAAGAATCAAATGTTAATTGAGAATCGTCTCCAACTTCCTTATTTTGTTTATTAATATGTTCTTCAGTTTGTTCAATTATAGCATCAACGATTCCAATTGCTTTATCCGCATCAATAATTTCAATTACTTTATCCGCATCTATGTTTGAATTATTTTTATAAACTTTCGATGATTTACGCGCATGTGTTTTTTTATTATCATGACTATGTTTGTTTTTAGTTTTACCTTTACTTTTACTTGATTCAAGACGAGCCTTTTTTACAAGGTTTTTATATTCTATTGATTGTTTTATTGATGAACTAACGGATGATCTATCCGATGTTTTAACCCCCATTTTTCCATCTTCTAATATTGCTTCCGAATTAATAAAATTCAATAACTGTCTATAACTAATTTTTCGTGATAAACCGATAATTTTCTCTTTAATATTGAATAACATTCGTATAGATGATAATCTAACTCTATTTAGATGGTAACATGTTACTGAAACAGTATCTCTTATAATTCCTTTTCTATCGTTTGATTTGATATATTCAATAGTATTTTCTGCTCGACCTTTGGCGTAATCTATAATTCTACCAATACCATTTAATGCACCACTAAAATGTTCCAATAAACGTCTTGATATACCATATCCAGCACAATCTGCCACTACAATAGAATTTAATGCTAATTCTAAAATTACATTATTTGTTGCAATTGTGATTGAATATCCTACAAGTGCCGTCAAAACATTATATACGACGTCAGACAAACTAATTGATGTAGCACGGTATGTTAATTGATGTGCAGTAAAAACCACACAAAATCCTAATAGTGATGATACGACTTCATCACTTGGTTCAGTAGATTCTATCGCATGCATTGCTAATTGAATAACTTCAGTCGCGACTTCTGAATCGTTTCGGTCTGCTATTTCTTTCATTTTCGCACCTCTTCTCTCATTTTTAGATCTTAATTCTTCAATTTGTTGTTCCGATATAGCTATTGTTTTTAACATTTTGTCTCGTTCTTCTTTTGATAACTGAAATCTTTTAAATTTTTGTTGGGAATGAACTGATTTTAACATTTCATCTATAAGTAGCCCTCTCCTTGCATAAAAATCACCAAGATCTCTTGGAACGTGCTCTAGGCTGGCTCCAATCGTGGTGGGGTCTACATCCATAGAACTTCCACTACCGCCGCCACCACCGGCTACTGAACTTAGTCCTCTATCATTTCTTCTACCATCTCTTTTATCATCTCTTTTATCATCTCCTCTTTTTTTTTGTTTCATAATTTCAATAAAAATATATAATATACATATATTTTTATCTAAACCTCGCTCGGACTATTTACTATTTGAACAGCCTTATTCGCTTGTGTCAATTGATTCTGTAAAAGCATAACTATCCCTTCTAATTCTTGGCAACGCCCTGTCAATTGCTGGATTTGCTGCTGCTGTTGTTGTAAGAGCCCCACAATTTGTTCCGGATTCAAAATCATTGGCGGCTGTCCAGGTTGTTGAACCTGGATCTGGGGCATTCCACCTTGCATCATACCTTGCTGTTTCATCATGGCCTCCCTGTGTTGGGCCTCCAATTTTTGACGCTCCGCCTCGATCTGTTTCATTTGCACTAAAACATCTGGTTTATATCCTGGAGTTCCAGGTTCGTAATTCTTCAACGCATCATGCATCCGATTCATGAAAAAATCCTTAATATCCGCCTCGTAATCGTGCTTAATAAACATATCCACCGTTTTATCCGATTGTTTGAAATATTGCGGGTGAGGATTCTCTAAAAGCTTCTTCTTGTCAAACGTGTTCTGATCATGGGAAAAGACCAGGATCGACTTCATCGGATCCAATTGAACAAAGGGGACAGTGTAATCCTTCAGAAACGCCTTCTCTTCTGCTAAAGCTGCGTGGGATTCATATTTCGTAGTTTCCAAGAGTTTTTTACGGAACGCAAAAGTTCCTGCCGTAGCATGGTTTGGACCATAAGGTCCGCCTTGCCACATCTGCCCGATATGCTTAAAGTAGAGGTAGAGTTCGCTAGATCCTGCACACAAGGCCTGGGGATTATTCATGAGACGTTCGACTGCATGAGACACACGATCGGGTGGGTAATAATCATCATCATCCATATACACCAGAATGGACCCCTTGGTTTTTTCATGCATAAAATTGCGTTTTTCGCCTAAAGCCATCTTTTTATCCACCTTGAAATACTTGATTTGTTCAATATTGGCGGTGGCTATCAAATCATCTATCTTATCCGTGCCGTCATCGACAATGATCCATTCCATGCGATGTTTTGGGTAATCTTGATTGCGAAAACAGCTAAACATAGTTGGGATAAAGGGACGGCGATTGAATGTGGGTGTGCATACGCTGACAAATGGTAAAAAATTGGTTTTGGCTAGAGTGCTGGTTCCCTGAGCTGCGGAGGACTTGGATTTGGACTTTTTTCCCATTTATTATTTGGACGGGTTTTGTTTCTTTGTTTGGAACGAAGTGTCTATGTAGTTTTTGGGAATTATTAATGAGACCCTCCGCCACCCCCACCTGCGACCATTGCGGTATGCGGTAAAATGCGACTATTTTGAGCATTCTTAACAAGAGGAGAAGCCGCTGCAGGAGCAACTGGAGTAGCCACTGGATGAGTACCAGCTGGAGGAGCCGGTGGAGAAGCCGTTGGATGATTAACAACTGGAGGAGCCGTTGGATGATTAACAACTGGAGGAGCCGCTGGAGGAGCCGTTGGATGAGTACCAGCTGGAGTAGCCGCTGGAGTAGCCATTGGATGAGAAGCCGCTGGAGGAGCCGCTGAAGTAGCCGCTGAAGTAGCCGCCGGAAGAGCCGCTGAAGTAGCAATATCATTAACAATTCCTGTTGTAGATCCACCCATCTGATTCATAGACACAGATGCCTGTTTTTCATATTTTTCCAACAAACTAGTTTGACGCGATCTATACACCATAAATAAAACCAATATAACAATCAATAAAACATTGATAATAATCAACCAAGTATATAAATTATTAAATGCCATCTTTACAGGTCCCGAATAAAGCCCCGCCCATTTGGATACAGATTTCTCGATAAAAACCGATTTAAAATTGGCAACATAAATACTGATTCCTCCTAACAAACTCAATAAAATCAAAATCTCGAAAATATTCTTTAAAACAAAGGAAATGGTCGTATTAAAATATTCTCTGATTTTATGTATTATCCAGCCAAACCATCCACTATATTCCGTAGAATCACACATATTTCCAGGAACTGGATTTGCGGTAGAAACATATACTGAAAGAGCGGTGATCGCATCAAATACGTTGAATTGTTCATAGACCAATATTCCGAAAAACGAATACGCCACCAAATAGAAAGAAAACAGCATATATCCGACGGGTATTGATACCATTCCAAGATAGATCATATAAATGAACATATATACCAAAAATGCGATGAAACCAATTGCAATTCCGAAGACACCACCTTCAAACAAATCCATACAAAATTGTCGTATGGCGTTTTCCTTAAAAAATACGACATTAAATCCGGTACATCCAACAATAAAAGCGACAATGGCCAAGAGAATCGTCGGACCGCCACTTTTCCAATCGATCGACTGATAAAATTTCCAAATTGACAAGGACGAAAAAAAGTCCAATAACATTTGCGATTGAAAATCCGCCGCAACCAAGATGAAAAACACAAAAAAGAACAAAATAAAGAGGATTTTTCGGAAAATTTCCCATTTTCCAATGAGCCATCTCGAAATATCCGACGGAATAGTGACAATAAAATAATTCAACCATTCGACGACCGCGCAACTCGGACCCAAGAAATCGTATAAAAACGGAATAACACTCATCCAATTTGGATCAAACGTAAAACGTTTTTCCGGCTCCATAAAAACAATGACATAATACCAATTATACACGAAAATCCAAACGAAAAAAAGCGTCACCAATTGAGTCGCTTGTTGTTTAAATATATCGATTTCCGTTTGACCCGCTTGACCACTCGTCAAACCTTCCGAAATATTCGTGATTAATTTATCGAAAATAACATTGAAATACAAAATAAAATACTGGATATTTCCAAGGGCCGTTTCAATGGTTGCGAAAAAACGTTCAAAAAGACCCTTCAAAATACGCAAAACACTCTTTAATGCCCCTTTGATTTGTTTCATAACGGGCCTAAACGTGACGGACAAGTCTTTGGGTGTTACTAAGGTACCATCGTCTTCTGTATCCGGCGCATTGAGGCCATTATTAATAATCGACCGTTGTTTGGCCGGTTTCGCAAACATGTTTGATATACCCAGTCCCAAGGGTTTGGTTGATATTTTGCTTGTGCCCTTTTTTAAATTATCGAGTGTAATATCGGCATCACCTTCAACGGTATTTCCAAATTCGGTCCATCCATTATCTTGGTCGCAACTATTTTGAGCGGGATCCTGATCATTCATCGATGTCATACCTTCGGCTTTACTAATAAACGGATCGGTCGGTAATATTTCATATAAATTTTCAAAAAGGGGAATATTTTTCGGGTTTTCTAGACGGGTTTTACGATTCATTTTTCGATTTGATGTAAAACCATCTCGTTGTGGCGATTTCTTTTTCCATCTTGTTCCATTTATTTCATCATCGCGATTTTTACCCATAATTGTATCTATTCTATCTACTATTATATAACCCACTATATAATAGAAATATACTTTTACCGAGCATACATCAAACCACAATTGCCACCAACAAAAGATAATATATTATATTGCTCCTCCATCAAATGCATATTATAACTATATTGGTAAAGCGCCCAAGGAGGTTTCGATGAGATTGATATAGGCGTCCCCATATCATTACACGCAATATTCACATTGGCACCCGACGTATCAATGGGTGGTAAAAAAGTCGTCACAGCCAGTTCCACCGTTTTGAATTTACTCATATTGATCGCGCCAGAAGGCTGATATTCTCGCGGGTCCGTATTCAAACAGAAATTATAACAATAGAGACCGTCTTTGGCGTTTCCATGTGTCCGCGTATATTTTTCCACATAATTATAGACACCCGCGGGCTGAGTTGTTTCGCGATAATCCCCGTTAAATACGATTCCAAGTGTCTCTAAAATATCTTTCTGGTTCGCTTGACTATAAGGACCGGTAATATAGAACACCCCGCCATTGTATGATGGATCCTGTATATAATTGTTAGGCAAAGTCCGATTATAAGGCCAATTGGTATAATTATTCCACTCATTTCTCAGAAAAACATCATTGCGTTGGAAAAACCACATCCAGCTAGACACCATCCGGTTCGAATTATTCAGTTTTACTTTGGCACTCCCCAAGAGATTCAAGAAATCGTATTCATAAATATCTTTGACTAAATAGATTTGATCTTTGGCGGCGAATAATTCCTGTTCTTCCTTGGAAAGAAAACAATAGGTGGCCAAAAGATGAACGTCAGCATTCCACGTATTTACCGCCGTATTATAATTTTTCGTACTTAAATCGGTAGATGTGGGTGGTTGCAAAAATCGATACATCAAACATTGCTCATACATAAAATTCGGCTGCATATAGGGGCCTTGGAATAAGGTATCATATCCAATATTTTGCGGTGGCAATGGCATATTTGATATGTTAAACACGTCGCGAATACGAAATAATTCCTGTATCGGTCTCAGTGTAATTTGAATCGTCAATTCCACATATTGGGTCGATATGAGGGGGAAAGCACAACGCGAATCCATGGCGAACCAGAGATTTAGAGGAATATAGAGTGTTCGACCCCGAATCGATGGTTCCGCACCTAAAGTGTTATTTATATTACTCACCGAACTAGTAAGATTGTTTGGCGAAAACCAGTCGGGGGTTATCGTATTCGGACGGAATGAACCCTGAAATTTTGCCGTAGGATAGGTGTTTTGCAAAAAGGGGGAGGTCGCCACGCGATCCGGATTATTAGCCGGATCATTCAAATCTGTCGTATTTCCCGACATTTTATCGAATAAATCCCTTTTTTCTTTGGTAAAATCGCGCTGAACCATGGCACTCAAATATTGCCCTGAATATCGCTGAATCGTAACAGATCCGGCTTGGACCTCAATCGAACTAATCATTTGTGCCCCCAAATCTTCGATCCATTTAAATTCGTAAGGCGACCAATAATTCCCATTTCCCGAGGCTACGCCGGTCGCTCCCGAAGGCATCCAAATGGGACTCCAAATATTAGGGAGATTCACCACCAAATAAGTATCCATCAAAAGATCGCCGTAACGTTTCATTTTGAATGTATAAACGGAGGGTTCGGTTAAACGTAATTCTCTGGATCCTTCATAATCCAGACGAAACTTTTGCATTCCGAAATTGGTATATTTAGAGTAAGCCACTTTGAAAAATGTCTTGGTAGGATTTCCCGTTAAAATAATATTGGCGCTTCCATGCGAAATAATATTTAATAATCCTCCGGGCATTTATGGGATTCGAAGTTTCTATAAACTATACCAATATTCTTATATTTTTGTTTGGCGAAATTATTTATCGCGATATTGTAACTAGATCGATATATAGGATGCCACCATCACTTATACCAACGAAACCATTTACTTTGACCAATTATGTAATTATAATCGTCATTGCTGCCGTCCTAATTTATATTTTATATCGGATGATCAAAAAACGGCAATCCGAAAAGGCCGGTTCAGCGGGTGTTCCAGGAACGCTCCCGTATTCCGATAAAGAAACGTCCGAACAATTGGCACAACTCAATAAGATCATGAAATCTACTGGAACCGGAATCACCAATTTCGTTCCTGACCCCACAACGGCTTATGGAGCAGTGAAAGATTATTGTATTAAATCGTCGTTTAACAGTGCCTATGTGGGTGGCGGTGGAGGCGGATATATGGATCAAAAAATGGTCAAATACGTTTTATCGCGAGGATGCCGTTTTGTGGATTTCGAAGTTTATATGAAAGACGACGTCCCGATTGTCGCTTATTCGAGCGCAATATACGACTCGTGTTATAACCATTTTACATCGCTTAATCCGGCACTTTCGCTTTCGGGCGTTTTTCAAACCATCATGACAAATGCCTTTAATCAGACCGTGCCCAATCCTGGCGACCCCCTTTTTGTCCAACTCCGTATCAAATCTTATTTACCAGAGGCATATAGTATGATCGCGCAATTGGTAGCCGGTGTTTTGGGCGATCGCTTGTATCAAGGAATTGTCGAACCTACGACGCCCATTTCGAGCATTATGGGTAAAATCGTATTGATTGTCGATCGACTTTCATCGCCCGGTTTCGACAATTATTCGACATGTTCTCCCGATAATATGAATTGTACCAGTTTGAAAAAATATACCAATATGGTGAGTGGCAGTGATACCGTCCGTATTTATCGGGCAAATGATTTGATGATGCAAATGACGAATCCACCCGACCCCTCGGTTTATTTGATGCGTGTTGTCATGCCACAAAGCGCATTTTTTACCGGAATGAGCAACAGTGATTCTCTCACATTGATCAAAAATTATGGCGCGCAAGCCGTATTGGAATGTTTTTATATAAATGACGGCAAATTGGCGGTGTATGAAGCAATGTTTAGCCAGTTTAAGAGCGCATTTGTACCGATTTCCTCGGCACTTAGTTATGTTCAGGATCAACAAATATAATCGAAATTGAATTATTTTGTCGCCAAATACATATTATTACACCCACTGATTGGTATAATATTATATCCCAAACTATCGCGAATATAATGGAACAGATTCGGATTATCATAATTCGATTCGAATAAAATTTTAGGATAATTGGATTTTATCAATGTTTCTCTCGCACCCTGTAAAACATATAATTCATTTTCTTCAACGTCCATTTTTATAAATCCAATGTTTTCCAATTTCATACTATCTAATGTAATGATCTGGATTGTTTCTTCACGAATTACTTTATCCGAAGATGCGTGAATGGATGATCCGCCACCATCATTACTTACTATTTTCAGCGAAATTGGACCCATTTGTGATTCCGACCCTAAACCGAATCGATGACAAGTAATATTTTGCATATTCGATAAAGCGACACTTCCACAAAGTGCATAAAATGTCATTTTTTGAGGTTCAAAACAATGAACTTCTTTACAATATGGCGCCAATGAAATTCCATACGTTCCCGTATGAGCACCAATATCTAGAAATATTTTATCCTTGGAACATAATTGTTTTACCCATTCAATCAACGAATTTTCAAATAGACCATAGTTCGAATAATATTCCATATTGATTTGAGGTAAAATAAATGTTTGATTGTTGTTTAGATTGATAATTTGATTATTCGTATTATCATTCACTGGATCGTTTTTTGAACGAGTCAAAATGAAATATTTGGTCGTCATTGTGATTTGATTTTTATTGATAATTATTTTTATACCTTTTTACGGATAAAAATTGAAAAGCTTTTTTATTCCGGACTTTGGCGCGGTCTATGTAAAACTACATAAAATTGAAGGGTTTATTCGAAAAATTATAATCAACACAAACAAAATCAACATCTCCAAAATGAATATTACATTTGGTAGTAGCGGAAAGGGTAACAGTAATATTTTCACAACCATTTGTTATGCAGAAGGTTTAGTCATGATCGATATCATGACGGACGGTAGTGTGATCCATTGGTCAAGGGATTCCATTTCAGACGATTGGAATTATGGATTGATGTATGATAGCCAAAAAGACTATAATGAAAACCTTTGGTCATACAAAGGTGAAATGGATCCCGATACAAAAAAACCCCTAGGATTTGGACAAAAATATTGCAGTATTGTGGGCGATGTAGTGGAAACACGCGTTTGGCCCAATGGTGATAAATATGAAGGCGAATTTCTCGACGAATTGACTCATGGTCAAGGAAAAATGACATATGCCGCTGGACATATTTATGAAGGAGAATGGGCAAATGGGAAACCAAATGGTTACGGTCGATTTTACTATGAGTTATATGATCATATGGGTGAATTCAAGGATGGTTTAGCACATGGCCCTGGAAAATTATCCTGGTATGACGGTGCGACCTACGAAGGTGTATGGACAAATGATATGTTGAATGGCCCAGGAAAATATAAATGTGACAACTATATTTATCATGGCGAATTCGTGGATGATTTGGCCGAAGGATTTGGTAAAATCAAATGGTATAATGGGAATTCGTACAAGGGCATGTTTAAGGATGATGAAATCTGTTTAGACTATGCCGGTGGAAAATTTATTTGGGCGGACGGGAGTAATTTTATCGGGAAATTGGGAAAAATATGGGGGATTATGGTAGATCCAGAAAAACATAAACATTGAACTAAAATATTTATGCAATATAACAAGAGTAACAATATGGGAAAAATAGGAAAAGCACCACCAAATAGGTGGTCTTTTTTTGTAATAATATCTATCATTGTTTTATCGATTCTATTTTTTATTTACACATCTTTTATTTTACCAGTATCATCATGTAAATGTAAAGAGTCTATGACTAATGCATCTATTTACATTTCGGATGATAAAAACGAATTGAGCTACGGCGCTGAAGAAAAAAGTGAAATACCCAATTTGATATGGACTTTTTGGGATTCTCCAAATCTACCCAAAACCGTAGAAAAATGTATAGACTCATGGCGATATTATAATCCCGGATACACAGTCACGCTCTTAACAAAACAAAACATTGGAAAATATTTGCCCGAAATAAATATAAGTAATCTAAAACATTCTCGTGATAGTCCAGCGCGATTTTCAGATTTTGTACGTCTTCATATTCTTGCCAAATATGGCGGAATATGGATCGATTCTTCCATTATTTGCCATAAACCCTTTTCCTGGATCCACGCCATTCAAAAATCAACGAGAGCTGAATTCATCGGATATTATCTCGATGGATTCACCGAAAGTGAATGGAAACAAACCAGTCCCGTTATTGAAAGTTGGTTTTTAGCAGCGGTCCCAAATTCCACGTTTGTTCAAGATTGGAAAACCGAATTTATAAGAACCGACAATTTTGATGATATAGACGATTATTTACACGATGTAATCGATAATCATTCTATTTCTATACAAAATATACAAGGACCTAATTATTTAACTATACATGTATCTGCGCAAAAAATCTTGCAAAAAAATCGTGGGAAATATAATATTTTCGTTTTTCAAGCAGAACGTGGTCCTTATCAATATTTGGCGTTAAATGAATGGGATTCTGAACGTTCAATTCAACACATTACAAATCCGACAAAAAATCGCGCATTTTTTGATTTTCCTATCATCAAAATGCGCGGTTGCGAACGAGGACCAATGGATCAAAATCCAAATATAGATAATGCATTTTCTCATTTTTAAGGTCTATCCGTGTTTTGTATCCATACACATATTTAGTTTGCGGATACAAAAACACCCACCCTCTTTGAGAGACCTATATCCAAACTAAACCCGGGGATAAATGTATTTATCCCCGGATGTAGATTAAGGTGTATTCCCAGGTCATACTTATTTTGTTATGAAACAATATAAAATTGTGCCATTGTAATTTTAAATTGTGTAATATGGAATTAGACCTTGATAATAAGATAACTATTTACGATATAGATAACGTAAAATGGCAGGAAAAATATATTCATCCCGAATATATTAAACATATTGATTTTTTAAGTAATATTTGCGATGAACCGTGTAAAGATGTGTATTTTTTTCCTATTTTCACAAATATATTCTGTGAAGAAATTATAAAGTATTGTAATGATCTGAATCAATGGTCTGATGGAAAAAACGACATTATTGATCCACGATTAGGAAATTATGAAAATTTTCCAACACAAGATATACATTTATCTCAAATAAATTTTGAAAACCAATGGGAAAAAATTATTTTTAAATACATTTCTCCCATGGCATCAAAAATGTATAGCAATTATAAAACAAAAAATATTAATATATCCTTTGTCGTTAAATATAGCATGGATGGTCAGAAAGAATTAATGCCACATCATGATTCATCTACATATACAATAAATATTTGTTTAAATAATGATTTCGAGGGTGGTGGTTGTCGTTTTGTAAGACAAAATTATACTTTAAATAATAAAAGTATAGGTCATGCGGCTATGCATCCAGGACGTTTAACACACTACCACGAAGGATTACAAATAACTAATGGCAAGCGTTTTATATTAGTATGTTTTATAAATTAGACTTTATGATATATCCTATATATTTTATTTATCCACGTATGTAGGCAATCCATATTTTTGTATCCATACACATATTAGCGGTAGGTAGATCTAGTTTTTTTCAATATAACTGTTTTGTTTAGCGATTTATTATATTTTATTCAATGCTATTATGCTAATAAAATAAATTGTTTTATATGTAATTTATTTTATAATGTGGAAATAAAACCAGATCTACCTAATCATAACACATATTTAGTTTGCGGATACAAAAACACGGATAGACCTTAATAAAATTGAAAGGTCTTTTTTGATTTGATTTTATGACATCAAATCAATAACAACAACCAAAACCGAAGCAAAGGCAAAATGTCACAACAAGTCACCTGCGTACAAGATCTCCATATTCAGTCCGGGACAAACGAATTTGTGGGTTCTTTCGAGAATATCAAGAGTATCTTCATCCAACGTCTCCCAAATTCATTGGAAGACAACGATCTGAGGTACATATTCGAAACACAATTTCCTCTCGGCCAAATTGAGAGAATCGACTATGCGGTGAAGAAGCAATCGGCAGATCGTAATCAATTCTCTCAATTTGTCCGAGATGGAATCGCATTTGATGCGAACAAGCACTTCGCATCAACATCCAATGAAAAGCCAGTATCAAAGCCTTATAAGATGTGTTTCATTCATTTCGAGGAGCCTATTGCTCAAGGCGGACGTTCTGACGCTGTGAATATATTCTACGATGCATTGCGCGCCAAGGAATTCTACGATTATCCAGTTGAATCATCTGGTAAAAGATCATTCTTGAGAATCCGTGAGAACAAGACACCCATTCCTACGACGACCATGAATGTCGATCAAATTGCCGCCGGATTGATCGATGTCGATAGTCGAGTTTCGGCACTCCAGACACATGTTCAGACTGTGGAGGATCGTTTTGATGCTGACTATGAGTTTCATCAAGTTTATCAAGAATTTCTAAGACAAAAGGTCGAAGACCAAGGTAAGATAATCGAAGAACTTCAAGAACAGGTCGCGCTATTGATGGCGACTCTCGAGAAGAAAAATGCATAAATATACAGAAAAAAAATGAGAAACGATAAAAAATGAGAAAAAATAGTAAAAATAATAAACTATTCGTAAAAACAAATACACAACATGTGTATTTTTTTCATCCACCCCCGTAGAACACATAAAATTGATACCTTTTACTAAAAAATATATCAATACCATAAACACAAACCATGAACTCAACCAAGATCCCAAACGAAATTATTTCCAAGATTGTGGAATATGTTTCCGAAAATGTAGGATTCGATTATCGATACAATCGCTATAAAAAATCATGGGGTTTTTCCTATAATAAAAGCAACAAAATAGTCGCTATGATGGATGATTTAATCACCAATAAATGGTACATACGAAAATACTATGATATGTCCAAACCGGAAAATAAAAAATTTGAAAAATTGCCGAATTTCAAGCTATTGATTATTGGCTACGGAACAAATCCTCTCGGATTAGTATGTTACACGCCCGTCGATAGTACCTTGAATGCTAATACAAATACCAATACAAATATAAAAGTTAGTATTTTCACAACTGTGAATGGTCATACAACTATCGGGTTGTTTCGTAATAAATTTTCCGTCGAAAATATGTTTTACAAGATTTTCATAAGTTGTGACAAATAATTATCGTATCCTACAGTTTTCTGAAAAAGTAAAATTGAATCATTTTACTTTTTTCAATTTTACATAATAATACACATAAACACATAAATGAGTCCAACCATTTACAATATACATAATGCTGTCCATAGAGAAAAAATGGCCGCATTCGATTTTGATTGGACCCTGGTAAAACCTACCAGAGGTAAAAAATTTCCGACCAATATCGACGATTGGATATGGTTATATCCCGCCATTCCGGAAAAAATCAAAAAATATTACGATGATGGATATATGATCGTTATCTTTACAAATCAATCCAAATCATGGAAACATGAACAAATACAGATGGTTGCAAGAACATTGTATATCCCTATTTTCATAGTCGTCGCAACGGATAAATGCGAATACAAGCCAAATACTATATTATTGGATCTTTTACTGGGGGATAATAAAATCGATAAGGGTGAATCATTCTTTGTGGGAGACGCCTTGGGAAGAGTATCCGATTTTGCGGATAGTGATAAAGTATTCGCCGAAAATATTGGTGTTCGATGTTATTCTCCTGAACAAATGTTTTGCCGACAATAGAATCCGCATTATTTCCATTATTTTTATTTTCATCTGTGAGATTTCGTTTTTCTATGGATTTTTCTCACTTTTCTAGTAGCATCTCGTCTTCTACCACCATACGCAAAATAGTCGTCTTCATACCCAATATTATCAGCGATTTCGGTTATTTTAGCCTCGATCAATTCGCCTTCATCTGGAAACTTGCCCAATAAATAATTCTTCAAATTTTGTCTCCTATTTTGTGTCCTTTTTTCATCAGATTCTTCGGGTGTAAATGCGTTCTCGCCACCATGTTTATGTAATTTATACCAGTCTTTGATATATGCTGGTATCATTTTTTCGGGATTCGCTGATATAACATCGATTATTTGTTCATAATTTTTATGATCAGCGGGTTTATTACCCTCCTTGGTAAGTGCCTCTGTAATGGGTTCTTCAAAGGACAAAAATATTCTTTCTAATGCTCCACCGGCACATGTGATACCTTGAGGTCCATTATACGCGCGGGTACAACCTTCTGTAAATGATTTCATATAGGAATTTTTGAAATCGCTAGGTTGAAGTTTCACATATTCTATTGCTAAATAATACAATTCGAGTTCGTGTGGAGGTTTTTCATCATATTTCAACCCATTTAATCGAGAAACCATTATTCTTTCTAGATTCTTTCGTTGTTCTCTTTTTTCATCCTCTTTAGCGTCGCTTTTATTTATGAGTTCAAGTAATGAATCGGCGATATATTTCGGAAAAATCGAAAAGCCTGGGTACTTGATATCCCCCAATTTTTCTCTAAAATTATGATTTAATTTTTCATAATTGATCTTTGCCGCTTTTTGATGAGGAGCGTGTGCATTCACCTGTTGTTGTCGTTGTATTATTTGAGCGTCTATAAATTGTGGCTTATTTTCTTGAGCTATAGGACAATGTTCAAATATTCGATCCGAATTTGTTACTCTTCTAACATTCCACATACGAATCGACTGGTTAAATGCGGCGCAACCTCTAAACATAACACTCATAGTAGTTACTCTGGAAACATTCCACTGGTCAAGTGGTTGGTTAAAATTGGTACAATTCATAAACATTCCGTCCATATTTTCTACATTTCCAACTTTCTCAGCCCAACCATTCAAAGGTCGATTAAAACTGGTACATCCGCTAAACATGTACTGCATTTTTTTTACTTTGGATACAACCCATTTATTGAGTGACCTATTGAAACTAGAACAGTTATGGAACATATAGCTCATATCTTCGACATCGGTTACCGTCCATTCGAGTATTCGATCAAATTTTGTACATCCTCTAAACATTTCACTCATATTTTTTACTTTGGATACATCCCATTTATTGAGCGACTGATTGAAGCTAGAACAACCACTAAACATTTCACTCATATTTTTTACTTTGGATACATCCCACTCATTGAGCGACTTATTGAAGCTAGAACAACCACTAAACATTTGGCTCATATTTTTTACCTCACCAACTTTCCATCCACCAATGTTTTGATTAAATGTGACGCAATCTTTAAACATCCCTTTCATTTTTTTGACATTACTGACATCCCATTTATCAATGGGTTCATTGAAAGTTGAATCACTAAATAATTCGGACATATCAGTTACATTACTAACGTCCCATTCGTTTATAGATTTATTTTTTAAATTTTTGGGTAAGAGATGATCATCTCCTTCGGTGTAATACTTGACATATTTTCGTATATTTTTATCGGTAATCGCCGTCATTATATATATATGGCCATATTTTTCTAAGAATAACATATAAGGTTCGGAATCGAAAAATATCATAAAAATGAAATCGAAAACCCCCAGAAAAACCCGACGCCATCATCGATATCAATCCGAACAATGCAACGATTCGATGACTTTCCAAGAATGCGAATTAGCCATTTTGCGCCATGCCGTCGATACCAATGAAAAAGCCAAGGGTCAAAAATTGGCGAGCGGCGACGAAATCAAAAAAATGATCGAAATCGTCGAGGATTTTTTGGTCGAAAAAAAATGTGTGTGTTATGGCGGAACAGCCATCAATAATATTTTACCTAAATACGCCCGATTTTACGACCCCGAATACGAAATTCCCGACTACGATTTTTTCTCTCCCGACGCCATCGCTCATGCCAAAGAATTGGCCGACCGTTTCTATGATGCGGGATATGCCGATGTCGAGGCCAAATCCGGCGTACATCATGGCACCTATAAAATTTTCGTCAATTTCATTCCCATGGCCGATATTACCAGTATGAACGGCGACCTGTTTGATTCCCTCTCCAAGGAGGCCATCTCGATCGCCGGAATCAAATACGCGCCCCCCAATTTTCTACGTATGGGAATGTATTTAGAGCTTTCGCGCCCCGAGGGGGACATTTCCCGTTGGGAGAAAGTTTTCAAACGCATGGCCCTTTTGAATCAATATTACCCTCTGAAAGTGAATTACGATTGTTTAGCCATCGATTTCCAGAGAAAAATGGACGAAAATACGGACGAATCCGCCGCGATCTACATACTCGTGCGTGATGCCCTGATCGAAATGGGTGTCGTATTTTTCGGTGGATATGCTTTTTCACTCTATGCCAAAGATATGCCCGACGCGGGTAAGCGTTTCACCAAGAAGGCACCTGATTTCGATGTTTTATCGGAAGACGCCGAAAAGACCGCGATGATTGTCAAGGAGCGTTTGACCGATGCGGG
>Ga0114979_10001117_pt1 | contig 17880 bp, 13 predicted proteins | sample S_140625_EF_Meta_FD_87315 | JGI IMG/M metagenome (GOLD analysis project Ga0114979, IMG submission 87315) | Freshwater microbial communities from Lake Simoncouche, Canada to study carbon cycling - S_140625_EF_MetaG | ecosystem: Environmental > Aquatic > Freshwater > Lake | place: Lake...
GGCAGAGCGTAACTGCAGGATGGGCACGCACGGGCAGACCAGCCCCGTCCGTCACGCAGTCCGAACGTCTCGCCTCCGACGCAGCTTGCCTGTTGCCACGCGCACCCGACGGTGTGGCAGCTCCACCACACCACCCGCCTCGACCGACAGCGCCAGACCGACGCCGCGAAGAATGGCCAAGATGGTGGAAAGCCGCGGCGACCTTGACCTGAGCGGTGACGATCTGGGCCTGCTTCTTTCGCACTGGAGGCCGGTGCCGTCAGGCGAACACGGTGAGTCGCGCACAACGGAGGGCGCCATCTGCGGTGGCAACAAACCGAGCAAATGGGAAATCCACGCAACATCGGCGTCCGAATCGACGAATGATCGTCGTATCCTGACCTCGGAGACCGAATTCATGCACCCTTGCGGACCCAGGCTTGCCCCCGAGCTTTCGTTTTTGTGCGCCGCTGCGCGAGCTTGTCGCCACCGCGGCGCCACCCTCCTCGACGTTGCCATCGCCATGGCGGTGGTGGCCGCACTGCTCGCCGTGCTGGTCCCCATGCTCGGGAGCGGGATGAAACGTTCCGGCATGATGGTGTCGGCCAACAACCTGCGCACGCTGGGCCAGGGGTACGCGGCCTACGAGGCATCGTGGAACGGCCGACAGTTCTCCCTCATCCGGTCGGAGATGAACAACTACAACGGCTGCGCCCAGTATTCGGGCGCCGCCTGCCCGCCCTCGCTGATCCTCGGTGCGGACGCCTACGGCGGCCTGTGGGGCTATTGGATCATGGGCTCGCGCCCCGAGTGCAGCGGCTATCCCGGAAGCTGCGGGAATTGGAACGTCGTCGTCCCGCTCCCCATCGGCGGGAATTCCGCAACGTACGGGCTCACAACCACGGGGTCCTGCTTCTTCCCCAATGCGCGCGGCGTCCGCGAGTACGTATCCAGCCGGTTCTATGACCCGCTCTACTACTCACCGAACGACACAGCCCTGTACTCGTCGCTGCGGGCAAGGCAGTTCAACGACGCCGCCGAGTTCACGCTGCCCACGGATCCGGCACAGCCGTTCGACAGCACGCTCTCGACATACGCCTACAGCCCTGCCGCGCTCTGGAACCCGGCCGTGCTGCGTGCGCCGTCGCAGGGCGGATTCCAGGCGCCCGGCCGGACCACTTGCCCGCAGGCCTACACGACGCCAGCGGCAGCGCAGTGCACCTACCCGGCAGCCAAGACCCGGATGATCGAACGGCGCTGGTGCCAGGATCCGCCCGCGCTCCTCGATCCCGCAGCGCCGACAGAGGCCTACACCTTCAACGCCGGCCGCGCATCCCGCCCGGGCACGCTCTTCTTCGACGGCCACGTGGCGTTCGTGTACATCGCGCAGTTCGAGCTCGACGACGCCACCCTGCGGGCACAGACCGGCACCGACGGGCTGTGGAGCCGGGATACCGCGTTCGGGAACGACGGCCTCTGGGGCACCAGCAGCATCGACGGCGTGCGGAGCAACCCCAACTTCCTCACCACCGGCGGGATCACCGGAAGGGACCTCATCAATGCTCCGTGAACGCACCATGAAGCCGAGCCGGTTCGCAGCCACGGCAGTCGCCATCGCGTCCACGGCCGCACCCGTCGCCCTCGCCGACTGGGTACCCCAGGACCTGCAGGCCTCGCCCGCGTTGGCGCGGAGCGCAGTGGGTGCTTCGATCGCCATCTTCCAGTCCAGCGCCGTGGCGGATACCGAGGGCGGCAACCGAGCGGTGATGTGGGCCGGCGCGCCGTTCGCCACGGGTGCCGCCGCCGACAGCGGCATGGTGCACGCGTGGCGCTACCAGCCGAACCCCGGCATGCAGTGGGTCTACGCATTCACGCTCGCCAGCGGATTGCCGCGACCAGGTGCGGCGTTCGGGGCCGCGATCGCATGGTGCCGCACGGTCGACAACCCCTACGCGTTCGGTACCGGGTTCCTGTTGGTGGGTTCCCCGCGCGCCCCGCGCGTGACCGGCTCACCGGGCATCAGCAACCAGTGCGCGGGGTACGCCGAGGCGTTCGTCATGACGAACGCGCTCGGGGCGCCGACGTCCGGCACTCCCGTGCCCCTGCCGCACCCGAGCCCCCAAGGCGGCGACCTCTACGGCGCCGCGGTGGCCACCACGCTCGTCGGCAGCGCTGCGTACGCCATGGTGAGCGCGCCGCTCGACGACCGCATCGTCGATGGCACCACGTACGTGGATGCAGGCACGGTGCAGTGCTTCCGCTGCGACGCCGCCGCCACGTTCACCTACGTGGGCGAGGCGTCCGCGCCCACGGCAACCGCCAACGACCGCTTCGGTGAGGCACTATGCGCGTCGGGCAGCCGCTTCTATGCACGCGTCGGCTCGGAGACGCCCCGCGTCGCGGTGTTCCGGTTCGATGCCGGCGTGCCGGTGTTCGAGTCGTACGTGAACTACCCCGGTTCCGAGACAGCGGCGCTCGAAGGGTTCGGCACCGCGATCGCCTGCGACGGCACGTTCCTCGCGGTCGGCGGCCCTGGCCCTGGGCGGTCCGGTCCCGGCGTGGGGCGCGTGTGGATCTTCGATGCCGCACCGCCGTTCGCGCTGCGGACCGTGGTGGAGAGCCCGTTCCCCTCCGAGTGCGCCGGCTTCGGCTCGGCGGTGGCGCTCGAGCGCGGCACGCTGGTGGTCGGCACGGCCGAGGGCGAGAGCAGCCTGCTTGCCGGCATGGCATCGGCCTACTCGCTTGAACCCATGACGGCAGTCGCGACCACGCTCTTCGTGGAAGCCGACACGCAGGGCGCAGAATCCGGCTTCGGCTGCGTGGTGGCATCGAGCGGCCTGCACGTGGCGATCGGCGCACCAACCAAGGGAAGCGGCATCGAGGGAGGAATACGCACCGTGACCTCGCGCCCCGCGCCGCGCACCCCCGACCTCAACCACGACGGCGTGGTGAACGGCACCGACCTCGGACTGCTCCTGGGAATGTTCCGCACCGCCTCGCCCAACAGCCAAGGCGATCTCAACTACGACGGGCAGGTGAACGGGCTCGACCTGGGGATCGTGCTCGGGGCGTGGGGAACGGTGCCGTAAGGCTGGACGCTACGGCCAATGGTCGCTTGGCCAACGGTCATTTGGCCAACAGTTTAACCATGCGGGACCACCGCGGGTTCTGCGGGGCGGGCTTCGGAGGGCTTGCCTTGGATGCAGCGGCCTTCGGTGTCGAGGCTGCCGATGCAGCTCCCTCGCCCGCCTTCGGCAGCAACTCGCACGCCTCATGCGACTGCTCGACGCGGTCCGCGTCTGCCATTGCGCAGCAGCCGTGGCTGCCCGGCGTACAGGACCGACACAGCACTTCTTCGAGCGAACGCGGGCTCCAGCCCGCGGCCGCGGCGAGCGACATGCCGCGGAGATCGGCGGCCACTTCGTCGCCGGCGGACGGCGAGCGGACCCCGGCCACCACGGCGCTCACCATGCGCGGATAGCCCTCGCTGGCAAACGCGTGCAGCCGCGTGCGCGCCTCGTTCAGCGCGCGCTCCTGGAGCTCGGGCGGCACGTTCGTCAGTCCCGCAGCGATCACTTCATCAAGCTGCCCGGATTGCTCGAGCATGAAGACCTGGAGCATGGCGTTCAGGTGCTCGCCTTGGGCGGCGTTCGCAATCGCTACGCCGTGACGCTCCTCGACGTGCGCGATCTCGTGCGCCAGTACCGCGGCCAGCTCGTGCTCGTTGCGGAGCGAGCGCAGCAGGCCGGTGGTGACGAGCACGGGTCCGCCGGGAATGGCCGCGGTCTCGGTGCAGGAATCGTCATCCACCACCACGAACGCCAGGCCAAGCGACGGATACGGCAGCGAGCCGCGTGCCGCGATGCGGTTGCCCACCCAGTTGACGTACGCGGCCATGGGGTTGGTGAAGTTGAGCATCTTCCGCGTGCCGACCCACGCCGCCAGGCACTCACGGCCCAGGACGCGCTCTTCCGCGGCGCCGATGGGCACGGGGCGGCAGAACTGGCGCACCAGTTCATCGACCGCCACCTTCACGATCGCGTCGTCGCCGATGCCGTCGGTGAAGGCCAGCATCAGGTTGCGCATGGACTTCGGGTCCGGCGGTTCCGGCTCCGTGATGGTCACGGCGCGCTCGCGCAGCGACGCCGCCTCGAAGGCAAGCGTCTTGTCGAGGTTCTGCACGCCGGCACCGGCCACTGGCAGGCCATCAAGGCGACCGCTCCAGGCGAATGGATCGCTCCCGGGAAGCCGGAATCGCGCCGGCTTCGCAGCGACTTCCAGCACGCGGTCCGCGGCGCGGTAGTTGGCGCCGTCGAGCGCGGGCGTCGACGCCGCAAGCGAGGGCATCGCCGTGCCGGCGGTTGCCGCGGTGGCAAGCGCACCCCGACGCTGCGCCACGAGCGACTCCGCGCGAAGTGCGAACGCGCGCGGGTCGGTCATGGAACGTGCCGGAACCCAGCCAGACAAGGAACCCGCCGTGACATGGAACCACGTGGGGATCAGCTCGCCGGGCGTGGCTTCGTTCATGAGCGCATCGGTGGGCACGCGGATGAACTGCGACTTGATGTCGACCGAAAGCGCCCCACCCTGCGGCACGCGAGCGATCGGCCTCGAAGACGCATCGGGCGATTCAAAGATCACCGTGAACACCGAGCCGGCCTGGAGCACGATGGGCGGCTCCACGTGCTGGTCAGCCACGTGCAGGACACGCGCGGCGTTGCGCGCGGCGGACGAACGGTCGGTCACCGGCACGAACTGGTCGCTCGACCAGTGGTCGACCGTGTCCGACACCGAGCGCTCCGAACTGCAACCGGAGCTGGCAGCGAACGCGGCCGAGAGGAACGCGGTCAGTGAGGCGGAACGCACGAGGGCGGCGGTGGAGCGCGGCATGGGGGTCCTTCGGGCAGCCTGCGGAGGGAGGGCGACAAGACACTATCGCCGCCGAATACTTGCAAACGGTAAAGGCAAGGCGGTGCTCAGGGCGGGAGGAACCGTCCCGTATTGATTCCGATAACCGATTCCCGACGCGTAAACGCGTGATCCTCCCGTGGGTAACGACCAACTCCCGCGCTGCCGATGCTTGCCCCGCGTCCCATCCGGGATATGTTCAGGCTGCCTTCAGTGCGGCAGGCCTTTCCTCCTCGTACGGGGGGTCAGTCGCCGTTCGTATGCATGCGAACGGTCCGCGTCACAAGCGTTCAGGAGCAACACCAGACATGTCCTTCCTCAAGAGCACGATCGCCCTCGCCGTGGCGGCCTGCTGCGCCAGCGCCGCCCAAGCCCAGTTGGATCCGCCGATCTTCACGTCCGGCGCCGAGACCAGCAACTTTTACAACCCCAATACGACCTCTGCGGACGCAGTGGCCTTCACGCCCGTCTACGTGACCGCCAACGGCGGCAGCCAACTGCGCGTGAACCAGGTGAGCGTCGGCATCCGTCGCTCCGGCTCGGCCTCGGCGGCGGCACCGGCGGTCAAGGTGGAAGTGATCCTGGCCGAGATGACCTACGACGGCACAAACTTCGGCCTCGGCAACACCGTTGCCAGCTTCACGCAGGACCTGGCCGCCTCCACCACCGCCTTCACGCAGACCGTGCAGCGCAGCTGGGGCGACGACAATCCCGCGCAGCGTCCGGTGGTCAACCTCCAGACGGCCTCCAACGGCGCCAACGGCTACGGCGGCATGTGGGTCGGCGTACGTTTCGTCGGCGGGAACTCCACGAGTATCGCCAACGGATGGCGCATCGCCATTGAGCCCGCACTGGGACGATCCACCAATACGTTCTGGAAAAATGACACCAGCGGCTGGAGCAACCCACTCTACTTCGGCACCACCACCGGCGCCGACGGCGTGGTCCGCGAGAACATGGCCCGCTTCGTGGTGGGCGTGAATGGCCTGGTTACCAACGCAGGCACCGTCCCGGCAGGCATGGTGTACGGCCGTCTCTTCGAGATCGGCAACTACTGGAAGCCCACCGACAACGCCGACGGCGTCGGATCGCGCTGGTTCTACAACAGCGTCTTCACGACCGCCAACGTGGGCGATGCGCTGAAGCCCAGCAAGATCACGCTCGCCCTCTATCGCGGCGGCAGCGTTGCCACCCCGGCCCCCGCGGTCGGCGTGGAGCTGGCGCTCGTCAAGATGAACTGGAACGGAACGGCGTACACGCCGGGCGACGTGGTGGCAACCCAGTTGTTCAACCTGCCGGAGTCGACGACCGTCAAGACCGACCGTGTCGACTGGAACTTCCCCAACCCGGCGACGGTTCCGGTGGTCCCACTCAACACCGACAATGCGACGAACGCCGGCCTCGGCGGCATGTACATCGCGGCGCGACTGCTCGGCGATTCGACGACGCTGGCTGGCGCCAACGGCCCGAAGCTGACGAACGCACCCGCCATCGGTGCCTCGTTCAACAGCTTCGGAATGTACAGCAGCGCGACGGGCACCCCGGTGTTCGGCAACTACACGTTCGGCCAGTTCACCTGCACGCTCGCTTCCACCAACGCGGTGACCAACTACACCAAGCCCTCGCGCTTCCTGGCGGAAGCCAGCGGTACGGTCGGTCCGGCTGCCCCGCCGCCGCCTCCGTGCCCGGCCGACCTCAATCACGACAACTTCGTGAACGGCGCCGACCTTGGCCTGATGCTCGGTTCGTGGGGTCCGTGCGTCTCCAGCCCGTGCGCGGCCGACCTCAACTCCGACGGCGCCATCAACGGCGCTGACCTCGGCCTGATGCTCGGTGCGTGGGGCGCCTGCCCGCAGTAAGCGGGAAGGAACCACCTTCTGCAACCATCGCGCGCCGCCCGAGTCATCTCGGGCGGCGCGTGTCTTTTTCCTGCAGCGCGCATCGCCGCGCGGCCGTGGCTATCGTCCGCGCGTGCTCAGCAATTCACCCGAACCCAGCCCGCGCAGCGATGCCCCGGGCCAATGGCGCCGCTGGGCGCTGCTCGCCGTCTACGTGATCGCCTACGGCGGATTCATCGGGGTGACGGTGACGGCACCCGGGCTCCTGGCCATGCGCGTGGCGGGCGGCGTGAACCTGGCGGTGGCGTGGGGGTTCGCGCTGATCGTGCTGGCCTTCGTGGTGGCGCTTGCCGCGCTCAAGCTGCCGGAGGGTCGCTGAAATGGAAGAAGCAACCGGCACGGACTGGCTCTCGGTGGGCGTGTTCGCCGCATTCACGGTGATGGTGCTGGTGCTCAGCTCGCTGCTCGGGCGACGCGCGTCGAGCGCCGGCGGGTACTTCGCCGCGCACGGGCAGGTGGGATGGTTCGTGAACGGCATCGCCTTTGCGGGTGACTATCTCTCGGCCGCCAGCTTCCTGGGAATCTGCGGCCTGATCGCGTTCTGGGGCTTCGACGGGTTCCTGTATTCGATCGGCTACCTGGCCGGCTGGATCGTGGCGCTGCTGGTGATTGCAGAGCCGATCCGCCGTCTCGGCAGGTTCACCTTCGCCGATGCGCTCAACGCGCGCTTCGGCTCCAAGGCCGTGACGCTGGCCGCTGCCATCAGCACGCTGGTGGTGAGCCTCTTCTACCTGGTGCCGCAGATGGTGGGCGCGGGTGCGCTGATCAAGCCGCTCCTCGGCCTGCCGCAGTGGGTAGGCGTGGGCCTGGTGGGCGTGGTGGTCACGGTGATCGTGGCAACCGCAGGCATGGTGAGCACCACCTGGGTGCAGTTCATCAAGGGCGGCCTGCTGCTTGCGCTCTGCGCGATCCTGGTGGCGCTGATCCTGGGCCGCGGGTTCGAGGTGCACGCGCCCGGACCGGCGCGCGAGGCGCCGGCGCGCGGCGTGGGCTCGGTGGCCGGGCTGCCTGCATGGGCAGTGCCGGGTGCCACGCCCGATGCCGACGGACTGGTCCGCACGGAAGGCGCGCGTACCGGCGCGCTCGGACCGATCGAATTCCTCCGTGTCTTCAGCGACAGCGAGGTGGCCGCGTGGCGCACCACCAAGACCATCGGTGCGGACGGCACCGCGGTGAGCACCGCAGCGCCGGAACTGATCCGCGGCGACCTTCTCCTGCAGCCGGGCAACAGCCCCACCTTCAAGGGACTGCGCAGCGGCAGCGTGCTGGACCGCGTGGACTTCGTGTCGTTGATGCTGGCGCTCTTCCTGGGCACGGCCAGCCTGCCGCACATCCTGATCCGCTACTACACGGTGAAGGACGTGCGCAGCGCGCGGCTGAGCACCGTGGTGGGCATCGGCGCCATCGGCACCTTCTACGTGCTCACGCTCTACCTGGGCCTGGGCGCCATGACGGGCGGCATGCTGGACACGTCCGACAGCAACATGGCGGCGCCACTCCTGGCGCGGAGCTTCGGCAGCGTGCTCTTTGCGCTGATCTCGAGCGTGGCATTCTTCACGGTGCTTGGCACGGTGAGCGGGCTGGTGCTCGCCGGCAGCGGCGCCGTGGCGCGCGACCTGGTGACCACGGTCATGGGAAAGACGCCCGACGAACGCGAGCAGGTACGGATCGCGCGCATTGCCGCGCTGTTCCTGGGTGCGGGCGCCATGGCGCTGGGGCTCCTCTTCAAGAACTTCAACGCCTCGTTCCTGGTGGGCTGGGCGTTCAACGTGGCGGCCAGCGCCAACCTGCCCGCCCTCCTGATGGCGCTCTTCTGGAAGCGCGCCACCAAGCAGGGCGTGGCGGCGGCCATCATGGTGGGGCTCGGCTCGAGCCTCGCGTGGGTGCTCCTCTCCAAGGAGGCATTCGAGAAGGTCTACGGGCTGCCGGGTGCGGATGCGCTGATGCCGTTCAGCCAGCCGGCTGTGGTGACGGTGCCGCTTGGTGCGCTTGCGGGCGTGGTGGTGTCGCTCCTGACCAGGCCGCAGCCGTCACGCATGAAGGGCGCAGCGCCCGCGACCCATGGATGAACAGACATGACACCGGATGCAGCCACCCGAACCCCGTTTGATGCCGGAGCACTTGCCCTGTGCCTGGTGGCCTGCATCGGCGGCGGCGCCGCGAGCGGCCTGGCCACGCCGCCCGGCGAGTGGTACGCGTCGCTTGCCAAGCCCACGTGGACGCCGCCGGGATGGGTGTTCGGGCCGGCGTGGACGCTCCTCTACACGCTGATGGCGGTGGCCGCGTGGCAGGTCTGGCGCCGCCGTGCGTCCACGGATGTGCGGATGCCACTCGCGCTCTTTGCCATTCAGCTGGCGCTCAACCTGGCGTGGACGCCGCTCTTCTTCGGGATGCAGCGCCCGGGCCTGGCGCTCGCGGAGATCGTGCTGATGCTGGCGGTCATCCTTGCCACCACCGCGTCCTTCGTGCGCGTCAGCACGACGGCCACGATCCTGATGCTCCCCTACTGCGCGTGGGTGTGCTTTGCGACCGCGCTGAATTGGGCGATCTGGCGGATGAACTGATTGCCTGTTGCAAACAACGCCTGTTGCCGACGGATGCCGGTAAAAACGAACACGGACGGCTGGATCGGCCGTCCGTGTCGTATCAAAGCGGTGCACGGGGAACGTCGGCCCCGGAGTCGAGCCAGTTCAGCGACGCACGCGGCGCCGGGCCGTGAGGCCGGCGAGGCCAACGAGTGCCAGCGCGCCAGGCGCGGGAATCGAGGCGAAGTAGAGGTTGTTGACGGTGGGGAAGAGCGACCCGCCCGACAGGTTGCTCGAGGTGATCGACATGCTGGCGATGGTGGCACCCGTGGAGTAGAAGCCCACGAACGAGGCCGCCGAATCGGTGTATCCGATGTAGGACGAGCCATCGGTCAGCGTCACCTGGACGATGCTGGCGACGATGTTGAAGCTGATGTCCGTGGAGTAGATGTTGCCGCTGACACCCTGCACGCCCGGGGCGAACGTGAAGTTCAGCGTTTCCGGCTGGTTGGTCGACATCTGGCCGCCGTCGATGAAGAGGCCGCTCGCCGCGCTCGCGGTCCACGAGATGCCGCCCGTGCTGCCGCTGGCAGACGGCGCGAAGCCGTTGGCGAACGAATTGAAGTTCTCGGTGGCGATCGAGGCGCCGGATGCGGTGGCGTAGGCATTCCACACGAACTGGTTCGTGAAGGAAATCATCGCCGCGGACGAGGCACTCGCCAAAAACACTGCCGCAACGGCAGCAACACCGAAATTCCTGGAGATCATGAGAGACCTTGGGAAAGGGGAAGGGAACCAAGCTGGCGGGTACGGGGGAACGCAACCGCTGTCCAAAGAGGGAACCGTGGACCGACGAAAGATGCCACGGTTCCACCGCAAAGGAAGCAAACTCTTGTCGAAATTGCAGATAGGGGAAGTTCGGAACCCCTGAAATCGGGTGCCGCTCGCGACTCCTGGGGCCAAAATCAGGGTTTACGCCTCAATAACCCGTTTAGGATCCCCGTTCCGCCCCCTGACCTGGAGCACCCCCGTGAACACCCTTGGCCGCCTGTCGTTCGTTGCCCTGCTCTCCCTGGCCTCGCTCGCCGCCACGCCGTGGCACGCGGAGCCCGCCACCATCACCCTGGACCCGGTCCACTCGGTGGCGCTCTTCCGGATCCAGCACCTGGAGGCGGGGCTCTTCTGGGGCCGCTTCAATGCGCTGGAGGGCACGGTGCGCTGGACGCTGGAGCCGAAGGATGCGCCGGTGTTCGACGTCACCGCCAAGGTAGCCAACGCCGACACCGGAAGCGAGAAGCTGGACGGCAACCTGCAGGGCCCCAACTTCTTCAACGCGAAGGAGTTTCCCACCATCACGTTCAAGTCGAAGGACGCCACCTTCGTGGCAGACCGGCACTGGACGGTGCGCGGCGACCTGACGCTGCACGGCGTCACCAAGCCGGTGGAGGCGGACTGCGTTGCCACCGGCATCGGCGACGGCCCGGCCGGCAAGAAGGCGGGCTTCGAGTGCACCCTCACCATCAAGCGCAGCGAGTGGGGCATGAAGTGGGGCGTGGAGAAGCCGGCGAAGGCGCTCGGCGACGAAGTGAAGCTGGTGATCGCGCTTGAGGGCGACGTGGCCGCGCCGAAGGAATGAGAGCGCGCCGCGCGCTGAATCTGCGGACACCGGCCCATGCGTGAACTCCTTGCCTACCTCGCCAGCGTGATCCTCCTGCCGGCGACGGCAGCGGCGTTGCTCGCATCGCCTGCGCTGTTCGGCGGGCTCCGGCGGCGGGCGGCCGTGGTGGATGGCTGCATCGCCGCGGCACTGGCGCTCGCATTCCTCATTGCATTCATCCATGAGGTGGAGCCGAATGCCCTGCTCCGGCAGCTGCCGGTGGAACTGCCGGATGACGACGCGCCGTTCGAGCGATGGCATCGGGTGGCGCTGGTGGCCGTGCTGGTGGCAATGGTTTCGCCGGTCCTGGCGCTGGCTGCCGCGTGGCGGCCCGCGGCACGCAACGCCATGGCGACGTGGATGGCGCTGGTTGCGGGAGTCCTGGTGGCACTGCTGGTGGAGTTTCCCGGAGCAATCGGCATGACGCGTGTGATGACGGGTGCAACATGCGCCGCGTGCGCCTTCATGCTCTCGCGCGTCGGCGGCGTGGCGGCGCTGTGTGCGTGCATGGTCACGTTCATCGGCGTGGCAGTGTTCGCGGCGCTCAATGCATTCCCTTCGATGGCCGCGATCTCCGCGGCGACGGCGCTCGCCAGCCTGGTGCTGGCCGTCCTCGGCTGGATGGGCGGCCGCCGCGCGGACGAGTCTCGCACGCTGGTCGTGGCTGGCGCCACGTCCACGGTGATCGGCACGCTTGCAGGCACGTCGGCCGCCTGCGTCGGCGCGTATGCAGACCGCGCGCCCGCGTGGGCGTGGATGGCGATTGCGCTGGCCGCACCCGTGGCAGCACTGCTCTTCGCGCGACTGCGGACCGTGTCCGGCCGCGCCGGCACAACCTGAGGCGTTGACCCGATGGAAACCGCACCCAACGTCGATCGCATCACCGGACGCCGCGGCACGGTCTCGCTTCTCGTTGGCATCGCGTGGCGGACGCCCTTCATCATCCTGTGGCTGGCGCTGACCGGCTGGTGCGCCACGGCCATCGCCCTGGCACCGCGCGGACCGGACGCGGTGACGTGGTCGCTGGCGTCGCTCTTCGCGTTTGCCTGCGTGCAGGTGGCGCTCGGGCCGCTTCCCGGATGGTGGCGCACCCGCGGCGCGCGGTGGGCCACGCTGGTGGCGCTGTGGGCGGCGGTCCTCGCCTGGTTCTGGTTCGTCCCGGCTCCGGCCGACGCGGACTGGCAGCCGGACGTGCGCGAGACGCCCACGTTCCATTTCCACGGCGACGAGCTGACCGTGAGCGGCATCCGCAACTTCCGCTACCGCACCTCCGACACCGACTTCGAGGAGGTGTGGACGGAGCGCACCTACGACATGACCCGGCTGCGCACCGTGGACCTCTTCTTCAGCTTCTGGGGGCCGAAGCTCATCTGCCACAACTTCGTGAGCTTCGGGTTCGAACGCACCGATGGCACCATGGAACAGGTGGTGGTGAGCATCGAGGCGCGCAAGCGGCGTGGGCAGGAATACTCGGCCATCGGCGGTCTCTTCCGGCAGTTCCCGCTCATCTACGTCTGGGCCGACGAGCGCGACGTGGTGCGCGTGCGCACCGACTTCCGCGGCGAGACGGTGCGCCGCTACCGCGTGGAAGGCCGGCCGGAGAACCTGCGGATCCTGCTCGAGCGGTTCGCCATCGAGTCATCGGAACTGGCGCACGCGCCGCGCTGGTACAACGCGGTCACGCAGAGCTGCGGCATCGACATCCTGCGCACGGCGTGGGGACAGCGGATCCCGCTGATCCCGTCACCGAAGCTCCTGTTCAACGGCACGTGGGAACGCGATGCGTGGGACGAAGGCCGCATGGGCGAGGGGCTGCGCTTCGAGGAAGCGCTGCAGCGGGCGGACATCACCGCGGACGCGCGCGCAGCCGACATCCGCGACTTCTCGCGCGCCATCCGGCAGCGCGAGGTGACGATGCGCATGGCGCCTCCGGCAGCGCCGGACACAGGCGACTCAAGGCGCTGACTGCGCGGGGTCTGCCGGCCGTGCCGGCGTTGCTGCATTGCCCGAGATCACCTGCCCGCCCACCGGCGTCACGCCCGGATGCGGGCGCGTCGGTTCCGGACCCGGCGTCGCGGTGCGGTACTTCTCGAGCGCCTTCTCGTAGACCTCGCGCTGGCGCGGGTCCTTCTCCAGGCGCACGGCGCGCTCGCCGTGCTCGATGGCCTTGGCGCGATCGCCCTTGGAGAAGTGCGCAAGCGCCATGGTGTCGGCCACGCGCGCGTCCTCGCCCTTGGCGAGCGCGTCGGCGGCCAGCGCGAACTCCATGCCGAGGTCCAGGTTGCGGTTCTTGACGTAGGGCGACTGCAGGATGGCCCGCGAGAGCGACCGGATGGTGGCCATCTCCTGGGGGTGGCGCCTGGCCACCTCGCGACCGTAGTCGTCGCCCGCATCGCCCATGTCGCAGAGCCCGATCATCACCGTGAAGCGCTGCGCCTCGTACTGACCCGCGCGCTCGGGCATGGCGGCGATGACCGAGTCGAGGCCGGCGAGCATCGGCTTCCAGTCATCCGTCTTCTCGCATTCGCGCGCGATGTTGTCGAGGTAATTCTTGGCGAGCGCGGCCACGCCGTCGAGGTCGATGGCTGCGCGCACCGACGCCGGGTCCCACGTGCCGGCCGCGAGCTTCGCCAGCGGCTCCGCGGCCTCCTTCGGGTGGCCGAACCACTGCACGATGCCGTCCTTGACGATGAAGAACCGCGGGTTGAAGTTGCGGAACGTGCCGTTCTGCATCTGCATCACGGCGGAACGATCCGGGTCGGACACCACCGAATACGGCACGTGGCCCTTCTTCTCGGGCGAGTCGAGCCACGCCTGCACCTTCGGGGCCTGTTCGTCGGTGATGGCCACGAAGCGCATGCCCTTGGCGCCGTACTCGCGCGCGTAGCCCTCCACCGTTTCCGCGAATTCCTTGCAGTGCGAGCACGTGGTGCTGAAGAACTCGAACACGTACACGGTGCCGGGCGCCCACGCGGTGGCGGGCTCGCCCTGCACCCACGTGGCAAGGTTCGGGAACGCCAGGCGCGAGCCGGGGAAGACGGTCGGGTTGGAACGACGGAAGGGGGATTGCTTCCCCGATGCCGCGGACGTGGTGCCGGCTGCGGGCTTCGACGCCGGTCCGGCGGGCGATGCGGACGGACCGGCTGCGGGCGGTTGCGGCGCTGCGGTGACGGCCGGCGCGGCGCTCGCGGGCGTTGCCTTCGAAACCTGGCCGAGCACCGTCACCGTGAACGGGCCGACCTCCTCCACCAGGTACGTCACCGTCTTCATCAGCGACTCGCCAGCCTGCTCCTTGGAGGGCTTGACGGTGACGCTTGCCTCGGCGAATGCACCGGGTGCGATGGGTTCCGTGGGCCACGTGGACGTGGTGCAGCCGCAGCTGGCCACGGCCGTGGTGACCCGCACCGGATGGTTGGCCAGGTTGCGCAGGCGCACCACCACGGTCTTGGCGACGTCCGGGGTGAGTTCCCCCATCTCGACCGTGGCGGGCTCGAACGCAATCACCTTCGGCGGGACCGGGATCTCGGGGATCGGCGGCGGCAGCAGCGTGCTTGCCACCATGGTGAGACCGGCAGCCATCACCGCGAGCGCGGAGATGGCCACGACGGTGGTACGTGCGGGCTTCGGGAAGGCCATAGGAAGAGGCTATCGACGAGCACCCGGATGGGCCATCAATCGGTCGACGCTTCCGCGCAAAAGGCGGTGCAGGAACCGCGAAATCGGCAGCTTCCGCCCGATTACCGGGAATTGCCACCGCGCCCCCCTGCCCACGCACGGCCCGGTTCCGTAGGATCCTCCACCATGCTTCAAGCAACCCGCACTCGTACGTCCATCCTCCTCGTCGCCGCCCTCGGCATGGCCTGCCCGGCCATCGCGCAGGACAAGGCCACTCCCAACACCGGCGGAACCACCGTGGCCGTGCCCACCGCCCCGGCGAAGGGCACCATGGTGCCCGGCGTGCCGCTCATGGTGAAGAAGGGCGACGGCGCCACCGCGACCCCCAAGACCCCGGACACCATCGATCCCAAGGCCAAGGCCCTCCACGACAAGTGCCTCGACACCGTGAAGAAGCTCAAGGGCATCGACATGGTCACCGACATGAAGTTCGAGGGCATGGACCCTGCCATGCTGCCCCCGGGCATCGGCGGCACCAACCACGTCATCATCGACTTCAAGCCGGATGGCGGCCCCGCCCCGTTCGGCCGCTTCGTGCTCGAGGGCATGAAGGACGGCAAGCAGACCTCGCGCTTTGCCTACAACGGCACCGGCGCCGTCATGGTGGATGACTCCGCCAAGACCTACGCCGAGTGCGGCAAGGAATGGTTCCAGCTCCTCGGCCAGCGCGCCGCCAACCTGCCGCAGTGGCACATCGAGAGCCGCATGGACCTCGCTGCGCTCGGCGCCCCGCCGGAGCAGATCCCGCAGCTCGTGGGCCTGTCGGTCGTGGGCGCGGAGAAGTTCGATGGCGTCGACTGCGACGTGATCCAGGTCGTGCGCACCATGAAGCTCGAAGGCATGGAGGACGATGACGGCAAGCCGCTCCCCGCGAAGGAGATGCGCATCACCGAGACCATCGCCATCGCCAAGACCGACTCCCTCCCCCGCCGCGTGGGCAGCAAGACCGAGATCCCGGGCGACGAGGCCATGGGCGCCATGAACAGCACCACGCTCTTCACCGCCGTGAAGGCCGACCCCGCGATGGACGAGAAGACCTTCTCGACCGCCGCACCGGCCGGCTACAAGAAGGCCGAGGCCTCGGACGCCGACGACGAGGCCCAGGGCCCCTCGCTCAAGGTCAAGGCCGGCGACGCCGCCCCCGACTTCAAGCTCAAGGACACCGACGGCAAGGAAGTCACGCTCGACTCGCTCAAGGGCAAGGTGGTTCTCCTTGACTTCTGGGCCACGTGGTGCGGGCCCTGCAAGGCTGCCATGCCGCTCATCCAGAAGATCCACGAGGACTACAAGTCCAAGGGCGTTGCCGTCTACGGCGTCAACACCTGGGAGAAGAAGGAAGGCGCCGGCAAGAAGTACATGGACGACAAGAAGTACACGTACGGCTGCCTGCTCGCCGGTGACAAGCTCGCCTCCGACGGCTACGGCATCTCGGGCATCCCGACGCTGGTGATCATCGACAAGGGCGGGAAGATCGCACTGCTCAAGGTCGGCCTCGACCCGGACAGCGACAAGAAGCTGCGCGAAGCGATCGACGCGTCGCTGGCCAAGTAAATCGTTCGGACCACGGTCCCGCAAGCAAAGCCCCCGCGATGCGCCAGGCGCATCGCGGGGGCTTTCGTTCGCTGCGACGTTCGGCCTGCCTCAGTGGGCCCCGACCGGCGTGCGCAGCTTGGTGTCGAGCCATCCGAGCGTGATGTCCGCGGGCGCCGGGCGCGACCAGTAGTAGCCCTGGCCGCGGTCGCAGCCCATGGCGGAGAGGAGTCGCGCCTGTTCCTGCGTCTCCACGCCTTCCGCGGTGACAGGGATGCCGTAGGCGGCCGCCATGCGGAGCGCGGTCTCGCAGAGTGCCGTGCCGCGCCCGCCGTCGCCGAGGCGTGCCACGAAGACCTTGTCGATCTTCACGTGGTCGAAGGGGATCTCCTGCAGCTGGTTGAGCGAGGCGTAGCCCGTGCCGAAGTCGTCGAGCGCCAGGCGGAAGCCGGCGGCCTTGAGTTCGAGCAGCGCCTCGCGCGCCGGACTGTCGCCCTCGAGCCACTGGCTCTCGGTGACTTCCAGGCAGACGCGCTCCGGCGAGACGCCGTTCATCCGCGCCGCCTCGATGGCGAGCTTCGGGAAGCCGTCGCGCAGGAGCTGCCGGAGCGAGACGTTGACGTTGGCGGTGAGGCCCTCGATGCGCGAGCCGGACGTGGCAAGCAGCCGGAACGTCTGGCGCAGCATGCTCATGCCCAGCGAGTCGATCAGCGAGCTTTCCTCGGCGATGGGGATGAAGACCGACGGCGAGATGGTCTCCGAGCCGGTGCCCGCGAGGCGCGCCAGCATCTCGAACGCCACCGGGCGCCCAGTGGCGAGGTCGACGATCGGCTGCAGGTGCGGCACCACGCGGTGGGTGGCGATGGCATCGGTGAGGACGCGCGCCACGCGGCGGCGCTCGGCGACGATCTCGCGCTCCTCGGGGCCGAAGGCGATCCAGCGCTCGCGGCCGCGCTCCTTGGCGGAGGCGCATGCCTGCTCCGCCTGGTAGAGGGCGTCCTCGAAGTTGGTGGCGGCGGGGTTCCACTCCACCAGGCCCGCGGACACGGAGAGGCGCACGCGCATGTCGGCCACCTCGAACGGGGCATTGAAGGACTCGATGACGCGCGGGAAACGCGCACGCGGGTCCGTGCCCGTGGACGAGGTGATCAGCACGAACTGGTCGCCGCCGTAGCGGACCACCAGCTCGCCGGGCACGGTGCATGCGGCGATGCGCGCCGCAGCGGCCTGCAGCAGCTGGTCGGCCAGGCGGTGGCCGAGGTTCTCGTTGTGCATCTTGAAGTGGTCCAGGTCGATGAGCGCCACCGTGAGTCCACCCGTGGGCGGGGTGCGCTCCCAGTGCGCCACGGCACGCTCGAGCATGCGGCGGTTGCCGAGGCCGGTGAGCGAGTCGTGGGTGGCCTCGTGGTCGCGGTCGGCGTCGAAGCGCTGGCGCTCGATGGCGATGGCTGCGAGGTGCACGAAGCGGTCGACGATGGCGAGGTCGTCGGCAGAGGGCGCGCGGCAATCGCCGTAGTACATGCCGAAGACGCCCAGCAGGCGGCCGTCGGCAGCGAGCACCGGCGAGCTCCACGCGGACTGGATGCCGTAGTGCGCGGCGAAGTCGCGGAACGCGCCCCACAGCGGATCGGTGCGAATGTCCTCGCTGATGACGCGCTCCTTGCGGAAGGCGGCGGTGCCGCAGCTGCCGGTGGCGGGGCCTGGCGCC
>Ga0114979_10001119_pt1 | contig 17873 bp, 13 predicted proteins | sample S_140625_EF_Meta_FD_87315 | JGI IMG/M metagenome (GOLD analysis project Ga0114979, IMG submission 87315) | Freshwater microbial communities from Lake Simoncouche, Canada to study carbon cycling - S_140625_EF_MetaG | ecosystem: Environmental > Aquatic > Freshwater > Lake | place: Lake...
CGCCATTGCCAATGTTGACTGCCCGCCAGGGGGCGACCGGCGACAGGCTGTCCGCCGCGCCGACCGGTTCGGTCCCCGGCACCACACCGATCAGCCGCACGATGCCCTCGATCAGATCGTCGACATAGGTAAAGTCGCGCTGCATCTCGCCATGGTTGTAAACCTCAATCGGCTCGCCCGACAGGATCGCCCGGGTGAACTTGAACAGCGCCATGTCGGGGCGGCCCCAGGGGCCGTAGACCGTGAAGAAGCGGAACATCGTGGTCGGAATGCCGTAAAGATGTGCATAGGAATGCGCCATGCCTTCAGTCGCCTTCTTGGTGGCGGCATAGAAGGACATCTGGTGATCGGCCCGGTCCGTTTCGGCATAGGGCATGGAGGCATTCGCGCCATAGACCGATGAGGTGGACGCGATCAGCAAATGCCCCGGCACCTGCGACCGGGCGGCTTCAAGCACTTCGAACGTGCCCTGCAGGTTTGCGGTCACATAGTCGCGCGGGGCGTCGATGGAATGGCGCACGCCCGCCTGGGCGGCAAGATGAAGGATCGCATCGGGCCGCAGCGTCTCTGCCAGCGCGGCCATCCGCCCCGGTTCCTCAACCAGCCCGGTCACGGCACGGAACCCTTCGCTTTGCGCCAGCATCGCGTGTCGCCGTTCTTTCAGGCGCACATCGTAATAGGGCGTCATTGCGTCCAGCCCAGTCACCGCCCAGCCATCGGCCAGCAAGCGGCGGCACAGGTGATAGCCGATGAATCCTGCCGATCCCGTCACCAGCGCCCTTCGTGTCATTTTTCGCCCCTCAACGTCTTCTGTTCAAAAGTATCCCACGGGGGTCCCCGGTTGGTGCGCCATTGCTCCAAGTACCAACTGGCGACGGGGTGTGAAACCCCTGCTGCGGCACCGGTCAGAAGCGCGTCGGCAGATAGGGCGCAAGATCAAGTCCCACGGGCCGTCTGTCCACAAGATCAGCCACAATCTGCGCCGTGATCGGGGCCAGCGTCAGGCCGATATGCCCGTGACCATAGGCGTGGATCACCTCGGCCCCGGCGCGCGACGGGCCGATGACCGGCAGGCTGTCGGGCATTGACGGGCGAAAGCCCATCCAGTCGCGGTCGGGGGCGCCCAGATGCGGGAAGATCGCCCGTGCGCCCTCGATCAGCCGTGTGATGCGGTGCGGCGACGGCGGGGCCGTCAGCCCGCCCAGTTCCACCGTGCCTGCCGCGCGCAACCGCCCCGACATCGGGCACAGATAGAACCCGCGCGACGTGGGGCAGGCGGGGCGGGACAGCAGGGACTGCTCCATATCCCATTCCACATGATAGCCGCGTTCGGTGTCCAGGGGCACGCGGTCGCCAGCCTGCCGTGCCAGCACGCGGGAATGCGCGCCCGCAGCCAGCACCACGCGGCGCACATGCAGCCGAACGCCCTTGGCGTGAATGGCCACGCCATCAACCAGCCGCTCCAGCGACTCTGCAGCCATCGGCAGATGATATACGCCTGCCGCCTGAACCGCCCCGGTCAGCATCAGCATCATCATGCCGGGATCGTTCAGGAACACCGCCTTGGGGAAAAATGCAGCCCCGCCCTTCAGCGGCGGCAGCATCGGCTCCATCGCTGCGATCTCGGACGGGCTGATCAGGTCCACCGCAATGCCCAGTGCGCGGCGCTGCGCCATGTCGGCATGGGCGGCGCGGTAGGCCGTTTCGGTTTCGTAAAGATACAGGCAGCCGCGCCGCTGCAGGACGTCCGACGCGCCGATGTCTGCCGCCAGCTCTTCCCAGGCCGTCCCGGCCGAGGCCACCAGCGTTGCAATCGCCGTCGCATTGCGCGCGGCGGCAGCGGGCCGCGACTGTGCCGCAAAGCGCAGAAGCCAGGGGGCAAGTGCCGCCAGCGCCCCGCGCCGGATCGACAGCGGCGAGTTGCGGTCAAAGAGGAGCGACGGCAGATTGCGCAGCACATCCGGCGTGCCCACCGGCATCACCGCATAGTCCGCGATGGTCCCGGCATTGCCGTAAGAGGCACCGGACCCAGGCATGTTGGGGTCCAGCAGCACCACCTCATGCCCGTCTTGGGCAAGCCGCAGGGCAATGGTCAGGCCCACCACTCCGGCCCCGATGACCGCGATTTCGCTGCGGACATGTTCGGTCATCGGTGCATTCTCCATGCGCGTCCCCCGTCCCGGACGGGGCAGGGGGCGGCGCGGTGCGTCACATGCAGGCCTCGTACAGGGCGCGGGTGTTCTCGCGCGTCATCACAACCGGGTTGCCGCCGCAGGACGGGTCTTCCATGGCCATCTCGGTCAACTCGTCCAGCCGGGCAAATTCCACGCCCATGGCCGACAGGTTTTCGGGAATGTTCAGCTGGGCGCGCAGGTCCATGACCATCGCATGAAAGCCGGAAAAGCCGCCCTCGATCCCCAGATAGGCAGCCGCGCGCACGATCCGGTCTTCAATGGCGGCCCGGTTGAATTCCAGCACCATCGGCATGACCACGGCATTGGTGGTGCCGTGGTGCGTGCCATAGACCGCGCCGACCGGGTGGCTTAACGCATGAATCGCCCCCAGCCCCTTCTGGAATGCCACGGCCCCCATTGCCGCAGCACTCATCATCTGCGCGCGCGCTTCCATGTCCTGCGGGTTGGAATAGACCTTCGGCAGGTTTTCCAGCACCAGCCGCATGCCCTCCAGCGCGATGCCCTGCGACATCGGGTGGTAGAACGGGCTGGAATAGGCTTCCAGGCAATGCGCAAAGGCGTCCATCCCCGTGCCTGCAGTGATGAAGCGGGGCATGCCCACCGTCAGCTCGGGGTCGCAGATGGTGACGGCGGGAAGCAGTTTCGGGTGGAAGATGATCTTCTTCTTGTGCGTCTTCGAATTGGTCAGAACCCCGGCGCGGCCCACTTCGGACCCGGTGCCGGCGGTGGTCGGCACGGCGACAATGGGCGCGATCTTGCTGGCATCGGCGCGCGTCCACCAATCGTCCACATCCTCCAGGTCCCAGACAGACACTGTCTGGCCCGCCATCAGCGCAATCATCTTGCCAAGGTCCAGCGCCGATCCGCCGCCAAAGCACACCACCCCGTCGTGGCCGCCTGCCCGGTAGACGGCAAGGCCCGCCTCCATGTTGCCTTCGTTGGGGTTGGGGTCAACGTCGGAAAACACCGCCCGGCCCAGACCGGCGGCGGCGAGGATATCCAGCGCCTGCGCGGTGATCGGCAAAGTGGCCAGCGCCTTGTCAGTGACCAGCAGCGGCTTTTTCAGGCCCACGGCCTTGCAATGGTCGGCCAGTTCCGAAATGCGGCCCGCGCCGAATTTAACCGCCGTCGGGTAAGACCAATTCGCACGCAGGTTCATTTCGTCACCTTCTTCAGATGGTAGGATTTCGGACGGGTGACCGACATGAAGCCAAGCTGCGACAGGCTGGTGCCGCGTCCGGTGTCCTTCACGCCGGTCCAGGTCAGGGCCGGGTCAAGATAATCGCAGCGGTTCATGAAGACAGTGCCGGTTTCCACCTGCGCGCCGATGGCCGCCGCGCGGTCGGCCTCTTTCGTCCAGATCGACGCAGTCAGGCCATAGGGCGAATCGTTCATCAGCCGGATCGCCTCTGCCTCATCCCGGTAGGGCATGATTCCCACCACCGGGCCAAAACTTTCCTCGCGCATCACCCGCATGGAATGGTCCACATCCACCAGAATCTGCGGTGCCAGATAGGCCCCGCCATCATCCGCCGGATGGGACTTCGGGTCGATCAGCGCCTTTGCCCCGGCCGCAATGGCTTCTGCCGTCTGGGCGCGCACCGTGGCCGCAAAGCGGCGGTTTGCCATGGGTCCAAGCGTGGTAGAGATGTCGAACGGATTGCCAAGCCGAAGCTGACCCACCCAGGCGACGGATTTCTCGACGAAATCCTTGTACAGGCTGTCATGCACATAAATGCGTTCGATTCCGCAGCAGCACTGGCCTGCGTTGTACATCGCCCCGTCCATCAGCCCGTCCACGGCCAGGTCCAGATCGGCATCGGGCAGCACCAGACCGGGGTCCTTGCCGCCCAGTTCCAGCCCCAGTCCGGTGAAGGTGCCTGCCGCCGCGCGCTCAATGGCGGTGCCGCCGCCGACCGACCCGGTGAAGTTGATGAAACCGAAAGACCGCGCCGCGATCAGCGCCTCGGTGGTTTCATGGTCCAGCACGACGTTCTGGAACACATCCGCCGGAACGCCCGCCGCGTGGAAGGCTTCCGCCATGCGCTCGCCGACCTTCAGGGTCTGCGTTGCATGTTTCAGCATGACGGTATTGCCGGCGATCAGTGCCGGGGCCAGCGTGTTGATCGTGGTCAGATAGGGATAGTTCCAGGGCGCGATGATGAACACGACGCCGACGGGTTCGCGCAGGATGCGGCGTTCAAACCTGTCGCTGTGTTCGGCCACCATCGGGGCCAGCGCGCTGGCGGCGATGTCGGACATGTAATTGGCGCGGTCGGCGACCCCGCCGAATTCGCCGCCATAGCGGGTGGGGCGGCCCATCTGCCAGGCCAGTTCCTCGACCAGCACATCCTTCATCTCGGCCAGCTTGGCGACACCCGCCTTCACCAGAGCAATCCGCTCGGCCAGCGGGCGCGCGGCCCAGGCGGGCTGGGCCGCTGTGGCGCGGGCCACCGCCGCGCGGGCGGCATCCAGCGTCAGTGCTGGCCGTTCCATATAGACCCGCCCGTCAACGGGAGAGGTCAGTTGGATCATCTTGGTCATCTTGTCCTCGTCCGTAATCCGCGTGCCGATACGCGCCAGTCTGTGAAGCAAGGCGTGCCGGGGGCCCGCCTTTGTCGCCTGTCAGGCCCGTTCAAGCAAACGGCTGACCTCGAAATCGGTGACGACGCGGTCCATCTCGGAAATCTCCCATTGGGCCGCGTGATGGTAGTGGTCGATCACGTCATCCCCGAAGGCCGCCCGCAGCATGGCAGAGCCGTGCATCTTCGCCGCCGCCTCGCGCAGGGTTTTCGGAATCTCGCGCACGGCACCCGCCTTATACATGTCGCCCGACATTTCGGGTTCCAGTTCCATCTTCTTCTCGATGCCGTCAAGCCCTGCCGCCAGCAGGGCGGCCATGGCAAGGTAGGGGTTCAGGTCGGCCCCGCCGATCCGGCATTCGATGCGGACGGATTTCGTGCCTTCGCCGCAGACACGGAAACCCGCCGTGCGGTTGTCGCGCGACCAGACCGCCTTGGTGGGCGCGAACATGCCCACACAGAAGCGTTTGTAGCTGTTCACGTAAGGCGCAAGAAAGGCGGTGATGTCCTGCGCATGGGCCAGCTGCCCAGCCAGGAAGTGCTTCATCGCGGCCGACATGCCATGCGCGTCTGCCGCGTCGCGGAACGCAGGGGTGCCGTTTGTCCAGAGCGACTGGTGGACATGCGCCGACGATCCGGCGCGGCGGTGGTCGTACTTTGCCATGAAGGTCACCGAGCGGCCCTTGGACCAGGCAATTTCCTTCACCGCTGTCTTGGTGATGGTGTGGTTGTCGGCCGTATCCATCGCATCGGAATACTTGACGTTGATCTCTTCCTGACCAGCCTCTGCCTCGCCCTTGGAACATTCGACCGGGATGCCCGCGCCGTACAGACCGTTGCGGACGGCCCGCATCACCTCTTCCTCTTTGGTGGTCTGGAACAGGTGGTAATCCTCGTTGTAATTCGAGATCGGGTGCAGATCGCGCACAGCTCCGTGCTTTTGCAGGCCGTCGCGGATCGACTCATAGGCATTCTCGAATATGTAGAACTCCAGCTCGGTCGCCATCATCGGCTCGAACTTCAGGGCGCGGGCGCGGGCCACCTGGGCCTTCAGGATCGCGCGGGGGGAATGGGGCACGGCTTCATGGGTGTGGTGATCCAGCAGGTCGCACAGCACCAGCACGGTTCCCGGCAGCCAGGGCAGGGGGCGCAGCGTGGCAAGATCGGGCTTCATCACATAATCGCCATAGCCGGCGGCCCAGCTTGTCGATTTGTAGCCCTGCACGGTGTTCATTTCCATGTCGGTGGCCAGCAGATAGTTGCAGCAATGCGTTTCTTCGAACCCGCCATCGATGAAGAACTGCGCGTGAAAGCGCTTTCCCATCAGACGGCCCTGCATATCGGTTGCGCCGACCAGGACGGTATCGATCTCGCCGCGTGCGACGGCCTCTTTCAGCGCGTCAAAAGTCATGTTGCCGGGCATGTCGTGCCCCTTTCCCGTTGGTGTCTGTGCCGGGGTCTGCACCGCCGGTCAGGTTTCAGGTTCTTGGTTCGGGCTGGTCGGCGACCGGCCCGGTGAGGTATGAAAATCTGCGGTCTGTTGTCGGTCCATCACCCCCGGGGCGGGCACCGGGCCTTCCGCCCGCAACCGCGCCTGTCAGCTTTGTGTCACGCTTCACCGCCGCCTGCGCCCTGTCAAGGTCGTTTCGCTGACAGAACGGGCCGGAGGCGGGTCAGGTCAGCGGCGGGGCGACCCGCTTTCGCCGCAGGCCCGATAGGGCATTGCCCGCAATCGCCAAAAGCAGAATGCCGCCCCCCAGGAAGGTTCCGGCGCTGGCGGTTTCGCCAAGGATAAGCCAGACCCAGACCGGTGCCAGCAGCACCTCGACCATCGACAGCAGCGTCAGTTCCGCCGCCGGCACCACCTGGCTGCCCAGGGTGTAAAGCGCCATGCCGGTGGCAAGCATGCCCGCCCCCATCGCGACCGAGATCACGATGTCCCTGACCGGAACGGCCAGCACCTCGCCCCGGACCCCCAGAACGATCACTGCCACCGCCATCGAAAACAGCCCGCCCAGCACCACGGCAGGCATCATGTCTTCCAGCTTGCCCCAGCGCAGGGTCAGTGTGAAGGCGGCAAAGCCGAAGGCCGACAGCACGGCGGCGAAATTGCCTGCCGTCTCGCCCCCCGCCAGACCGTCGCGCACCATGATGAACATGCCCAGCCCGGCCACCGCGATGGCAGCCCATGTGGCGGGGCGCACCGGTTCCCTCAGCAGCAGCCAGCCCAGCAGGGCAGCAAAGAACGGCGATGCCGCAAACAGGAAAACGGCATTGGCCACAGTTGTTGCCTGCAACGCGTAAATCGCCCCGGCAAAGGCAAAGACCAGCCCCAGCCCGCCCAGCAGACCGGCAAATCCCACGCGGCGCAGCCGGTCAACCGGATGCCCGCCCGACCGCCAGGCGATGAAGGCCAGCAGCACCGGCACCATGCCGACTGACCGCCAGAACAGGATCGCCCAGGTTCCCGCCGTATCGATATGGCGGATCGCAAGGCCCATGAAGGACCACAGCAATCCCGCCAGAACCACAAGCAGAACACCTTTGCCGTATGTCATGCCGCCCCTCATTTTGAGCAGTGTTCGACGCGGCAGGCGAAAGCGTCTGTTCCATTCCCGACCGTTGGCCGGGGAAAACCGGGGTTTCAGTATCCGCGCGCCCGGTCCACCAGATGCAGGAACGGCTTCCCGGCCTCGCCGCGCCGGATGTTTTCGACGATCACGCGCGACGCAGAGTCGGGCCGGGTGCTGGCCGCGATATGCGGTGTTACGGTGACGCGGGGATGGTGCCAGAATGGGTGCGCGGACGGCAGCGGCTCCTGGCGGAACACGTCCAGCGTGGCATGGCCGACCTGACCGGTGTCCAGGGCTGCCAGCAGTGCCGCATCATCGATCAGCGATCCACGGCCGGGATTGATCAGGAAGGCCCCGGGTGCCAGCAGTGCCAGACGGCTTGCGTTCAAAGTGTCGACGGTGTCCGGCGTGTTCGGTATCAGCAGGATCACGGCCTGCGCGCCGGTCAGCGCGACCGTCAGCCCGGCGGGCCCAGACAGGCAGCGGATGCCCGGCACGTCGCGCGGTGCCCGGCTCCAGCCGGTCACCGGAAAGTTAAGCGCCGTCAGTGCCTGCGCCACGGCCTGGCCCAACGCGCCCAGGCCCAGAACCGTGACCGGTCTTTCGCGGGCCAGTGGCGGGGGCGGGGCATCGCCGCGCCAGATGCCATCCTGCCCCAGGATATGCGCATCCATCCCGATGTGGAGGCGCAGCGTGTGAGCCACGACCCATTCCACCATGCTTTCGGTCATCGCCGGATCGACCATGCGGCACAGGGGCTGGGTCAGGGTCGGATTGCCGGTGATCTTTTCCACCCCCGCCCACAGGTTCAGCACCGCCTTGGTGCGGACATAGGGCGTGAAATCGCTGATCGTCCCGCCGGGCGAGAACACGACGTACTCCACCGTCTCGGGGGGCGCGTCCTGCGTCAGCACAGCGTCAACGCCTGCGTCCCGCAGCGCGGCTGTCAGGGCATCGCGGTAGTCGTCCCACAGGGCGGGACCTGCGGCAAACAGGACGGTGATCGGCATCGGGTTACCTTGGCCTGTGAACATGGGCGCTTTGAACGACGCCGAAGGCCACCATCAGCACAAGCATCGCCGATCCGCCATAGGACAGGAAGGGCAGGGGCACCCCCACCACCGGGGCCATGCCCATCACCATCGACAGGTTCACCGCCAGATAGAAGAAAAAGGTGCAGCCTATGCCGATCAGCAGCAATTGTGAGAACCGGTCCTTGGACTTCATGGCAGAGGCCAGGCAGAAGAAGATGATCAGCCCGTACAGCAGCAGCAGCGAGAACGCCCCGACGAAGCCGAATTCCTCGGCCAGGGTGGTGAAGATGAAATCGGTGTGCTTTTCGGGCAGAAAGTTCAGGCGGCTTTGGGTGCCCTGCATGAATCCCTTGCCCGACCAGCCCCCCGACCCCAGCGCAATCTGCGCCTGAATGATGTTGTACCCCGCGCCCAGCGGATCGGTCGTCGGATCAAGGAAGGTGTCGATCCGGCGATACTGATAGTCATGCAGAAACTGCCAGGGCGTGCCGCGCGTCGTGAATACGGCCGCCACCGCCCCTACGCCAATCGCCCCGACCAAGCCAAAGTACCAAAGGCTGACGCCGGCTGCGAACATCACCACGGCCCCCCCCATCAGCAGCATCAGCGCCGTGCCCAGGTTCGGCTGGATCAGAACCAGGGCGGTCGGGGCCACGATCAGCACCACAGGGATCAGCACCCACAGCGGGCGCGAGGTTTTCTTGGTGTCAAGCCAGTCGTAATAGGCGGCCAGCATCATCACGAGGGTGATCTTCATCAGTTCCGACGGTTGCAGACGCAGCGGCCCGATATCGATCCAGCGCTGCGCGCCCATGCCGACTTCGCCAAAGAATTCAACCGCCAGCAGCAGCAGGACCGACAGGCCATAAGCCAGGCCCGCCATGTTGCGGATGAACCAGATCGGCACCATCGCAATCGCGAACATCAGCACCAGACCCGCGGCAAAGCGCTTCATCTGCGGCTCTGCCCAGGGCTGAAGGCTGCCTCCGGCCACGGAATACAGCATCAGAAAGCCCGTGGACGCCACAGCGACCAGCAGCACCACCAGACCCCAGTTGAGGTAGAGAATCTTGCGGATTCCGCTGGGAACAGTCTTGATCTGGTATTCAAGAAAACTCATTCCGCCCTCACGCCCGGCTGCTTTCCGCCGAGGCCGGGCCAGGCTTGCGCAGTTTCATGTTCTTCTGCTGCGTCTCAATCGTGGTCCGCTGGCTTGCCGGATAGGCGCTGAGCGGCGGCAGACCGTCACTCAGCGCGCGCAGGATGGCGTCGCGCGCAACCGGGGCAGCCACGGCAGACCCGCCACCGCCATGCTCCACCACCACCGACACTGCATAGCGCGGCGCATCTGCCGGGGCGTAGCCGACGAACAGGGCATGGTCGCGGCGGTTCCAGGGAAGCTGATCGTTCCTGATCACCCCGCTGGCCCGTTCGGACGCGCTGATGTTGCGCACCTGGCTGGTCCCGGTCTTGCCCGCAAACAGCATTGTCTCATCGGCGATGCGAGACGCGCCCGCGGTGCCGCCGGGTGCGTTGACCACCGCGAACATGCCCTGCTGAACGGCGCGCAGATGCTGGGGCGCAATTCCCAGCGACGGGATGTCGCCCACCGGCACGTCATCGTCCCCGATGGCCCGCACCAGGCGGGGGGACACAGCCAAGCCGCTGGCGATCCGCGCGGTCATCACCGCAAGTTGCAGCGGCGATGTCAGAACATAGCCCTGCCCGATGGAGGCGTTGATCGTATCGCCGATGCGCCACTCGGCCTTGTGCCGCTCTGCTTTCCACGCCTTGTCCGGCATGACCCCTTCGGTGATTGCCGACATCGGCAGGTCGTGGCGGACACCCAGGCCCAGCTTGCGGCCCATTTCAGCGATCTTGTCGATGCCGGCAAGCTGGGCGACCTCATAAAAGTAAACGTCGCAACTGCCCTTCAGGGCCCCTTCCAGTGCCATGGTGCCATGCCCGCCGTGCTTCCAGCAGTGGAACCTGCGCCCCCCGAATTCCTTGTAGCCGGGGCAGTAGGCCGTGGTCTGTTCGGTGATCGCACCCGCCTCAAGCGCGGCAAGGGCGGTGACCATCTTGAAGGTCGATCCGGGCGGGTAAGCTCCCTGCACCGACTTGTTCGCCAGCGGGCGGTGGTCATTCTCCATCAGGGTGCTGTAGTCGGTCCGGGAAATGCCGCGCACGAACAGGTTCGGATCGAACGACGGGGCAGAGGCGACAGCGATCAGATCACCGTTGGTGACATCCATCACCACTGCGGCAGCACTTTCATCCCCCAGACGGGCCTGAACGAAATTCTGCACATCGGCATTGATCGTCAGGCGGATGTCGGTCCCGGCAATGCCTTCCTGCCGGTCAAGCTCGCGCATGACGCGGCCCACCGAATTCACCTCGATCCGCTTGGTTCCGGCGCGGCCGCGCAGATCGGCTTCCATCCAGCGTTCGACACCGATCTTGCCGATCTGGAATTTTGGAATCTGCAGCAGCGGATCGGGGTCTTCCAACTCGGCCAGATCGGCGTCGCTGACCGGGCCGACATAGCCAACGACATGCGCGAAATCACCGATCAGCGGATAGCGGCGGCTCAGCCCGACTTCGGGGTTCACCCCAGGCAGGGCGGGTGCATTCACGGCAACCGCCGCCAGATCGTCCCAGCGCAGCCAGTCTGCAACCACGATGGGAACAAAGGCGCTGCGCCGGTCCATCTCCTTGCGGGTGCGGTCCAGTATCTCGGGCGTCAGGGGTATCACGGTGGCCAGCTTTGCCAGCACGGTTTCCACGTCGCCCGCTTCTTCGCGTGTGATCACAACGCGGTAATTCTGTTCGTTCCCGGCAATAAGCCTGCCGTTGCGGTCCAGGATCAGGCCGCGTGCCGGCGGGATCAGCCGGATGTTGATGCGGTTTTCTTCGGCCAGAAGCCGGTATTCATCGGCCTCTTCGACCTGCATATAGCGCATCCGGGCACCCAGCACGGCGATGAAGGCCAGTTGCGCGCCCCCCAGAAACAGGGCGCGGCGTGTCACCTTGCGCGCGTTGCCTTCGGTATCCTTTGCGGTCCGTCTCACAGCCGCCTCCCATAGGCATCAACCTCACCCGTGGCGGGCTTGCGCACGCCAAAGGCCAGGCGCGATGCGCCCACAACCAAAGGATAGCAGAGGATCGAGGCAATAAGTTGAATCATCGCCTGCCCCAGGCTGATCTGAGGCAGCATCGCCAGCATAAGGGCCAGCCGGAACGCCAGAAGCGATGCCGCCATCACCGCCGCCACCATCAGCCATTCGACCGCAAAGCTGATTTCGCGCGCCAGCGCCCCGCGACGGCGCAGGAATTCCGTCGCAAGCACGATGATCGCCGTCCACAGGCCGGGCGGGCGCATCAGCAGCAGGTCTTCCAGCAGCATGACGGCGGCTATCAGCAGCACGGGGGTGTAATCCGGCCGGCGCAGCACCCAGGCAAAGGTCAGGCAGACCAGCAGGTCCGGCCCGGGCCAGGTACCGGCAACCGACCCCAGCGGCAGCAGCCGCAGGAACAGCAGCACCAGCGCAAGACCGGCATAAAGCCCGCGATGGGCCCAGACCGAGGCGGGAAGGGATTCACCCATCTGCCGCCTCCGGCGCGGTGGCTGCGAGAGGCGGCCCGATGAACCCGTCTTGCGCCAGCGGGGGCAGGATCAGCGCGCCAGGTTCCTTTATGCGTTCGGACTCGTGGCTGCGCAGCACGCGCAGGAACTCCAGCCGTTCGTAATCTGCGGCAAGCCGCACCCGAAGCCGCCCGTCCACGCCCTGCGCTACCTGCCCCACCAGCAGACCGGCGGGAAACACCCCGCCATCGCCGGAACTGATCACCCGGTCGCCGGGCCGCACAAGGTCCTGGTTTTCCAGAAACTCCAGCGGCGGGGCCGAAGAGTTGTCGCCCGACAGCAGGGCCTTCTGCCCCGAAGGCTGCACCGTGACCGGAATTCGGCTGCTGCTGTCGGTCAGCAGGATCACCCGGCTGGTTGTCTGCCCCACGCCCGAGATGCGCCCGACCAGCCCGATGCCGTCCATCGTGGCCCAGCCGTCGCGGATGCCGTCGCGTGCGCCCACGTTCAAGAGCACCGACTGACGAAAGGGCGATCCGCTGTCAGCAAGGACGACACCGGTCACATGGGTCAGGCGCGGGTCAAGGCGCACCTGGTTCAGATCCAGCAGGCGGGCGTTCTTCTGTTCCAGCTGCAACGCGGCTTCGCGCCAGGCTTTCATCTGCTGCAACTCGCGGCGCAGCTCCTGGTTCTGCTCGTAGATCCGGGTGTAGGACTGGAAATCCTCGATCATCGCGGCAGCCTTGGTGATCGGCAGCATCGCCCAGGAGAAAGAAGGCATCACCCGGTCGACCAGCGCCGCGCGAAACCGTTCCACGCGCGGGCTGTCAACACGCCAAAGCAGGAAAAGTGCAAGAAGCAGCAACACAAGACCGCCGACAAGGATGCGCCGGATCGGTTTTGTGAAGTCTTCTGGAGATCCTCGATCTCTTGCCACGGCGGTCTGATCTCCGGCGCGGGGCCCGTTGCGCGGCGGGTCCCAAGCTTAGCTGTCGTAATCGATTACATGGCGAAGCTGTTTTTCGTATTCCAGCGCCTTGCCGGTTCCCAGCGCCACGCAGTTGAGCGATTCATTGGCGACCGAAATCGACAGACCGGTCTGCTCGCGCAGCGCAAGGTCCAGATCGCCCAGAAGCGCACCGCCCCCGGTCAGCATGACGCCCCGGTCCACGATATCGGCGGCCAGATCGGGCGGGGTCGCCTCCAGCGCCTGCATGACCGCGTCGCAGATCTGCTGCACCGGTTCGGCCAGAGCCTCGGCCACCTGGGCCTGATTGATTTCGGTTTCTTTCGGCACCCCGTTCAGCAGGTCACGCCCCCGGATCGTCATGCTGGCCCCGCGTCCGTCATCGGGCATCCGGGCAGTGCCGATGGATGTCTTGATCCGCTCGGCGGTGGATTCGCCGATCAGCAGGTTCTGGTGACGCCGCAGATAGCTGATGATCGCCTCGTCCATCCGGTCGCCGCCGACGCGCACGGACCGCGCATAGACAATGTCACCCAGCGACAGCACTGCAACCTCGGTCGTGCCGCCGCCGATGTCGACCACCATGCTGCCGGTGGGATCGGTGATCGGCATGCCCGCGCCAATGGCCGCTGCGATGGGCTCTGCGATCAGCCCGGCGCGCCGCGCGCCCGCCGACAGCACGGACTGACGGATCGCCCGCTTTTCCACCGGCGTTGCACCGTAAGGCACGCAGACGATGATCTTCGGCTTGCTGAAGGTGGTGCGCTTGTGAACCTTGCGGATGAAATGCTTGATCATTTCTTCGGCCACGTCAAAATCGGCAATCACCCCGTCGCGCATCGGGCGGATCGCCTCGATGCTTCCGGGCGTGCGGCCCAGCATCAGCTTTGCATCCTCGCCCACGGCCAGGACCTGCTTCTTGCCGTCCTTGACGTGATAGGCGACCACCGACGGCTCGTTCAGGATGATGCCGCGACCCTTGACGTAAACGAGTGTGTTCGCCGTGCCGAGGTCAATTGCCATGTCCGACGAAAACAGCCCTGAAAGTACTGACATCCTGAGGTGATCCTTGATGGAAAAAGCCGACGCACCCGCGACTCGTCTCCAAGGCAGGCGTCTTCTTATAGAAACGGTGGGGGTCCAGGGAAAGGGTCAAGGCCGCTGCGCCAGGCGCAATTCCGCGTGTAGAGGGGCGGCGAAGGGCTGAAAACCGCAGCGCCAGAAGCCTGTCAGAAGCCGATTATGTTGCAAATAGGAAAGAAGACTGGCTGCAAACAGCCTTCTAGGTCAAGCCACGTTCGATTATATCAATTCGGATTTCTGCAGATAAATCAAAGTGCAGGTCTGGCTTTTCTTGCCTTCAACCCGCCCGGGACCGCTGTTGCGCGGTCCCGGGCGCGGGATTTCAGCTTGCGTCGCGGTAATTCACCGACTTCACATCGCTGTCCGGGGCCGACTTTGTCCGCCGCACGATCAGACGGTTCAGCGCGTTGACATAGGCTTTCACGCTGGCAACGACCGTATCGGTATCCGCCGATTGCCCGGTTGCGATCCGCCCGTCTTCCTCCAGCCGCACGGTCACCGTGGCCTGCGCATCGGTGCCTTCGGTGACGGCGCTGACCTGATACAGCAGCAGCCGCGCCTTGGTCGGATACAGCATCCGCACCGCATTGAATGCCGCATCCACCGGCCCGTCGCCCGTCGCATCAATCGAATGATCCACGCCTTCGATGGTCAGCGTCAGTTCCGCCTCGCGCGGGCCTTCGGTGCCGCAGACGACGCGCAGGCGTTTGACCTGCAGCGTGTCGTGCTTTTCGCTGGTGCCGCTGTCCTGCATCAGGGCGATCAGGTCGTCGTCATAGACTTCCTTCTTGGCATCGGCCAGCGCCTTGAACCGCACAAAGACATCCGCAAGCTGGTTGTCGGCAAGCTCAAATCCAAGATCCCGCAGCTTGGACCGCAGCGCGGCGCGGCCCGAATGCTTGCCCATCACCAGATTGGTTTCGGACAGGCCGATGTCGGTGGGGCGCATGATCTCGAAAGTCTCGGCGTTCTTCAGCATCCCGTCCTGATGGATGCCGCTTTCATGGGCGAAGGCATTCTTGCCGACGATGGCCTTGTTGAACTGCACGGCAAAGCCGGACACGGTGGCAACCTTGCGGCTGATGTTCATGATCTTGGTGCTGTCGACACCGGTGCGGTAGGGCATGATGTCATTGCGCACCTTCAGCGCCATCACCACCTCTTCCAGGGCGGTGTTGCCCGCGCGTTCGCCCAGACCGTTGATGGTGCATTCGATCTGCCGCGCCCCGGCTTCGACCGCTGCCAGCGCGTTGGCCGTCGCCATGCCAAGATCATTGTGGCAATGGGTGGCAAAGGTGATGGTGTCGGCTCCCGGCACCCGTTCCAGCAGCATCCGGATCAGGTCGGCGCTTTCGCGCGGCACGGTATAACCCACGGTGTCGGGGATGTTGATCGTGGTGGCCCCGGCCCTGATCGCAATCTCGACCACGCGGCACAGATAGTCATGCTCGGTCCGTGTCGCATCCATCGGCGACCACTGGATGTTGTCACACAGGTTGCGGGCATGGGTCACGGTTTCATGAATCCGCTCTGCCATTTGGTCCATGTCCAGATTGGGAATGGCCCGGTGCAGCGGCGAGGTGCCGATGAAGGTATGGATGCGCGGATGCCGCGCATGTTTCACCGCGTCCCAGCAGCGGTCGATATCCTTGTAATTGGCCCGCGCCAGCCCGCAGATGACAGATGTCCTGGCGGCCTTGGCGATGTCGCGCACGGCAGCGAAATCCCCTTCCGAGGCAATGGGAAAGCCCGCTTCGATGATGTCGACGCCCATATCGTCCAGCAGGGTCGCAATCTCCAGCTTTTCGGCATGGGTCATGGTGGCGCCGGGGCTTTGTTCGCCGTCGCGCAGCGTCGTGTCAAAGATCAGGACGCGGGGTTGCGTGGTCTTTTCGGTCATGATTGTCTTTCCTTGTTCCTCTGGCCTGTCCCGGGCGCTGGTCACCTCTGAGCGGTCGCGCCCGCAGGGCACGCTCAGAGGAGGCTAAGGAGAAGAAGCGCACGGGGGCATGGGGGCAAAGGCGACCCCAAGGCAGAGGAAATGATGCGATCCCGTGTCATGGGGGCGGATCATACGGAGGAATCCCCGAAAGGAAAGGCGGAAATTCACATGCCGGGGCGGGTTTCGGCAGCGGTCAGTCTGGCCGGCCCGTCCGTTCCGTGCGGCATTTCTTCCCGATGGTTGGCCGCCGCCCGCTTTGGTGCTAGCTGACCGGGCTTGGGGGACAGGGCATGGCACAGGCACTGGTTGTGGGCGCAACGGGCGGCATCGGGCGGGCGCTGGTCGCGGCCCTGCGCGCGCGGGGGGATGCGGTAACCGGGCTGTCTCGGTCCGCCGATGGACTGGACGTGAACGACGAGGTGTCGGTGGCGCGTGTCCTTGCCCCGCTTCATGCGCCCTTTCAGACGGTGATCGTGGCCACGGGTGCGCTGGAGATCATGGGCGCTGCCCCGGAGAAAAGCCTGGCCCGGCTGGCCCCTTCGGTCCTTGCCGCCCAGTTCGCGCTGAACAGCATCGGCCCGATGCTGGTCCTGAAACATGCGCTGCGCCTGTTGCCGCGCGATGCGCCCGCGCGCTTTGCCGTGCTGTCGGCGCGCGTCGGGTCGATTGGGGACAACCGGCTGGGGGGATGGTATTCCTACCGGGCGGCCAAGGCGGCCTTGAACCAGCTTGTCCACACAGCCGCCATCGAAATTGCCCGCACCCATCCGCAGGCGGTGGTTGTCTGCCTGCACCCGGGCACCGTCGCCACGGCCTTCACCGCAAAATACCTTGGCACACATCCCGCCGTGCCCCCGGACGAGGCTGCGCAGAACCTGCTTGCAGTACTGGACAGCCTGACGCCTGCCCAGACCGGCGGGTTCTTCGACGCTCAGGGCAGGGTGGTGCCCTGGTGACGCGCCTGATCCTTGTGCTGGGCGATCAGCTTACGCCCGACATCGCCGCCCTGCGCCAAGGCGATAAAGGCCGCGATCTGGTGGTCATGGCCGAAGTGATGGCCGAGGCGGGCTCTGTCCCGCATCACCCGCAGAAGATCGCGCTGGTCTTCGCGGCGATGCGCAAGTTTGCGGCCAGTCTGGAGGCACAGGGCTGGACGGTCGCCTATACCCGCCTGGATGACCCGGCAAACAGCCAGTCCATCACGGGCGAGCTGCTGCGCCGCGCCGCCGGGCATGGCGCGACCTGTGTCGTCGCCACCGCGCCCGGCGAATGGCGCCTGACCCAGGCACTGAACAGCCTGCCGCTGCCCGTCACACTGCTGCCTGATGACCGCTTCCTGTGTTCGGTGGCCGAATTTGCCGCCTGGGCGAAGGACCGCAAGCAGATGCGGATGGAGTTTTTCTACCGCGAGATGCGCCGCAAGACCGGTCTGCTGATGGACGGTGACAAGCCCGCAGGCGGTCAGTGGAACTTTGACCATGACAACCGCAAGCCCGCCACTCCGGACCTGTTCCGCAGACCGCCGCCGCGTTTTGCGCCCGATGCGGTGACGGCAGAGGTGCTGGAACTGGTGGCCGCGCGCTTTGGGGCCAATTTCGGGGCATTGCACCCGTTTGGCTGGGCCACCGACAGGGCGCGGGCGCTGCAGGCGCTGGACCATTTCATCAACAATTCCCTGGCGGGCTTTGGCGATACCCAGGATGCGATGCTGGCGGATGATCCGGTGCTGGCCCATTCGCTGCTGTCACCCTACCTGAACCTTGGCCTGCTGTCCCCGCGCGAGGTCTGCGACCGGGCCGAGGCCGCCTTCCGCGCAGGCCTTGTGCCGATCAATTCCGCCGAAGGCTTCATCCGCCAGATACTGGGCTGGCGCGAATTCATGCGCGGCATCTATTTTCTGGAAGGCCCCGA
>Ga0114979_10001122_pt1 | contig 17855 bp, 43 predicted proteins | sample S_140625_EF_Meta_FD_87315 | JGI IMG/M metagenome (GOLD analysis project Ga0114979, IMG submission 87315) | Freshwater microbial communities from Lake Simoncouche, Canada to study carbon cycling - S_140625_EF_MetaG | ecosystem: Environmental > Aquatic > Freshwater > Lake | place: Lake...
AGCGAGCGAGCAAGCCGGCACGGCTGGAGGTGCTGGCCGCCGCCGGGCTCGTCAGCATCGAGCGAGCGAGCGAGCCGGCACGGCTGGAGGTGCTGGCCGCCGCCGGGCTCGTCAGCATCGAGCCCCCGTAGGTGGAAACCCATACCCCGGCCGTGGAAACGATAGGATACCCCGTAGATGGAAACCCGTACCCCGTAGATGGAAAACCAAACCGTGAAAATCGAAACAGATGAATGGCTCCCCGTGATCGACGCGGGCCGGCTTGCCGGCCTTGATAAAACGACCGCGCTGCGTCTCGCGCGGTCGATGGGGATCGTGGAAAACTTTTTCGGGGTCAACGTGATCCGAAAGACAGACGTTGCCACGCTCGAAAAAAACCGGCGCGCCCGCGGGAATCCCAACTGGATCGAATCTTGGGAGGGAGCCGCGGCCGATGGTGCAAAAGGCACTCCAGCGCGAGAGGCCAAGAAAACCCGTACAGCGAAACGAGCACCCCGACCATAGAAAACTTTCCGCATTGCAAGATTCTAGGATTGACACAGCATGTGTCGATGATAAAATACACGCATGACACGGGAGGCACGTTGCCCCCGATCATGGAAACCCCGAGTGAGGAAACGAGACGATGAACATGGAACGCTACATGGTTGTGAAGAAAATTCGCCGCGATGGGATGTACCGGCTTTTCTACCGTGGCACATCGAATGAGGTTTACCCCGGCCGGTCGTGGCATTCGGCCGCGGCTGCCCGTGAATTTCACCGCTCGCTCCGGCCGACCTTGTCGATGATCACGACCGCCCGATAGCCTACCGACAGACACAAAACCCCGCCGGCATGTTGCCGGCGGGGGGATCGTGGAAACGAGAACCCCCTAAGAGGAAACGCGACGATGAAGAATGTGGAATATACCCTTGGCGACCATCTTTTCGAGCTGCACGACAACCTAGTGATCAACTACCCCGGCCGGCTGGCACCCGTCGCCACCGTGGCCGCGATGGCAGCCGTGGCGAACGTGGCCCGCCGATTCCGCCTGCGGGCGGTGGCCCGCTATATGGCCGCCTGGGCCTATGACGTTGCCGATGTGCCGATGGCGGCGGATGCGTTCTATGCCCACATGCGGCTGATGCCCTGGGCGTGGCACAAGAGCCGCCCCGCCCTGCGTTGGTGGGTCTATGCGGAGAAGGCCCGCGCGGTGCTGGCGAGGATTCAAGGCTGATCCCCGCCGGCACGTTGCCGGCGGGCGGGACAGATACGAAACTACACTACCCCCGGTGGGGGAAACGAAAGAGGAGAGAGACGATGATTGGATACTACCCCGAGATGCACGAGAAGCGGCCCGATGGTTCTCAGATCGAAGCCCGCCTGGGCCACTACGGGCGGCACTGGTACATCAGCACACCGCTCGTGCTGAAGGGCCGAGGCATCCGCCACCTGCGGACAATGACCCCGGAGATGCTGACGCCGGCCGGCCAGCGCAGGGCAGGCTGGCACGAGTACGAGGTGACTGAGCGGGCGATGGGCAGGCTAGAGGCCGAGTACGTCGTGACGACCGAGATGCTGCTGTGACGACCCCCCGCTACCCCCGGCCGGCGAAATGCTGACCGGGGACTGCGGCGGGCCAGCGTGGCCCCCCGAGTGACGAAACCATAGAAGACGAGGAGAGCGACGATGAAGACATTCGACCAGATCAACGACGCCACTGGATTCGCCAACGGCGACAAGTGGCTGACCGACGAGCAGATTTATGACTACTTCACGACTGAGAACATGCGGCGAATGTTTCGCGATCAGGCCACGTTGACGCAGGACGAACTTGATGAGATGGCTGCGGCCGTGATCGAAAATCGGTGGCACATGGAGGCCGACAGTGAGCCGACCCGCGAGCAGATCGCGGCCCTGCAAGACGAGGCCGCCGCGGCCGGCGACGATGCGATGATGGCGATCTGTGCCGCGGCTCTCGACGGCGACCCCGTTGCCCTGGCCGCAGCGGCCCAGTGCATCAGCGATGCGGCGGCACAGCGAGACGAGTAGACCCCGCCGCGTGGAAACGCGACGGCCGTGCCGGCCGCCGCAGACCGGAAACTTTGGCCCGATTACCCCATGCCGCCCCGAGCGGCGAAACACTAGGAGAATGACGATGACCATGATCAGCGACAGAAACGACCTGCGGCGAGAAGTGAACGATCTGATGGGCAGTGCCGCCGATGAGGCGGCAATCGATGCGGCGGTCGATGCAATCTACGCCGACCCCAACCGGCCGCAGTACGGGCACGATTGGACTGAGTACCTCGACGGCGTCGATCTCTGGGAGATGGCGACCGTGACGCTGGCCGACTATGCCAGCACCCGCGAGAACGTCTGCGTGTTTTTCGCCGGCATCGGCACCCCCGCCGGAGACTATCTGCCGATGGGCGTTCCCCAGGTCGATGACGAGTTCACCGAGAGGCTGGCGAGCCTCCGCGGCTACGTTGACGAGCACGGCGATTGGGCCTGGGACGGCAACGGCGACCCTCGCGATTGCCGCGGCAACACCGTCACGAAAGTTCAGGCGTATCAAGACCGGAAGAAGTGGGCCAATATGGCGGCTGGCGAGTGACCCCCGAACGACGAAACGATAGACCCTAACCCAGCCGGCCCCGGCCGGCGAAACGAAAGGACGATGAAGATGACAAAGAAAGCAAAGAAGACACTGGCCCAGGCTAAGAAGTTGGCGATGACTCCGACCTACGCGACGACCGGCCCCGTGGCGGCCCGCGTGGAGGAGAGGCTGCGACTCTATATGCAGGGTATGCCGCAGGAACTTCATGCGATCCACGCCAGCCTGCTGCCGTTCGACGACGTGATTCAGGGCGGGTGCTGCGGCGAGGATGCGGCGAAGTTCCTCCATCATCCTCCAGCCGGTCGCGTGCCGTTCTTCATGGTGGAAACCCCCGATCCGCAGAGCAACACGAACCAGTATCAGTTCGTCGTCACGGCCAGCGGCGTGACCGGGCAGCTCCTCATGTATGACGGCAAGGGGAACGCCGAGTGCGATCCGCCGTTCGAGATGAGCCTGAGCGGCCTATACAACTTCCTGCGGCAACTGCCGCGCCATGCGAATGCGTTTGCAAACGACTGAACCAGACCTACACCCACGCTCGAGGGCCGCCGCCACCCCCGAGCGTGATAACCCCGTGCGGCGAAACGAGGAGACGATGATGGTCTATTACATCTTGACTGACGTTGCCGGAAAGCACGGCTGGTGCAGCGGCGGCGCGAGCGGTTTCGTGGAGATCGACCGAGGCGTCGTGCCTGGGGTCGTGGATCGGTTTCGCACGAAGGCCGAGGCGAACCGGGAGCGGTCTCGGATGAAGAAGAAGGACTGCTTTCTAGTCGTTGCGAGGCGAGAGGTGACTGTTGTCGCCGTCCGCGGCGGCGCGACGGACGGAGGAAACGACATTGTCGAATTCTCCAGTGCCACGAAGGCGAAAGCGTTTGCGAAGGCGATGAAATTTCACGGCTGGGAGACGGCGGTTGAGGTTCCCCGACCGGCGAAACGAAAGGCAGCCCGTTCATGAGAAACCCCGAGATGGAAGCCGGAGAGTGCCGGTGGATGGGTCGCGAGGATATGCACGTTTATTGCAACGGCAGCCGCGTGGATGGCAAGTACGATTCCCGCGAGCGTGTCTACAAACTGTGGACGAAGGGATGCCAGGGAAGCCCCTGGGACAAGAATGGATGGACAAGCTGGCCGATGGTCGGCCAGCAGATCGATGCGTTACTGAAGGGCGAGGCCCGACCAGCGAAACGAGGTGCGACATGAAGAGAGACGACCGCGTGATGCGGGACTATGTGATGAGTGGCAACTACGTTGGCACCGTCGAGACGTTCTGCGCCCTCCGAGAAAACGGGTGGAGCGTCGAAGAGATTGCAGCCCAGATGCCGATCATCGGCAAGACCTGTGGCAACGAGTCAATACGAGCGGCCGGCTTGAACGGCGGGCCTCGAGTTACTTCGCTCTACGAGCACATGAATATGTTCGGAGAGCAACTGTGTGAGAGACTGCGTGAACTGCGGGCGATGGACATTTCCACTAACTGAGGAGACCCCGATCATGACAAACCGAATCACCCCCTACGAGGCCGGCTGGCTGACAATGCTGGTCAGGCAGGGCATCGCCAGCGAGGCGGGAGCACGCGAGGCGATGAATCGCGTGGCTCAGGCGGCCCTCGACGAGATCAATCGCCTGCGGGCCAAAAAGAGGGCTGGAAAACGTCGCAAGGAACGATAGGCTACTGGACGATGGTTTATAGGCTACTCAACAACAGGAGGCTCAAATGAGCAACGAAAGTTTTGCGGTCGGGGATACGGCTTGGCTCGCGCACACGCACGTCGAGCATGACGGCTTGACCAAGGCGTCAGTGGTCGAGGTCAAGGTCGTTGTCGTCGAGGGAAACAACGTCGTCTGCCGCTGGCCGAGCGGCGGTATGTGGAGTGAGACGGTCGACCGCATCCATGCGACGGAGGAGCAGGCTCGCGAGGCCGTCGTGGCGAGGCTCCAGGCGGCCATCGACAGGATCAAGGCCGTCGCCAGCGACATGGCCGCGAAGGCGGCTGCCTGCCGAGTCGGGGAGGCCGTCGCATCATGATCCCCCGACCGTGGAAATGGGCGGTCGATGACATCGTGCGGTCGCTTGTGCTGATCCGTCTCGGGCAGTTGCTCGGGACGGACAGCACCGCGGCGAGGGCAGTCCACGACCTCATTGAGGCGGTTTTTTCGATTGTCCGATAGAATGTCAGACCTACCCCCGAGGAGCGAAACGATGGAGTTCAAGGAATACTTGACGATGGCCCAGGCGGCCGTGGCCGTCGGGTGCTCGAGGCGGACGCTATACCGCATCGTCGAGCGTGTCGGAGCCGGCGACGTTGTGACCGAGGCGTTTGGCAAGCAGCTCATTCACAAGTCGAAGGTGCCGATGCTGAAGAAAGAATATATGCCGATAGGCTCCGAGCGGAGAACAAAGGCGGCGATAGCCTGGGGGGCAGAAGGCGGGACGCGAAAGAGCATCAACCGCAGGCGAGTTGCCAAGAAATACTAGTAGGAGTCGCGGGCCGTGCGTTTTGAGTGGCACGCCTTACAGCACGTCCTCAGATTCGACAGCGCGTCGGTGCCCCCTTTGCACTTCTCGACGATATGGTCGATGTCTGGGCTGCCGGTGACCAGCAGCCCGCACAACTGGCAGATGCCCATGTCGCGGGCGATCACGGCCAGCCGGGTTCGCCGCCACGCCGCGGTGCAGTAGCCACGGGCAGCCGCCGACGGCCGCTCCTGCTGCCCCCGTGCGGGGGAACGATCAGGACGATAGGTCGGTATTCGTCTCGGCACGGTACTGCTCCTGCCACCCAATTAGGAGTACCTGATGGGCTTGGCGGCGCTGCCACCATTCGATGATCGCTTTGACGATCAACTGGGCGAGCACCGAGATCAAGATCGCGGCGATGACCGAGCCGTATTGATCCCTGGCCCGTAGGCGTAAACGAGCTGAGAGCACCTCGGCCATTCGTTCGGGCGGCGCGTCGGCCGGGAACTCTTCGACTGCCCATTCGACCAGACGATCGCGGAGTGCTGGATGAGTTGCCAGCCTGATGCCGCCGGCCCGCGAGACGTATGTCTTCAGCGACTCGTATTTGGCGGGCATTTGCCGTCCTTGCATGGAGGCGAGGACGAGACGATCTTGCCCGTGCCGTTACAGACGGGGCACTTAGAAGTGACTCTAGAATCACCGACGACTCCAGTTCCACGGCAATTACTACAGTCGGTCTGGATCGCCGGAGCCGGCTTGGCCTGGGCCATGAGCGAGTATCTGCCGGCCACCGCGACGAACGGGCGGAGGTCTTCTGTGTCGCTCGAGCAGCCGCAGAGCAGGGCGGCGAGTACGAGGATGCACTTATACATTTCCCATCGCTCCGTAGGTCGTGTGCTTGCGTCTAGGCCAGCCGGCAACGCTCGAGAGCGCGATGCACTGGCAGCGATCGATCGTGTCAGCCAAGGCCCAGTAGCAGCCCTCGGGGATGAGGAGATCGGTGCCGAGCACTTTGCGGCTGCCCGAATTCCACCGACCCCAGGAGTTGCACCATAGCACGAGAGCCTGCCCATACTTCTTGTGAGTCTCTGGGCGATCGTCGAAAGATAAAAATGCTTGGCTGTGCCCCCACTGCCCAACCTGTCTGCTCACGCCGTCTTCATTTCTTGTCTTCTCGAATCCGAGATTCGAGCAATTAAAGACGCAGAACCCAGACGCGAGGAAGTCGCGTACTTGTTCACGGCCCTTTAGGAACGTCGCCGTCCTTGCGACGTGCTGCTTGCTCTCCCGCAGCCAGTTCTCGCCGGGAGGCGTCGCGCCGCCGAGCTTGATGGTCTTCTCGCTGTAGTGCGTTAGGTCAATCTTCAGATCAGGGTAGGGCTTACGGATCAGGAAGCCTTTCTCGCAGGCAACCTTCGCAGCCTCAGAACACACCCAGCCGTCTCCGTTGTATCCGCGCCACGCGAAAAGTGATTCAGTCGCGATGACGGACTCGCGAACGCCTTCGGCTGGAAGCTCTGGAGTGCCCTCAAGCTTGCCTGTCACCTCGTCGGGCTTGCTGTCATATATTTCTGCGGCCATGCTGCCGAGCAGGGCACGAGAGCAACCGAAACTGACACAGTCGCCCCATAATTGGCTTGGCCCTGGCAGGCTCCCAGGAAACACCGCTTCAATCGTGCGCCACAACGTCGAAAGCTTGCCGGCCCCGGCCTGCTCGAGCCCCCAGTCGAAAGCGACGTTAGCGCCGTTGGGATCGCCGCCGTATCGGAGAACGTAGTCGGCGAAGACCTCGTCCGCGCGAGGGTCTTTGCGGCAGCCAACGTGGCCGCTTGAGTAGGCATTCAGAGGGTCAAACTCACTCATTGCCATTGATCCTGAAGGCATGAGCGAGCACGTTGCATGCGGCGATCAGCTTCTCGCCCGTGGCCTTGTCGATCGCTTTCACATCGGCACCCGCCGCCGCCAGGAAGACGGCGTCGATAGCCTTGTCCAAGCCTGGGTACTTGCCGACGTTTTTCTTCTGGATCGCGAGCTGAAGGCTACCGGCGTGGAACACCGTGAACTTGTCTGTGTCGCCAATGATCGGGGTCGACCGCTCGCTATCCTGAGTCAGAACGAACTTCGTCGCGTCGTAGAAGGCGGCGAGATACTCGCGATCGGCAGGCAGCATCTTGGGCAGGATCGCCTTCAGATCAGCCGCCCATGCGAGCTGCTCCTGAGTCGGCTTCGCCGCGCCCGCGGCAACGGCCGCCGGCTTCGACAACTGCGGCCACTTCATGCCGAGTTCGCCACCCCGCCACGCGAAAACGAGCAATACGCCAGCCACAATGTGCCTCGCTTCGATTTTCATTTATCGCTCCCGGCCACGAGGGCCAGCGTCAGTGTGTCGATAGAGGCCCGCTGGGGGCTCTTCTCGTCGCCCAGGAGGCCCGTGGAGTTCAGGCGAGCCCGAACTAGGGCAAGGTTGTGGATGGCGTCCTCGTAGCCCACAGGAGCCCAGGGAGAGGCTGGGCCGGCTGGGCCGACTGAGATGGCTGCCCCCAGGTACTTGATGGCCTGAACCAGCTTCGGCCATGCCACGACCACTGCGGCGATTACTGCGGCGATTATCTGCTCGATAGTCATTTGATTTCCTGTGCGACGAGTGCAAACCAGTTGACGAGGGCGAGACCCTCGGGTGTTTTGATGACGGCCTCGATCAGAGTGAGCACGTCGTTGTCTTTGCTAGTGGCCGTGCTATCCGCAGCCAGCCGGAGGGCGGCAATGATCGCGACAGCCCTCTCGGTGGGCGTCTTCGCTACGGCGACAGCCTCGAGCTTCGCAAGCAACGGAGCCCACTGAGCCAGGAGCGCGATCTTCCCTACGATGGACAATGCACCGTAAACGTCGCCGAACTTCTCTTCACTTTCGTCCATTGCGATTACGCTCCAGAAACTCTTGATAGGCCCGACTGGCAGTCCGCCCCTCGCTCGTCAGCTTGCCACGGGAGTACGGCTGGTCACGAACTAAAGCCATCAGCGGCGTCGAGTCGTTGCCGCGGCGGCTCTCAAACTCACGCTTGTCGATGTCCTCGTCGTCGATCATTCGTCACCGTGAACCATGAAGTTGACCCCGTCATAAGCATCGTCGAAGACGGCTCGCGCGAACTCGCGAGCCTCGGTCTTGCCGATCTTTCGACCAAACGACCAAATCTCGTCATCGACGATTTCGTCGCCCTTGCTGATTGTCAGCCGAGCCTCCGTCGGAGCAATTACGAGCCGCACTTCCGCAAGCATCGATGTCTCCTTTAGTAGGTATATTCATTCTACCGAGTCGCGCCTCCCTCTCGGCGGGATGCCAGCCAGCCCGAATCTTCGCGCATTCCAGGCGAATCTGACTCTCTGTCGGCAGGTAGCACTCAGGTGCCGACCGCGCAGGCAGGCACAGAATCACGGTCGCTGCCAACAGCTCGTCGGCTGTGAAATCCAGTTCGACGCAAATCTCCTCGCTCGTACTGTCGCCCTTCCAGAGCCTTCGCAAACTTCGCTTCTGGTTTGCGGTTAGCTTCATGGCAGGATGGCGATGTACCTCGAGCCGGGGTTCAGAAAAAGCTGGTAGCCGGCCTTCTGCATCGACTTGTGGTGCAGGACGTGCTCGCAGTCGCCGCCCTCGTAGACTCCGGCGAGATACGCTTCACGGCGATAAAGGCACAGCCCCCCGAACGCCGAGTTCATCGGGATCGGCTGGCTGCCGACCGGCGGCAAGAACAGATGGAACCACTGGTGGTCGCGGCGATCCTCGAAGGTGTTTAATCTTGCCGCCCACGCATCGTAAGCCGCAATGCCGTACCCCAGCTCCTCTTTGCGGACGAATAGAGAGTGGCTCGCCATTGCCCCAGGCTGTCGCCGATGAAACGACTCCCCGAGCATCTCGCAGAACCAGCCGAGGCTATCAAGGACGCCGTCGACACTGAACCCGCCGTGCGGATCGGCATCCAGCACCATCACATAGCTCGCGTCGGCGGCGTTTCTGCGAACCCACTCCTGGCACCGAGCACGGCATTTTGCCAGTCGTACCGTCCGCTCCGGCTCAAACCCGCGGGCATCTTCGCCCCCTAGCGTGTCGTGCTCGATGGTCACCCACTGCCGGATGGCGAAGTCGTCGAGCACCGCGGCAGTCTCGTCGGTCGAGTCGTTCTCGTAGACGTAGAGCGAGCAGTCCCGCCACAAGCCGGCCAGCTCGTCGACCAGGGCAAGCGTGTTCCTCAGATACGGCATGGCGTTGCGGCAGATACTGACAATCGCCAGCTTCTGCCGGCGGGCCTCGATACGCCCGAATTCGACGTGTTCCTTGTATGACTCGAGGTAGTCGACATCCCAGAAGTCCTCTGGCCGGCGAATCGTCATGCCTGAGTTGAATCGGAATGTCACCTGATCGCCTCCAGCATGGCCGCCTTGCGGTCGGGGAAACAGGTGGCGTGGAAGAAGCGACAAGCCGCTACCCCTCTAGGGTCGCGGCGGTGCGGATTCCACTCATACGGCAACTGCGCCCAGGCCCGTCCCGCGGGCACCTCGACCGGCGTGGCATCTGGATCGCCGCCGAGGGCGGCGATCAGAGCCGCCTGCTCCCACCAGCAGCCCGAGCGGTTGAAACCAGTCAGCGGCCACAGGCTCTCAAGCATCTCCGCGGCCTCGGCCCGCACGAGCCACACGCCGCAGTTCGGCACCGCTCCGTCCGCGGTGTGATGCACAACCATCCCCATCGCAGCCTCGGCCGGCAGATCGTCAAGGATATCCTTGCCGTCCTCGACCACGGCGACATCGGCGTCCAGCCACAGAACCGTGTCATATCCGCCCCGCAGAAGCGAGACGATCAACGGTATCTTCCCCCACGACACGGGGCGATTCATGCCAGCGAACTGCGCCCCAGACGGGACGAACAAGTCATACCCGTGAGTATGTGCGTACCACGCGAACGTCGGCAGCGAGATGTCCAGTAGCTCGGCCATCGGCCCCAGCCCGAATGTGGTGATGACCTTCTTCATTTCCACCCCATTAACAGCACGCGGCCCTTGCTATCGGCGTTGGTCGTCGTTGTCGAGAACTTCGCCGCGATCGCTGCCTGCATCTCGGCCGGCAACTGCTCGTAGTCGTGGATCGCCAGCCCGCTTGTGATCTCGGCACAGCCCAGGTACTCAAAGAATGCCGCCGGCCCGTGGACAGCGTCGTGGAACACGAAGTCGAACTGCCCCGGCAGGCATGAAGACAAAAAGTCGGCGGCACTGGCCGCCACCGGCTCAATGTTCGTCAGGCCGAGCGTGGCCCAGTAGGTGGTCCGCATCGCCTCACTGACCGTGTCGCACAGGTCGATGGCGGTGACCGTACTCCCTGGAGCCGCCCAGGCCATCGCAGCGGCCGATCGGCCCTCGTGGCTGCCTAGCTCAAGGATTCGCCACGCTTGGCCTTCGACGGCCTCGCAGAGCATCCGAATGTGACTCTTGTCGGTCGTCATCGGATGCGAGTCGTCAAGGGAATCGACGAATTCACGCCAGCCTGTCATGGAAGAGTCTCCAGAAATGCCTTGGCCTCGGCCGCCGAGGTGACGACGGCTACGGGGCATCCTGCCGTTGCGAGTTCGCGCATTCGGTGCGTCTGGATTTTCGTCGGCTCTTCGCCCGGTCGCTTGCATTCAAGCCAGACGGCTCGGCCGTTCTTGATCAGCAAGACATCGGGCACGCCCGACATGGAATAGGCGGAGCCGTGAAACTTCACACTCCAGAAGCCAAGGGCGCGTCCTTGCGCCAAAACGCCAGCCACTATCGTTCGCTCCAGAGGAGCTTTCCGTAGCATTCCTTGATTGTCTTACATAGTATCACTACGGTCAAGTTGAAAAGACATACTGTTCGCGATGAAAGTAGAAACGCGCGACCTCGACGGGCTTTGAGTGGCAGCCGACCATCCGCGATCGACGCTCTTGGTCGGTCCAGCTTGCGCGGATTGCAGCGGTCATCGAAGCTATGTCTGCCTCAGTCGGGTCGGGCGTCTCGGTAGTCCTGGGCGCGTTGAACTGCGGCGGCCGGCGGCCTAGGCGATACTTGCGGGCGATGTTAAACAAGTGGCCGCGGGTGCAGCCGAGTTCAACGCAAATCTGATCGCTCCGCAGCTCGCTCTTCCAGAGACGGGTGAGGTGGTGCAGGTTGATGGGGGGGCAGTGCATGGATTCATCCTTGAAGTAATGGAACGAAACAGGAATTAAGGTCGAACAAGATTGGGGCCAGAATCAGTGTTTCGGTAGATGTAGCCGGCCGTTTCTATGGCGGCCCCCAGGCCATCGACGAGTTCGCGAAGTCGCGCAATCTCGTCGCGGCCGGCAGACGTGCAGGCCCGCTGCAACTCGATCTCTCTGGTCAGCTTCCCTACGAGGCACGTCGAGTGCCACTGATGACAATTATCAGAGTGCGTTTGCAACCGTTGGCCGCCGCCGATGTCGGCGAGCCACGCCTTGGCGTCAGCGAGGATGTCATTCATAGCAGTCGACTCCATAAGACTCTTGCCGCCATCGCGGCGCAGCCAACGTAAAACAGGGCGTGCATCTGTCTCTCGGTCATTTCAGTCGCTCCAGCATCTTGCGTAGGGTGGCGGCTTGATTCTTAAACGACCCGAAATGGTCTGCCGCAAAAGCAACAGCCTTCCGCTCCTTGGCGGTGAGCGTGGCATCAAGAGTCACGGTCACGCCGCCGTCCTGCACCGACAACGTGGCATCCTGATCTGCGAGACGACGGATCGCTTCACGAAGGCGGGCGATCTCTTCACGACCGGCCACCGTGCAAGCCTTCTGTACTGATAGCTCAAGTCTCAGGCGGTCAATCTCGTCCGCCGCCTCCTCAAACAGCTCGCCGCCGTGAGCGAGGTGCAGGCCACGCCAGTGCTTCAGGCGGGAGACGATGTCGCCCTCGTATGCCTTTTTGTCGATGGTTCGATTCATATCGGTGTTCGTGCGTTTTTCGTCGCCTTGTTCATACGATTCGGGGGCCGATGTATTGCCGGTGCCATCGCCGGGTCGGGTAACCGCTTTATCAGTGCGGCCCCTGTCGGCATCGACGGCTCTCGCTTCCGGCACAGCGTCATGATCGTTTTCCCGCTCGGTGCATTTCGCCACTTCTGGCACCGTTTCTGAGGCGTTCTTTCCCGCTCGGGATTGCGGCGGCGTGCCTGCGGCGGCTTGTCCCGTGCGGGATCGCTCGACGATCATCTCGTCGGCGATGTCGTATGCCTGCACGGCGATAACGCCTAGCTGATACCGAGGTATGTTTGAGAGCAGCCCCGTCAACGCCGCTGCGGCGAACGTGTCGCGGAGCCGCTCGCGATCTTCCGCCTGCTTGGCGGCTCTCCGCTTCTCTTCGCCACGCTCAATCATGGCCCGCTGTGCGGCGATGTCGTTCGAGGTGATGCTCATCACTTCGCCTCCAATGACGCACCGCACCAGTAGCAGCGATGGTTGCACTGAATCAAGCCGCCCCAGAGGCCGACAAAGTACGAGAACACGCACAGAGTGATGATGCCGACCGTGATGGTCGTGCCTTCGTCGCGAGTGGTCATGTCGGCTCCGGTGGCTCTGGGAGTGGCATCCAATGGGATGGCTTTGGGAACTGCCACGAATCGCCGTGGCTGGCATTCCAAGTCCCATACTCGTCAAGGTCTGCAACGTGCATCCCGTAGTTCGTCATAACGAGAACATCAACGTCTTCTTCAGGCAGTCGCTCGCTCACGGGAATCCACGCAGGCATCTGCGATAGGAGTTGCTGCGATGCCTTGAGTGTCGCCGCCGCGTCGGTAGCGTCCACTGCAAAGTGATAGTTGCCAGTCGGGCTACTCCCGGAACTCATCTTTTCGTAGGCGGTCGCAAGAATGCCGAGGTTGCGTAAGACCTCGCGAACGGTCAGCGTGTATAGCCGTGTGTAGCCCATTACTTCACCAAAGGCGTTCGTTTCGCAGCCGTCTGATTTCAGCAACAGCGTCACTGAGGAGAGGCGGCGCGTCTGTGTCCCAAAACGTGTCCTGCCCAAGTGCGTCCTCAATGCGTTCAACGATGTCGCTCACGATTGACTCTCCGGTACTTCCCAAAACTTCGGGTCGTCGAACTTCTTGAACATCTCGATCAGCAGCGGCCTTTCGATCTTCTCCCAACACTCCTTCGCGAACTTCTCGTCGTCGCGGCACCACCAGAACGGGTCGATTGGCTTCTCAGTCATTGAGCAACTCCGGCCTTTCCCCGAGCATCTCGCGTATCCGCTCAAAATGCTTCGCCGTCTCGTCGCTGATCGTGCCGTGCTTCAACACCCCCCGGCAGTATTGATCCACCTCCCAGATGACGATCTTGGCATCGCGACCCTGCATGGCGGCGTCGAAGTCGCCTTGATCCTCGGGTAGACGGAATCGGATGATGACGTGCGGCATTACTTTCGGCACCCCTCACAGAGGGTCGACAGCCACCCCCTGTCGTTCGTCTTCCCAGGAGCGCCGCATCGCTCGCACGTCACGGCAGACATGGCCTCGGCCATCGAGATCACGCCCATGACGAACTCGTCGCCGCCGCTGTAGTAGAGACAAAGCCTGCCCCACTTCTCTTTGACCTGATCGAACCGAAAGTTCGACCGGCCGGCGCTCGCTTCGTGGAACGAGATTCTCCTGCACGCCGACAGAATGATACCGTGCCATCCGTCGCCGCACTCGCAGCCGAACACCATCGTGCTCTGCGGAATTTCGCGGTTTGCGAACAGTGTCGGAAAGTCTTCGTACAGCTTGTTTTCAAGTTCGGGGCTCATCTTACTTTCTCCAGTTCGTTGCACCGGACATCAAGGCTCGCATTGACGTTTCTCAAGGCGTCGATCAGCACGCGCTGGAGTTGCAGCTCCTTACGGAGCCTGCAATTCTCCTCCTCGCGGGCGACGTAGGTCACCTTGCTGCGACCAATGTAGTCCTCAAGCACACGCACCCGCTCTTGCAGGCGATCGATCTCGTCGTGCTGCTTGAACAGCCACCCAAAAATCATCGTGACCTCCTTGTGATCTGCTCCACTCGCAGTGGTGCAGGGTGCGTCTTCTTCTCTTTCACGACCTCGTCGTTTTCGATGAGGAACTTGCCGTCCTTGCGGACGTACTGAATCGCCTCGCCCGTGTCAGTGTCGGCCCAGATGGCGTAGAGAACTTCACGCCCATCGGCGTCGAAGAGTCGGCACGGTTTGCTGGTTTTGACGGATACGATCATGTTCTCTCCCAGGCATTGACTGTTTCGCAGTGCCGCATGATCTCTTTGACGCGGTAGCCGTCGATGACTTCGTCCTTCCGGTAGACGTGGATCACGGCCCCCGCCGCCAGCGGCATCTCAATGCACTCGCGCAGCACCGGGCGAATAGCACCGTCAAGCGGGCCACCGACGAACTCAAGTTGGATGAAGTTGTTCATGGTGCTCCCTCGCGGGCCAGGGGCGGCGGTAGACGAGAACCGCCGCCCCCAGCGTGGCGAAGACGATCAGTTACCGCTGTAACGCAGGACGGCGAACCAGCCGCGGCGAGCCGGCGACCAGCTCACGGCGCGCTCAACAATGCGAAGACGACCTCGGACGGCCTCGGAGTAGAAGCAAGCCGACTTCTCCGCGGACTCGGGGCTGACGGTCGAGAAACCGATGCCCTCTTTTTGGTTGCCCCTGAGAACTCGGCAATGCCTGAGCAGCCCCGTGCGGGCACAATCGTCAGCCGTCTCCTGGGCACTGATCACGGTGGTCGTTGTCACGACGACGTTCTCGGCCGAGGCAACCGTCGTGCAGCAGGCGATGGCGAACACAAGGAAAAAGGAACGCATAGTCAAATCCTCCATGAGATGAACCGGAAACCAAACCGGCCAGCATTGTCTGAATCGGTAGCTAACCTGTCAAGACTGATCCAGACCATCAACGAACTTCCGCATCTCCGTCGCGTACACCTCGACCGATTCGGCAAGCAAATACGATGCAGTCGCCAGACCGTGGGCCTCGACTTGCTGCGCAGCCTTCGCAGTCGCCTTAATCGCCGGAATCGTCGTCGACAACATCCGCTCGATGTTCATCATTCGCATCGCGATGATCAGTTTGTCTTCGGGCGTCATCTCCTCGCCTCTCGCCACGTCCCGTCGGGCTTACTGTCGAAGCTGGCGTAGAGCAGCCCCAGGCGGCGGGCGAGCGAGACCATAGTCGGACGGAACACGCCGATGAACTCGTAGTCGCGGAAAACGCCCTCCGTCCGCAGGCCGGCGGCGCAGAGCGTTGCCACGCCGCGGCGGCGGTAGGCCGGCGAGACGAATGCCTCCAGCGTCGGGATGTCCTGCCAAATCTCTGTCCTCGCCCATCCGACGATCTCGCCTTGATCCAGGCAGATCGCGATCGTGCCGGTCACGGTGCCGGCCAGGAGCGAACGCTGGAACTCGCTCTCTGGTCGAGTCAGGTGGTCGGCGATGAAACGCCGCTCCGAGGCTCGCAGGCGGTCGGTCTTGAGAACAAAGAGTTCCATTACTTCTCCAGCTCCCGAAGAACCGATTCGATGATCGGGTTCCTGACGATGTCTGTGCCCTTGAACTCGACGACGCCGACGCCACGCAGGCCCGAGAGCCGCTGCATAACGTCGATGAGCCGGCGCTCGCTCCTGGGGAGGTCGGACTGGTCGGCATCGCCCGTGATGATGATCTGGCTGCCCTGGCCCATGCGGGTCAGAAACAGCTTGAGCTGCCCGAATGTCGCATTCTGGGCTTCATCGAAGATCATGACAGCCTTGTTGAATGTGTTGTGCGTGACGATGCAGTGATCCGTCAGGTAAAGGCTGTCGATCGCGTCTACCTGAATGCACTGGCACTGCTTCCTGCCGATAAGCTCCACGCCCGCAATGAGCCTAAGTGGCTTCTGAGGGCTCCATCGATCTGCCTTGCGGCTGACATGAAACGGGTTGAACTCGCTGATTTTTATGTTGACGACATACGATGGTCGTCTGTGATAAACCATCCTCCCGTGAACTTCGTGACCTTCTGCGTAAGAGTGCTCTCGCTTGCGGATGCTGGCCGTCCCGCCTAGCGAATGAACCAAGAACTGAACGTCTTGCGCGAGCCGCTGCGACGTTGATGAAAACTCAACTCGCGATGCCCCGCCGGGGTGCTCAGTCACGCATCCGTCTGTGTCCATGAGGCCGCGCAGCAAATCGACCCTGTCCTGAATCGAGGCCTGCAAATACATCTGCGGAACAAATTTGTCATGGCTGAGTTTTCCGCGGAGCCCGAGGCTTGTGACTCCGTTTCGTATGGCGTTGCCATTCTTTGTTTTCCCGTTCTGAACAACTCTGTATTGAGGAGCAAAGCCCGCCCGCCTCTTCGACTCTGCAAGCCTCAACTTCGGAGCGACAGCGCATGCCACCCGAGAAGTAATTTCCTCTTCTGGGTTGCACAGAGTCACGCACGCCGTCTGATGAAAGTTTCCGTCTCCAAGCAAAGCACCCAGCGTGTACGGGTCGATCGGCAAGGCCTCGCCTTTGTCGAAATGAACCGGCGATGCGAGCGGAACGGAGTGAACTTTCACGCCTCTCTTGGTTTTCAGGGTCTGCTGAATCTCGAGAGTCGTCCTTATTCCACTGGCACCATACTGGCGCTGCTTCAGCGTGGAAGTTTCCCACAGGTGATCGCCGGAGCACTCGACGCTCGTATGATCAGAGAACGTGACCCGATAGACATCTAGCTCTCCCTGCGGATAGACGCCCGTGACTTCTGTCGGCAGACCGTTTGACCCCACAACCTCGTCGCCGACGCTTATCTCACCCATGCTCTTGTAGCCGCTAGGCGTAAGAACCTTGGCATCCAGCGGCTGCGACCGACCTCGAAGATATGCCAGCGGCGCAATCTTCACCGCCCCGCTGATGCGGTCGCGGGTATGCCCTCGCTTGCCGGCGATCCGCTCGAGCGCGTCGAAAAACGGGACGAGGTACGGGCCGACTTTCTCCTCGGCCGAGCCGGGGAGGTAGCCGAGTTGCTCCGTCGCCACCGACGGTCGCGTGATGACGATGTTCTCGACCTTCCCGTCGATCAACTGCTGAACGGCGTAGCCGCTGGCGAGGTGTGTCTTACCCGTGCCGGCTGGGCCGAGGACGAACGTGATCACGTTCTTGCCGATCACCTCGAGCGCGTGGGCCTGGGCCTTAGTGCGAGCGGCGTAGCCCTCCGGCGGCGGCGGCGGCGCGGGCTTCTTCTTGGTCTGGCGTTCTCGTTTTCTTGTCAAGCTAATGTCCTTATGTAGATAGGTCCGTTCTCGCCGACGAACGCGCCTAGGGTGTTAAAGGACAAAAACTCGTCGGCCTCCTCGTGCGACATCCCGTCGCGATCGACGAGCACCTCGATGCACTTGTTGATGTCGTAGACGGCGACGTGCGCGTGGTGATGATTAACCGTGTAGCCGATGAGGGCGGCCTCGAGCCCGTCAGCCAGGAGGGCTTCGGGGTTCAGCTCGGCGAGGGCTTCGCGTAACTCTTGATTCACTTCCCACCCTCCATGACTTGATTGATCCAATCCCGATACAAGCTCACCCGCGTGTGCGCCGTCTCCTCGCCGGCCTTGCTCTTCAGCGGACCCTTCGATGCCATCGTGAAGCTGTTCACGCCGGCCAGCTTGCCGCCCGCGAACAACGGGCCACCCGAGTCGCCTGGGGCGATGCAGAACTCAAGCGTGCTGCTCCCGCACTTGGCGTGGCAGACGATGACAGTTCGCTCGAATCGCTCAATCGTCTGCGTTCCGGCCCGCAGCTTGCC
>Ga0114979_10001123_pt1 | contig 17852 bp, 19 predicted proteins | sample S_140625_EF_Meta_FD_87315 | JGI IMG/M metagenome (GOLD analysis project Ga0114979, IMG submission 87315) | Freshwater microbial communities from Lake Simoncouche, Canada to study carbon cycling - S_140625_EF_MetaG | ecosystem: Environmental > Aquatic > Freshwater > Lake | place: Lake...
AATGATGATTTAATCACACGTCTGCAATTGGCGATGGATAATGGGTTAAAATCTAAAAATTTTGATATTCAATTGCTTTACCAAAAATTAAAATCTCCAGAAAAAGTGCTTCAAGAAAAAAACTCAAAGCTAGAAATGCTATTCTTGCGTCTTTGGCAAAGTTGGAAAAGTCGTTCACAAAAAAACCAATACTCTTTGCAACAGCAAATGAAAGTTTTGAATTCTTTAAGCCCACTGGAAGTTGTCGAGCGAGGATATTCGATCGCAACTAAAGAGGGAAAAGTGATGAATCGATTTGATCAGCTCAAAACTGATGATGTTCTTTTGCTAGGCTTAGCTGTTGGACACGCAGAGGTTATTGTTAAAAAAACATCCAAGGAGAACCTATGGACTTCGAAAAAAAGTTAAATCGTTTAGAAAGTATCGTCGAGAAAATGGAAAAAGGGGATTTGGCCCTAGAGGATTCTCTTAAGCTTTTCGAAGAAGGTGTTAAGCTTTCACGAGAATGCCAATCTCAACTGAGCCAAGCTGAAACAAAGGTCAAGCAACTGATTGATTTTGATAGCGAGGGACGTCCTGTTTTGAAAGATTTTAAAACGGATGACGGTGAGGCTTAATGTGGGACCAAGAGCTTCAAAAATGGGCAACATCTATCGAGGATTTCGTTACTAACCATTTTGATATCTACAGATCTCAAGACTTTGAAGCCCCCAAAGTTCTATTGGACTCTGTCACTTACTCGTTAAATTCTGGCGGAAAAAGATTTCGCCCGCTTTTAGCTTTGATGGTCGCCGAGCACTTCGATGCCGATCCTATACAAGTATTACCCTGGGCAAGCAGCGTAGAAATGATTCACACTTACAGTCTCATTCATGACGATCTTCCCTGTATGGACAACGATGATTTTAGGCGGGGTAAGCCTACGAATCATAAAGTTTATGGCGAGGCCGTGGCTCTTTTGGCAGGTGATGCTTTACTGACCGAAGCTTTTTCGATGATTTGCAAACACTACCAAGGCGAACCAGAAGTTGCAGTTAAGCTTGTTGAAAAGTTAGCTGGCGCTTCAGGCCTACAAGGAATGATTGCAGGTCAGATTCAAGATATGCAAGCAGATCATACACCTGTGAACACCAATCAACTGCTTCAAATTCACAAACAAAAAACAGGGCAGCTGATTCGTGTGACCCTCGAAGGTGCGGCCATTGCTTGTCACGCCAACCAAAATGATGTGCTGGCACTGAAGTTTTTTGGAGAACAACTGGGGTTGGCCTTTCAAATTCGAGATGATATTTTAGATGGCAACGAAAAACTTCAAGATCAAAAAAATTTAGTTCATTTGATCGGGATAGAAAAAACTCAAGAATACCTGGATGAAACAAGTCGCAAGGCAAAGGGTTTCTTGAATAAATTGACTCAGCCAAATGTTCGACTTTTGCAAATGGTCGAAAACAATTTGAGTCGAAGCAAATGAGACTGGATCAGTACGTTGTTCAAATGGGCTGGTCCCCATCCAGAACAAAAGCTCAAGAAATGATCGAGCGTGGAGACATCCGCGTTTTTATCAAGGGTAAAATTGTCGATGCTAAACCTTCACTGGCGGTTGATGATACGGTTCGAGTGATTGTTTTGTCTCAAGAGATAAATAAGTACGTCAGTCGTGCAGGGCTTAAGCTCGAAGCTGCTATCGCCCGTTCTGAGATTCAAATAAAAGATAAAATCTATTTAGATGTCGGACAATCCACAGGGGGCTTCACAGATTGCCTTTTGCAAGCGGGTGCAGAGGTCGTTGTGGGTCTTGATTCTGGTCACGGCCAGTTGCATGACTCTATCCGAGGGCACAAAAAAGTCATTTTTTTTGAAAACATCAATGCTCGTGAACTGCAAAACTTGCCGGTGGTCACCTCCCATTTTCCCGATGAGGGGTTCGATGGCATCGTGATGGATGTTTCGTTTATTTCTCAAAAAATTTTATGGCCCAGTTGTCTTCCTTACTTAAAAAAGGAGGGGCACTTTTTAAGTTTAGTGAAGCCTCAATTTGAAGTCGGAATCCATAATCTAGATAAGCAAGGAATTGTTAAAGATGAGAATTTGATGACCGTAGTCAAATGTGAAATTGTAGAAGGGCTCAAAAATTTAAACATGGACGTCATTGATTATTTCCCGTGCCCCTTGCAGGGCCGAGATGGCAATCAAGAATTTTTTGTTTTCGCTCAGAAAAAGGGAGTTTTATGAAAATCTTGATTTTGATCTCATTTTTGGCTTTAGTTTCCTGCCAAAGCACTCACACAAAAATAGACAGACCCGAAGTTGTACCCTCAATTCCTGCGGCAGATGTGTCTGCGGTCAGTTCAGTGGCAGTCGATTCGATTGAACCTCTCAAGCTTGGAATTATTCTGGGTCCAGGCGGAGCTCGGGCACTGGCTCACATCGGAGTGCTTAAACAATTTCATGATAAAAAAGTTTCAGTTAAGGCAGTTGTAGGTATTGAGTGGGGCGCTCTGATTGCGGCCAGTTTTGCACAAAAAGGGTCGGCCCATGAAGTCGAATGGCAACTTTCTAAAATTCGTGATTATAGGCCACAAGACCAGAGTGACATTCGCAGTGGATTGAAACCCTTGCAAGTGTATTTGCAATCGATCAAAGCTGAGTCCTCTGCGGTCCCCTTCGCGTGTCCCTCGTTGAATCTCAAAAAGTCTCAAGTTTTTATGATGGCTCGAGGTCGTTTAGATCAACTTCTTCCCTTTTGTATGGCCTACCCTCCCATGACAGAAAGTCATGAATTGAGCCTTGCAGCAGCTCGCGAGCTCTCATTAGCTTCTGATTACCTCAGAAGCCGCGGGGCTAATTATGTGCTATTCGTCAATGTACTACCGGGACTCAGTATCAAAGAGTCTTCCTCCTGGCTCGAGCTTGCCTATGACCTTAGAAAGAAATGGTCCGGTCTCGACCAGAGATTAGATATTTTGATAGATCAAAAAGGCATTCGAGACTTCAAAATGCAGACAGATCTGATACAATTAGGTTTCGAACAATCATCAAAAGCAGCTGAGAAGTTGCTTCAGAAAATGTAGGACAATCATGAGAAAAGCCCTCGAAAGCGTTGAAAGATTTAAAAAGCGCCGTACTAAAGCCCTACAAAACATGGGTGCCAATGCCATGATCATTACAGCTCATCCCGAGCAAGTCAGAAACGACAGCGTTCATTTTCCCTACAGACAGGATTCCAATCTTTATTACCTCACAGGTTTTGAAGAGCCTGAATCAGTTCTCATGTTGTTACCTGGGAAAAATCCCCAAGAAGTCATGTTTGTCAGAAAAAAAAACCCCGAGCGTGAAACTTGGGATGGATTTCGTTTTGGTCCCGAAGGTGCACAAGCTGAATTTAAAGTGGATCAAGTTTACCCCATTGAAGAATTTGAAGATCGCGCTGTCGAGCTTTTAAAAGGTTTTGAGGGTGTGTATTTGCACCTTAGAAAAGACCCCTTCATGGATCAAAAATTATTTTCTATGCTGGATCAACTTAAAAGAGCTCAAGGACGCACGGGCTTCGGACTCGTGAACATTTTAGATGCGAATGCTTATCTGGGCGAGATGCGTTTGATTAAAGGTGAAGAAGAAATTGAAAACCTTAAAATCGCTTGTGAAATTTCAGCTCAAGGTCACTTAGCTGCGATAAAACAAATCAAGCCTGGCATGACAGAAAGACAAGTTCAAGCCATCGTGGCTTATGAGTTCACTTCTCGCGGATCTGCTCGTGAAGGTTACAATTTTATCGTGGCATCTGGAAATAATGCGACTACCTTGCACTATAATTTCAACGATCAAGTCTGTAAAGATGGTGATCTGTTGTTGATTGATGCTGGCGCCGAATACAACTACTACACAGGCGATATCACTCGCACCTTTCCAGTCAACGGCATAATGTCCAGAGCTCAACAGGATGTATACTCAAGAGTTTTGGAAATTCAATTAAAGCTGATCAGCATGGTTAAGCCTGGTGTTCCTTTTAAAACTTTTCATGACACCTGTACTGAACTGTTAACTGAAGCTATGCTGGATCTTGGATTACTGACGGGTCGAAAATCTGATTTGATCGCGGGTCAGGTTCATCGCAAATACTACCCACACGGAATGGGTCACTATTTGGGAATGGATGTTCACGACCGTGGAATGTATTTTAATAAAACAGAACCTCGCCCCATTGAGGCTGGCATGTGCTTTACTGTCGAGCCTGGGCTTTATATTCCCGCCCATGATATGTCAGCGCCTGCAGAATATCGAGGCATTGGTGTGCGCATCGAAGACAATATTTTGGTCACGGCTAACGGCTGTGAAGTGATGACGAAGTCTGCGACGAAGTGATTCTACTTCTACGCCAGCCTTCTCGAAGGTTGGCGTAGAGCCCATTTTTTTATCAAGTGATTTTAATGAAAAGATAGAAATTTCAAGTATCGAGCATATTCGTCACTATGGTGATGAATATGCTTGATATTCATCACCATAGTGTGTTTCATTATAAATATATGAAAATACATAGGTTATTAGACCTCCCCAAGTCTAGCTTTATGCTTTTAGGTCCAAGGGGTACCGGTAAAAGCACACTTATTCGCAATCAAATAAATTTCGATTTAGAACTCGATTTATTGCAATCAAAAAATTTTTTATCCTTGAGTGCAAATCCATCGCTTCTTGTGGAATTGACAAAAAACTTAAAGGAACAGTCCTGGGTGTTTATTGATGAAATCCAAAAGATTCCTCTTCTCTTAGATGAGGTTCATAGTCTTATCGAAAGCAAGAAACTTCATTTTGCATTGAGTGGTTCGAGTGCAAGAAAGTTACGCCGGCAAGGTGCTAACCTGCTTGCGGGTCGAGCTATTTCAAACCAATTGTTTCCATTGACTTTTTCTGAGTACAAAGATGTCTACTCTATCAATCGAGCCACTGAATGGGGATCTTTACCCCAAACTATTACGAAACCCGAATTTATGAAAGACTATTTGACCTCCTACGTAGAAACCTACTTAAAAGAAGAACTCATTGAAGAGGGCCTTTTAAGAAAGATTGAACCCTTTGTTAGATTTTTAAATATTTGTGGAATGTACAACGGACAAATACTCAATGTTGAAAACATTGCCAGAGAATCCTTCATAGGAAGATCAACCATCGTTAAGTATTTTGAAGTCCTAGAAGAAACTCTTATTGGATTTCAATTACCTTCTTTCCAAAAAAAGTATAACAAAAAAGAATTAACTCATCCTAAGTTTTATCTTTTTGACAATGGGGTCAGTAGAGCTTGTTCAAATTTAATTTTTGAAGATGTGGATCCGGTATGGCTTGGATTTGCTTTTGAAGCCCTTATTGTTAATGAGGTTCGCATTTACAATAAATATCTAAAGAAGAATAAAGAATTGTTTTACTATCGATACTCTGGTGGATACGAAATTGATTTAATCATTGAAAATAAAAAGAAAACTCTATCTAGCAGCGCAGAATATACAGCTATTGAAATCAAATCATCCGTAAAATGGGACAAAAGGTGGAATGACCCTTTGATTGATTTCAAGAAAAAATCGAAAGGGAAAGTCAAAAAGCTTTTTGGTGTATACAAGGGAAAAGAAATAATAACTCTTGATGAAGTCACTGTTTATCCAGCAGAAGTATTCCTTACACAGCTAGCAGAAAATAAAATTTTATAGGGTCTGGATCGTCGCCGCCATCAGTTTCGGCAAATAGTCTTTATCACCCTCGTAACCGTTCCGAATGAGTGTCGTGATTTCAATATTTGCTGAATATAAAGTCCAACACCTAACCAAACAAATAAAAAGGCCCACATTTTTGCAGGACTTACAGGTTCTGCGAAAACAAAGTATCCTATTATAAATTGAAGTGTGGGTGCTAAAAATTGCAAGATGCCTGTGTGATTAAATGGGATGACTTTTGCCGATAATGAAAACAATAAAATAGGTGAGGCTGTGACAGCACCACTCGCAATCAACAAGGTCCAGTCCAAAGAAGTTAAACTCAGATCAGAATTACCTCGAAAATAAAAGGCCAAAAAAAGAGCTGGTACCAATATCACAAAATTCTCTAGCAATGATGATTCCAGTCCACCAGCTTGAACTTTCTTTTTAATAACTCCGTAAGTAGAAAATGAAGCGGCCAAGGAAATAGCAACCCACGGAAAACTTGTATGAGTCAGCATCAAAATGAACACTCCAAACGCTGTTACAATGGCAGCGATTTTCATTTGTCTTGATAACTTTTCATTAAAAATCAGTGCGCCAAGTGCGATGTTCAGCAGTGGTGTCATAAAGTAGGCAAGACTGCCTTGCAAAATTTGATTGCTATTAACAGCATAAACGTAAATCAACCAGTTTGTTGCGATCAATCCTGCAAGCAGTCCAATGGACAGAAATTGTTTTTTAAGAATCAAATAGAGTTGTGAAAAATTCGCTTTCTTCATGATCAGATTAATCAGAAACAAGAAAGCAAAACTCCAAATAATTCTGTGGACCAAAATTTCCAGGGACTCAATGTGCTTCAGGTATTTCCAGTAAATGGGGAATACTCCCCAGATGAAGTAGGCACCAAAGGCTTGATAGTACCCAACTTTAGAATTCATCAATTATCATCTTCAACGAATCGATGAGTTAGCCAACCTTTTGAAGTTGCTAACTTCAAAAGGTGATTTTCAGATTTAAAAAGTGAATCATCTCTTCTGCACGCCGAAACCGCCATCGCAAGACTGGATGATGAAGCTAAAAGTTCTTGATCCCCTTCACTGTTGCCACTGCAATAAAAAGGAATTTGCCCATTTGTTTTTTCGAGCAAAGCTTCAACTTTTCCTTGGCGATAGGTGATGGGACCTTTTTGAAGGTCTGTGATGATTCCGTTTTCTACAGCAGTTTCAATCCCGATGACATTTTCATTCGTTAATCCCAAAAGTCGAGCCCCGGGCTCAACAGCCCATTTGATGGAAGCTGTCACAATAAAAATTTGGACACCCGAATCTTTGAACAAATCGATTAGATTTTTTTGAGCCTCAAAAATGGGTGGCTTTAATTCTGCAATACATTGATCAGCCCAGCCTTGTACGGTTTCTAATTTTAAGTCCTTGCAGATTTGGGCGAGCCACAGGTATGCGATCCTATGATCTTGCTTCTTTAAATTTTTATAGTGAGTCCAAGGTTCATCAGGTAGAACGACTTTTTTACTCTCGATCAGATAATCAAAAAAAGCCTCTCCTAGATCCGTGTCCCATAAAGTCCCATCGGCATCAAAAGCGGCAACGGGCCTAGCCGAAAACCTTTTTGCCTCGTCGAGGGCCAACTTAATTTTTTTCAAGACTTCCAGTGAAAAATCTTTGTATATCATAGAGCTGTAGTATGAAATAGCTTTTATCCATAGACAAGGAGACTACGACTATGAGTCTTTTTTTCCGCATTGCCACACTTGATGATCTTGATGAAATTCAAAGTTTTGAAAAAAACCGTCTTGCTGAACTGGTAACTGATCCTATGGAAAGAGAAATCCAAAGTTGGCAGGCCAAATGGCGGACTGAGTCTTTGCAGCAGCATTTGCCTTTGGGGTGGAGCTTCATCGCCCGCGAAACTGATAAACCCTCAACACTGTCAACTGAAGGTTTGTTGGTCGGATACTTCATCGCTCAACCACTGTTATTTTTTGATGGTCAGACGCAGTCATTGTGGATCGAGCACCTCTCTTATTCATCTTTGCAAGCCCGTGATCAATTGTGTGATTTAGGTTATCGCTTGGCCCGCGAAAAACATTTCCAAAGAGCCTATTTCCCACAAATTAACCAAATCCAAAATGCAGTTTCTCACATGAAACCAGAGCCCTGGTCTTTAGCCTCATTTTTTGTAAAGACCAGCAAGGCTAATTCATGAAAACATTTTCAGCCAATATCCGACCAGAAATCATACAAAAGCTACAATCCGAGATTTTTGATTTGGTGATTATTGGCGGTGGAATCAACGGTGCTGGAATTGCAAGGGACGCAGCTTCTCGGGGAATGAAAGTTGCACTCGTGGAAGCCTCTGATTTCACTTCTGGAACCTCTTCAAGATCTTCAAAGCTAGTTCATGGAGGGATCCGATATCTTGAAAATATGGAATTTGGTCTTGTCTTTGAGGCCCTCAACGAAAGAACAAAACTTTTTGAGTTAGCTCCCCATCTTGTGCATCCCCTTCGTTTTATGATTCCCCTTTATGATTCAAGCCGAGTGGGAATGTTTAAAATGGGGCTCGGAATGTGGCTTTATGATGCACTCTCGTTATTTCAAGCGCCTGAATTTCACGAGAGATTAAATGCCACTGATTCTGTCGAAAGAATGCCCATTTTAAAACCATCTGGACTTAAGGGGTCTTATGTCTATTCTGACGCCTATATGGATGATGATCGACTTGTGATTGAAACTCTCAGGGCCGCTCACGAAGATTCTGCTGTTTCGATCAACTATGTTAAAGCCGTCAAAGTTCAGTATTCGAAAGACAATAAATTTGAATCATTGGTGGTCAGGGATCAGCTTTCAGATCAAACATTTCAAATTCGAGGCAGGCATATGATTAGCTCAGTGGGGCCTTGGACTGACGAGCTTGGTTTTGAATTGTTTTCTGATTGGAAAAGGCATTTGAGAACAACCAAAGGAATCCACCTCACTTTGACAAAAGAGCGATTACCTCTTAGCAGTGCCGTCGTAATGGCTGCAGAGAAAAGTGATCGAATTGTTTTTGGCATTCCCCGTCATGAAATGGTGATCATTGGAACAACAGACACGGATTTCAAAGGTTCTCCAGGTGATGTCGGAGCCACAACAGAAGACGTGAAGTATTTGATTGATATCGTGAACTCCTATTTTCCTGGTGCTCATTTGACAGAAAAAGACATTGTTTCAAGTTACGCCGGCGTAAGACCTTTGATTTACGATGGGGCTCAGACGGAAGGTAAGACCAGTCGAGAGCATTCTATTTGGCAAGACCCTCGAGGACTCACTTTTGTCGCTGGTGGAAAGTACACGACTTATCGCCTCATGTCCGAACAAGTTGTTGAAAAGGCATTGGACGATTTTTCGGTATCAGACCGAGTGAGATTTGCAAATTCCAAAACTAATCAACCACTTAACGCACATGTTGAAACCCAAAGATACCATGACATCAAGAACCAAGTTCGGCAAATTGCTGAGCGATTCAGTTTTCCAATTGATGAAACTCGCTGGCTTGTGGAGCGTTATGGTACAGAAGCTTTGCAAATATTCGACAGAACATTGCACTTATCTTCTGTTTGGGAAAAAGAAGCCCATCAAGCGATTCACTACACTATGTGTGACAGAATATTAGATTTTATGACTCGACGAGTTCCTTTGTTTTTGTCTCTGCCTGACCATGGCGTTAGTCAACTCGAAGGTATTTCTTGGGTGTTTGCTTCAGAACTCAATCTCACTGAGGTTCAGCGAAAACAGCAAATTCAAAGCTATCTGGATTATATCAAAAAGGAATTGCATTGGAAGTCTGCTGAATTCAAGTTTGACACTCATAACTAATGCCTCCTAGACTTTGAATTGAACTTCTCCAAACAACGGGAATCACATGGGAATTTTAGACAGAGTTACAGATTATTTTTCTAATGATATTGCCATCGACTTGGGCACGGCAAACACACTTGTTTATGTTAAAGGTCGTGGAATTATTTTAGATGAACCTTCAGTTGTTGCCGTACAAAAAAATTACCGTGGATTGCAAAATCGCGTACTTGCTGTCGGCAAAGAGGCAAAAGAAATGTTAGGCCGCACGCCTGGCAGTATCGTTGCTATTCGCCCAATTAAAGATGGTGTGATCGCAGATTTCGAAGTCACTCAATCCATGCTAAAATATTTTATCGGCAAATCCATGGGCGAGAAAAAAAGCTTTATGCGTCCTCGGATTATCATTTGCGTACCTTACGGAATTACTCAGGTGGAAAAGCGCGCAGTCAAAGAGGCTGCTCAATCTGCTGGTGCTCGAGAGGTTTATTTAATTGAAGAGCCCATGGCTGCTGCTATTGGTGCAGGACTCCCAATCACGGAACCAAGTGGAAACATGGTGGTTGATATGGGCGGTGGAACAACGGGTGTGGCTGTTATTTCTTTGGGTGGAATCGTCTACTGTAAATCAATAAAAGTTGCGGGTGATAAATTAGATGAAGCGATTGTTAATTATATTCGCCGTCAGTTCAATCTCTTGATCGGAGAGCGAACGGCTGAAAATATCAAAACACAAATTGGAAATGCTTATCCATTCGAAGAAGAAAAAACCATGGAGATCAAAGGTCGTGACCTTGTTGCCGGTGCACCTAAGACGATTGAAATTACAAGCTCTCAAGTCAATGACTCGTTGATGGATCCTCTTTCTGAAATTGTAGATGCAGTGAAAACAGCACTCGAAAAAACTCCACCCGAATTGGCTTCTGATATTGTTGATAACGGTATCGTACTGACTGGTGGAGGGGCTCTTTTGCATAATTTAGATGTATTGCTTCGTGAAAGAACGGGCCTTCCTGTATCAATCGCAGAAGATCCGCTTAGCTGTGTGGTCATGGGTTCTGGTAAAGTTTTAGACAATATCGAACTCTTAAAACAATTGACCATCGAGTAATCAAAAATGACAGAAGAGCACTTAAGAAAAATTTCACTTTTTTTCTTTTTTGTGACTCTGAGAGAAAATCAGGCCCGAGACCTCTCACGCCAATGCTATTCTTGGTGTTTATCTAAGAAAAATAAAAATCCTAAATTGAATACAGATACAATTCTAATACTGGGGCTTTCCCGGTTTTGGGACCAGATTAAAAACACGCCCCGTCATGGAGTTTCCCAAATTTCGCAGGATTCGGGATGGATTTTGCCACCTGAGTTTAAGCTAGAACCCTGGATTGCCTTTCAAAAAAATGCCTCAGAAGAAGAGATTTTTGCAGCTCTTCTGTTTCGTGTTTTAAAGTATACCCCTGAATTGATTTCTGAAAGTTTAGGAATGACTTCTGGAACACTGAGATACAGAGTTGCTAAAGCTGTTCGTCGAGCCGGCAAATTTGTCCTTGAGCAGGGAAGTGTTTTTTGAAAAAGCGTGAGCTGTCACCTTTTATGGTTCAAGAGATGCTCTTCGATTACGCCACAAAAAATTTAGATTCGATCCGGGCTGAAGAAGTTAAAATTGAGATCGAGAAATCTCAACTTTTTCAGGACGAACTCATAAAGATTCAAGTCGGTCTTGCTTACTTTGATCAAATGTTTGAAGTCAAAATATCCTCTGCATTATCAGATGAAATTCAAGACAGAAGAAGTTATCTGCATCTGATTCGGCGCTCTCTCAGTCTAAGTCAGTGGCCTCCGATCGTAAAATGGACTCTTGAGGCCTTTGCTGTTATTGTTCTTGTGGTTTTATTAACAGTTTTAGTGCCCTGGAACCAACTACGTGAATTTGCACTTCAAGAATCTCAAACCGAATTAATTTTAGCAGAAGTCTTAAAAAAGACAGAAGTTATCGTCCCAAGTGGTTCAGCTGAAAAAGAAGCAGGTACTTCCCAATTTGATGACGAAGTGGTCTCTGCTCCAGATGTTTCTAAACCCGTTAAAATAGTCACTACTCCGGTTATGACAGCCGCCAAAGTTGTTGCAAAAAGTGAAGAAGTAAAAAAACAGGGATTTGTTTATCGTGGAACTGCAAAAATTGTAAACGTAAAAATGGGCTCTGCTAAATTAAAAGATAAAATTGTTGAGTTGGGTGGACGAAAAGCCGGAGAAGTTGAATTGGGTTGGAAAAGAAATCAAGGAGATTATTATTTCCACTTCACTATCCCGGAATCGAAACTGGCAGAGTTAGAAGAGTATCTTAAAAGTATTGGGAAAGTGCAACTCAGCCGAGATCAACATCCTCGAATCATGCCGAGCGGAATTGTTCGATTCATCTTTACGACTGAAGAGAGTCAAAATTGACTTTGGTTCGTCGAAAGCCCAGAAGATCTCTTAGAACAATTCTCATTATTTGGTTCTTATTATTTTCAATTCTGCCTTTAGGATTCGTCACAGGCTATTCAATGTTTAAGTTTGAAAAGGCCATCGACCGAGAAATGCTGACCCGCTTGAGTGGTAATGCAAAGGAAATAGAAATCATATTAGATGATTATTTATCTTCATTAAGGCAAAGACGTGAACGTTACGTAGATGATCCTCATTTGCAATATCACCTGATGTTTTCAGAAACAGAGAATTTAAAAGTGTTAGGATCAAACTGGCTTAAGCAAGATCCCGCTAATAGCTTTGCATTTTTCAATAGGCAGGGTCGGCTTTTGGTTTCTGTATCTGAAGATCAGAAAACACAATTTCGATTTCAAACTCCAAGTCAGGACGCTGTCTTTTTGGCGGAAAAATATATTCAGCATCTTGAAGTTAATGGTGAGTTAGCCATCATTGAAACCCAAGATAATAAAAAAGTGACACTCATTTTGGTTACAAAAGTTATGAATAAGAAAAAAAGGGTCGCAGGCTATATCGAGCAAATGATTGATTTGAACTCTAGTTTTCTAAGGCGACTTCAAGAGCGAATGAAGTTAGAGTTGATGTTTGTTAAAGATTCGGGTCAGCCCCTTTTATCGACAAACATTAAGCTTTTGGAAGTTCCCAAAGAGTACGTTCGCCAAGTCATCTCTCAGAAATCAGATTTGTTTTTTGATATTGAATTGAAGAAAAGCCCCTTCGGACTTTTCTTCTACCCTTTAAGTTGGGGTGAGAGCCGGATGTGGGTCGCCTTAGGGGCTTCTAAAAGTGAAGCCAAAGCGGTCATTCGGAACGTGAACTTTGCATTTTTAACTGTCATCGGAACAGTTATTTTGTTTCTAATTATTACAAGTATTGTGATCTCAAGTTGGATTTTGAAGCCACTTAATGAGCTCGTCGATGCTCTTCAGTCTTTTGAATCACAAGAACAGGCTGTCACGATACCCGTAAAAAATGACACTGAAATAGGATTGCTCACTGAAAGTTTCAATCAAATGTTTAAAAAGATTTGGCAAGCACGGGCCGATCTTCGTCGTAAAGTGACTGAATTACAAAGTACAAATACAGAGTTAAAAGAAACTCAAACTCGATTGGTTCATTCCGCAAAAATGGTCAGCCTAGGCCAACTTGTCGCCGGAGTTGCGCACGAGCTTAACAATCCCATTGGGTTTATTTTTTCAAACATGGTTCATCTTCGTGATTATGGAACTCGTTTAGTTAAATTAGTTCAAATAGCCGAGACCCATCCCGAGAAACTGGCCCAGTCAAAAGTGGAAATGGAATTTGATTACATTGTCCAAGATTTACCTAAATTGATTTCCTCCTGTGAAGATGGTGCAAAAAGAACAAAAGATATAGTTTTAGGGCTCAGAAATTTTTCTAGGCTTGAAGAGGCTAAGCTCAATGAAATTGATTTACATAAAAGTTTGGATGCCACCTTAGATTTGCTTCAGGGAGAAATTAAAGGGCGAATTCAAATTTATAAAAACTATGATCCTGTTCCAAAAATTAGTGGCTACGTCAGCCAGATCAATCAAGTTCTGATGAACATTTTATCAAATGCTGTGCAAGCGATTGATGGAGTGGGCCAAATTTGGATCGTCACTCAGCACATAAAGTCGTTAAATCTAAAAGAAGGAAAAGTTCAGGTTTCAATTCAGGATTCTGGAAAAGGGATGAGTCAAGAAACCATTGGCAAAATATTTGACCCTTTTTTCACCACTAAAAAAATTGGTCAAGGCACTGGATTAGGATTGAGCATTTCCTATGGAATCATCGATAATCATGGCGGTGACATCCAAGTGAAATCTGAAGTCAATGTGGGGACTGAATTTATCATCACGTTACCTGTGCGCCCTCCGCTGAAAGAAAGTTAAGTCGAATTGTCTCAATATGAGAGAATGACTAAAAATTTAAAACTCACAAAGATTGATGCCGATAAGAAATCATGGTGCAGAATAAAAAAAAATCGGGTCAAGACAAAGGTTGGATTTTTTTAGTCCTACTTGCCATCGGCTTTTTGCTGATTTTTTGGGAGCAGAATCCAGCTGTGCAAAAAGCTTCGCAGGAACTGCTTGCGAGTAATGAAAATCAAAAAAAAATGAGTCTGGTCAATCGTCATCTGAAAGAGACAGCATTGCAACTCGAGCAAGATCGGCTGAGGCGAGCTGCTGAAGCTTCTAAGGTTATAGAGAGCTATAGATCCTCAGATCAGCAAATGGCACACGAGTCACAAAATGATCTGACCTTTGATTCTGATTTCAATATGCAAAAACTAACGCGGGATTTGAATCGTTCCCATGAACTATCAGATGACCAGCTGACCCCTGAACAAATCGTGCAAAGTCAGCTTTTAGATCGGCAGATTATGGAAAAGGAAGATAAGGCCTACCGCGAAGAATATGCAAGGCAGTTTGTGGAAAACGCAAAAGCAGCCGGTTGGGATATTGTATTGAGCCCAGATTTAGAAGTGATATCTGTGAAAAAGCGGAAGTCGAGACGAGTTCCCACTCAAATCTTTCAATAATTAGGTTTTAAAGTAATCGAAGCTCTTTCAAACTTTGAAACCCATTTCGATTTAAAATAATATGATCCAGAAAAATGATTTCCATCATTTTTGAAAGCTGCTTGAGTTTTTTAGTGAATTTCACATCTTCGTCTGATGGGATAAGGATACCAGTGGGATGGTTGTGGAACATAATAAATGCTGAAGCGTTATTTTGTACAACGTATCTGAAGATATCTCTTGGGTGAATCAAGCAACGATCGACAGTTCCCCTAAACATGAGTCGGTGGCTTATGACACTCTGCCTAGAGTCCAATGTAATGATATGAACCTCCTCTTGCTCCCATTCGAAATGGGGTTGAATACATTGGAAAGCATCGATCGCAGACATCAGAGGTTCATTTTTGGCTGGACTCATGATTTGTGTGGCTTGCAAACCTTAGATAAAATGTGGGCCCAGTTTTTTTATGCTGCATGTCCGAGGGGTTCCCATTCCGGGCAAAGCCACCTATGATAAGACATCAAAAAGGGGTCTGCATGATTAACTTAAAAAAATTGATATTTGTTTCTGTGTTGGGATTACTTGCCACTTCATGTGGGCCAAAAGCGTTTGTCAAAGGTAACTATGACGATGTGAACAGAGAAAATTTAATGAATGATTCATGGTCTGAGACAGACATGCAAAAAGCTGTGGCAGATCTTGTTGCCAGCGCTGTTCAGCATCCAATGCTAAAAAGTCCCAAAGGACTACCAATTGTGATGGTGACGGGTCTTCAAAATAAAACCAGTGAGCATATTGATACTCAAAACATTATGGATATGGTGCGAGTGGAACTTATGAATTCTGGAAAAGTTGGATTTATTGACAAAGAAGCCAGACAAGATATGGCAGATGAATACAATTACCAAAATTCTGGAATGGTTTCTGAGGAAACCAAAAAAGGACCCGGCGGACAAACAGGTGCTGATTTCATAATGAATGGTCGACTTGATTCTATTGTTCAAGAGGTCGGTAAAGACAAATCGGTTTATTATAAATTAACTCTTAATATGACGAATTTAAAAACTGGTGTCATTGGTTGGTCTAACTATAAACAAATTAGAAAAACTTTCCGTAAGAAATCTATAGGACTTTAATTTTTGAATGGTCAAAATTTTTCCTAAAGGACTCCTCCGAAATGGGAGTCTTTTTTTTGCTCTCAACCTGTTTTTACTTGTAGGCTGCGCCACTTATCAAGATCGTGTGTCTGAGGCCCGCCGTATGCTTTCAAGTGGAAAAATTCAAGAAGCCTTAGTCGACCTGAAACAAAAGGCTGACGAAGTGAGTGATGATCAACTTATTTATGTTTTGGATTATGCAACGGCACTTCAGTACGCAGGTGAAATCGATCAAAGTAATCGCTATTTTATGATGGCTGATAATTTGTCAGAGGAGAAAGATTATCAATCCATCAGCCGTGTCGCAGGTTCCATGCTATTCAATGAAGAAGCAGTGCAGTACAAGGGTGATAGTTTCGAGAAAGTTTTTATCAATGTTTTTTTAGCACTCAATTTTTTGCAAACAGGTAACTTTGATTCTGCCATGGTTGAAGTTCGCAGAATGAATCAGAAGTATAAGTTGTACAGTTCAGACGACAAAAAGGATTTCGAAGTGAATCCTTTTTCCAGGTATCTCGCAGGCGTTATTTACGAAGCCACAGGGCAAATGGATGATGCCTTTATCGCTTACCGAGACACATATAAATTGGCTCCTGATTGGCAGAAACTCCCTGAAGACATCTTAAGAACTGCCATTCTTTCGAATCGACAGAACGACTTACAAATCTGGCAAAAACAATTTTCTGATCGCAAAGTAGAAGTGGACAGAAGTTTAAGGCGCAGCCACGGATTCGTAAAATTGATTTATTTGCAAGGGTGGGGACCTCGTAAAAAACCTGATTCACAAGAGCCGTTAGTGCCAGAATTAGTCCCTGTTTTTTCTCAAACTCAAAAAGCTCAAATCCTTGTGAATGGTGAAAGTAAAGTTGCATCAGAAGTTCTTTATGATACCGGACTTGCAGCCATTGAAACTCTTAGGGCGGATAGGCCTTCACTGATTGCAAGAAGAGTGGCAGCTCGAATCGCAAGGGAAGCAGTTGCCCATGAGCTTTCCCGTCGCGATGAAACCGCAGCAGCGGGCCTTGTTAGCTTTATTGTGATGCAAGCTTCAGAGCGAGCTGATCTAAGGCAGTGGTCATTCTTGCCTGCCACAATTCAAACTGCAGAACTTCAGTTGCCAAAAGGTGAGTATGACATCCAAATTCAAGGTCTAGATTTCTCTGGAAATTTAACTGCTGAAAACTCTGAAATAAGAAAAGTGAAAATCATTCCGGGAAAAACGGAATTTATTATTTGGCGGTCGGTTCGCTAAGTTCAAAAATAACAAAGCCGGTTTTCACCGGCTTTGTATAAAGAAATTTGAATTTAAATCTAAAGGCTTAGTTATTTAGATTCTGGCTGCTACCCGGGAGAGTAGGAGTTTCTTCTTCAGCTTGGTACCCAGGAAGTACAGTCGCTTTTTCAGCGGCTGCTTTAGCAGTTGAGTCCGTGTTGTAACGTGTCGCTGCAGAGACAACCCTGTTTTCGAGATTCTGTTTGATCTCGTCAGTTGTTGCTTTTTCGATCTGAGCTTGTGCTTGCTTCGTCATGTAATCTTGAGGAAATGCTCCTAATTTTGCAAGGTAGCTAGAAATGCTGCCGTTACCGTTTTGGATAATTTCACGAAGAGTAAACAAAGGAGCGTATTGAGATGCTTTCTTTTCTGATTCAAAAATAATTTGAGTCAGAGTTGCAGCAGTGATGTCGTTTTTAGATTTGTTATCGATGACCATCACTTCTTCGTTGGATCGGATCATCTTGGCGATATCATCAAGAGTCACGTAGCAGCTTTGCTGAGTGTCGTAGAGCTTTCGGTTTTGATAACGTTTAATGATTTTAACTTTAGAATTCGGCTTCACCATCATGGAATCAGTCTGGTTGATCAAGTTGCCTCCCATCTTGAACCAAATCTCGAGAATTTCTTTGGTTTCTCAGGTCTCGAGATTTTTGTTAATTTTTGGAGGATTGACCCCCCACCTGCACCAATGGCGGCAAATTAGCCTCGGCCGCCACATATTGTCAAGTTGACGAACAGTTCGGTAAAATATGCAACGCGTTATACTGGGCTTAGGTATAAGAATAATTTTTTGCAGCCAAGCCTAAAGTTTCGTCGAGGAAAGTCCGAAAATCCAAAAAGTACCCTGGTTAATTTGGAGGATCCATGAA
>Ga0114979_10001124_pt1 | contig 17847 bp, 11 predicted proteins | sample S_140625_EF_Meta_FD_87315 | JGI IMG/M metagenome (GOLD analysis project Ga0114979, IMG submission 87315) | Freshwater microbial communities from Lake Simoncouche, Canada to study carbon cycling - S_140625_EF_MetaG | ecosystem: Environmental > Aquatic > Freshwater > Lake | place: Lake...
GGTGCTTCGTGAGCACGGCGGCACGAGCGTTCCGGGCGCCGTCCGCACCGAGCTTCGCGACGAGGCACGGCGGCTCTTCGTGTTCGCGGAGGCGTCCTTCCAACGCCTGAAGACCCTCAGCGCAAGTCTCGCTTCCCTCGGCATTCCCCACGCCGCGTACAAGGGGCCCGCCCTCGCGCTGCAGGCGTACGGGGCCGTCGGCACGCGGACCTTCGGCGACCTCGACGTGCTCGTCTGCGACCTACCGCCGGGAACCGGCGACGTTGCGATATCGCTCGGACAGTTGGTGCCCACCGCGGACGTCCTCGTGGTGACGACACCTCAAGTAAGCGCGAGCGACATCGCCGAACGTTCGGGGCTCGTTGCGCGTCAACTCGGGCAGAGGGTCATCGGCGTGGTCGAGAACATGTCAGATTGGATCGACGCCAACGGTGTCGCTCACTCGATGTTCGGATCAGGCGGTGGTGCCGAGGTCGCTGCGCGTCTTGATGTTCCGCTGTTCGGCAGTATTCCACTGACACCATCGGTGATGGCGGCAGGCGACACTGGAATGCCATTTTCACGTGGCGACCGCGCCGACGTCGCGGTCATCGCCTTCGATCGAATCGTCGAAGCCGTAATCGAGTCGGCGCCACAACGGGGCACGACGTCAATTCCGCTCTCGGTTTAGGCGAGGCGACGAACCCAGGATTCCACGTCGTCAGCGGTGCGTGGAATACCAATGGACAAGTTCTCTGCGCCGGTTGACGTGACAAGGATGTTGTCCTCGATGCGAACGCCAATTCCGCGAAAATGTTCGGGAACCGTGAGGTCATCGACCTGGAAATACAATCCCGGTTCAATCGTGAACACCATTCCCTCGCGCACAATGCCGTCCTTATAGAACTCTTTTCGCGCCTGCGGGCAGTCGTGCACGTCGAGCCCGAGGTGGTGTGACGTTCCGTGAACCATGTATCGACGATGATGTTGTCCTGATTCGGACAATGATTCGTCAAGAGCGACGGGCAAGAAGCCCCACTCAGACACGTGACGGGCGATGATGCCCATCGCGGCGGCGTGCACTTCCCGGAAAACAATTCCGGGCTTCACGATGGCGAACGCGGCATCGGCTGCCTCGAGGACCGCCTCGTAGACCAGTCGTTGGGTCTCGGTAAATCGGCCGTTCACGGGGAAGGTTCTCGTGATGTCCGCGGTGTACAAGCTCTCGACTTCGACGCCCGCGTCCATCAGTACGAGATCGCCATCGCGGACGGGGCCATCGTTTCGCACCCAGTGCAAGAAGCAGGCGTGAGCGCCAGCGGCGGCGATTGTTTCGTAACCCACGTTGTTTCCCTCGGCGCGTGCGCGACGATTGAATATTCCCTCGATCAATCGTTCGCCACGGCTGTGTGCGGTTACATCCGGCATCGTTGCGAGCACATCATCGAACCCCGTCGCCGTTGCCGCAACCGCGAGCCGAATTTCGGAAATCTCGAACGCGTCCTTCACGAGTCGTTGTTCGCTCTGGAACACGGCGAGGTCGTCATCTCGAGTTTCGCAGTGCCCTCGTGCAATATCGACAATGTCGGTGACGGCCGAATCCGCTTCCCGAATCATCGCCCAACTGGAATCGGCCTTTGCGAGAACGCCGGAAAGCTCGGCGAGTGATTTCGTCGCGATTCCCAATTCGACAGCAACGTCCTTGGGGGTCGGGCGAGGGCCCACCCAGAACTCACCGATGTCGGCATCGGCATAGAACTCCTCGGTGCCACGCCCGGCCGGGAAACGGTAAAACATTGTGGCGTCGTGGTCGCGCCCGTTCGGCGTGAGGACAAGAACGGAGTCGGGGACGGTATCGGCACCCCATCCCGTGTAATAGGTGAATGCCGAATGAGCGCGATACGGGTGGTGAGTGTCGTACGACCGCACCAACATAGGCCCGGCCGGAAAGACGAGTGTTTGACCAGCGAAATCGGCAGACAAGGCACGTCGGCGTTCGGCACAAAATGGCGCCTGAGCGCGCTCAACCGGGACGGGCTGCTGAACGTTTCCCCATTGACCCGAGATGTAGCCGTGGAACGCCGAGTTGTGGGGCGTTGTCGATCGGTTTTCGTTTCGCGAGATAGCGTCGTCACTCATGACTCAAGTCTGCCACTTCTCGAAACTATGCTGACGGTATGACGTCTCGCCGAATTGACCTTCATCTGCACTCGACCTGTTCGGACGGTGTCGAATCACCGAGGCGTGTGATGGGGGTCGCTAAGGAACTACTGCTCGACGTGGTCTCACTGACCGACCACGACACGACCGCTGGTTGGGACGAAGCACGAGCAGCCTGCGCACGCCTAGGGATGACCTTCGTTCCGGGCATCGAGTTTTCGGCGTCATTGGATGGAGATTCTGTGCATCTCCTTGGCTATCTCGTCGATCCCGATTTCCCGGACCTCGTCGATGAGGCGACTAAGACCAAGGACGATCGCGTATGGCGGTTCGAGTCGATGGTCGACAAGATTCATGCGGATATCGAAGGCTTGACGCGCGAGTTTGTTTACACTTTCCACACGGAAGGCGGAACGCTCGGGCGACCGACAATTGCCCGTGCGTTGGTCGAGTTGGGTGTCGTCGCAACGGTCAGTGAGGCATTCGACGAGATCTTGGCGCCCGACAACGAGCGTTATTTTGTCGGACACTACGCGCCGACAATCGAACGGGCGATCGAGGTTGTGGTTGCGGCGGGCGGAGTGCCCGTTTTTGCACATCCGTGGACTGCAGACCGTGCCTCGCTCGCGAGCCCTGATTTGTCTGACGCAGCAATTGACGCAAAATTTGGTGCACTCGTCGACATCGGACTAGCCGGCCTCGAAGTTCACCATGAAGAAAACACGCCGGTTGGGCGCGAGCGGCTCGCCGCGATCGCCGCACGCTACGACCTGATCATCACCGGGTCGAGCGATTATCACGGGGACGGAATGAAACCCGTTTTACCCGGGCAACACACAACCGCACCGGACATGTTCGAGCGGATCGCTGAGACTGGAACGGGTTCTGCTATCGCGTGGGCGTAGTTAGCGGCTCTTCAATTGGTCGAGGAGAATGCGCACGAGGCTCGGTCGCGTCTGATCCAATTTTGATTGGAGTTTGAGCAGTCTCCTTTCAAGGTTGCGTATAGAACGCATCTCGACAGTCGGATTGGAATTCCGTTCTGATGGAGCGATTGCCCGAACAAATGGATCTGCAAGATCCAAAGCAATGTCGGCTATCCGTTGCGTTTCATCGATGCATTCCGCGGGGCTGGAATCTGGAGGGCGAATGCCTCGGATGATTTCTGGCACTAGCGAAGACAATCGTTCATCCCGAACAGCAGTGACGCCGCTGACCGTGATCCGAGCCTCGGTTATGCCCGTCGGCACGGACGACAAATTCCACTCAGCTTCACGCACGGATTCCAGGATTTCAAACTCGGCGTCACCCGTGTCTAGTGACGTGCCGACGTCGCGTTGAGCTCGAATTGCCGTCGCTCGACGGACCGTGAGGCTGCTTCGACTTCGACACGGAAGATGGAGAACACTCACGGCGGACGATTCTGTTTCCGGATAAAAATCACCGGTCATCACGTTGAGAACTCGATGGTTTCCTTTACGAAGCCAATCGAAGTCTCCCTCTGTGCCTGGCACCAGACGCATGACGACCTTCTTCGGTTTTGATGAGAACGCATATCGTTTATATCCGGTGGGGCGATTGAGGAGAAACTCTGTGGGTTTTTCTCCTCGTTGAGCCAGATAGTGGACGTGCGACAGGTCGTTGGGAGTGAAGTCCGACACGTCGGAAGATTGGTAGAAGTGTTCCATGACACACGACAACGCTCGTGTGTCAGTGTTTGCTAACCAATCGCGTACCTCGTCGATGAGTGGCCGCGACGTACCTGTGAAGAACTCGTCGGCGTCGAAAGGGACGAAAGCGTCAAACCCGTCTTTTCGAGCGAGGTGGGCGAGCGCGGTCATTGTTGATGCTTGGCTGAACAGTGGGCTGTTTTTTCGAATCCAGCGAATTTTTGCCTCGGCGGGAATTTGGCGTAAAAAAAGGTCGCGGGGATCCCCGCTCGAACGGTGATCAAGAATGTAAAAATCCGTGATTCCCTGGTTCACCATATGTGTCACGACCGCTACGGCAATATCCCACGAGTCGAAAATCATCGAACCCGCTGCGACGCGCGCGGAGGGAGAGGCTTTTCTTTTCACGTTGCAAAACTATCAGCAGGCGCGTTAGTTGCGCGTTCGACGCCGACTACGCTCTCGCGGAGCACCTGCTGGCTTATCCGCCATCGAACCGCCAGATTGGTTGGAAGGGTTTCCGCCGGGGTTCCCACCCGAGTTGCCGGCGACGCGCGCGGGGCGGCTCGCTGGCTTTTCGACTCGCGGACCGGACGAAGCCTTGAGTCGTCCCTTGGATCCTTCGGGGATGTCGAGTTCGGAAAAGAGGTGGGGTGACGACGAATAGGTCTCGGTCGGTTCGAGTGGAAGGTCCAGTGCTCGGGAAATTAGTGCCCACTTGTGCAAGTCATCCCAGTCGACGAAGGTGACGGCGATTCCGGTGCGACCAGCGCGGCCGGTTCGGCCAACGCGGTGCAAGTACGCCTTGTCATCCTCGGGAACGGTGTAGTTGATGACGTGGGTTACATCGTCAACGTCGATGCCGCGGGCTGCCACGTCGGTCGCGATGAGCACATCCTTCTTGCCCGCCTTGAAGGCAGCCATTCCCCGCTCGCGCGCCTCTTGGCTCATATCGCCGTGGACGGCGACGGCATTAAACCCTCGATCGATGAGTTCATCCGTCACCTTCGACGCGCTGCGTTTCGTTCGAGTGAAAACGATGGTCTTGCCTCGACCTTCGGCCATCAGAATGCGTCCGACAACCTCGTCTTTGTCGAGGTTGTGAGCGCGATAAATAACGTGTTTGATGTTCGCCTGGGTGAGGCCCTCGTCGGGTTCGCTCGCACGGATGTGAATCGGCTTGGTCATGAAGCGACGAGCGAGCGCGACAATTGCACCGGGCATTGTGGCTGAGAACAACATCGTGTGGCGCTTCTCGGGGATCTGGGCGAAGAGCTTTTCGACGTCGGGGAGGAACCCGAGATCGAGCATGCGGTCGGCCTCATCGAGAACCATGACCTCAACGTTGGCGAACGACAGCAATTTCTGGCCCGCGAGGTCGAGCAGACGGCCGGGGGTTCCGACAATAATCTGGGCCCCCGCCTTGATCTTGTCGACTTGCTCCTCGTAGGACTTGCCGCCGTAAATCGCGGCAACGGTTGTCGAACGGTTACTCGTCGCGAGTTCCATGTCTTCGGTTACCTGGACTGCGAGCTCGCGCGTCGGCACCACGATGAGGGCCTTGACGCCCGGAGCGGGGTCTAGCCCGAGTTTTTGGACGAGCGGGAGACCGAAACCGAATGTTTTTCCCGTACCCGTTTTGGCTTGCCCAATGATGTCTTGGCTAGTCAGCGCGAGTGGAATCGTCTGTTCTTGTATCGGAAAAGGCTCGTTGATGCCACGAGCGGCGAGCGCATCGGCGATGTCATCGTCGATGCCAAGATCACGGAAAGTCACAAAACACCCAATCGGTTGGTAAACATCAGTCTACCCGTGGACGGGAACTGCCTATGCTGGGGTGGTGGCCAGCCTTTTTCGAAGGAGTGGGCGTTCCTCGACATCCGGCTCACGGAGCCGATCGAGGGTCGCCGATGCGAGCGCGCGCGTCGAATTTACCGACCTCGCGCCGTCGCCCGATGTCTTTCTCGGTCAGAGTGCTTATCTGTTTTTGCGCTACGCCGAGTCCGCGGCGCGCCACGCCCACGACGCGACCGACCTCGAGACGGAATCGACCCTCGCGATTGTCGCCGAGGAGTGCTTTGTTCGATTTTCGAGCCTCGCCGCGACGTTGGACAAATTGAAAGTTGATCGCGTCGCGGCGATGAGTCCGTTCATCGCCCCGACGAGGGAATTTGAGCGACGGACTCGCGGACGAAACTGGGTTGAACGACTCGCGTGCACCTGGGTGACGATGGCGTTCCTCCAGGATTTTTGGCGTCGACTAGCCCAAGGTCTTCCCACGAAGGTTCGCGCGGATGTAATTGCGGCGCTCGATGGTGACAGGATAATTGACGTCCTTCGAACCGAACTGGAACGTCGAATTGCTCTCGAACCCGGGCTGCGACCCACACTTGCGCTGTGGTCGAGACGACTGGTCGGCGACACGATGCTCATGGCCGAGAGCGCTCTGCTTGAGAACCCCAACCCGAAGCCCAAAGAGGACGGCCTCGGACCCGTCTTCACCGAACTCATCACATCCCATTCGTTACGAATGGACGCGCTGGGTTTGACTGCCTAGGAAACGAAGCCGACGGGCCGCGACTGGGCGGTGCCGAATTCGATGTAGGTGACACCGGTTGCGGCAATCAGGTATTCCTGACCCTTGGCGTCGCTGAGGCGAAGAACGCCTTTCGCGGCCAGCGCGGCGGTGTACTTCTGCTCGATGTCGGCGACGCTCGCATCCGTGTCGAATGCGAGTTCGCGGGGGGCGTGTTGAATTCCAATACGAATGTCCATGACTCAAGGCTAATAGGCGTCAGAGCTCAGTTGTACAGTCGACTCAATGACAACTTTCGAACTGGACGATTCCCAGCGCGCAGCCGTCTCGGCCGCTGCGGCCGGTGGCCTGTTCCGAATTGTCGGTGCCCCCGGTTCCGGCAAGACGACGGTGGTTACAGAAATCGTCGCTGCGCTCATCGCGCGTGACGGTGAATCCGCGGTTCGCATTCTCACTCCGTCTCGCCAGGCGGCGACTCGCCTTCGTGACCTTGTCGCGCTCCGGGTCGGGGTTGCCACACGAGGACCACTCGCACGCAGCGTGTCGTCGCTCGCGTTTGAAATCGTTAGTGCAGAACAGGGCCCCGGTTTTATCGCTCGGCTCATGTCCGGTGGCGAACAGGACTCCGACATCAAGACACTTCTCGACGGGGAAATTTCCGACGGCACGGATGGGTATTGGCCGGCGTCACTTAATGCCGATGTTCGACGACTTCGCGAATTTCGCACCCAACTTCGCGACCTGTTATCCCGCAGCCGAGATCTCGGTCTGGTCGACGAATCGAGTAGTACCCCTTTTGCCGCTCTGGCGAACCTTGCGACGACCGCGGAACGCGATTCGGCGGGTTCCGGCGATTCCGAAAGCCCTTTCGCGGCGTGGATCGCCTCAGCACAATTTTTCACGACGTATCGACGACTCGTCGCGCGTTCTCGCGCCGGTCAGGTTGACCCGGCGGAATTGGTTGACCGTGCGCGATTGATTATTGAATCGACGGCGTCAGACGCCCCGCGGATGGCACTCGTGGTCGACGATGCACACGATCTCACCCCTGCACAATGGCGCTTTGTGATTGCGTGGGCGAAACATCGCGGGTCAGTTGTCGCCGTTGGCGACCCGGACGTCGCGACTTCCGGGTTTCGCGGCGGACAGATCACGTTCCTCGACGACGCCGATCTCACGTGGGGTCCCACCCACGCCCTCACGACAATTCACCGTCAAGGTGGGGTCATGCCATCACTTCTCGGCTCGATCGCATCAGCGATTGGCGGTGGAGTACCCGAGATTCGCCGGGCCTATCCCGCGATTCCTGAACCGACTGTCGCTCGGTCCCTTCCGGGGTTCGAACTGCTCAGCGCAACCGCTGCGTCTCCCGCTCACGAACGCGACGTAGTGGCACGATACATCCGCGACGCGGTCGCTCGCGGGAACTCTTATGGCGACATCGCTGTGGTCGTTCGAAGCGGGTCCATGGCCGAATCAATGGTGACGCACCTCAATTCAATGTCAATCCCCACTTTTTCGGAAACCACGGGCTCGCCACTTCGAGACCACCCCGCGGTATGGTCGCTCCTCAACGTGGTCAGCATCGGAATCGGGCGTGAATCGATGACCGCTAGCCTTGCGCAGGAATTGCTTCTGGGACCGTTCGGTCGACTGACAACCCTAGATCTTCGCCGGTTCCGCCGGAACCTGCGTAAAGCCGAAATTGCGTCGGGCGGAAATCGCCTTGCCGATGAACTCATGCTCGAGGCACTCACGGAACCCGGAACCTTCGAAACCGAAGTGAAGTTTGCAGCTCCCGGTGTCCGCTGGGTTGTTGAAACAATTCGTGCGCTTCGGTTGGTAGCCGACCGCCAGATCGATGAACTGTTGTGGGTCGTCTGGGCGCGAAGCGACAGAGAGACAGCGTGGACTGCGGCAACACTTCGCACCGGCCCGGCAGCCGTCAAGGCACATGAATCACTCGACGCCGTCATGGCGTTGTTCGCAGTGGCCGCGACGTCTCTTGAAAACGTACCGACCGAATCCGCCGACGTTTTCCTCGACCGTGTCCTCGGGCAAACGGTCCCCAACGACTCGCTCACTCCGCGAGCCACGTCTGGTTCAGTTCTTGTCTGCACGCCGGCGGCTACCGTTGGCCGCGAATTTGACGTAGTCGTCGTCGCTGGACTGAACGAGGGCGTGTGGCCCAACACGCGCCCCCGAAGTGCGCTGCTCAAAGCCAACGAACTCTCGTTGGTTCACGCGGGAATTGACCAGCGAACGGTCGATTACCGCCGTGACGTGATTTTCGACGAGGTTCGACTTTTCCTCGTGGCCATGTCACGAGCGCGCCACCGAATCTTGGTGACCGCCATTCAATCCGAAGACGAAACCCCGAGCGGATTGTTCCGGATGGTGGCGGGCGAAAAATCCGCAGGAGACGACTTCACTCGAGCGGTCCCTGCGCACAACGCACGCGGCGGGGTGTTCGTCCCCGATAGCATCGACGCGAGCATCGGAGACATGGTCGGACGTCTCCGACACCTGCTCATGTCGTCGACTAGTTCGCCGACGGAACGCTCGCGGGCCGCGGCAGCGCTCCGTGACCTCGCCGACCGAGGAGTCGTTGGATCCCATCCCGACTCGTGGATTGGGTATCGCCAAACGACTCCGGTTGAATTGTTCTCGGGGACACACGTGCCCGTGTCGCCATCTAACCTCGAGACCTTTGACGCGTCCGCGCTCGACTGGTTCGTCTCCAGTGTTGCGGGCGGCGCGTCAGGGTTGAGTGCGGCAATCGGCACCCTCGTTCATCGGGCAATCGAAGTTGCGCCCGACGGCACTCGCGATGACCTGTGGGCTGCCGTCGAGGAAAAATGGAACGAAGTTAATTTCGATGCACCGTGGCTTCGCGCGCAGTGGCTCGCGACAACTCGGTCCATGATCGACGCGTTGGCAGATTATGTTCGCGACGCGGCGCTTGATGGCCGGCGGGTCCTCGACAGCGAAAAATTCACCACGGTCACCCTTTCGACCACTGAAAAAGGAGGACTCGATATCGTGGTGGGGGGGACGATCGACCGTGTCGAACGACTCTCGGACGGTTCGGTGTCCATCATCGATATCAAGACGGCCAAAGCGCCGGAATCCGCCAAGGGTGCCGAATCTCACCTGCAACTCAAGGCCTATCAACTCGCCTTTAGTCACAAGGCGCTGGGCGACGCCGTTGCCGAGGCGACAGCACTTCACTCAGCCGGATTGTTGTATCCCCGCGTTGCGAACAAGAATTCTCTTTACACCGTTCGGACCCAGTCTGCGATGGATGCGGCGGCTCTCGATGACTTTACGAGCAAGGTCATTGACTTGGGGGTGGCAATGCACTCCGAACGATTCATCGGACCCGAAACCGCACCCGAATACTCGGGTGCCCGCGATCTCGAAACCACGTGGGTCAGAATCTCCGAGGTGAGCTCTGATGAATAATCTCGATCCACGAATGTTAGACAAACTCCTCGGGCTCGGATTTGAACCTGTTGCCGAACAAGCCGACGTCATCGACATGAGCCCGGAAGGCATCCACCTTGTCCTCGCAGGCGCTGGCAGTGGAAAAACTGAAACGATGTCGTTACGTGCGTTGTGGCTCGTCGCGACCCACGGGATTCGACCGGAAGAAGTCCTCGGGCTGACCTTTACACGAAAAGCCGCCCGAGAACTGGCTGAACGGTTCCGACGACGCATTGCGCTCCTCCGTCACCGTCGCGCAGAGTTCGCGGCACTGGGTGTCAACATCGACCACCTTGTTGACGACGACCACGGATTTGCGACTCCGACCGTTTCCACTTACAACGCGTTCGCATCCGAGATATTTGCCGAGCACGCTGCCCGGATTGGGTGGGACGCGGATTCACCGGTGATCACTGGGGCGACGGCATACGCGATTGCTCGCGGCGTCGTGACATCGTGCACCGATTCGCGTCTCGTTGAGTATGACCTTTCGCTCGATGCAGTCATCGATGCGGTCATTCGACTGGCATCCGAGCTAGGCGAATTTGATGTCACTGACGACACTGAAGTCATCGCCTATGCCCGTGAGGTCGCTCAACGTCGCGAACTTCCGGGCAAGACAACCGTCGAGATGGAAAAGTTCCGAACCAAGTTGAAGGCTGTTGGTGCGCTAGAGGCCTTGCTTCCCCTTGCCCGCGAATTCATTCTCGAGAAACAGCGCCGCGGTGTCGTCGAATTCTCTGACCAGGTTACGTTTGCGCGACGCATCATCCAGCGGTTTCCGAGTGTGGCGCAGTCATACCGTGACCGTTTCAAGGTTGTCATCCTTGACGAATATCAGGACACGTCGTTTTCACAGACAAGTCTGTTTTCGGAACTCTTTGGGCCCGAGCGGGTTACGGCCGTCGGTGATCCAAACCAGTCGATTTACGGGTGGCGTGGCGCGAGCCCCGCGAACGTCGCGTCGTTCCACGATGACTTTCACGTCGCCGAAGGAGAGCGAACCCACCGCCCGCTCGTCACCTCGTGGCGAAACGGAACGGCAATCTTGGCGGCAGCGAACGTCATTCTTGACAACCGAACCGAACAAAATCCGTTAGACGTTGATCGTTTGAACTCGTTCCCTGGCGCGTCACGTTTCGACATCGAGGGAACGTTTGCCGCGAGCACATCGACCGAAGCGGATCGATTAGCGAAATGGTTCCAACGCCACCTTGATCCCGTGCGTTCCGGGCGGAAAGCGTCCGAGGCGCCACCGACGTTGGCAATGCTCATTCAAACCCGCACCCATCTCGACACGTTCCTTCGGGCGTTCGATGATAACAATGTTCCCTACCGACTTTTGGGTGTCGCTGGCATTTTGGGGAACCCGTTCATTGCCGACCTTTACTGTGGGCTCTCAGTTGTTGCCGATCCGGGAAAGGGTGCGCGACTTGTTCGTCTTCTCGGTGGTCGCCGCAGCCATAAAACGGAGAACGACCTGTGGTCGCTGCACAATCACGCCCGCAACGTAGCGAAGTCGTATACGTCACAAGACCAACGTGCACGACTTGGCAGTTCGCTCGTGGAGGATGAAGCGGACTCACTCGTGGACGCACTTGATTCCTTGCGGTACACCGCGCGCGATGCCGTCGAGACGGACAATTCCTACGACAAACGAGTGTCTTTCAGCGACGAGGGGTGGGAACGTCTTGTACACGCCGCGGGGTTCTTCCACAACCTGCGTTCGCAGGTCGACGTGTCAATCCCCGATATGGTCAACCTCACCGCCACCGCTCTCCAACTCGATGTAGAAGGGGCCGCCTCACTTCACCACTCACCGGCGGCTTATCGCGAGGCGTTCGACGACCTCGTCCACTCGTACCTTGCGATTCCGTCCGAACATTCGATGCGCGGTTTTGTTGCGTGGCTTTCTGAGGTGGAAAAACGCGAACGGATGACCCCCCGAACCGAGGAGCCCGAACCAGGAGTCGTCCAGGTTCTCACCGTGCATTCTTCCAAGGGGCTCGAATGGGACGTTGTCGCGTTGCCTCGTTGGACGCAACCTCCCATTCCCGCCAACGGAAGTCTTCGCGGAGACAAGTCCAAGGCGGCGAACGAGATGGGCTGGTTGCAACTCGGTGCACTACCCCGAAAATTCCGAAGTGACCGCAAATATTTGCCCGAATTCAACTGGGAAACGGCCGCCACCATCGACGATCTTTTTCTTGAGTCCGAGGCGTACACCCGTCAACTCAAGACGATGTTAATCCTTCCCGAAGAGCGTCGACTGATGTACGTCGGCGTCACTCGTACACGCCATCACCTGTGGATTTCGGGTGCCCATTTCGAGGGTAAGGGCAAGACGGCAAAGATTCCCAGCACATATTGGGAGGAACTTCGCTCGGCGGGGCTATTGGATAAGGCGATCATCGATCCGGTACCCGACTCCAACCCTGATGGCGACGGTATCGCGGTCGAGTGGCCGCCGCGTGACCCGCTCGGACGAGCGAAGCATCGCGTTGCGTATGACGCCGCCGCTCGGGAAATCGAATCGTCAACGGGTTCAGTCGATCCGGCCGATGCCCGCGCCATCGAGCAACTCCTCGCGCACCAAACTGTAGGGGCGGCGGACGTTCCCGTGCGTATCCCCGCGTCGCGTTACGCCGAATGGTCAATGGATCTTGCCAAGGTTCGCGAAGGAAATCGGCGTCCTGTCCCGACACGCCCGTATCGCGCGGCACGTCTGGGAACCGAGGTGCACCTTTGGATTGAACGCGGTGGTATTGACGATGATTTCGTCGACGGTTGGGATCAAGCGAACGATCTTCCGGACTCCGACGACGGAATACGCAGGTTGAAAGACGCCTATCTCGCGTCACGGTGGCCCGGACTCAAAGCCGAACACACCGAGCTAGAGATCCTTCTTCCTCAGGGTAAACACATCGTGGTCTGCAAGATTGACGCCGTCTACCGAATAGACGGTCGATGGGTGGTCGTCGACTGGAAGACCGGAGCGAAACCCACGGAATCGGAAAAAGATGCCAAAGCGATGCAGTTGGTGTTGTACCGCCGCGCACTCGCCGCACTGCTCTCAATCGACGTAACCGAAGTCGATGCGGTCCTGTATTACATCGCCCACGACTGGGAGTGGGCGGTGGAGCCCGAACGATTAGCGCGTCTCGAGGCGCTTCCGCCCATCGACTAGTTAGAGCGGTTCGGGCGTCGGTTCGTCTCGCGTCGACGTTGTGGCTGTTCGATTTTCTCCGAACATCAAAGTCGTCGGCGACTTCGGCGGAGCCCCGAGATCGATCGCAGGATTGTCCGTCACTGCCGTGAGGAGGACGTTCAGCATGGCAACCGCATCCGCGACGATTCCGTCATCATTTGAATCAGCGCCGTGAATGAGCCAGCGGGCGACATCTAATTCCGAGGCGAAGCGCGCACGGTGCGCGAGGCGCCTGTCGTTAGTTGGGCGTTCGGCCGAATAAAGGCTCATGAATTCCGCGGTCTCATCAGCGCCAAAACGGGCGAACAAACGCATCAGGTCGTCAGCGGGGTCCGCAACTCGAGCCCCCGCCCAATTGATGACGCCGGACACTGCTGCCCCGTCCATCAGAATTGCATCGAAGTCCAGATTGCCGTGGGTGATTGTCGGCGTGAACTGCCACATGCCGGCGTCCTCGATGGCCGCGTCCCAGCGATCGAGGAGCGGGCTCGGAACCTTGGTGGTCTGGTGTGCGCGGTCAATGATTCCGGCGGCGTCACGCAAGCTATCGAGCGATGTCGTCGCGGGAATCACATTTCGCGTGACGATCGATGCAGGCAGGTTATGGATGGCCGCGATTGCCGACGCAAGTGATGGTATTGCGACGCGGGCATCCTTGAGGCTCGACAACGGAGTTCCGCTGGTTTCCTCGGTGACAACAATCCGCCGTTTGTCATGCGAACCCGCCGCGAGAGTGTGGGGGACACCGAAAGGCAACCGTTCTCGTACCCCGGCCCCGAGGAGTTGCCCAACACGGTGCTCCGCATTCTGTACATCCGCTGCGGGCGCTGTGAGCGGAGACGAAATCGAGATGACGCGATCGTCTGAGGTACGGCACGTGACGCGATCAAAGTCGGCAGTCGACGAGTCCCGATAGCCGTCGATTTCGAGGGACGGGATCTCGGCAACCGCCCACGCGGTTAGCATGATGGGGGACAATGCCATATCCGTACTTTAAGCCGAACCAGCGCCCGTTCGGGTTTGCCACGCGAGAGGAACACGATGAGCACACTCATTGAATCTCTCGACGAAAATCAACGCAAAGTTGCGCTTGCGCTAATTGGTCCAGTGCGAGTGCTCGCCGGTGCTGGTTCGGGAAAAACCCGAGCAATCACTCATCGAATCGCGTATGGCGTTGAGACCGGCGTCTACAGCGCGGAAAAGGTCCTCGCACTGTCGTTCACCGTCAAGGCCGCGGGTGAAATGCGCAGCCGACTGAGCGAACTTGGCGTCGAGGGTGTTGCGTGCCGCACCTTCCACTCGGCGGCAATGCGGCAATTGGCCCATTTCTGGCCCGATCTCGTCGGCGGAGATTTGCCGAAAGTCCTGCATTCCAAAGCGGCGACGCTCAAGCGCGCTGCAGCGCAATTGAACATTCGCGCAACGGATGAACTGCTGCGCGGAATCGCGGCCGAGATCGAATGGCGAAAGGTTCGGTTGTTGTCGATGGACGACTATGAAGCAGCATTGCCTGATCGACCACTTCCGGGCGGATTGTCGGCGGATGCGACCCTCACGCTCGTGCAAAAATACGAGGACCTCAAGGATGATCAGCGCAATCTGGACTTCGAAGACACGCTCATTGCCACGCTGGGAATGTTGAATTCAGAGAAGTGGGTCGCCGACCGCGTTCACGAACAATTCCGATTCTTCGTCATCGACGAATACCAAGATGTCTCGCCCGTCCAACGCGCGCTGTTGGATGCGTGGCGGGGTAGTCACTCGGAAGTGTGTGTCGTGGGTGATCCCAATCAGACCGTTTTTGGATTTGCGGGCGCCTCGGATGAGCACCTCCTCAGGTTCGAATCGGAATTCCCGGGAGCGACATCGGTCGAACTTAATCGCAACTATCGATCCACTCCCGAGATTGTGCGACTGGCCAATTCGACGGTTCCGAATTCCCCTCTGGAGCTTGTATCGATGCGGGAATCCGGACCAGTGCCCGGCGTCATCAGGTCGGCGACGGACGAGGACGAGGCGCGCGCCCTCGGTACGGCCATTCTCGCCGCAATCGCTTCGGGCACCGACCCGGCAGATATCGCGGTGCTGTATCGCATCAATGTCCAGTCGCTCGTGTTGGAGCAGATTCTCGGCGAGATGAGAATCCCGTTTCGGGTTCGCGGTGGACGGTTCTTCGATGAGCCGGTCGTCACGCAGGCTCTTGTCTTGGTCCGAGGACGCCTTCAAACAGATCCCGCCGCGAACGCTCGCGACACAATGGCGCTCATTTTGCGAGAAAACCTGGGATGGCTATCAAAACCGCCAGCGAACCCCGTTGACCGGCATGCGTGGAACATCATGTCGGCGCTCGCCCAGATTGCCGAAAATCTTCCGGAGACGGCGACGGTCATTGATCTGGCGGCAGATCTGAAACATCGGACTGATAACGAGATGGAACCCGCGGTATCCGCGGTAACCCTGTCAACGACGCACAATGCGAAGGGACTTGAATGGGACACCGTTTTTGTTATTGGCATGAGCGAAGGATTATTTCCGTTGTCCTACTCAATGGGTGATGGGCCGATGCAGGAGGAACGTCGCCTTGCCTACGTTGCGTTCACGCGGGCGGGACGATCGCTCACGCTGAGTTGGGCTGAACGGCAAAAGACATCCGGTCCGCTGCGAACTCGCAGTCGGTTCATTCCGGAACATCTGGGATAGCGCGACAACCGCAATCTGAGTGCAGAGCATGCGGTGACACGGCGCGATTGAACGTCACGCCGTCGACACGAACCGAATAACCGCCGCCCATCGGGTACATACTCAACGATTCTGCGGCTGCGTGGATTGCCAGATCGACGGAATCGGCCGCGGCCGTCCGCCGCCACATTTGCGGAGCGACCGCGGACCACGACGGATCACCGTCAATGTGAGCCAATTCAACACAGCGGATGCACGCGGTCTCTCCGGGAATCACCACGGGTCCGACTCGGACGCTCGATTCGCCAAACACAATCGCGCAGTGGGTAATGTCCCTGCCGAGCCAAGGCTGGACATCGATAGGGGAAACAACGAAATGACTGACGAGCAGAACAAAGTCAACGTCCACTGCGGTGATGTCCGAACTGGATCCCGCAACAACAGTCGAACGAGTCGACCCGACCCAGGTTCGCGCGATGGTGTCTGTTGCGGGTGCGACTCCCACGACGGCGAGCCGGGGCAGAGTGGCTCGAGGTGTGCGATGAAACACATCACCGCACGAATCAATGAGAGATCGGGCTGCGTGTTCACCACCGACAATCGATGCAAGGCGGACCAAACTTGTGCCGCGCACGAGTTCGGCGACCCCTCGAGCGCCGGTCAGATTAAGCGGGCCGAGTCGAGCGTATTCCGGGTCGAGTCCCAACTGCACCGTTTCAGAGTCGCGCCAGACGACCGGAATCGAAGGGTCGATGCGAATAAACACGGTGGCATGCTCCCACACGACACCGCACGGCGTCAGTCGCCGTCCACAGTTCCATCCTCATCAATCAGTCGACGGATCGCGTCATCCATGGCGTCGGGGGGTGCGACATTTCCCGACAGTCGCGAAATCAGGGCAGCGGGGTCGTCGATGTCGTCGCTCGTTGGCATAACATCCGGGTGAGCCCAAACGCTGTCCCGTTGTTCCGCGGAAACGGCTGCATCCAGTGCGTGCCACATCGACGCCGCTTCCCGCAATCGCCGAGGGCGGGCATCGATCCCGATGAGACCAGCGAGAGCCTTTTCGCCCGGTCGTCCGACGGCGCGATTCCGGCGAACCATTTCGGCGATTGCATTTCGACTCGGAAGACGGTGGGCGGCGTTGTCGGCAACGACGTCCACCCACCCTTCGATCAGCGCAAGCAGAGTTTCGATGCGGGTGAGCGCAACCACCTGGTCATCCGTTTTGGGCGGGATCAACGACCCGTCGCTGACGAGGCGTCGAAGCGCTTCAGCGTCCGACAAATCAATGTCGCTCATCGCGGCGCGCATGCTCTCGGCATTGATTGAAATTCCATTCGCGTAATCGGTGATGCTGGCGACGAGTCCTAGCTTGAGCCACTTGGAATGCTTGAACAGTCGGGCGTGGGCAATCTCGCGGATGGCTAGGTAAAGCATGACGTCGTCCAGCGGAATTTCGAGACCCTCGGCGAATGCGCTGATGTTTTGCGGAATCAAGACCGCGCGCAACTCGTGTTCGAGGATGCCGTCGAGGAGCGGAATTCCGATGTCCCCACCCGAGAGAACTTCGCCGGACAACTGACCGATGATTTGGCCGAGCTGCAACGAAAACAATGTGCCGCCGAGTCTCCGTAATGCGGCAAAAGCTCCGGCCGCGGTCGCGGATTCGTCCTCGGGAATAGTGTCACCCAATGCGCGTTCTCCAGCGGTCGAAATCGATCGGGCGACCGGCTCAGATATTTGAATCCACACCGGAATTGTGGCTCGCGCCCACTCGCCGCGTGTCATGGTCGACGGGCTTACGGTAAGTGGAGAAATTGCGGTCGCTTCGTCCAACCACAATGACGCGAGGTGGAGCGCGTTCTCGGCCGCAGCCACAGTCACAGCGCTGACCGACGCCGCCTGTTGGTTCGCCACCTTCGTTGCAGTGTCCCGAACCATCTGTTCGGTGATGCCTTCATTCCCGTGGGACAGCGCTTCTTGCAGTTGCATCAACATTTTTTCGATCGCAGCAGCGTCGCCCGGAAGCCCGGCCGCTTTGGCGAGTTCCGCGATATCGAAGTGCTCGCCACTCTCGAGGAACTTGCGCAGCATGTCCTGGAACTCGTCAGAGCCGTCATCAGCCA